>Ga0210400_10000222_pt1 | contig 71139 bp, 69 predicted proteins | sample IncBWH26MmetaG_FD_155456 | JGI IMG/M metagenome (GOLD analysis project Ga0210400, IMG submission 155456) | Forest soil microbial communities from Barre Woods Harvard Forest LTER site, Petersham, Massachusetts, United States - Inc-BW-H-26-M | ecosystem: Environmental > Terrestrial > Soil >...
CCCCCTGGGGGCGGGCTCGTGGCCAAGCCCGACTGTTAAGCAGAGCGCCCCACCTTTCGGTGGGGCGGCTTGTTTGGCTCCCAAAGAGGGATTCGCACCCCTGACCGTCTGATTAACAAGTCTCGGGGGGCCTGGGGTCGAATCCGAGACTGGGGCGGAAATGGGCCAAGAGTTAACCAGAGCGGCCGTTTGGCAGCCCTCAGAGCACAGAAAGGCCAGAAATGAGAGGCTTTCCGCGGCATCTCGGCGCCGAATCAGACCATGGGAATCCTGCCTATCAGTCCGGAGACACCCGGAAGGCCCCCTGGGGGTGGGCACGCGGCCAAGTCCGACTGTTAAGCAGAGCGCCCCACCTTTCGGTGGGGCGGCTTGTTTGGCTCCCAAAGAGCGACTTGCACCCCTGACGGTCTGATTAACAAGTCTTGGGGGCCTGGGGCCGAATCCGAGACTGGGGCGGAATTGGGCCAAGAGTTAACCTGGGCGGTCATTTGGCAGCCCTCAGAGCCCAGAAAGGCCAGAACTGGCTCGTCTTTTCAGCCCTTTCGGGCGCTCGGGCCTGCCGGGAAAGCCCAGGCCGCAGGCCCCTAGACACCCAACATGCCCATGGTGACGGGGCCATCGGAGCCGCGTCGTTGTTAAGCAGGACGCCCCACCGGTAGGTGGGGCGGCTTGGTTGGCTCCGGTGGAGGGACTCGAACCCCCGACATCCTGATTAACAGTCAGGCGCTCTAACCAGCTGAGCTACACCGGACCGGAAGCTTCCAGTTTACCGGGCGGGGGAGGGAATTCAAGCGCGGGGCGGGCGGGGATAGCGGCCTTGGTGCGGGGGGCGGCTGGCTATAGGATGGCCTTCCACCCCCGTGTTTCGCTCGAGGTCCCATGCCGGATGTGATGGTCGGAATCCTGCTCGGCTTCGTCGCCTGGTTCGTCATCCGTTATGTGGCGGGCGGGTTCTTCACCGTCAACCAGAACGAGCGGGCCGTGAAGACCTCCTTCGGCCGGGCGGAACGGCTGGGGGATGCCACGACCGCGGAGGACCCCGTTTCGGCGGGCCTCACGGAGGAGGAGAAGGCGCGCTACGCCTGCCCCCAGGTCCGCGTCATCCCACCGGGCGGGCCCTACTTCAAGTGGCCCTGGGAGAAGGTCTACAAGGTCTCCATCTCCACGGAGACGGCCAGCATGGCCATGGACCCCGGCGCGCCTTCGGCCAACCAGGGCGGGACGGTGCTGGAAGCGGTCACGAAGGACCAGCTCAACACGGGGCTTTCGGGGCAGATCCGCTTCAAGGTGAGCGAGCGGAACCTCTACGCCTACCTCTTCGGCGTGAAGACGCCCATCGCCCATGTGATGGGCTACTTCGTCTCCATCCTCCGCGAGCGCATCGCCAACTTCGAGGCGCCGCCCGCGGCGGACGGCACGCCCGCCGTGCAGACGGGCATCTCCATCAACGACCTGCGCAAGAACCTGCGGGACATCAACGAGCACATGGAGAAGGAGTGCGGCACATCCGCCGCGCGCTATGGCATCCAGCTGGACGCCTCGCTCATCACGGCCATCGACCCGCCGCCTGAAGTGGAGTCGGCGCTGGCGGCCATCAACACGGCCCACAACCAGGTCTCTTCCGACATCAGCCTCGCCCAGGCGGGCGCGGACCAGAAGCTGACGCAGTCCAAACGGGCCGTGGAGATCGAGACGCTCAAGGCGCAGGCGGAAGTGGAACCCTTGAAGCTCCTGGCCTCCCAGCTCGCCCAGCTCAAGGCCAACGGCGGCGATGGCGCGCTGGACGCCTACCTGCGCAATGTGCGCCTGGATCTGTACGGCCAAGCCGGCCGCGTCGTGATGGAGGTGAAGTGATGCTCACATTGATCGCAGCAGCCGCCACCTTCTTCGCCTGCTTCATCCTCGTGCCCATCGCGCTAGGCCTGGCCCGCATGTTCGGCTTCTATGTGGTCGTCCAGGAGAAGCGCTGCCTGGTCTACATGCTCTTCGGCAAGGTGGTGGCGGTGCTGGACGAGCCCGGCCTCCACTCGCTCTGGTCCAAGGTGGGCTGGCGCGCGCCCTTCATCAACTGGATCGGCAAGCGGTACCAGCTGGACCTGAGGCTGGACCAGGAATACCTCCGCAGCCAGCCCGTGAACTCGGAAGAGGGCGCGCCCATGGGCATCGGCATCTGGTACGAGATGTACATCAGCGACCCCGTGGCCTACCTCTTCAAGAACACGGACCCGCGCGGCTCTCTCAGCGCCAATGTGAGCAATTCCACCGTGCGCTGCCTCAGCAACATGCCGCTCTCCGACATGATGGCCAACCGCCACGCCATGAGCCAGACCGTGCGGGATGAGGTCTCGCCGCAGTCCCACGACTGGGGCTACCGGCTCGGCTCCGTCTACATCCGCAAAGTCCACTTCCGCGACGCGGACATGATCCGGCAGATCGAGAGCAAGGTCGTGAACCGGCTGCGCCAGGTGACCTCCTCCATCAAGCAGGACGGCGCGAACCAGGTAAGCGTCATCACCAGCACGGCCGAGCGCCAGGCCGCCGTGGAGTTCGCCAAGGCCGGCGCCATCCGCCCCCAGATCGTGGGCGCGGCGCTGGACGAGATCTCCCGCGATCCCGCCGTTTCGAAGGCCATGTTCACGGTGCTGGAGACCCAGCGCATGCTGGCGGGGAAGGCCGCGCTGATGCTGATGCCCGCGGGACGGGCCGTGCTGGGCGACCTGCTGGCGGCCCAGGAAAAGGGCTGATTCAGCCCTTCTGCAGCTCCACGAGGATCTGGCGCGCGCAGGCCTTCAGGGTCTCGATGACGCCCGTGCCCTGGTTGGCTACGGCCTCCAGCATGGGCTCGCCGCGGAACCGGAGCAGGCGCTCCATCTCCTCCGCCGCCACGGCGGAGGGCATGTCCCGCTTGTTGAGCTGGAGCACATAGGGGATGGTGCGGATGTCGAACCCGTTGTCCTTGAGGTTCGTGGCCAGGTTCGCGATGGATTCGATGTTGGCTTCCATGCGGGGCTTCTGGCTGTCCGCCACGAAGATCACGCCGTCGCAGCCTCGGAGGATGAGTTTGCGGCTGGCGTCGTAGAAGACCTGGCCCGGCACCGTGTAGAGGTGGAAGCGGACCTTGAAGCCGCGGATGGTGCCCATGTCCAGCGGCAGGAAATCGAAGAACAGCGTCCGGTCCGTCTCGGTGGCGAGGCTCACGAGCTTGCCCCGCTTCTCGGGGTTGGCCTGGTTGTGGATCCACTGGATATTCGTCGTCTTCCCGCAGAGCCCGGGGCCGTAATAGACAATTTTGCAGTTGATCTCGCGGCTGGCGAAGTTGATGAAGGTCATGGCTGATCCTGGCCCCGTCAGTCGCCGAACAGTTTGTCGATGTCCTCGTCCGTGATCTCGGAGAAGGGGCTCTCGAACTGGCCGCCCGTGGCGGCCTCGGTCTGGGCCCGGTTCTCCACCCGGTCGAAGATCTCCTGGAGCTCCTTGCCCGTCTTCTTCACCCGCAGGCGCACGAGGGCGAGGCTGGAATTCTGGTCGAAGATGACGACGAGGATGCCCCGGCGCCCCACGAGGCTGATGTGCAGGTTGTCCTTCTCGCCCTCGTGGAAGAGGAGGCTGAACTCCTTCTCGCCGATGAGCTTGGCCAGGCCGTCCGTGGCCGCCACATTGCCGGCGGTGAGGGAGGCCAGGCTGGTGGCGTCGATGCTCTTCACATCCCCGGCCGCAGCGATCTGCTGGCCGTTCTTGTCCACCAGGAACACGACCTTCGCCTGGGCGTCCTTCGCGAGGCGGGCGGTGATCTCCTGGAGCAGCTTGAACTCCTCCTCGAACATCACCAGATCGAGCTTCGCCACAATGCCTCCGGATTTCCGGCCTTGAGAATACCGCAACCCGGAGTCAATAGCCGGAAGTTGAGCTCCCGGCGCCCAAGGCCACGGCGATGGAAGCCGAAAGCCCGAGGCGCGTGGCGCCGGCCCGGACCATGCGCAACGCCTCTCCATAGCTCCGGATGCCGCCAGAAGCCTTGACGCCGCAGGCGGCGCCCACGCTCCTCCGCAGGAGCGCCACATCGGCTTCCGTGGCGCCGCCCGCGCCAAAGCCGGTGGAAGTCTTCACGAAGTCCGCGCCTGCGTCCCGGACGAGGCGGCAGGCCTGGACCTTCTGCACCTCGTCCAGCAGACAGGTCTCCAGGATGACCTTGAGGATGGCGCGGCCCTGGGGCACGGCCTTCCGTAGCAGCGCCAGTTCCGCCGCCACGGCCGCCCAATCTCCCGCCAGGACCGCACCGATGGGAAGGGCCATATCCACTTCAGAGGCGCCGTCCTCCAGCGCGGAGGCCGCCTCGAAGGCTTTCTGTCCCGCGGTGGTGGCGCCGAGGGGGAAGCCGGCCACCGTGCAGACCCGCACCTCTGTCCGCCGCAGGCGCGCGGCCGCGGATGCCACCCAGGCCGGGTTCACGCAGACGGACGCGAATCCGAAGTCGGCCGCCTCGTCGCAGAGGCGTTCCACATGGTCCGCCGTGGCCTCGGCCTTCAGAAGGGTGTGGTCGAGGAGAGGCGCCAGATCGAAGCGGGGCGCAGCCTCGCCAGGAGTCAGTTCGATCTCCCTCACGCCCTGCGCGTCGCGAATCAGGCCGCGGCCGCCTGCGCAGGCGAGCAGCTGGGGCGAGGCGCCTGCGGATGGAAAGGGTCTCGCCTCAAGGCGGGCCAGTGCTTCGCGGGCCAAGTCTTCAAGCATGCTCATGGGGCCAGCATGGCAAAAGAGAAGCGGGCCCGCGAGGGCCCGCTTCAACTTGTCCGGTTTCCCGGGATCGTTCTTACTTGGCGGCAGGCGCAGGAGCGGCGGCAGCCTTCTTGTGGTGGTGGCGCTTGTGCTTCTTCTCGGCCTTGGGGGCGGCGGGAGCGGCCTCAGCCTTGGGGGCGTCCTGCAGAGTCACGGCCTTCTTCTCGGCCTTGTCAGACTTCTTGTCAGCCTTCTTCTCGGCCTTGACAGCCTTCTTGTCAGCCTTCTTCTCGTCGCCGAGGGTCAGAGCCTTCTTCTCGGTGGCGGGAGCGGCCTCAGCCTTCTTGTCGGCCTTCTTGTCGGCCTTGTGGTGGTGCTTCTTGGCCTTCTTCTCGGCCTTGGGAGCGTCCTGGGCGGTGACGGCCTTCTTCTCGGCCTTGTCAGACTTCTTGTCGGCCTTCTTCTCGGTCTTCTCGGCCTTCTTGTCAGCCTTCTTCTCGTCGCCGACGGTCACGGCCTTCTTCTCGGCGGGAGCGGCGGTCTCAGCCTTCTTCTCGGCCTTGTGGTGGTGCTTCTTGGCCTTCTTCTCGGCCTTGGGAGCAGCCTCGGCCTTGGGGGCGTCCTGGGCGGTGACGGCCTTCTTCTCGGCCTTCTTCACTTCGACCTTGGGCGCGTCGGCTTTCTTCTTGTCAGCCTTCTTGGTGCCGGCGAAGACGGGGGAGACGAGGGCGGCGGCGGTGAGCAGCAGGGCGATCTTGCGGAAGTTCATGGTTTCTCCATGGGGTGAACCGGCACGGCCGGCACTGCATGGAGCTAAGCACGACTTAAGCCACTTTTAAAGTTGGGCGTTTGTAACGATTGACGCTTCCGTGGCGACCGGGTTTGCGTTGCAAGTTGCCCAGAGATGCAGGTTGCAACGGGATCACTCCCCGGGGAGGTCTTCTCCGCCCTCCTGGAAACCGTAGCGCTTCAGCTTCCGGTAGAGGGTGGTCCGGTCCACGCCCAGGATCTCAGCGATGCGCTGCTTCTCCTTGTGCTGGCCCAGAAGAAGCTTGATGTAGCGCCGCTCCAACTCGTCCAGGGAGGGCCAATCCGCCAGCAGGTCCGGCATGACGGCCCCCTCAGGGGTCCGAAGGGCCTTCTTCAGGACATCCGCTTGCACCTTGGCGGGGAGCTCGTCCACCGTGATCTCCCGGCCCCGGGAAAGCTGGGTGAGGTTCTCCACCACATTCGCCAGCTCCCGGACATTGCCAGGCCAGGAGTAGGCCTCCAGGACCCGCAGCACCTCTGGCGGCAGGGCGGGCGAACGGCCGCCGCTGAATTCCGCCAGGAAATGCTCCAGCAGCTTCGGGATGTCCTCGCGCCGCTCCCGCAACGGGGGGACCTGAAGCTCAACCACGGAGAGCCGGTAGAAGAGATCCTCCCGGAAGGCCCCGGCCTTTACGAGCTGCTGCAGTTCCTTGTTGGTGGCGGCGATGACGCGGGCGTCCACCTTCAGCGTGCGGTTGGCGCCCACGCGCCGGACCTCGTGCTCCTGGAGCACCCGCAGCATCTTGACCTGGAAGTTGGGCGTGGTCTCGCCGATCTCGTCCAGGAAGATGGTGCCGCCGTCCGCCTCCTCGAAGAGGCCCTTCTTGTCTCCGGTGGCGCCCGTGAAGGAGCCCTTGGTGTGGCCGAAGAGCTCGCTTTCCAGCAGCGTCTCTGTGAGGGCGCCGCAGTTCACGGCCACGAAGGGCTTGTCCTTGCGTGGGCTGGAGAGGTGGATGCTGCGGGCCACCAGCTCCTTGCCCGTGCCGCTCTCACCTGTGATGAGCACGGTCGTGTGGCTGTCCTGGAGGCTGGCGATGGTCTTGTAAACCGTCATCATCTTGGGGCTGGAGCCGATCATGAGGCTGCGCTTGCGGGGCGCCGCAGGCGCGGGCGTGGTCCGCTTGCCGACGCGGCTTTCCAGGGCGCGCTTCACGAGGGCCTTCAATTCCTCGTTGTTCCAGGGCTTGGAGAGGAAGTCGAAGGCGCCTTCCCGCACGGCTTCGATGGCGGTCTCCAGCGTGCCGAAGCCGGAGAGAAGGATCACATCCACGCCCTGGGGCTTGGCGATGCGGAGCAGGTCCAAGCCGTCCTTCCGCGCCTCCAGGTTGATGTCCGAGAGCATCAGGTCGAAGGGCTCGGATTCCAGCAGGGCGGCGGCCCGGTCCGGGTCCGTGGCCTGCCGCACCTCCAGGCCCATGGTCCCCAGGAGCTCCTCCAGGAACTCGCAGGTCTCCCGGCTGTCATCCACCACCAGCACACGGGCCATCGATCGCCTCCAGCCCTTGAAGGTAGCGGAAAACTGGCGGAGGCTTCCCCGTGGCGCTAAGCTCGGGGTCGATCCTCCAGGAGAAAACTCATGATCCGGCTTCTCAAAGCGGTATTTTCCGTCCTGCTAGTTTCTAGCGCGGCCATCGCGGGCGACCTCACCATCACCATGAACGCCCACGGCAAGGGCCCCATGGGCTCCGGCTCGAACAGCGTCCAGACCCACTATTACAGCTCGAAGTTCATGCGCATGAACGACCCCGCCAACCAGGTGGACACGCTCATGGACTACGGGACCATGACCAGCTACACCATCAACCACAAGAAGAAGCTCATCCAGAAGATGTCCTTCCAGGACGCCGTGGACGCCATGAACGAGGCCTCCAGCCAGAACCAGGAAGGCATGTCCGCGATGATGAACGCGATGTTCGGCGACCCGGACAATTTCAAAGTGACGGAGGAAGGCAAGGACAGCGTCGCGGGCCGGAGCTGCAACAAGTACAAGATCCTGGTGGGCAAGCTGGTGATGGAGCTGAGCAACGACCCCACGCTCAAGATGCCGATGCCCGAGGTGAGCTACCAGAAGATGGTCAAGATGCGCGGGGCCATGATGGCCGCGATGCCCTCGGGGAAGGCCTTCGTCCGCCTCTACGAGGAGATGAGCAAGATCAAGGGCCTCACGCTCAAGAGCCACATGACCGGCATGATGGGCATGGACATCCAGTCCGAGGCCACGGCCGTGAAGGAGGGCGCCATCGACCCGTCAGTGTTCGCGCTGCCCTCGGGCTACCAGATGGAGGACATGGGCGCGAAGCTGAAGGCCCAGATGGCCAAGCAGCACCACTAGGGCTGGCCGGATAGACTGGTGGGGGGCCGAAAGGCCCCCTCCCTTTTGCGGAACGCCATGCCCGAACCCCGCGAGACTCCCTCTTTCGACAACGGCCTCGACCAGCTGGAGGCACTGGTGCAGCGGCTTGAGAGCGGCAGCTTGGGGCTGGAGGAGGCGCTCAGCGTCTTCGAGGAGGGCGTGAAGCTCAGCCAGCAGTTGCAGGGCCAGCTGGCCGAAGCCCAGCGCCGCGTGGAAGTCCTCAAGGCGAACCTGGATGGCGGCTACCGCGCGGAACCCCTGGAAGACGCCCCGTGACGGCGAAGGATCAGGTGAAGGCGGATCTGGACCGCCTGCTTCCGCTCCTCGAATCCCGCCTCCTGGAACCTTTCCGGATCGGCGAGGCCGCGCGCGTGGGCGAGGCCATGCGCTACAGCCTGGAGGCCGGCGGCAAGCGGGTGCGGCCCATCCTCTGCCTGTTGGCGGCGGAGGCGGTGGGCGGAACGGCGCAGGACGCATTGTCTGGCGCGCTGGCCCTGGAATGCATCCACACCTACTCGCTGGTGCATGACGACCTGCCCGCCATGGATGACGACGATCTGCGCCGGGGCAAGCCCACCTGCCATATCGCCTTCGGCGAGGCCCACGCCATCCTCGCGGGGGACGGCCTGCTCACGGAGGCCTTCCGCATCCTCGCTCAGGAAGGCGCCCTCGAACCTTTCCGCCGCGTGGAGGCCATCGCCGTGCTGGCGGAGGCCAGCGGATGGCGCGGCATGGTGGGCGGACAGGCCCTGGACCTCGAAGGCGAACAACTGGACCAGTACGGCCTTGACCATCTCAAGACCATCCACCGCCTCAAGACCGGCGCCCTGCTACGGGCGGCCACGGAGCTGGGCGCGATCCTGGCGGGCGCGGACGCGGCCCAGCGCGCGGCCCTTCGGGCCTACGGCGAAGCCATCGGCCTGGCCTTCCAGATCCAGGACGACATCCTGGACGCCACGGCCTCGGATGCGACCCTGGGTAAGCGCGCGGGAAAAGATCAAGGACGGGGTAAAATCACTTACCCAGCCTTGTTGGGATTGGATGGCGCCCGTTCCGCCCTCCGGGAAGCCACCGAGTCCGCCCTATGTCCACTTCGATCCCTTCCGAACCCTTCGTCCCTGGAGGTCTGGGCCCTGCATTTGGCTCAGCGGGCCTCGTGACGGCCGGCGCGGAGCCCGCCTCCAAGTACCCGCTGCTGGACAGCCTCGGCGCGCCCGAGCAGATCCGCCAGTTCACGGAAGGCCAGCTTGAGCAGTTGAGCGGCGAGGTGCGCCAGTTCCTCATCGACTCCATCAGCGAGACCGGCGGCCATTTCGCGTCGAACCTGGGCACGGTGGAACTCACCGTGGCGCTCTTCCACGAGTTCGATTTCCGCACGGACCGCGTCTGCTGGGATGTGGGCCACCAGGCCTATCCGCACAAGATCCTCACGGGCCGCAAGGACCGCTTCAAGACGCTGCGCCAGCACAACGGCCTCAGCGGCTTCCTCAAGATCGAGGAGAGCCCCGTCTACGACCACTTCGGCGCGGGCCACGCCAGCACCTCCATCTCCGCCGCGCTGGGCATGGCGAAGGCCCGCGACCTCCAGGGCCACGACCACTACGCCGTGGCCGTCATCGGCGACGGCTCCATGACCGCGGGCATGGCCTTCGAGGCCCTGAACCAGGCCGGGTATCTCGAGACGAAGAAGTTCCTCGTGATCCTCAACGACAACGACATGAGCATCAACCCCAATGTGGGTTCGCTGCAGGGCTACCTGAACCAGCTCATGTCGGGCCAGTACTACACCCGCTGGCGGGACCGCATCGAGCACGCCATCAAGGCCATCCCCCTGGAGGGCGTCTCCAAGCGCGTGGCCAAGGTGGCCAAGTGGAGCGAGGAATCCTTCAAGCGGCTCGTGGTGCCGGGCCTCCTTTTCGAGGATCTGGGCTTCCGCTACATGGGCCCCGTGAACGGCAACGACGCCGTGGCCACCGCGCATGCCTTGCAGGAGGCGAAGGAGAAGATGAAGGACGGCCCTGTCCTCCTCCATGTGCAGACGAAGAAGGGTTACGGCTACGCGCCCGCCGTCCAGGACCCCCTCAAGTGGCACGGCGTGACGGCCTTCGACGCCGAGGCCGGCGAGATCAAGAAGGGCGCGCCCGCCAGCGCGCCGGCCTACACCAAGGTGTTCGCGGACGCCCTCATCGAGCTGGCGAAGAAGGACCCCAAGATCACCGCCATCACCGCCGCCATGCTGGACGGCACGGGCCTCAACCATTTCCAGAAAGTGTTCCCCGAGCGCACCTTCGATGTGGGCATCGCCGAGCAGCACGCGGTCACTTTCTCCGCCGGGCTCGCGACCCAGGGCATGCGGCCCGTCTGCGCCATCTACAGCACTTTCCTGCAGCGGGGCTTCGACCAGGTCGCCCACGATGTCTGCATCCAGAACCTGCCCGTCACCTTCGCCATGGACCGCGCGGGCATCGTGGGCGCGGACGGCCCCACCCATCACGGCCTCTACGACATGAGCTTCCTGCGGAGCCTGCCGAACATCATCCTCATGGCGCCGAAGGATGAGAACGAGTTGCGGCGCATGCTCATGACAGCCATCTACAGCGGCCGGCCCGCGGCCCTGCGCTACCCGCGCGGCAACGGTCTTGGCGTGCCCCTGGACGAGACCATCACGGCCCTCCCCATCGGCAAGGGCGAGCTGCTGCGCGAGGGTTCGGACCTTGCCATCGTGGCCTGCGGCACGCTTGTGAGCCCCGCTATGAAAGCGGCGGAGACCCTCGAAGCCAAGGGTGTCTCCTGCGCCGTGATCAACGCGCGCTTCATCAAGCCGCTGGACCGCGACCTGATCCTCGCCTGGGCCGGGAAGACGCGGGGCGTGGTGGCCATCGAGGAAGGCCTCGAGAAGGGCGGATTTAGCGGCGCCGTGGCGGAGCTGCTGGCGGATGAGGGCATGCTGAAGCCCTTGCTGCGCCTGGCGGTGGCGGACCATATCGTCCATCATGGGGACCAGAAGAAGCTGCTGGATGAGGAGGGCCTCTCCCAGGCCCGCATCGAGGCCAGCCTGGAAGTCTTCGCCCGGCGGATCTGAGCCGTCTCTGATTCGACTTTGACCTTGGGACAGGCCGGGAAGGCTTGCACGCGTCCGCGCGCGGCCCTAGGGTTTTACAAACGCCCCACTCCGCCCCAGAGGTCCGCCGTGCGCCTTTCCCCCTTCCGGGCCCTCCTTCCCCTCGTGGTCTTCCCGGCCGCGGTGCCCGCGGCCGCCCAGTCTTTCGACGCCGCTTCGCAGGCGAAGGGCTGGGCTCATCAGGACCGGGATTTCTCCTTCACTTTCTTCGATCCGGCCACCCGTTCCCTCATCACCTGGGACAAGGGCTTCGGCGTCATGAACACCCTCAACCTCGCGAAGCTGGGCGCGGTCCCCGCCATGTGGTTCATGGACCGCTACAACAACGCCTGGATAGTCAGCGGCGACACGCTCTACTTCGTCACTAAGGACGGCAAGGTGGACCGCAAGGAGAAGCTCCCCGCCGAAGTGTCGGATGTGGCCTGGGACAGCCAGTCGGGCTTCGTCCTCTGCTACAAGACGGCCATGCCTTACCTGGAGATGCGGGACATGAAGGACGGCGGCGTGTCCTGGTCCCACGGCCAGAAGCCCAAGAAGGGCGAGGGCGTGAGCAACCCGCTCTACCGGGTGTGCATGAAGACGCTGCCCGGCGGGGACAGCCAGGTGCTCTTCACGGACGGCGCCAGCCTGGACATGACGGTCCTCTCCGGCAAGAACGGCGACCCCGTGGCTCGCACGGCCTTCAAGCTCAACGGCCGGCCGTCCCCGGCCATGGATTACACCAAGAGCGATCCGGGCCCGTTCTGCCCGCTCATCGGCAAGGAGGTCATCTACGCCGCCGTGGATTCCACGACCCTGCCGGCGGGCGCGGCTCCTGGGCTCAGCGGCCTGCTGGTGGCCAAGCTGGATCTCACGAGCAGCGCCATCACCTTCGAACCCACAGGTCTCACGCCGGACCACCGCTTCATCGGCGTGGTGGACGGGCAGGCCGTCTTCATCAAGCCCGGCGGCGGCTTGGCCTATGTGACGGTCAGATAAACCAGCGCTTCACTTCTCCAGGTTCATCACCCGCTCCCGGTCCAGGTAGGGGATGGTCCGCCAGTTGTTGTCGGGCGTGATGGCGAGATACGGGTGGGTCAGCACATAGCTGAGCAGCAGGTTACGCAAGCTCCGGTCTGTGATGGAGAGCGGCCCGCCGGAGAAGCCCATGGCGTCCATGTAGCCGCCGCCGCCGCGGAGCCGGTAAGTGGTGAGGGCCAGGGTGAAGGTCTGGTCCGGCTTCACGGGCTGGCCTCCGACGCTCAGGCCCTCCACGCGCTCGCCGACAGGCTTGCCCAGGTCCAGCGCGTAGGAGGCGCCTTCCACCATGTCGAAGTCGTAGCCGGGGATGTCCGGGCTGAAGAGCTCCGGCCGCCAACTGTAGGTGAAGTAGCGTGCCGCGTGCTCCAGGTAGGCCTTCAGCTGCGCGCCCGTCACACGGATGACGGCCACATGGTCCTCATAAGGCTCCAACGCGTAGAATTGCCGCACGCTGGTGGGCCCTTTGGGGATGAAGATGCGGGTGCTGTTGCAGGCGGCGGAGGCCAGCTGCGCGCCTGTGGCCTGGCGCATGACCGTCTGCACCAGTTGCACGAGGGGCGAGTCCTCGATGCGGCCCCAGCGGCCGTCGAGGTCCGTGCCCAGGTTGGTGGCCAGCGTGTCCAGGTAGCGGTCCGTGAGGCCGCGGATGCCGGCCGTGAGCGACAGCACCTCGGCGTCCGGCGCCGTGGCGTCATCGGGCTTCTGCAGCTGGGCTTGCTGGGCTGTGACGGCCCAATGCCCCTTCGCGTCTTTGTGGAGCGTGAGATCCAGCACGCCCAGCGCCTTGCCCCAGCAGGAGGCCTGGAGGATGGGCACCCCCTTGTGCTCGATGGAGATGGGCTGGTGCGTGTGGCCGGTGAGGATGGCGTCGATGCCGGGCACCTGTTCCGCCAGGCGCAGCGCGGCGTTCTCGTCCCCCACGCGGCCATCCACCTTGCCGAGGCCCGAATGCATGGCCACGATGACGAGGTCCGCTTTCTCTTTCGCCCGCAGTTTCGGGATGACGGTCTTCGCCGTGGCCACGATGTCCTCGAACCTCAGGCCCGCGTAGTTGGCGGGCTCCTCCCAATTGGGGATCCCGGGTGTCGTGAAGCCCACGATGGCGATGGTGAGGGGGCCCGCCTTGTAGATCACATAGGGCTTTAAGGCCGGGCGCCCCGTGCGGGTGTCCAGCGTGTTGGCTGAAAGGAAGGGGAAGGCGGCCTGTTTCTCCGCCGCCCTGAGGTTGGGCAGACCGAAGTTGTACTCGTGGTTGCCCACGGCCATGGCCGCGTAGCCCAGCGTGTTCATGATGGCGATGGCGGGCTCGGGCTGGTCCGGGTGGAGCACGGTGCGCACATAGTCCAGGGGCTCGCCCTGGAGCTCATCACCGCAGTCCACGAGCACGGTGTTGGCCCGGCCCTCCCGTGCTTGGCGGATGAGGGTGGCCAGCTTGGCCCAGCCCTGGTTCTCGGGGCGCAGGGTGAAGGTGTCCTGGGGCATCACATGGCCGTGGACATCCGTGGTGGTGAGAATCCGCACCGTGGTGTCGTTCGCCGACGCGGGGGTCGGCCCAGGCGCCGGGGGCGCCTGGGCTGCCAAGCCCAGCCCGGTGCCATAGACGAGGCTGAGGATGAAACCGCGCGCCAGGAGTCCCGCCTTCCGCATCCAAACCTCCTGTTTCTTTGACCTAAACCGCGGCTTGGAGCCGCACCCCTTCGACGATACACTTATCCCTTCGACCCGATTGCATCCTCTTTCCTTGGAGCACCCATGCAAGAAGTCCAGATCAAGGCCCCCAAGCACGAGTTCACCCTCCTCTGCGACGACATCCGTCAGGAGATGGGTGGCAAGACCTCCCTCATGGGCCTCTATGACCACCACATCGTGGTGCCCCAGGTGCCCTTCAGCCTGCCCAAGGTGTGCTTCTACACCCGCTTCTCCCGCATGGATGGCGCCTTCAAGTTCAGCTTCTCCATCGCGTCCCCCAACGGCGACCGCAAGGATGTCATCAAGGACTCCGAGGTCGGCATTCCTGAAGGCGCCAAGGAAGGCACCTTCAATGTCATCGCCGCCCCCTTCGATGTGGCCGCTGAGGGCGTCTACGAAGTGATCATCGGCCTCACCAAGGGCGCCGACCGCTTCGAGTACATCTACAAGTTCGCCATCTCCGACGCCCGCCGCCTCCAGGCTGAATACGAGAAGGCCATGGCCACCCAGGGCCAGGGCGCGAACTGAGTTCCAGCTTTCCGACGAAACGCGGGCCTTCGGGCCCGCGTTTCTTTTAGGCTGGAGACGGGAGGCTGGAGGGTGTCCGACCGCTACGCCAAGCAGCGCATCTACCTCGGCGCGCCGCGTGATGCCGCCCTGCGCGTCAAGCGCGTGGCCGTCGTGGGACTAGGCGCGACGGGTTCCGTCATCGCGTCCTGGCTGGCGCGGGCGGGGGTAGGGCGGCTCTCGTTGCTGGACCGTGACTTCGTGGAACGGTCCAACCTCCAGCGCCAGATCCTCTACGGTGAACCGGATCTGGGGCGCCTCAAGGCCGAGGCCGCCGCGGACCGGTTGCATGAGGCCAATCCTGATGTCGCGCTCACGCCTCTGGTGGCGGATCTCACCTCCGGCAACGCGCGGGCGCTGCTGGCGGGATTCGACCTCATCTGTGACGGCACAGACAACTTCGAGGCCCGCTTCCTTCTCAACGACCTCGCCATCGAGGCAGGCACGCCATGGATCTACGCGGGCGCCATCGGGGCCGAGGCCGTGGTGTGGCCCATCCACCCGCCCCGCACGGCCTGCCTGCGCTGCCTCATCGAGGAGCCGCCCGCCAGTGGCGATGTGGACACCTGCGATAGCGCGGGCGTACTCGGGCCCGCCGTGGGCGTGGCCGGGAGCTGGGCGGCGCTGGAAGCCATCAAGATCCTCACAGGAGAAACGCCTCAGGCGGAACTGGCGCGCTTCGACCTCTGGAACGGCGAGCGGCAGTTCCTCCATCCGCCGAAGACCCGCTGCCGCTATTGCACGGAGAAGGTCACCGAGTTCCTGGATGAGCGCTGGTCCTTGCGGGCTTCCGCCCTCTGCGGCCTGGAGGGCGTGCAGATCCGCGTGAATCCGTCCGGCAAACTGGATCTCGCGGCGCTGAAGCCGCGCCTGGAACAGCGCACGGGCGGCCTCTGGAAACTCACGGAGCTCGCCCTCCAAGGTCATGACGGGGAGAACCGCGTCACCCTTTTCCGCGATGGCCGCGCCCTCGTCCACGGCCCCATGACGCCCGAGCGGGCGCGGAGCTGGTACACGGAAGTCATCGGGTCATGAGGCTCCTCCTCGCCACACGCAACGCGGGGAAGCTCCGTGAATTCTCAGCGCTGCTGCCCGGCGTCGAACTGATCACCTGGCCTGAAGATGCGCCGGAGCTTCCCGAGACGGGCGCCTTTTTCGCCGACAACGCGCTCCAGAAGGCGGAGGGGGCCCGCGCCTGGTGGCGTGATCATGGAACAGCTTCCGTGGATGGCGTGCTGGCCGACGACTCCGGGCTCTGCGTGGACGCGCTGTGGGGCGGGCCCGGCGTGCTCAGCGCGCGCTTCGCCCCAGAGCTGGATCAGGATGGGAAGAACCGGAAGCTGCTTTCGCTGATGCCGGACGGCGCGTCGCGCGCCGCCCGCTTCGTCTGCGTGCTGGCCTTCGCGTCCATGGACGGTGATGTCTTCACCGTGAGCGGCGCGGTCGAAGGCTCGCTGGCCGCGGAACCGCGCGGCGTCGGCGGCTTCGGCTACGACCCCATCTTCGTCCCGCAAGGGTTCGACCGGACATTCGGTGAGCTGCCCGCGGAGGCGAAGCACGGCCTCAGCCACCGGGCTCGGGCCTGCGCGGCGCTGAAGGCGAAGCTGCGCGTTTGACGGGTCCGCCCGCTCTTGCGAGGCTGAGGAATGCGACCGCCGCTCCTGCCCCGCCTTGACCCCGATTCTCCCGCGCACCTTCAAGCGCACCTGGACGATCTGACCAAACCCCATGGAAGCCTGGGCCGCCTGGAATCACTCGGGCTCCGCCTGGGCCGCATCGCGGGCAGCCTCCGCCCCGCGGATCCGGAGGCCTTCCTGCTCACCTTCGCGGGGGACCATGGCATCGCGCGGCACGGCGTCTCCGCCTATCCAGCCGAGGTGACGCCGCAGATGGTGGCCAACATCGCCGCGGGTGGCGCAGCCAGCTCCGTGCTCTGCCGCGCTCACCGCATCCAGCACCGCGTGATCGATGTGGGCGTGGCGGTGCCTTGCCCCTTCCCCGGCGTGAGCCAGCGCAAGGTGGTGGCGGGCACGGCGGACCCGCTGGCGGGCCCGGCCATGAGCCGCGTGGAGGCCGAGGCCTGCATCCAGGCTGGCATGGATGAAGTCGCCGATCTGCCAGAGCATCCCTTCGCCATCCTCTGCCTCGGCGAGATGGGCATCGCCAACTCCGCGGTGGCGGCGCTGCTGGCCTGCGTCTTCGGCGGCCTCACGCCGGAAGAGGCGGTGGGGCCCGGCACGGGCGTGGAAGGAGAAGCGCTGCGCCATAAAATCGAGATCGTGCGGCGCGTGCTCGACAAGCACCGGCCCGACGCGGCGGATCCAGTCGGCGTCCTCGCGGCCGTGGGCGGCGCGGAGTTCGGGGCCATGGCGGGCGCCATGCTCGCGGGCGCGGCGCGGGGCTGGGCCGTGGTGGTGGACGGCTACATCGCGGGCGCGGCGGCGCTGATGGCGCTGGCCATGGACCCCGCACTGGGAGACTTCCTCATCTGGTCCCACCGCAGCGCGGAGCCGGGGGCGGCCCGCATGCTGGCGAAGCTCGGCATCGAGCCTGTGCTGGATCTGGGCCTGCGCCTGGGCGAAGGCACGGGCGCGGCCCTGGCCGTCCCCATCCTGCGCTCGGCCTGCGCGGTCATGCGCGAGATGGCCACCTTCTCCAGCGCGGGCGTGAGCGCGAAATCATGAGAGGGCTCCTGGCCGCCTTCCGTTTCCTCACGCGGATCCCGCTGCCGGGACCCGCGACGGAGGTGGCGGATCTCGCGCCCGCGGTCGCCTGGTTCCCTTTGGTGGGGGCGGTCGTCGGCTTCGCCACCGCGGCGATCTTCGTGGGTGCGGAAGCGCTATGGCCCGCGCCCGTGGGGGCGACGCTGGCGGTGGGCTGCGGCCTGCTGCTCACGGGCGGCTTCCACGAGGACGGTTTCACGGACGCGGTGGACGGCCTGGGCGGCGGTTGGACCAAGGCCCGCGTGCTCGAGATCATGAAGGACAGCCGCATCGGCGCCTACGGGGCCATGGGGCTTTGGGTTCTGCTCATGCTGCGTTGGAGCGCGCTGATGGCGTTGGACCACCGGGCGCTGCTCATCCTCCCGCTGGCCATGGTGTGGGGGCGCTGGTCCATCGCGCTGCTGCTCAAGCTCCTTCCGCCCGTCGCGGAAGGGCTCGCGAAGGAGGTCCATCGCCACGGCGGATGGGGTCCGTTGTTGGGCTCCTCCGCACTGCTCCTCATCGCCCAGTGCATCGCCTGGCATTTCCATTTTCCGCGGCTCCTGCCGGCGGCGGGCGTGGCCGTCGGCATGACGCTGCTGTGGGCGCTCTACCTCCGTCACCGCCTGGGCGGGCAGAGCGGCGATGTGCTGGGCGCGGGGGCCATGCTCGCCGAAGCCGCGACTCTGCTGGTCTGGATCGCGCGATGACGCCGCTCTTCCTCCTGCGCCACGGGCCCACGGCCGCCTCGCAGGCGGGCGCCCCCCTGGGCCGCTTGGATCTGCCCGTCACGGTGGAAGGCGAGCGGCGCTGGCCCCTGGTGAAGGCGCAGCTGCTGGACCGCGGCATCGCGCGCGTGCTCTGCTCGCCGCTCATTCGCTCGCACCTCCACGCGGAGGATTTGGGTCTGCCCATGCTGGTGCTGGAGGGTCTCGCGGAGCAGGCCTTCGGCGACTGGGATGGCATCCCCTGGAGCGAGATCAAGGGCGCGGAGAGCTTCTTCGCGAACCCTGTGCTGGGCTGCCCGCCGGGCGGCGAGCCCTTCGCCCGTTGCGCCAGCCGCGCCGTGCAGGCGGTGCAGGGCGCGCTGGGCGGAGAGGAACCCATCCTCGTGCTGGCCCATGGCGGCACGCTGCGGGCCATCCTGGCGCACTTCATGGGGATGTCCTTGGACCGCGCGCTTGATCTCGCCTGGCAGCCCTTCGGCCTCAGCCGCCTGGAAGTCCACGGCCCCAACAAGGCCGTGCTGCGCTTCCACAACCAGGCGCTGGGCTGAAGCATAAACGGTCGCAAAGGGAAGCTATGGTTCCTCTTCACTCAAGAACACTTTAGAGTTCCTGAAGAACGCCCGGTACATCAGCGAATCCTGAGAACCCGCATGGGGAGGGAATGGAGTGACGATCCACACCATCGACGAACCGCAACGCAAGGCTGCACGGGTCGCGGGATTCGCTTTCCTGTTCGCGATCGTGATCGTGGTCCTCGCGAACTATGGCATCAATTTCCGCCTCATCGTCCCGGGCAATGCTGCGGAAACAGCCCGGAACATCGTGGCGCATGAAACGCTTTTCCGTACCAACATCGCCTGCAACCTGATTTATGCCGCGACCAACTTGGCGCTGCTTACGGCGCTCTACATGATCTTCAGGCCAGTGGACCAGAACCTGGCTTTGGTCGCGGCCTTATGCCGACTGGTATTCGCCTTGATGTGGTGTGTCTCCGCCCTCAACACCCTCGGGGCTCTGCGGCTGCTGGGTGACGCGGCTTATCTGCCCGTCTTCCAGACAGATCAATTGCAGGCCCTGGCAAGGCTTCACATCGCCACAAGCTACGATGCGTACTATGTCGGCTTGCCGTTCTGGGGGTTGGCCTCCACGGTTTGCAGCTATCTCTGGTTCAAGTCGCGGTATATCCCGAGAGCGATGGCTGTCTTCGGCTTGATCGCCTCTGGATGGTGTGTGTTCTGCGCTTTCGCTTTCCTTGTCTCGCCCCGCTTCAATGCGATGGTCAACGCGTCCTGGTTCGATTTGCCTGTGGTCATCTTCGAAATGACATTGGCCTTTTGGCTTCTGGCCAAGGGATTGAGGCCATCCGCGATGGCCGCGTCCTGATAGAGCAAGCGGTCGAGCGCAGACGGGTATTCCCGGCCATCAGCCCGAGGCCGCTTCAGGCAGTCGGCCCCGCATCAACCCAGCGCGAGATCGAGGAACCAGTAGCCCGAGTGGAGGCTCCGCTCCCCGGGCTTCACACGGATGGGCGCGCGGAACAGCGGGCCGTCCACCACCAGCGTGTGGTATTCACCCTCCTCGCCGCAGGCGTCGCAGCCCTGGGCCTCGATCTCCGCGATGGCGGCGGCGTCCAGGTCACGGCCCAGCACCGAGGGGTCGAGCCGTCCTTCCTTAGCGGCCACGATGATCGCGCGATAGCCGAGGCCGAGGAATTGCTCCAGCAGCGCGCGCCGCGGCTCCTTCCACAACGGGAGGCAGCAGGCGATGCCGCTGGCGCCGCAGACCTTCTCCTCCCACTCGCGGTGCGGCTCCAGGTCGATGTCGCCGAAGACGGCCGTGGCCACGCCCGCGCCGCGCAGCTTCGAGAGTTCCTCCAGGAAGACGGCTTCGTAGTCCTCCCATCCAGCCCGGCCCGTGTGGAGCGGGAGCCCCAATGCATTGGCCTGGGCCTGGAGCAGCTCGGGGCGGAGGCCGTGGGAACGGGAGCGGGCGCCGTCGCCGCCGAACATGGTGAGCAGCGCCGCAGGCCGGCCTGCCTGCGCCGCGAGGTGGAAGGCGAGGCAGGAGTCCTTGCCGCCGCTCCAGGAGGAGAGGAAGGGCGCGCCGTTCTCCGGCAGGCGTTGGGGCATCACATAACCGGTCATTTCAACCTCAAGGGGCAGCCCGCCACCAGCAGCCAGGCCTCGTCCGCCGCGGCCGCGCTGCGCTGCCCCAGCCAGCCCGCCAGATCGCGGAAGCGGCGCGCGAGCGCGGATTCCGGCACGGGGCTCCAACCCACTTCGTTCCCCACGATCACGACTGGCCAAGGCGCAGACTTGAAGGCGGCGAGCTGCGCGCCCCAGGCCGAGAGGAGGGCCTCATCGCCGAGATCGAGGCGGTCGCTGAGCCAGAGCGTCTGGCAGTCCAGAAGCGCGCCGGAAGGGGCGGGATCCAGGGCGCTGAGCGCAGCTGCGATATCGCGAGGCGCCTCCAATGTCCGCCATCCGGGCCGCTCATCGCGGTGGCGCTGGATGCGCGCGTCCATGTCGGCGTCATCGTTGGGCCTATAGGTGGCCACGAAGACGGCGCCCTCGCCCCAGGCCCTGGCCCGCTCCACGGCCCAGCGGCTTTTGCCGCTGCGGACGGGGCCAGTCACATAGACCATCCGCCCCATCAGAACTCGATCCCCGCCTGGGCCTGGATGCCCTGCGTGAAGGGATGCTTGATCTCCTTCATCTCCGTGACGAGATCGGCGAGCTCGATGAGTTCCGGCGGCGCGCCCCGTCCTGTCACGACCACATGCATGTCGGGGCGCTTGGCCTTCAACGCCTCGACCACTCCGGCCACGGGCAGGTAGTGGTAGGCGAGGACGATGTTCAGCTCGTCCAGCAGGAGGAATTTCAGGTCAGGATCCGCGAGGTGATCGAGCACGCGCGCCCAGCCGTCGCGGGCTTTCTGTGTGTCGCGCTCCAAGCTTTGCGTGTCCCAAGTGAAGCCCTCGCCCACGCGCTCCCAGCTGAGCAGCGGCGATTTCAGGAGCGTCTCAGCGCTGCCGCGGTCGCCCTTGATGAACTGCACGACGGCGCATTTGAACCCGTGGCCCAGCGAGCGCAGCAGCATGCCCAGGGCCGCGCTGGTCTTGCCCTTGCCATCGCCCGTGTGGACGATGAGCAGCCCCTTGCGCTCCCTGGCCGCGGCCATCCTGGCCCGCATCTCGGCCTGGAGTGTCTCCATCTCCGCCTTGTGCGCCGCCTCTCCGCTCATGCCTTGAAACCTTCTTCGCGCAGCCGCACCGCTTCCTGGTAGGCCGCGAGCAGGGCCGTCTTCACTTTGAAATAGCCCTGGTCCGTCACCTTGGTGGTGAAGGTGAGGGTGCTGATGACGATGAAGCCCCCGTCCGGCAGCAACTGGGGTGGTGAGGCCATGATTTGCGGGGGGAGGATGGCGGCGGAGCTTTCCTCCCGCATCTTCTCCCCGAGCTTTTCGCTCCAGGCCTGGAGGCGGGGCATGAGGGCGATGCCTTCGGCCTCCGTGGGGACCCGCACGCGGCCGTAGAGCGTGAACTGCAATCGCAGCTGCGGGGGGTCGAAACCATGGTTGAGGAAGCCCGCCATGGTGGCGATCTGCTGGAACTCCCGCAGCAGGGATTGGAGCTTGAGACTCGGCTGGAGCGGCTCGCGTTTCGCCATGAGCCAGGATGGCAGAAGCCGCCCCGCCTCGCTTCTTTCCCAGACACCCCTCATGTTGCAAGGCGGGCGGAGCTGTGGTTGCCTGTATCAACATCTTCGCGGACAACCCATGCTGAACGCCCGTCTGAGGCCCTTCCAGAGTCGCAGCGCCTCCGCGAGGTCCGCGCTTGGATGCCTGGTGGCCGGGATGCCGATGACGGCGCAAGCGCCTGTCGCGCCTGTCGCGCCTGTCGCCGCGCCCGCCCCGACGCTTTAACCAGCCGCGACTTCACTTTCGCGGCGGAAGACCAGCCCGTTCCCGTCGACCGTGTGGCGGGGCACATCCAGGTGTTCATCCTGGAGGATCTGGAGCGCAGCGGGGCGCGCACGCTGGGCGAATTCCTGGCCCAGGAGCTGCCCGCGCAGTTCCAGCAGACCGGCGGCCCCGGCCTGCCCACGCGGGCTTACCAGGGCGGCGCACGGCCCCAGGACACGCTCGTGCTGCTGGACGGCGTGCGGATGTCCGATCCCAACCAGTCCGCTCCGGATCTGAGCGCCATCCCGCTCACGGGCATCGTGCGGGTAGAGATCCTCACGGGCACGGATTCGGCGCGACAGGGGCCGGGAGCCCAGGGGGGCGTGGTGGCCATCTTCACCGGCGGCGCCGGGGACAAGGCCGCGTCCGGCGAATTGGCGGGGCAGGGCGGCAGCGGCGGGCAATCCCAGGGAAGGGCACTGCCTTCCTACGGCTGGGGCGGCGGCTGGATCAACGCGGGAAGCCAGGCGAGGAAGGAAGAGCGGGCCACGGACACGCCGCAGGGTTACCGCAGCGCCACCAACTTCATGGCCTTCGGCCAGCGCATGGGCCCGGTCCTCCTCACGCTGTCCTACCGCAACCACTACCAGGGCGTGCCGGATCCCTACGCGACGGCCACGATTCTCGATCGCACCTATGACCCCACGCGCGAAGCGGGCTACCGCAGCCAGTCAGGGGCGCTCGGTCTGCGCTTCGATCTCGCGCCGGGCGCGGCGCTGGTGTTCTCGGCGGGCTCCCAGAATGTCGACCGCCGGGATCCGCTGCCTGGTTCCACTGATGTGCAGCACACGACGGGACGCGCCACCCAGGCCGATCTGGCCTTCGTGCTGGGCGTGCCGGGCTTCAGCCTCAGGATCCATGCCGGGGGCTTCGAAGAGCGCGGCGAGCAGCCCGTGCTCTACACCGGCACCGATGAGGGGCGGATCCGCCACGGCGGGGTCGGCGTGGAGATGCAGTTCGAGCCGGCGCCCATCCTCCGCTTCACCGCCGAAGCGGGGTTCCAGTCCGACCGCCGCCGCCTGGATCCCGCGGGCATGGCTTCCAGCGAGCGCACGGACCACGCTCCGGCCTTCCGGGGGACGATGAACCTCTCGCTCCCTTTGGGCTTCCGCCTCTACGCGGGCGGCGGCCAGGGCTACACGGCGCCCAGCTTGCCGCAGCTGCTCCTCAACGCGCGTGGCGGCGGCCCGGATCTGGATGTGGAGCGAAACGGCTTCGGTTTCGCGGGCTTCGGGTGGGGCAAGGGCAACTGGTCCGGCCGCCTCGAATCCAACCGCGCCAGCTATCGCGATGCCATCGGGTTCGATGGCGCCGTCTACCGCAACCAGGACCATGTGCGCATCCAGGGCACGGAAGGCGCGCTGGTTTATTCGCGAGACGGGTTCGGCGCGGAGGGTTTCGTCCGGGCCCAGGACGCGCGCGACCTCAACGCGCCGGATGACCCCCATGGCACGCCGGCCGCCGCCAACCGCGCCTTCCTCAGCCACGGCCTCAAGGTGTTCGGCGGCTGGAGCCATGTGCGGCTGGATCTCCGCTACCGCACCGTGGGCGCGAACTACCAGTGGATCGGGAGCTACAACTGCGACAACCTGATGCCCAATGTGGTGAGCACCGGCGTCGTCTACCGCGAGCTGGCCACCACGGCGACCCTCACGCTCGGCAAGCACTGGACCCTCATCGCCCGCGGCGAGCACCTGCTCCAGCCGAAGACTTCCGTGGACCAGTGGCTCGCCATGCAGGGCGATCTCAAGAACGACGCCTACCGCGCCTACGGCATCCCCGCGCCGGGCCCAAGCGCCTCGCTGGAAGTGGTCTTCCGCTACTGAAGGGTCACAGTGAAGGTGACCGAGTGGGTGAGGCCGCTGGCGGCATCCCTTCCCGTCACTGTCACCGTGGCGCTGCCCGGCGGCACACCGCCCGAGTTCATCGTGAGGGTGGTGGTGGTGCCGGGGTTCACCACGGGCGTCGGGTTGAAGCTGCCGACATAGAAAGTGGCCGGGGTGGTGACCGTGAAATCCACGCTGCCCGCGAAGGGCAGCTCAGCGGGCTGCCGGGTGAAGGTGATGGGGATGGAGAAGCTCGGGGCCGCTGCCGGGACGGTCACATCCGCGGGTTGCGCGAGCGCGAAGTCCTGCACAGCCAGATCCAGTTCCGTCCGGTGGTGCACATCCGCCGCCACGCCCTGGACCCACATGTGGTAAAGGCCTGCGGGCGGCGGCACATTCGCGAGCGCGAGATTGTAGGTGCTCGTTGCGGAGGTCGAGGCGGGCGCGAAAGACGCGTTCAGGCCCGCGGGCGCGCCTGCGAGCGTGAGGTCCACGGTCTGGGGGGCGCAGTTGATCCAAGCGACCGTGGCCAAGCCCCGACCGCCGCCGCCGGTGACGGCGGGTGTGGTGATCAGGTTCGGCTGCACGACGAGGGTGTAGTCGGTGCCGGGGTCCGGCGCCTTGGGTGTGCCTCCGCAGGACAGCAGAAGCGCTGTCAGGGGCAGGGCGGGCAGGAGCCGGTGCATGGACGCCGTTCCGTGGGGCACGGGCGCCTCCTTGGGAGACAGTAGGTTGATTGGAAAAAGTCTATCCGCTCCGCGCCAAGCCGCCAGGGGCTTGTGGCGCCTCGTGGCGCGTGGGAAGCTGGCCGGGACATCCGTGCTGGATGTTCGGGAAGCCGGTGAGAGTCCGGCGCTGCCCCGCAACGGTATGCACCTCGCGAAAGCGGGAGACCCTCGCTCCCCGGATCCATCGGAGAGCGCGGGTTCCAGGGTCACTGGGGCGCCGCCCCGGGAAGGCCTGGAAGGCCGCGTAAGCGGTCGTCACGTGCGAGCCCGGAGACCGGTCCAGCATCAACCACCACCCGCCGAGGGAGCGGGACGGGCGCCCGTCCAGGGCTCCGTCCGCCCCGAGGTTTTCATGCGGAGGCATGAATGGGCGCGAGCCGGCTTTTCCATCTCCTTGTCATCGGCGCCACGGGCGCTTCTCTCCTTGCGGCGGACGCCGCGGATCAGCCCAAGCCCAAGGCCACGGCGTCCGCCGCCGTCACGGTCACGGCCGAATCCACGCCCGTGGATGTGGCGAAGACGCCCAACCCCGTGAAGGTCATCACCGCTGAGGAAATCGCCCGCAGCGGCGCGCGGAATCTTGGCGAGCTCTTGCAGCGCGAGCTGCCGGGGCAGGTGTCCCAGAGCGGCGGCGCGGGTTCCGTCGCCGATCCGCAGATCGGCGCCTCGCGGCCCCAGGACACGCTCGTGCTGCTGGACGGCATGCGGCTCGTGGACGCTTCGGGCCTCGGCACGAACCTCAGCGAGATCAGCCTGGCGGGCGTGGCGCGGGTGGAGATCCAGCGCGGGCCCGTCTCCACGCTCTACGGGTCTGATGCGCAAGGCGGTGTCATCGCGCTCTACACCGATGCGGCTGTGGCCGACGGCACTCACGGCGATTGGGGTCTAAGTCTCGGGACTCATGGCCTGGCCCGCCTCAACGGCATGGACAGTTTCGGATGGGGCAGCGGCAACGCGCGCCTGGCCCTGAGCGGCGCGCGGCAGGACGCGCCCACGGAAGCAGACAACCGCTTCCGCCAAGGCAGCGCCTTCCTCGGCATCACGCAGTCCATCGCGGAGAACCACAGCCTCAGCGTCATCTACCGCGCAGCCTTCCAGGGCACGCCGATCCCCTACCAGAGCACGGATATCAGCGCCCCCTTCGTCTACACACCGGACCGCCAGGCCACGGTGCGGGGCCAGCAGGTGATCGGCACGCTGCGCAGCGGCTGGGGCGCGGATTGGGGCACAGAGGCCACTCTCGGCTACGCGGAGCAGTCGCGCGTGGAGCCTAACGACTTCGCGGCCTCGTTCGGGGGCCCGCCCACCTACTCCTACAGCAGCTACAACCACCAGGCGAACCTCACCCTGCACTGGAACCCCTCCGCCGCCTTCGCGGGCAGTTTCCTTCTCCAGGGCGTCCATGAGCGCGCGGTGCAGCCCGACTACGCGGGCGGCCTCAACAGGGCCGAGGGCAGCCACATCGCGGCGGCCATGGAGCTGGCCTGGGAGCCCGTCGAAAGCCTCCGTCTCGTGGGCAGCCTCCGCGAGCAGAAGGACAAGCAGACCTTCGTCACCACGCCTGCCGTTCCTGACACTGAGAACAGCCAGACTACGGGCAAACTGGGGGTGAACTGGCAGATCGGCGGCGGCTTCCGCGCCTACGCCAGCGGCGGCAGCGCCTTCAGCAACCCGCTGCTCTTCCAGGTGCTCTACAACGCGGGCCCCTTCGTGAACGGGCCGGTCCTCCACAACGAGAAGAGCCACTTCCTCCAGGCGGGCCTGGGCTGGGACCAGGGTCCCTGGCACACGCGGCTGGAGGCTTGGCGCACGAAGCTGGACCAGGCCGTGCTCTTCGACCTCAACAATTATGTCTATTACAACGGCGGCAATCTGCGGTTCCAAGGTCTAGAGGGTGCCGTGGACTACAAGGTGGACCACTGGGGCCTCGGCGCCTGGGCCCGCAGCCAGGAAGCTCGCGATCTTACGCAAGCGCCGGATCAGCAGCTCAGCGCCGATGCCGTCCTGCGCCGGCCCTTCTTCGCTTTCGGTTTGCAGGGTGATGCCACCTGGGGCGACTTCCGGGGCGATCTGGGTTGGGCCTGGCAGGGGCCGCGCTACGAGTATTTCGGCTCCGCCCCAAATGGTCCAGGCCGCACGCACTACAACGACCTCCACGCGAGCCTGGCTTGGAGTTTCGGCGGGAACATGAGCCTCACGCTCCGCGGTGACAACCTGCTGCAACCCAAGATCACGGCGGCGGAATGGAAGGCCCGCAAGACGGACTTCCGGAACGACGCCTACCAGGTCTACAACTTCCCAGCGCAGCCGCCCACGGTCAGTCTGGAGTTCAGGATCCGCTACTGATGCGCGCCCTTCTCGCCTTCCTGCTCACCGGGGCCCTCGCGTTCGCGGGGGCCCCGAAGCGGGTCGTCTCCCAGACCGCGGGCACGGACGAGATGCTCATGGCGCTCGCCGATCCCGGCCAGATCGCCGCGCTCAGCGTGGTCTCGCGCAATCCCGACTACTGCACGGACGCGGCGAAGGCCGCGGCCTTCCCGCAGCTGGCGGCATCGGACGCCGAAGCCATCCTCCGCTTCCATCCCGATCTCGTGCTCATGGCCTCCTTCTCGCGGCCCGAGACCGTGGCCCAGCTCCGCCGCGCGGGCGTTCCCGTCCTCGTCATCGACCACTTCGACACGCTGGAGGACACGCTCGGGGACCTCCGCCTCATCGGCAAAGCCGTCGGTCACGGGGATCGGGCCGAGTCGCTCATCGCGAGTCTCCGCGCGCGGGTGGACGCGCTCATGAAACGCCTGGCGGGCGCGACGCCGCTGCGGGTGATGGCGCCCTCCGCTTACGGCTACATCGCGGGGCGCGACACCACTTTTGATGATCTCTGCGGCCACGCGGGCGCCGTGAATGTGGCCGCCGAGGCGGGCCTGAAGGGGCACGCGCCCATCCCCGCCGAGAAGGTGCTGGTCTGGAAGGTGGACCGGCTCGTGCTGGAGGGCGCGGATCGGGCCGCCGCGCTGGCCCGCGTGCGCCAGATCGCGCCGTTCAAATACACCGACGCCGCCATCCAGGGCCGCTGCGTGCTGCTGCCGGAGGCGCTGCTCTCCACGGTGAGCCAGCATCGCGTGGATGCTTACGAGGCACTGGCGAAGGCCCTCCATCCGGACCGCTTCCCGTGAGACGGGGCGCCTGGCTCCTGTTGACGGCCCTGCTTCTGGGGCTGCTTCTGGCGAGCCTCGCCTTCGGCGAATTGCGCCTTTCGCCCGCGCAGATCTGGGAAGGCCTGCAGGGCCGTGATGAACTGGCCCACACCGTCCTTTGGAACCTGCGGCTGCCCCGGGCCATCGTGGCCATTTCCGTGGGCGCGGCGCTGGCGGCCTCAGGCACGGTCATGCAGGCGCTCTTCCGCAATCCGCTGGCGAGCCCTGACCTCTTGGGCGTCAGCAGCGGCGGCGCGCTCGGCGCCGTCCTCGCCCTGGCGGCCGGATGGGGTGCGAAGAGTCTTTTCGCGGTGCCCTTCTGCGCGCTTCTCGGCGCCTTCCTCGCGGTGGCGCTAGTGCTGATGCTGGCCAAGCAGGGCGCGGGGGTGGAGCGGTTGCTGCTCTGCGGCGTGGCGCTCACGGCCCTGCTGGGCGCGGGCACGAGCTTCGTCCTCAGCCTCAGCGCGGAGCAGTTCGACCGCGCCAGCTCCATGGTGTTCTGGCTGCTGGGCGGCCTTGAGGACCGCACCTGGGAACATGTGGTGATGGCCGCGCCGGGCGTGCTCGTGGGCTGCCTGCTGCTGCTGCCGCTGGGCCGCCCCATGGACCTGCTGGCCTTGGGCGAGGGCGGCGCGCAAAGCCTCGGCGTGGATGTGAAGCGCCTGCGGTGGAAGCTCATCGCCCTCTCCACCGTCCTCACGGCCCTCGTCACGGCGGTGGCTGGCCTCATCGGTTTCGTGGGCCTCGTGGTGCCGCACCTGCTGCGGCTGCTGGTGGGGCCGGGGCACAAGCGCCTGCTGCCGCTCTCCATGCTGGGCGGCGCGAGCTTCCTCCTGATCTGCGATCTCGCCACGCGCCTCGCGCCGGGGCAATTGCGCGTGGGCGTGGTGAGCGCGATGGTGGGCGGCCCCTTCTTCCTCTGGCTGCTGCGGAGGAAGCCGTGACGGGCTTCGGGCTTCAGGCATCGGGCCTCAGTGTCCCCGGACGGTTGGAGGATGTGTCCTTCGCGCTGCCGAAAGGTTGTCTCGCGGCGGTGGTGGGACCCAACGGCGCGGGCAAATCTTCGTTGTTGCAGGCGCTCGCCGGGCTGCTGCCCACGGCGGGCGGGGTGCGCTGGCAGGGCGAGGCGCTGGCGAAGATCCCCGCGCTGGACCGGGGCCGCCGCCTGGCCTGGGTGCCCCAGGAATTGCGCGCGGAGTTCGGATTCCTCGTGCGCGATGTCATCGCCATGGGCCGCTTCGCCCACGGCGACGACGACCACGGCGTGGAGGCCGTGCTGGACCGCATGGACCTGCGCCCGCTCCAGCACCGCCCCCTCACACGCCTCTCAGGAGGCGAGCGCCAGCGCGTCTTCCTGGCCCGCGCCCTCGCCACCGAAGCGCCGCTTCAATTGTGGGACGAGCCGCTCTCCCAGCTGGATGTGCGCCATCAGCTCGAATGGCTGGAGCTGGCGAAGGCCCTCGCCGTGGCGGGCGGCACGGTGCTCATGAGCGTCCATGATTTGCGCGTGGCCCACTGCATGGACCAGGTGCTGATGCTGGACCAGGGCCGCCTGGCCGCCGCCGGGACGCCGGAAGAAGTGCTCACCCCCGAACGCATCCATGAGGTGTTCGGCGTCCGCGCCCGGCTGGGCGAGACGATGATCCTGGACCTGCCTTAAGAAGAAGGGTTCACCGCCGAGCCGCGGAGGATGCAGAGGGAAGAACTCTTTTCTCAGCGCTCTCCGCGCCTCTACGGTGAATACACTTCTTCCATGGCTCTCATCGGCATCCTCGGCGGCAGCGGGCTCTACGCGATGGAGGGCGTCGCTGTGCGCGAGCGGCGCGTGGCGCGAACGCCCTTCGGCGAATCCTCCGCGCCCCTCGCGCTGGGCACGCTCGATGGCGTCGAGGTCGTCTTCCTGCCCCGTCACGGCGAGGGCCACCGCCTGCTGCCCGCTGAGATCAACTACCGCGCCAACATCTGGGCCTTGAAGGACGCGGGCGCTGAAGTGCTGCTCTCCGTGAGCGCCGTGGGCAGCCTCCAGAAGCGCCATGCGCCGGGCACGCTGCGGATGCCGGACCAGTTCATCGACCGCACCCACGGGAGGCAGAGCAGCTTCTTCGGCGAAGGCCTCGTGGCCCACGCGGGGTTCTCCGAGCCCACCTGCGCGCGGGTGCGGCGCCTGCTCATGGACGTGGGCGTGGCGCTGGCCCTGCCCATCGAGGAGGGCGGCACCTACCTGAACATGGAGGGCCCGCAGTTCAGCACCCGCGCCGAGAGCCGCCTCCATCAGGCCTGGGGCGCGGACTTCGTGGGCATGACCCAGGCCACCGAAGCCAAGCTCGCCCGCGAAGCCGAGCTCTGTTTCGCCTGCATCGCGCTCGTGACAGACTACGACGCATGGAAGGACGACGAGGCCGTGGAGACCCGCGATGTGCTCGCCGTCATGGCCGCCAATGTGGCCAAGGCCGAAGCTTTATTGAAAGCCTCCGTGCAGACCCTCTCCGTCGCGCCGCGAACCTGCGTTTGCGGAAGCGCCCTCGCCCACGCCCTTCTCACCCGCCCCGAAGCAGTGCCCGAAGGTACGAGGACCAAACTGAGGCCTCTCATCGGGAAATACGGATCCTGAACGGGTTGTGCCTGGGACTCGAAATTCACATTTCTTAATGCCCCCTGGGAGGCCAGGCCGGGCGTACAGTCCTCCCCAGCCTTCCGAAGCTCCGCAGTCCAACCGCATTTCCTTCCTGGAGGAGAAGCATCATGAAGCTTGCCACCATCCTGGCCCTCATGGCCGCCAGCGCGCTCCCCGCGCAGACCATCGCCATCATCAACAGCACCAAGTCGATCTCCAACGCCACGGTCCAAGCCACGGCCAACGCCGTGGCGGTCCAGGTGCACAACGAATACAAGGCGAGGTGGGGCAATGACGCCACCTTCGTCTTCGTGGCCCGGGGAACGACCCCGCCGCAGGGCGCCTGGAATGTCTATGTGGACGATCGCAAAGGCGATTACCACACCGTGGCCAATGGCGGTGTGCCCGTCGCCTACTGCCATGTGTCCGGCGTGACCCAGGACTACTGGACAAACACTGTGTCCCATGAGGTCCTCGAGATGCGCACGGATCCCTTCGTGAATCAGACCTACACGAGGCCCAACGGCACCACGGGGTATGTGGAGGTCTGCGATGCCTGCGAGACCAACGACCAGGGGTACCGCATCAACACGGTCCTCATGAGCGACTTCGTCTTCCCGAGCTGGTTCAAGGCCAGCGGCACGAGCCCCTTCGACCAGACCGGACTCATCTCCGCGCCTTTCCAGGTGCTGCCCGGCGGCTACCTGCCCTGAACCCAAAGGCCCGGTCAGGTTTCGCTCAAGCTGTTCCCCCGGGATGGATCGACCATTCCCGGGGGGACTGGCCTGTCTATCGCATGTCTGGAATCCCGCGTTTTTGGAACGCGTCCATGAGTCATCGAATGCTCGTCTTCGGGCTGCTGGTGCCGTGCGCCCTCAGCGCACAGACCTCCGTCATCCGTGTGCTGATGGACCAGGACACGGCCACGGCTCCGCCTCCCGCTGCGCTCTGCATCCTGGAGACTGGGAACGGCCATGGTTTCGCGGCGAGCTTCGGGGCACTCCTCCAGACTCCTGATCTGAGGGTCTACCGGGTCCCCGTTCGCCGGATCACGGCCGGCAGCCCGGAAGAAAAAGCGTTCCGGACCCGGTACCGCCTGCCTCCAGCGCCGCAATGGGCCTTGGTAGACGCCCGCACGGAAGCCTTGCTATCCCATGGTGCTCATCTTCCCGCCGCGGGACCCTTCGCCCAGACTCTGGAGCAGGCCGGTTTCCGCGACCGTGCGAAGGAGCTGCGCGCCTACATCAAGCGGAACCCGCAGGTCATCGAGGCCCGAGAGCAGTTGCTGGATCTCCTTCGCCAAAGGGGCGAGGCCGCCGCGCAGCAGTTCCTGGGCATCGAAGCTCCCTCTCCCCGCGACCGCTTGGAACGGGGGGATCTCGCGGGCGCGCTCGCGGCCGTCCAGGATCCGGATCCGGCGGATCTCAGCTCGGCGAAGAAGCTGGATCCTGTGCAGGACCTGGAAGCCTGGAGCGCCTTCGCCCAAGCCTTCGATGAAGCGTTCCGCGGCGGCGGATGGCGGGAGATGGCGTTCACCTGGACCAAGGAGGGGCGCGCCCTGGATCGAGGCAGTCCGACCCTCCAAGGCCTTTACCTGCGCTGGCTGCCCGCCGTCGAGGCCGCCATGCGGGAGGAGCCGGACTCCGTGTCCCTGTGGAACCTCTGGGCATGGATGAGCCGGGCTCTGGGGGACCGCCCCATCCGCCCGTTGCTGGAATCCCTCCGCCCTTCGCCGCTGACGCCAAAGGGCGATTGGCCGCCGGCTCGCGCGGCGCGGCGACTGCTCGCCACGGCCAGCAGTCCGGCCGATTGGCTCAGCCTGAAGGAGCATTACCAGGCGCTATGGGAGGGTGAACCCCATGCGTTGCGCGGCGCCCCCGAGAAGTCAGAGCTCCCGTTGGAACAGGATTGGGAGGAGGGCCTGGGACCCCTGCTGGAATGCTGCCTTCGCTCACATGACACGGCTCAGGCCGACGCTTATCTGCGGGAGGCGGTGGATGCCTCTCGCTGGCCGGGTCTCGCGGCGAAGGCGGCCCTTCTCGCCAACCGCTGCGGCCAGCCGGAGCTTGCCACGCGCTGGAGGGCATTGAGACCCGGAGGGTCGCGATGAGAGGCGTCCTGAAACCCTGTGCGGTCGCGCTTCTGCTCCTGCCCGGTCCGCCCCTCGCAGCCCAGGTCTATCTGACCGCGGGAGACAACCGGATCAGCCTGGTCCAGATCCTCCATCCCCATCCCGAAGGCATGCTCCTGAGCGTGCCTAGCACCCAGGGAGTCAGTCTGGGGCCAACACTCCAAGCGGCCTTGGATCAGGAGCCGGCTCTGGGCCTCCAACTCCAGACTCAGGAGCTGGACCCTGGGCTGCGATGCGGCCGCGAACTCCTCGCCCTAGGCGGCTGGGATCCCGCGCGCCCTCACTGGGCGCTCGTCGGAGCCGACCTCCGTATCTACGCCGATGGAGCTGAAACACCCGCGCCTGCCGCGCTGGTGGAGGCGTACCGCCATAGCCCGCTCCGCACCCGCGCGGAGATGCTCCGGGAGTTCTTGAGGCTGAATCCCGGTCAGGGCGAGGCGCTCGCGCAACTCATCCTGGAGACGCGCACGCTGGCGGAGCGGCGCACGGAGCAAACGCTGCCTCCCCAAACCAAGGAGCCTAATGCCGGGGCGCCTCCCGCCCCTCTGAAGAATGAGGACGATGGCCGCATCTGGGGAGACTATGCCGCCCTCTATGAACGCCTCCTTCAGAACAACTCGTGGCGCGACGCAGACCCTGACGCCTCCAGCCCCATTCCCCTCGCGGCGCAGTTGAGCGGCGCGGCGGAGCATAGTCCCCTGCTAGGGGGCGTGGCCGCGCGGCTCATGCCAGTCGTGGAAGATGCGTTGCGAAGCAGGCCCACGGATCCGCACCGTTGGGCGGTGTGGCTCTCCCTGCGCGCCGCGGGCGCGCGCGGCCATGCGGCCACGGTGCTGGCTGGGGTGGACCCTCTGCCGGGCGCGCGGCGGTGGCCTCCCGCCGCGGCGGTGGATGCGTTCGTGGAGGATGCGCACCAGAGTGGCGACTGGCGTGAGGCCGAGCCAGTGCTGCAGGCCTCCTTCGACCAGAATGAGGTGTTGCTGAGGGATCTGGAGGCGGCGGCGAGAGAAGACGCGTCACGGCGCGGCTCCAACGCGAAGGTGGATCTGGGAGGCGCCTTCGGTTTCGGCACCTGGAACGGCGATACCGCTTCGCTCGTGGAAGCCAAGCTGCGCCTGGGCAAACTCGAGGAGGCCGACCGCATCTTCCAGCGGGTCTTCGCGCGTGCGCCCAAACCGTCCTTCGCCCGGCAGGCCGCTGACATTGCCAAAGCCTGCGGTGCCACCGGCCTCGCGGAGAGGTGGGAGCGGCTGGCGCGCTAGCCCGGCTGAGAACTCCGTCTCAGATCCCACCCCAGTCCCACGGGGCCGATGAGGGTGGTCAGTAGCAATGCTGCGACAATGGCGGCGCTGGTGTCGGGGTTCAAGAGCGGCTGGCCATGGATGGTGAGCATGTCGCCCACGCCCACGAAGATGAAGCCGACTTCCCCGCGGGGCACCATGCCCCAGCCCACGGTGGTCCAACGGGTGCCGCGGCCCGCGCCGAGACCAGCGAGCCATTTGCCGATCGTCCCCAGCAGTGCCAGCACGAGGCCAAAGGCGAGCGTGGACGGTTCCAGCAGCGCGGAAGAGTCCACCTTCGCGCCCACCAGCACGAAAAAGAGAGGCGCCAGCACCATGACGAGAGGGTGCACGAGTTCTTCGAGGCTGTGGTGCTCGCGCTTTTCCAGGTTCACGATGTGGGCGGGCTCCAGGATGAGGCCCGCCGCGTAGGCGCCCACGATGGTGGCGAGCCCCGCGCGGTTGCCCAGCCAGGCGAGGAGGAAGGCGAAGCCCAACGCGAGGGGGAGAAGCAGCTGCTCGCTGCGGAAGCGGTCGGCGAGTTTGAAGAGATGGGGCGTGGCGAAGCGGCCCAGGGTGAGGGCCAGGCCGAGAAAGGCCAGCGCCAGCGTCAGCGTCTTCGTGAGCGGTCCCCAGGGCATGGAGCCGCCGGAGGTCGCCGCCGCGGCGATGCCGCTCACGGCCACGAGCACCAGCAGGCCCAGCACATCGTCCATGACGGCCGCGCCCACGATGATGCGGCCTTCCTGGCTATCGAGGGCACCGGCCTCCTTCAGCACCTGGCTGGAGATGCCGATGGAAGTGGCGCAGAGGCAGGCGCCGATGAAGAGATCCACGGCCAAGGGCGTGCCCTTGGGCAGAAACAGCGTCGCGCCCAGAAGGCCCAAGCCCATGGGCAACACGACGCCGATAAGGGCCACGCGGAGGCTGGCGAGGCCGACTTTGAGCATCTGCGGCACGGTGCTTTCGAGGCCCACCGCGAACATGAGGACGATGACGCCGAGGTTGCCCAGCAGATCCATGGACGGGTTCGACGCGATGTCCGGCACGAGCTGCGGCCAGGCCTTCACAGCCGCCGCCCAGGCCAGGCCCGCCAGCAGCTCGCCCGCCACGGCGGGCATCTTGAGGCGCACGGCCACCTCGCCGCCTACCTTCGCGGCGATCCACATGAGCGCGAGAAGCGCGAGCGTGCCCGCGAGGGGATCAGCGACCAGGAGAGCGGGGATCATGCCCTCATTAAATCAGGCCCTGCCCGGATCTCAGCCTGTGGCGTCGCCCGGCGTCACGCTTTCCCCGCTTGTGAGCCAGGGCAGGCGGTGGACACGCACGCGGCCGTCGAAGGTCACATGGAGGCCGTCTCGCGCCGCGTCCACATGGTTCAATACAGAGCCGACCTCGCGGGCCTGATCGAGGAGGGCCAGGTCGAGATCGGCCACAGTCACCATCTCCGTGTTCACGCTGGCCTCGGTGGCGATGCCGTCTTGGGGGAAGAAATAGTCGCTGGGCGTGTAGATGCCGCTCTGGGCGTACTGGGAGGTGAGGTCCGTGATGAGAGGAAGGCTGCCCACGACGCCGCTCGTCACAACATAGAACTGGTTCTCCACGGCGCGGGCCCGGGCGCAGATGGTCACGCGGCTCCAGCCGCGCCGGTCATCCGTGAGGTAGGGCACACAGAGGATCTGCACCCCGTTCTCCGCCAGCACCCGGCCGATTTCAGGGAACTGGGTGTCGTAGCAGATGGTGGCGGCGAAGCGTCCGAAGTCCGTGTCCACCACATGCAGTTCGTGGCCTGGTTCGTACCTCCAGGTCTTACGCTCCGTGGGGGTGAGGTGGAGCTTGGGCTGCAGGACGGGTTTGTGGCCCGGCACGAAGATGCCCGCGACATTCATGAGCTTTCCATCCACGAAGCGCGGGTGGCTGCCCGCCACGATGATGCGGTGATAGTCTTTGGCGAAGCGCATGAAGAGCGCGTCGTAGCTCTCGGTGTAGCGCTTGGCGATCTCGCGCATGCTTTCGGCGGGATCAGTGCCGCCGGGAAGGCAGCTGATGAGCTGGGCCGTGAACAGCTCAGGGAAGACGATGAGGTCGGAATCGTAATCGTCGCCCACATCCACGAAGGATTCCACCTGGTCCGCGAACGCCTCGAAACTGGCCACGCGCCGCAAGGCGTATTGGATGCTGGTCACCCGGACGGGGCGGGAGAGGACGGGTTTGGGCGCTTTGAATCGCATGTCGCCACCTCAGAGCCAAAGGACGATCAACGCCGCGTGGCCCAGTGTCTCGGGGTCCGGCGCGTAGTTGCGGAGCAGACCCTTCACCTCGAAGCCTACCGCCATCTGCTTGGTGAGGGTGGGATCCATGCGCCTGCCTGCCGCGACCTCGGTGATGTAATCCTCGGGCGTCAGGCGGTCCGCCACCTTCCCGTAGCCGGGGATGCGGGCGCCCGCCACGAAAGCCTTGCAACCGAGTTTCCGCGCGAGGTCCAGCCGCGCCGCATACATGGCTTTGCCCACGCCGCGGTTCTGCCAGGCGGGGTCCACGGCGATGTTCACGCCGTACATGGCCGTGCCGCCGGGCACATGGGTGGAGAGGCTGCCACGGCCGGTGATCTCCGCCCAGGTGTGGGGCGCGAGCGCGTGTTCCAGATCCAGCCGCATGCTGGTGGCCGTGCCGATGACGGTGCCGTCGTCCGCTTCGGCCACGAACTGGCCCGCGCCGAACTGCGCAAGGTGGCGGAGCAGGTTCTGCTCGCCCCAGATGGCCTCGGGCCCGTGGAGCGGGGGCGGGTAGACCCGGCGCATGAGCGCGGGAATGACGGGGATGTCATCCAGGATCCGGGAACGGACCCGGAAGTCGGCCACGCCTAGCCTTCCGAAAAGAAGAAGCGGGCCTCCACATCCTCGGCTTCCATGGCCTTGACAAGGGTGCCGAGGGCTTTGTGGATGTCCGAGACCTGCTTGTCGCCCATCTCCTGGAGCTTGATGAGGAGGCGGCCCTGGGCGGGGTGCGGGGCCTTCTTGCGCAGGGCGCGGCCCGCGGCCGTGAGGCTCAACTTCACGCGGCGGCGGTCCACAGCGTCGGTCTTGCGGGTGACGAGGCCCTTGGCCTCCAGCCGGTCCACCACGCCCACCACGGTGCTGGGGTGGAGCTGGATGCGAGCCGAGAGGTCCTTGAGCGAGAGCGGGCCGTCCTTGCCCAGCTCCCAGAGCGCCCAGAGTTGGGGCGCCGTGAGGTGGAAGCGCACATCCACCTCCTTGGAGAAGAGTTCCAAGGCCCGCACGATGCGGCGGATGTCGTGGAAAACGGCCTCGATCTTCTGGTCTTTGTCCATTCGACCATCCTATCGTGTAAGTCAATATTTTGTGTTGAAATGGAAGATTTGGAGGGGGCCGCATGTCGCCCGCAGAGCGCATGGAACGCTATGGCCGACGCGGCATCCGCGCCGTCCGGGGCCTGCTCCCGCCCCGCCGCCTGCGTCTGCGCCTGCTGGCCCACTCGCGGCGCATCGTGCTGGCCATCCTTCCCCTGGGCGTGCTGCTAGGCCTCGTGATGACGGGGCTCCTCGTGGGCCTGGAGGAGCATCTCGCGCCTTTCCTGGACGGGCTCTTCGGACGCCTGGGCCTCATCTGGGTCCTGCCGGGCCTGGCGCTGATGGCGGCCACGCTCTGGCTGACCTGGACGAAAACGGGCCAGGTGAGCCTCTTCGAGGATCTGGATCTCGCCAAGAAGAGTCCTTACGAGGCCTTCCCCTTCTGGAAGTCCATGGCGAAAGTCGTGGGTTGCACCTTCACCATCGGCTTGGGCGGCTCCACCGGCCTCGAAGGGCCGGCGAAGTGGCTGGGCGCGGCCGTGGGCGTGCAGTTCCACCGCTTCATCCATTGGCTGGCCCTGCATTGGCGGCCCTTCCGCCGCCTCAAGGTGCAGCCGCTCACCATGGTGGTGGCGGGTGCCGCTGCGGCGGTGGCTATCGTCTTCCGCGCGCCGCTGTCGGGCTCACTCTTCGCTGTGGAGCATGACGGCCATGTGGCCCACGAGGAACTCATCCCTTCGGTGGTGGCGGCGGCCAGCGCCTACATGGTGTGGGTGGCCATAGAGGGCCCCGCGCCGCTCATCCCGCTGGTGAAGACCTACCACCTGGAAGCGAAGGAGCTGCTCTGGGCGCTGCCCGTGGGCCTCATCTGCGGCTTGGGCGCGAGCCTCTTCCTCACCATCCGCTTCGGCCTCACGCGCTTCCTCTCCCGCTATCCGCTGGTGTGGCGCGGGCTCCTGGGCGGGACGGGGCTGGCCCTGCTGGCCATGCCGGGCCACTTCCTCTTCCACGACCTCCCCATCACCCAGCGGGGCGGCCTGGAACTCATCCTCCATGTGCTGGGCGGCGCCGAGACGCACAGGGCGGCCCTCCTCTTCAGCGGCCTCAAGATCCTGGCCACGGCCATGACGCTGGCGGCGGGCGGCGTGGGCGGCATGTGGATCTGCGCTGTGTCCATTGGCGCGGCTCTGGGCGCCTTCCTGCAAGGCTGGATGATGCCGCGGACGCCGGGTCTCGTCCCCATGATGGCGGGCGTGGCTTTCGCGGGCGCGGTGCACGAGGTGCTGCTGGTGCCCGTGGTGTTCCTGGCGGAGACGACGGGTGATCCGGCGCTGGTGGTACCGGGCCTTCTGGCTGCCACGGTGGCGCTGCTCGTGAAGCGGGAGCACCTCTGAGCCGCTAAGCTGGCCCGATGGAAGCATGGCTCGACGCGATGACCCTGGTGGTGCCCGCTCTCGCGGCGCAGGATTGAGAATGACACTCCTGGACGGCGCGGTCCTCGCCACGGCGACGGTCATTTTCGGAAGCCTGATCCTCGTGATCCGGAACCTCAACAAGCTGGAGCAGCTGCCGGAGGAGCCGGGACCGTCCTCATCATCTGTATGTCTCTGCATCCCCGCGAGGAACGAGGCCCGGGAGATCGGCGCGGCGCTCGAGACCTGGATCGCCCAGGACCACGAGAGGCTCCGCATCGTCGTCGTGGATGACGGCTCCACTGACGCGACACCGGAGATCCTGGCGAGCCTGGCTTGTGACCGCTTGCGTGTGATCCGCAATAAGACCCTTCCGTCCGGATGGTTGGGCAAGAACCACGCGATGCACTTGGCAACGGAGACGGTGGAGGCCAAGGCCGCGGATTGGCTCCTCTTCGCGGACGCGGATGTGAAGGCGGCGCCGTCGTTGCTGCGCCGCGCCCTCGCCCACGCTGAATCCACGGGCGCCGATGTCCTGGCCCTGGTGCCGGGCCAGGACACGGGCTCCTTCGGCGAGCGCCTGCTGCTGCCCGTGCTGGGATCGGGCTTCCTCATGGTGGTTCCCGCGGACCGCGTGGCGAAACCAGGAGCTATGGCCTGCGCGGGCATCGGCGCCTTCACCCTCATCCGCCGCTCCGTCTACGACACGCTGGGTGGTCACGCGGCGGCGCCCCTGGAAGCCATCGACGACATGATGCTGGCCCGCCGCGCGAAGCTGGCGGGCTTCTCAAACCGCCTGGGCCAGGGCGGGCCGGACCTGCGCCTCCGCATGTACGGCTCCGGCGCCGAAGCCGTGCAAGCCATGCGGAAGAACGTGCTCGCGCTGCCCTTCGTGTGGGTGGCCTTCCCCCTCCTGGGGCCCGTGTCGCTTCTGCTCTGGCTCGCTCCGCTCTGGTTGCCCTTCGCGGGCTGGCCCATCCTCGCGGCCGTCCTCTGGCTCGCCGTGCCAGCTGTGGTTTCCGAAGCCCATCAGCGCCTCTCGGACCGCCCCGCCGACCTGGCCTGGGCCCTCTGGCCCCTGGCCGGTCCTGCCCTTTTATGGGGGGCGATTCCGGCCTTCTGGGACCGTCTGAGGGGGGTCAACCGGTGGCGGGATCGGGAAATTCCTATATCTAACATCCCTGTTTGATTAATTTGTGAATTGATTAGGGAGATGGCCTTCCGGGCGGGGGGGGCTTGGGTATCCTAGTCATCCACGGCTCGGATTCTGTTCTTGTTTTTTTCGCTTTTTTGACGATCCTTGGTACTGACCCTTTCCAAGGAGATGACGATGGCAGCAGCAGCCGCAGTGAACGCCCACGACATGGCCAACGAAGAACGACTCAAAGTCCTGACCCGGACGCTCGGCGAAATCGAGCGCGCCTTCGGCAAGGGCTCCGTGATGAAGCTCGGCGACCGCCAGAGCGTAGCCGATGGCGTCGAATCCATCTCCACCGGCTCCATCTCCCTGGACGCCGCCCTGGGAATTGGCGGCCTACCCAAGGGCCGCGTGGTCGAAATCTACGGACCTGAATCCAGCGGCAAGACCACCCTCGCGCTCCACGCCGTGGCCCAGGCTCAGAAGAAGGGCGGTCTGGCCGCCTACATCGACGCCGAGCACGCGCTGGACCCCGAATACGCCAAGAAGCTGGGCGTGGACATCGACAACCTCTTCATCAGCCAGCCGGACAGCGGCGAGCAGGCCTTGGAGATCGCCGACCAGCTGGTGCGCAGCGGTGCCCTGGACATCATCGTCATCGACTCTGTGGCGGCCCTGGTGCCCAAGGCCGAGATCGACGGCGAGATGGGCGACACCCATGTGGGCCTCCAGGCCCGGCTCATGAGCCAGGCCCTCCGCAAAATGACGGCCACCATCAGCAAGACCAACACCTGCGTCATCTTCATCAACCAGATCCGCATGAAGATCGGCGTCATGTTCGGCAGCCCCGAGACGACCACCGGCGGCAACGCCCTCAAGTTCTACGCCTCCGTCCGGCTGGATGTCCGCTCCATCCAGAGCATCAAGGGCGCCAGCACGGATCCCCTGGCCAGCAGCCGGGACGAGGATTCCTCGGTGGTGGGCAAGAAGACCAAGGTGAAGGTGGTCAAGAACAAAGTGGCCCCGCCCCTCAAGATCGCCACCTTCGACATTCTCTACGGAGAGGGCATCAGCCGCTCCTCGGAGTTGGTGGAGCTGGGCACGGCTCTCGAGATCGTCCAGAAGAGCGGTTCCTGGTTCAGCTACAAGGATAGCCGCCTGGGCCAGGGCGCGGAGAATGTGCGCAAGCTGCTGCTCGACAACCCCGAGCTGGCGGACGAGATCGAGACCCAGATCCGCGCGAAGCTGGGCCTCAAGGCCAAGGAGGCCTGACAAGTTCATTGCCGGCTCTTGGAAGGGGTGGGCAATGGGGGCTGGCGGCGAAAGCCGCCAGCCCTTTTTCTTGCCTCGCTGTAGGCTTGTTGATCCGGAGCATCCGATGACCTCTTTCCATGTCGAGACCGTCCATTTGGGCCAGTTCAGCGAGGGTTCGCCCCGGGATCGCGCGGAGTTCGTGCGCGTCCTGGGCGGGAGCCTCGTGGACACGGGTTTCGTGAAGGTGGACGGGCACAGGGTGACGAAGACGCGCGTGGACGCGGCCTATCGGGACATCGAGGCCTTTTTCGCGCTGCCGGAGGCCACGAAGCGGGCCTATCTCATGCCCGGCACCGGTGGCGCGCGGGGCTTCACGGCCTTCGGCAGTGAGCACGCCAAGGACAACCCCGTGGGCGACCTCAAGGAGTTCTGGCACATCGGCCAGGACAACCCGCCCGGCGGGAAGCTCGAGGGCGACTTCATGCCCAACCTCTGGCCCGCTGAAGTGCCCAGCTTCAAGACGAACCTGCTGGGCCTGTTCACGGACCTGGAGGCCTGCGCCTGCACGCTGCTGGAGGCCATCGCCCTCTATCTGGGCCTGCCCCAGCGCCACCTCACCGACATGGTCGTGGGCGGCAACTCCATCCTGCGCCTCATCCACTACCCGGCCTTGAAAGAACGCTACATCGAAGGCGGCGTGCGGGCCTCGGCCCACGAGGACATTAATCTCATCACGCTCCTGCCAGCCGCCACGGAGAGCGGTCTGGAGCTGCTGGACCGCGACGGGAATTGGCATGCGGTGGACGGCTTGGAGGGCGAGATCGTGGCGGACGCCGGCGACATGCTGAGCCGCCATGTGAACGCGAAGATCCCCAGCACCACCCACCGCGTCGTGAACCCCAAGAGCCCCGACACGGTGCGCTACTCCATGCCCTTCTTCTGCCACCCGCGGCCGGAAGTGCTCCTGGACTGCCCTGCGGAGATCCTTGCCCCCGGCGAGCGCAGGCGCTTCGAGCCCATCACCGCCCACGACTTCCTCATGCAGCGGCTGCGGGAGATCGGGCTGATCAAATAGCGGGCCGGGCCTACAATTCCCGGAAGCCCCTTCTTCAGCTCTTCCTCCAGGAGGTTTCCGTGGCTCCGCTCCGCTGCTTCGCTCTCGGCCTGCTCGCTTGCGGCGCCTTCTTTTCCCCGCCGCTCGCGCCAGCCCAGGAACCGGCCCGCCTGTTGCCAGACATGCAATGGCGCATGGTCGGCCCCTTCCGCGGAGGGCGCACCCGGGCGGTGTGCGGTGTACCCGGCCAACCGGACTTGTTCTACATCGGGCAGGTGGATGGCGGGGTCTGGAGGAGCGATGACTACGGGCGGAGCTGGGTGCCGATCTTCGACGGACAGCCCTCTCAGTCGATCGGCGCCATCGCCGTGGCGCCCTCGGACAGCCGGATCATCTATGTCGCGAGTGGAGAAGGCCTGCACCGGCCCGACCTCTCCGTGGGCGATGGCATCTACAAATCCTTGGATGCCGGGAAGACCTGGCAGCATCTCGGCCTGAGGGATGGCCAGCAAATCCCCGCCCTCGCTGTGGACCCGCGCGACCCGAACCGCCTTTTCGCCGCGGTGCTGGGCCACCCTTATGGTCCGAACGAAGAGCGGGGCATCTTCCGATCCTCGGATGGTGGCCAGACCTGGAAGCGGGTCCTCTATGTGGATCCCAGCACGGGCGGTTCCGATGTGGAGGTGGACCCGGCGCATCCCGATACCGTCTATGCCTCGTTGTGGGAGTCCCGGTTGGGCCCCTGGGAGGACGGCAACCAGTACGGCGGCGCTCACGGAGGCCTCTTCAAATCCACCGATGGCGGCGACACCTGGCATTCCCTGACCCGGGGCCTTCCCGCCGACCTGGTCCAGATCCAGGTCGCCATCGCTCCCAGCGATCCCGATCGCCTCTACGCGACAGTCGCCACCACGCGCCAGGGCGGCTACGCCTCAGGCGAGGGTTTGGGCGTGTACCGCTCGGATGACGCGGGCGAGCACTGGCGCCAGGCCACGGACGACCCGCGGCCCGCCATGAAGATCGGCGGCGGCGATCTCCCTGTCCCGAAGGTGGACCCGAAAAACCCGGATGTGGTCTACAGCGCCAGCATCGTGGCCATGAAGTCCAGCGACGGCGGCCGGACCTGGACCGGTCTGCGCGGAGCGCCTGGCGGCGACGACTACCAGAACTTCTGGATCAACCCGGAGGACCCCCGGATCATCCTCCTGGCCAGCGACCAGGGCGCCGTGGTCACGGTGAACGGGGGGCGCACCTGGAGTTCCTGGTTCAACCAGCCGACGGCGCAGCTCTACCATGTGGCCGCCACCTCCACCTTCCCTTACCGGATCTGCGCGGCCCAGCAGGAGAGCGGCTCCGTGGACATCTCCAGCCGCGGCAACGACGGCTCCATCACCTTCCGCGACTGGCATCCCGCGGGCGCTATCGAGTACGGCTACTTGGCGCCGGACCCGCTCCATCCCGAGATCATCTACGGTGGAGGCCGCACCGAGGTGTCGAAGTACAACACCGTCACAGGGCAGGTGCAGAATGTGACGCCATTGCCGGTGGCGGATGGACAGCACCGGGCGGACCGCACCGAGCCTCTCCTGTTCTCGCCTGTCGATCCGCATCTGCTCTTCTACGCGACCAATGAGCTCTTCAAAACGGAGGACGGGGGCGCGACTTGGCAGGCCATCAGTCCGGATCTCACCCGTGAGCATTCCGGCCAGCCCGCGTCCCTCCCGCCGCTGCCCCCGAAGGACGCAGCCAAGCGCCGCGGCGCCATCTACGCAGTGGCGCCCTCGTTCCGGAACGCCCAGACCCTCTGGGCCGGGACCGATGACGGCCTTATCTGGATCACGCGGGATCTGGGCAAGACCTGGAAGGATGTGACGCCACCGGTCCTGACGCCCTGGAGCAAGGTGACGCAGATCAGCGCGTCCCCCTTCGACGACAACACGGCCTATGCCTCCGTCAGCCGGTTCCGCCTGGATGATCTCCATCCCTACCTCTACCGGACCCGCGATGGCGGGGCGACCTGGCAACCCATCTCGAAAGGCCTCCCGGATGGCGCGCCCGTCAACACTGTGCGCGTGGACCCGGTGCGGAAAGGCCTGGTCTTCGCCGGGACCGAGACCGCCGTCTGGATGTCGCTGGATGAAGGCGACCACTGGCAATCTCTCCAGCTGAACCTGCCCCACACCTCCATGAGGGACTTCTGCATCCAGGGGAACGATCTGGTCCTCGCCACCCACGGCCGGTCCATCTGGGTCCTGGATGACATCTCACCTTTGCGCCAGCTCGACGCGGTGAGTCCCGCGACCGGAGCTTTCCTGTTCAAGCCCGGCGAGGCCATCCGCGTCCGCCGCAGCACCAACACCGACACGCCCATTCCCGCCGATGAACCGGCGGGTCAGAACCCGCCTGACGGCGCCGTCCTCGACTACTACCTGGCCAAGTCCGCCTCAGGCCCGGTCACGCTTGAGATTCTCGATGCGGGCGGCCGTCTGGTGCGGCGCTATTCCAGCGACGATGCGCCTGCCGCCACGGCTGGAGCGCTGGACCGGCAGCTCATCCCGCTCTACTGGATCCGGATGCCGCGGGCGCTTCCAGGGACAGCGGGAATGCATCGCTGGGTATGGGATCTGCGCCATGCCGCGCCTGCCGCCGAGAGTGGCGAATACCCGATCTCGGCCGTCCCGCACGACACGCCCTCCCTCCCCCAAGGCCCGCTCGCGCTGCCTGGCGTCTACTCCGTGCGGCTCACGGTGGATGGTCACGCATACACGGCCCCGCTCGTGGTCAGGATGGATCCGCGAGTCCCCGCCTCCAGCGGCGGCCTGACTGCGCTATTCACCCTGGAGAGCCGCCTGGCGTCCCTGGTGTCTTCCAGCGCCACAGCTTCCCTCCAGGCGGCGGGCCTCCATGAACAGCTCCAGGATCTCTCCAAGAGGGCTCCGGGGTCCCTGCTCGCCCCGCTCGCCGGGTTGGATCAGGAACTGTCCGCGCTGCGGAAGGAAGCCGGCGATCCGGTGAAGCCGGGCCTCGATACCCTCGCCGGTTCGCTCAATGCGCTCTACACCCAGGTCGGCCAAGCGGATGCCCGCCCCACCAAGGCCCAGGAATCGGCGGCGGCGGGCTTGAGCGGCGCCCTGGCGGTTTCATTGGGGAAGTGGGATCAAATCAAAACCTCCACACTCCCCGCGTTGAACCGGCAGCTGCGCGAGGCTCACATGGATGAACTCAACCTCAAGCGCGAACCGAAGGCGGGGTCTGGAGGCAGGGACGAGGACTGAACAGTCAGTCCTCGCTCTGCACGCCTAGCTGATCCCGGAGGTGGGCGGGGAGGGCGTTGGGATCCGGCCCGGGTTTCGGCGCGGGCCGCCCGGTCTGGCCCTGGCCTTTGAGGATGTCCAGCATCTGCTTGGCGTCGGCGAAGCGCTCCAGCACTTCGCGTTCCTCCCCCGTAGGGAAGCGCTCGAAACGCAGGCGCCGCGGGCCCCATATGGCGACAGCCTCGCCTTTCAGTTCCGCCAGGCGGGGCAGGGACTGGCGCCAGTAGATGCCGAGGGGGGCGCCATCCGCGGTCATGAACCCGATGAGGTCGCAGTCGGAGGGCAGCAGGCAGGGGTCACCCGCGGTCCAAGTGGCCACGGTGAGCGGGCGTCCATCCTGGCCGCGGACCGTGCCCATGGGGGCCGGTTGCCCCAAGGCCGGATCGAGATCCTGGTTCTGGACCTGGAGGACGCGGGTCAGATCCAAGGACTTCAGCTCCCGCTGAGGGAAGGCGATGGGATGGGGCTCTTGCACGCGGGCGGGCAGCCACTGGTCGCCCACCCGCTCGAAAAGGGCGGCCTGGAGAAGAGGCCCCTTGCCCAGCTCCTGGGAGACGGCTTCCACCAGCTTGGGCAGCAGCACTTGAGGCGCGAAGAGGAGGCAGCCAGGATTCGGCACCGCCATGAAGGGGCGCTGGTCCTTGAAGATGTCCTTCCACAGGTCCGGCAGCAGCAACCGCGCCGCGTCCAGGCCGTCGCGCCAGGGCCCGCGGTAGACGCCGCTGGGCAGGCGTTCGAAGATCTTGTTGGCGGAGCGGCGCTTCAGGTGCTCCAGCGCCTGCTCCACAGCGGTGTCATCGCTGATGTCCCAGAGCGTGAGGTCGGCGGGTTGGAGGATGCGGTCGCTCACCCGCAGGCGCAGGCGCAGGCCCTCGATGCAGAGGCGGTTGAATCCGCCATCCCGTTCCGGCACCCAGGCGGGCACCAGTTCCGGCAGGATCTCCTCCTGAGCCTCATCCCACACGGAGGGCAGCGGCAGACCCTTGGCGGCGAGGGCGCCGAGGGCTGCGGCCCAGGCCTCGCGGTGGGCGGCGTCCTGGAGGTGTTCGAAAGCTTCCATGTGGGGCGCCAGGTCCTCGGGGCCGAAGGGTAGGGCCTTTCCCTCCAGCAGCGCGTCGAGGCTGGGCAGGGACGCGGCAGGACCGCGCTTGATGAACTTGTCGAGGAAACCCATGGGCCGTCCAGCAAAGCTCCATTGTGACGCAAGGGACGGCCAGGTGCGGCATGCTGGGTTCATGGACGGCATCCGCGACACCCTGGGCCGGCCCCTGCGGGCCCTGAGGATCTCCGTGACGGACCGCTGCAACTTCCGTTGCCGCTACTGCATGCCTGCCGAGGTCTTCGGTCCGGACCACGCGTTCCTCCCCAAGGACCAGGTGCTGACCTTCGAGGAGATCACGCGCCTGGCACAAGTCTTCGCGTCCTTGGGCGTGACGAAGCTGCGCCTCACGGGCGGCGAGCCCCTGCTGCGCAAGGACCTGCCCCTGCTCGTGGCGGAACTGGCGAAAACGCCAGGCCTCCAGGACCTGGCACTCACTACCAACGGCGCGTTGTTGGCGGAGCTGGCGGAGCCGTTGCGGAAGGCCAGGCTGCACCGCCTCACGGTGAGCCTGGACACGCTGGACGCGGATCGCTTCCGCGCCCTCTGCGATACGGAAGTGCCGCTGGCCAAGATCCTGAACGGGCTCGAGGTCGCGCGGGATGCGGGCTTCAAGTGCATCAAGCTCAACTGCGTGGTGCAGCGCGGCGTGAACGATGGTGAGGTCGAGGCGTTGGCGGCCTTCGCGCGGGAGCGGGGGCTCACGCTGCGCTTCATCGAGTTCATGGATGTGGGCACCACCAATGGCTGGAAGCTGGATGCCGTGGTGCCGGGCCAGGAGCTGCGTCAGCGCATCGCCGCCCGTTGGTCGCTTACGCCCGTCCAGTCTGAAGCGGACGCGGTGGCCCGGACTTGGCGCTACGAAGACGGCGCGGGCGAAGTGGGCTTCATCAACAGCGTGACAGCCCCCTTCTGCAGCGGCTGCGACCGCGCGCGGCTCTCGGCGGAGGGCCGCCTCCACACCTGCCTCTTTGGTGCCGAGGGGCTGGACCTGCGCGGCGCCCTGCGCTCCGGCATGTCCGATGGCGACCTTGCCGCCCTCGTTGCCGCCCGTTGGAAACGCCGGGACGACCGCTACTCCGAGCTCCGCAGCGCGAGCACCGCGGGCCTGAAGAAGCCGGAGATGAGCTACCTCGGGGGTTGAACCCGCGGATAGCTGCCCAGCACGCGCAGATCGCAGCGGCTGGAGAGTTCCTCGATCGCCTCCGCGAGCGGCGCATCGCCCTGATGCCCGTCCACATCGAGAAAAAAGGCGTAGTCCCAGGCTTTCTTCCGCGTGGGGTGGCTTTCGATGCGGCTGAGGTTGAGGCCCCGCGCCGCCAGCGGTTCCAGCAGGCCCAGCAGGGCGCCGGGGCCGTCGAGCGCCCGCAGCAGGAGCGTCGTGCGGTCGCGGCCCGTGGGGCCGGACTGGCTCCTCCCCACGACGAGGAAGCGCGTGTAGTTGGCGCGTTGGTCCTGGATGCCGTGCCGGGCGACTTCGAGGCCATAGAGCGGCGCCGCCAGCTCCGAAGCCAGGGCCGCGCCCGCGCCATCGCCCTTCGCCATCCGGGCCGCGTCCGCCGTGGACGCGCAGTCCACCGTCTCGGCGCTGGGCAGGTGAGTGGAGAGCCAGGCGCGGCATTGGCCGAGCGCGTGCGGGTGCGAGTAGACGCGCCGCACGCAAGCCGGATCCAGCCCGGGACGCAGGAGGAGGCACTGCTCCACAGCGAGCACGATCTCGGCAGAGATATGGAGCTCGCTGTCCAACAGGGTGTCCAGCGTGGAGCCCACCATGCCTTCGGTGGAGTTCTCCAAGGGGATCACGCCCATGTCGGCCCGGCCCCGCTCCACCTGCTGGAAGACGGAGGCCACGGTGCGCTCCGGCAGGAGATCGGCCGAGAGCCCGAACTGCTGCCGCGCGGCGGCGTGTGTGAAGGTGGCCTCGGGGCCCAGGTAGGCCACGCGCAGGCTCTTCTCCAGGGAAAGACAGGCGCTGAGGATCTCTTGGAAAACGGGCCGCAGCGCGGGCGTGGGGAAGGGGCCTTCGTTCAACCCCGCGAGCCGAGCGTGAATGGCGTGTTCCCGTTCGGCCACATAGAAGGCGCCCGTGCGTCCCGCGTCGCGCTTGGCCTCGCCCACGGCCTGCACCAGGCGGGCGCGGTCGTTGAGGAGGCGCAGCAGGTCCTCGTCCAGGGCGTCGATGCGCCCGCGGAGATCGGGAAGGGACGGAAGGACGAGATCCTTCATGACAAGTTGGGGGGCGATGGGCATGGGGTTCTCCGCAAAGAAAAACCCCCGAGCCTTTGGGGTCTCGGGGGTGATGGTGGGTCGCGTGTGTTGGTCTAGGTCAACGCCGCTCCAGCCCCCGGAGATCGGAAGCTAAAATAGAGGTAGCTGACGCGGCAAACGGCCATGGCACCAGCCTGAAGGAAGATCGGGCTCCCGCGCAAGCTCAACCTTGGTCCACGCCCAGCTCCACCCAGGCCTGGCCGGGATAGGGCGGTGGTTCGAGACCGGCCAGGCGGAGCGCCATCGTCATCTGGGCGCGGTGATGCTGCTCCTCCAGAAGCATCACCAGCAGGTAGTTGAAGGGGGTCGAGCGGTTGCCGAAGGGGGTCGTGAACGGGGACTGGAGCCGGGTCTCATCCATCCGCGCCAGCAGCGCGCGGCAGCGGTCCGCGTGGGCGTGGAAGGCCACCCCGAGATCCGCGGTCCCCCGCTGCCAGATCTCCGTCTCGAAGACGGAGCCCGCTCCCGCGGTCGGCTCCTGGGCCAGCTGCCGACAGATGCTTTCACGGACGAGGGAGAGGTGGATCAGCTCGCTGCGGAGGAGCTTGCCGTTGGGTTGAGGCGCGTCCCATAGCCCGTCCGGCGTGGCCGCGATGACGGCGGCCGTGTGCGCCGTGGCGACCTCGAAGGCGGCGCGGAAAGCCCCTAGCTCCCCAGGCATGCGAGCATCTCGCGCAGGCAGGCGTCCCAGGTCTCGTCAGGCGTCTCGTGGAAGAAGAACTCCACGGCGTGGCCCGCGGGCTGGGCCTCGGGATGGGCGGACCAGGCCTCGTAGAGCTTGTCCAGGGGCGCGCTGTCCACCTTGTGGCGGCGCAGCTTGTGGGCGCGGCGCAGGCGGTCCGGGTCGGGGCCGCGCAGGGAGACGCCTTCTTTGCGGCTGGCTACGAAGGTGAAGGTCTGGCACCAGGCGTTCTCGATGAACTGCGCGAAGTGGAGGAAGGCGCCGTGGTTCGAGCGCGTGAGGTTCACGACCCGGTGCTTGCCCTTCCAGGCCGCCATCCAGGCTTCGAGGATGCGGGAGGCCCGCTCCCGTTCCTGCTTCGGGAGGATGGGGAAAGCCACGCCCCAGAACTCCTCGAGGGCCTCCTGCGGATCTGTGCGTTCTTCGATGGGATCGAGCGGCATCGTTCAGGCCTGGTGATAGAGCTCTGAGCCCTGCTTGGCGAATTCCTCGGATTTGTCGACCATTCCCTGGGCCAGCGCGTCCTCTGCCGAGTAGCCATGCTCCTCGGCGTACTTCCGAACATCCTCCGTGATCTTCATGGAACAGAAATGGGGGCCGCACATGGAGCAGAAGTGGGCCTGCTTGGCGCCTTCGGCGGGCAGCGTCTCGTCATGGAATTCGCGGGCCGTGTCGGGATCCAGGCTCAGGTTGAACTGGTCCTCCCAACGGAACTCGAAGCGGGCCTTGGAGAGGGCGTTGTCGCGCAGGTTCGCGCCGGGATGGCCTTTGGCGAGATCGGCGGCGTGGGCGGCCAGCTTGTAGGTGATGACGCCGTCCTTCACATCCTTGCGGTTGGGCAGGCCCAGGTGCTCTTTGGGCGTCACATAGCAAAGCATCGCCGTGCCATACCAGCCGATCATGGCCGCGCCGATGGCGCTCGTGATGTGGTCGTAGCCCGGCGCGATGTCCGTGGTGAGCGGCCCCAGCGTGTAGAAGGGCGCCTCGTGGCAGACGGCCAGCTGCCGCGTCATGTTTTCCTGGATGAGGTGCATGGGCACATGACCCGGGCCCTCGATCATCGTTTGCACATCATGTTTCCAGGCGATCTTTGTGAGCTCGCCCAGCGTGTCCAGCTCGCCGAACTGGGCCTCGTCGTTGGCGTCCGCCGTCGAACCGGGACGCAAGCCGTCTCCCAGCGAGAAGGCCACGTCGTAGGCCTTCATGATGTCGCAGATCTCCTCGAAGTGCGTGTAGAGGAAGTTCTCCTTGTGGTGGGCCAGGCACCACTTCGCCATGATGGAGCCGCCGCGGGAGACGATGCCTGTCACGCGCCGGGCCGTCATGGGCACGAAGCGCAGCAGCACGCCGGCGTGGATGGTGAAGTAGTCCACGCCCTGCTCCGCCTGCTCGATGAGCGTGTCGCGGTAGAGCTCCCAGGTCAGCTCCTCGGCCTTGCCATCCACCTTCTCCAAGGCCTGGTAGATGGGCACGGTGCCGATGGGCACGGGGCTGTTGCGGAGGATCCACTCGCGCGTCTCGTGGATGTTCTTGCCGGTGCTGAGATCCATCACCGTGTCCGCGCCCCAGCGGGTGGCCCAGGCCATCTTGGCCACTTCCTCTTCGATGGAGGACGCCACGGCGGAGTTGCCGATGTTGGCGTTGATCTTCACGAGGAAGTTCCGGCCTATGATCATTGGCTCGGTCTCGGGATGGTTGATGTTGTTGGGGATGATGGCGCGGCCGCGAGCGACTTCGTCCCGCACGAACTCCGGTGTGATGCGCGACTTCATTGCGGCGGCTTCGCGGCCGAGGTTCTCGCGGATGGCGATGAACTCCATCTCGGGCGTGATGAGGCCCTGTTTGGCGTAGTGCATCTGCGAGACATTCTTCCCGGCCTTCGCCCGCAACGGCTTGCGGGCGCCCTGGAAGCGGATGGCCTCCAACTCGATGTCGCGGTCCCGGAGCTGGCGGTAGTAGCTGCTGGGCTTGTCCAGCTCCTCCACATCGCCGCGGGAGAGGATCCAGTCCCGGCGCAAGGGCGCGAGGCCGCGGGTCACATCCACCTCGGCCTTGGGATCGGTGTAGGGGCCGCTGGTGTCGTAGACCACCACGGGCTCGTTGGGGAGGAGCTTACCGTTGAAGTCGCGGGTGTCCTGGAGGCTGATGCGGCGCAGGGGCACGCGCACGCCGGGGAGCTGGCCCTTGATGAAGATCTTCTCGGAGGCCGGGAAGGGCAGCAGGCAGCCTTCCAGGGCCTTCTCGGCGACCGGGGCGGGGGCTGGGGTGGACTGAGGCAAGGCCCCTCCCTTGAAAAGAGCGCGCGAGGGCGCGGGGAACAAGTCTACCGCGCCCCCGGTCTGGCCCCTGGGGAGCTTCTGGTCGCGCGGTTGCACTCAAGGCTTAGAATGGGGGTCTGATGAAGAAGCGCCGACTGCTCCTTACCGCTCTGGCCGTTCCGGCCTTGGCCGCCCCGCGCGTCCATGCGGCCCCGGGCGACACGCCCCAGGACGACCCCGTCGTGAAGGCCCGGACCAGCAGGGCCTTGGCCCAGGGGATCGACGAGCGGGACCTGCCGCCCGTGCCGCGCTCCCTCGTGGAGCCGCCCCCGCTGCCACCGCCGGAGACCCATCCCAAGGACATGCCGGGCTACCGCGCCAAGCACCGCCGTGGCCACCGTCACGGCAAGGCCAAGGCCCGCCCCCACCGCGCCGCCCGCCACAAGTAGCCGGGCCGCCACTCCATGCGCCTGGGCGTCCTCACCTCCGGCGGCGACGCGCCGGGCATGAACGCCGCCATCCGCGCGGCCGTGCGCCAGGCTGACGCGCTGGGAATCGAAGTGGTGGGCATCCGTCACGGGTTCCGGGGCGTGGTGGAGGGCGACTGGGCGCCGATGGGCACGCGGGACTGCGCCAACATCCTCCAGCGGGGCGGGACAGTCCTCCGCACGGCGCGGTGCGGAGAATTCCTCGACGCCGCCGTGCGGGCCCGGGCGGCTGATGGCCTGCGCGAGGCCGGCATAGAGGCTCTGGCCGTCATCGGGGGCGATGGCAGTTTCCGGGGGGCCGAGGCGCTGTGGCTGGAACAAGGCATCCGCTGCGGCGGCATCCCCGGCACCATCGACAACGACCTGCCGGGCACGGATCGCACGCTGGGCTTCGACACGGCGCTGAACACGGCGGTGGAGGCCATTGACCGCATCCGCGACACGGCCTCCAGCCACGACCGGATCTTCCTTGTGGAAGTGATGGGCCGCAGCTCGGGCATGCTGGCTGTGCATACGGCCATCGCCTGCGGCGCGGAGTTTGTGCTGTATCCAGAAGCCGAGGACGACACCTTCGAGGAACTGGTGCGTCAGCTGCGCCTCAGCGCGGAACGGGGCAAAGGCAGCTCCATCGTGGTGGTGGCCGAAGGCGACCAGTTGGGCAGCGCCGTGGGCTTGGGCGAGCGGCTCCGCCGCGACTACGCGCTGGACCTGCGCGTGGCGGTGCTAGGACACATCCAACGCGGTGGCTCGCCCACGGCTCTGGACCGGATCTGGGGCAGCCGCTGGGGCGCCGAGGCCGTGAAACGGCTGGCGAAGGGCGAACAGGCTTTCTACCTGGGCGTCCAGGCGGGCGAGATGGTGGCGCTCCCCCTCGCCACTGTCCGCGAGCGCCCCTCGCCTCCCCCGAAGGATCTCGCGTCGCTCCTGGCCGTGCTGGCCCGGTAGACTTGCGCTCTGGACCAGACGATATGCCCGATACGAAAACCCATTCCTCTAAAATAGCCGTGGTCTTCTCGGTATCGCCTGCGGCGATACGCGAGACCTCTCGCGCTTCTTCGCTGTGGAGTGCCTAGATGCCTGACACGAAGGGGCATCCATCCAAAGTCGCCGTCGTCTTCTCGGTATCACCTGTGGTGATACGCGAGACCTCTCGCTCTTCTTCGCTGTGGGGTGCCTAGATGCCGGACACGAAGGGGCATCCATCCAAAGTTGCCGTCGTTATGGCCGGAGGCCGTGGCACGCGGTTCTGGCCGCGTTCGCGCACCAGCCGCCCCAAGCAGTTCCTCTCCATCGTGGGCGAGGAGACGCTGCTGCATCAGACCGTGGCGCGGCTGGACGGGCACTTCCTGCCGGAGCACATCTTCGTCGTCACCACGGCGGATCTGGCGGAGGAGACGCGGCGCATGCTTCCGGAACTCCCCGCGGAGAATGTGCTCGTGGAGCCGGAGGGCCGCAACACCGCGCCCTGTCTGGCCCTGGCGCTGGTGGAGATCGAGCGGCGCATCCCCAAGGGCGTGATGGTGGTGCTCTCCGCGGACCACTGGATCGGCGATCCGGACCTCTTTATCGAGGATGTGGAGACCGCCGTGAAGCACGCGGCCTGGGAGCGGGAGCTGGTGGTCTTCGGCATCCGCCCCACTTATCCGGAGACGGGCTACGGCTACATCGAAGCCGAGGGCCAAGGCCCTGTGCTGAAAGTGAAGGCTTTCCGGGAAAAGCCGCCCATGGAAGTGGCGCTGCAATATCTCGGAAGCGGCCGCCACTTCTGGAATGCGGGCATGTTCGTGTGGACGCTGGAGGATTTCCGCGCCGAGCTGGAGCGCCATGCGCCCGGGGTGTTGAAGCCCCTCGACGCCTGGGTGAAGGCGGGCGCCGATCCGGCAAAACTCCCGGCTGCCTACAGCCAGCTCCCTGAAGTGGCCATCGATGTGGCGCTCATGGAGAAGGCCGATCATGTGGCGGTGGTCCCCACCCGCTTCCGTTGGTCCGATGTGGGCTCCTGGCCCGCGGCCCTGGAGTTTCACGAGGCGGACGCCGAAGGCAATGTCGTGAAGGGCGAGGCCATCCTGCTTGAGACCTTCAACAGCGCCTTCTTCGGCGGCCGTCGCCTCATTGCCGCCAGCGGTGTGTCAGATCTCATCGTGGTGGACGACGAGGACGCCCTCCTCATCTGCCACCGGGACAAGGCCCAATCGGTGAAGAAGATCGTGGAACGCCTCAAAGCTGAGGGGCGGGAGGACTTGCTGTGAAGCGCCCCGAGACCCTCCACATCGACAAGCCATGGGGCAGCTTTGACCAGTTCGCCCTCAACACGCCCTGCACGGTGAAGATCCTCACCTGCAACCCGGGCGCGAAGCTGAGCCTCCAGCGCCACCAGAGCCGCGGCGAGCTCTGGATCGCGTTGGATTCGGGCGTGGTGGTGGAGCGGGATGGCGAGCGCCTCACGCCCGCCGCGGGCGAACAGGTGTGGCTGCCCGCGGGCGCCACGCACCGGCTCAGCTGCGAGGCCGCGACGCCCCATCCCGTCCGCGTGCTGGAAGTCTCCTTCGGTGTCTTCGACGAGGCGGATATCGAGCGGCTCCAGGACGACTATGGCCGCGCGTAGCTTCGCGCTGTTCGCGCTACCGGCACTCCTCGCGGCGCAGACGCCAGACGCGGCATCCCTTGTCGCCAAGGTGGATCGCCTGCGCCAGCCCTGGCCCGCCTTCTCCGCCGACCTCGCCTTCCAGGAGAAGGGCCGCGAGATGGTGTGGCGGTTGTCTGTGGCCTCCAACGGCGATTCACGGCTGGACGGTATCTCCCCCAAGCAGGTGCAGGGTCGTGCCGTGCTCATGAAGGGCGAGGGGATGTGGCTGCTCACGCCTGGCAGCAAGCGCGCGATTCCCGTCACGCCCCAGCAGCGGCTCATCGGCTCCGCCGCGGGCGGTGACCTGGCGCGGCTCAAGCTGGGGACCGATTTCCAGGCGGAAGATATCGAAGAGGTTTCGAAGGATGGCGTGTCTTGCTGGCGCGTGGGACTGGAGGCCAAGCGCTCCTCCGTGCCCTACAAGCGCGCGGAGCTGTGGATGCTGAAGGCGGGCGAGGTGCCGCGTTCCGTGGACTTCTTCTTCGCCAGCGGCAAGCTGGCCCAGTCCATCCGCTTTGATGCGCCCACCCAGGTCCTGGGCCGCGCTCTCATCGCGGGGATGAAGATGGGCGACGCTGCCCATCCCGGTCAGATGGCCATGAAGCTCAGCCAGTGGAAACCCGGCGAGCCCGGCGCGGCCCTCTTCGAGATCCCCAAGTGAAGCGGGCGGAAAGGGGCCTATACTGGGGTTGAGGTGCCCGAAAGGGCCTCCCGCCACTTTAACCCCGCCTTACAGAAACTCCCTTCCGAGCGAAGGGCCCCGCTTACGGATCCCACCAGCACTTTCCCTCCAAAGATCCCTCACGAAACGCCCCTGCCTCGGGGCGTTTCCTTTTTTATTCAAGCGCCTGTCGTGGCAGGGGCTACGCCCCTCCACCTAACGCACGGTCCCCCGGACCGTGCTCCCACGCTCACTGCGTGATCGTGGAGGTGGAACCTCTCTCGGGGCGTTTCCTTTTTCTACAGACGGCGGAGAGCCTAGCTTTGCCACTGACGGAGCTAGGGTGTGGGGCACACAGAGATAGAGCTCCATCGCGATGACCAGGGTTGCGCTCCGCAGATCCGAGCTGATGGAGAACGACTAGGCGCCAAGCCGCCCGAAGAGGAACCCCACCATAGTTCCGAACAGGATGCCCATGGAGGAATCAAACTTCCCATGCCAGGAAAGTACGCTTGCCGCGATTATGACCACAATGATTGTTCCAACTTGAAGGTGTCTCTCAAGCTTGATGCGTTCGATCGACTTGTCGATCGCGTTCTTCTTTAAGTCTTCAAAAATGTGCAGCACTCGAGAGGCAATTTCGTGCCCCTTTTCGGACTGTGGGGAATCAGTAATCAGCTCTGCTGTTGAAGGCTCGAAATCATCTGTCTCTTCAAGCTGATCCACTTCTTCAGTCTTGTCTTCAATGGTCATGGGGTCTCCTTGGAGTGTCCGCGATTAAGCTATTCAGATCTAGTCGCAGCGTGGATTGGGCCCATACCTCATAGCTTTAGACGCTCTTAATTTCGACATGACGGCGGGCTGAGGCCGGGTAGAGCTACTGACCCCATCGGCGGCCCCTCTGGCAGAATAAGTAGTTCATCGATTTCAGGAGCCACCATGTCCGTCCATGAGCCCAGCGAAGAATCCGAAGCCTTCCTCTCCGGCCAGCGCATCGCGCCGGGCGGGATCAAGGCAGGGATCTCGGCGGCGGATCTCATTGATGAGACCTTCCTGGCTTACAACGGGGGGCGGCTGGGGGAGGCGGCGCGGTTGCTGGCGCGGAAGATCCTCAAACCCGATGTGACGCTGGGCGTGACGCTCACGGGTGCGCTCACGCCCGCGGGGCTGGGGCGGTCCTGCATCATTCCGCTCATCGAAGCGGGCGTCATCGACTGGATGATCAGCACGGGCGCGAACCTCTACCACGACACCCACTTCGCGCTGGATCTCAAGCTCCACCGGGGCTCGGCGGCCCTCAGCGACACCGTGCTCCGGGACGCGGGCGTGGTGCGCATCTACGACATCCTCTTCGATTACACCGTGCTGCTGGACACGGACGCCTTCTACCGCGAGCTGATCAAGGCGCCGGTCTTCCAGAAGACCATGAGCACGGCGGAGTTCCACTGGCATGTGGGCAAGGCCCTCCATGAGCGCGAGCGGGCGCTGGGCATCGGAACCGTGTCCGTGCTCTCCGCGGCCTACCAGTGCGGCGTGCCCATCTACACGAGCAGTCCCGGCGACAGCAGCATCGGCATGAATGTGGCTGCGGTGGCGTTGGAAGGCAACCAGCTCACCTTCGATGTGAACGCCGATGTGAACGAGACGGCCTCCCTCGTGCTCGACGCCAAGCTCAAGGGCGGCAAGAGCGCCGTGTGGATCCTGGGCGGGGGTTCCCCCAAGAACTTCATCCTCCAGACCGAGCCCCAGATCCAGGAAGTGCTGGGCATTGATGAACGCGGCCACGACTACTTCCTCCAGATCACGGATGCGCGGCCCGACACGGGCGGCCTCAGCGGCGCCACGCCGGGCGAGGCCGTGAGCTGGGGCAAGATCGACCCCGACCAGCTGCCGGATGCCGTCGTCTGCTACACGGACAGCACCATCGCGCTGCCGCTGCTCACGGCCTACATCCTCACCCGCGCGGAGAAGCGCCCGCTCAAGCGCCTAGCGGAAAAGCGCGAGGCGCTCATGCAGCAGCTGAAGGACGAATACGCCACCCGCGGGCGTCTCAGCGGCGCGCCCACCACCAGCCGCGATGTGGCCAAACGCGGCACCACGGTGGGCATGCCCGAACGCGGCGCTGACACCTATCCCTGCGGCACGCCGAAAAAATAATGGAAGCCCTCTACGACCGCGTCCTTGATCTGCTCCGGCGCCTGCGGGCGGCGGGGCGGGCTGAGGACGCGGACGCGCTGCTGGCGGCGCTCACCCAGGCCTGCAATCAGCGGGAGATCCTCAGCGAGCTGCGCTACTCCGTGGGCGATCTGGTGGACGAAGGCCTGGAGCCTGATGTCATCCAGGCGAAACAGGAACTCCTGGCGGAACTAGAACTGAGGTGGCAGGAGCTGCCTTGATCGGCCGTTTCGCGCCGTCGCCCACGGGCACACTCCACCTGGGCAACCTGCGCACGGCGCTGGCCTCCTGGCTATCGGCTCGAGCCCAGGGCGGGCGCTGGATCATCCGCGTGGAGGATGTGGACGGCCCCCGTTGCGATGCGGCCACGGCGGAAGCGCAGCTGCGCGACCTCGCGGCGCTGGGCCTGGAATCCGATGAAGAAGTCATCTGGCAATCGCGGCGGAGCAGCGCTTATCGCGCCGCGCTGGCCCTGCTCCTTGAAGGCAGCGACCTCTATCCCTGCGCCTGCACGCGGCGGGATCTCCAGCGCCTGGCCAGCGCCCCCCACGCGGAGGATGGCCTGCGTCCTTACGACGGCATCTGCCGGGGCCGCGCCTGGGAAGGCTTCGAGGCCGCGCTGCGTTTCCACCTGCCCGATGGGCCTGTGGACTGGGACGATCTTCTGCTGGGTCCGCAACGCGAGGACCCGGCGGCTCTCACGGGCGATCCGCTCCTTTTCCGGCGCGATGGCGTCTTCGCCTACCACCTCGCCGTGGTGGTGGATGATGGCGCGCAGGGTGTCACGGAAATCGTGCGCGGTGCGGATCTGCGGAGCGTGACCGCCACCCAGATCCGCCTGCAGGAGGCGCTGGATCTGCCTCGCCCCGCCTACGCCCACCTGGGCCTCGTCACCGCGCCGGATGGATCACGCCTGGGGAAACGCGGTGGCGCGCAAGGTCTCGAGGCCCTCCGCGCCCACGGGATTCCAGCGGAGGAAGTGACCGGCTGGCTGGGATGGAGCTTAGGTTGCCTGGAAGGCCCAGAACCTTGCCGCGCCGAAAGCCTCATCACCCGTTTCGCCTGGGGCGCGTCCCACGCGATGAAGTGCGGGTTCCCGGAGTCTGGGCATGAAAAAGCCCCGCAGCGCGGGGCTTTCAAAGGACCGGAGATCTCTTAGGCGAGGCCGTTCACCTTGAGCGCCATACGGCTCTTCATGCGGTTGGCGGCGTTCTTGTGCATCACGCCCTTGCGCTCGGCCTGGTCCACCACGCCCTGGGTGAGGGGAAGGAGCTTGGCGGCCTCAGCCTTGTTGCCTTCGGCGATCACGGTGAGGAAGCGCTTCACGGCGCTCTTCATCGTGGAGCGGTTGCCACGGTTCCGCAGACGCACTTCGGCGTCGCGGCGGGCCTTCTTGGCGGCGGACTTGTGATTGGCCATTCGTCTCTCCTGCGCCGGACCAAAGAGACCGGCAGGGCGAAAGACCATCCTATCGAAAAGCCCCCCAGGGTCAAGGGGAAAAGCTCGGAAGAAGAGGACTTCGGGGCCTTCCGCCGGGAGCCGCCTTGAGGCATCCTAGTCGGAGGCGACTGCCTCCAGGATGGCGAAATCATGGAGCGCGTGCGCGACGCATTTGAGCAGGCCTTGGCGGAAGTGTTGCCGGGCCAAGGGATCCAATTGGAGCGGCCCCGGGCCTGGGAGCACGGGGACCTGGCCTTCCCGTGTTTCCGCGCGGCCAAGGCCCTCGGTAGGAACCCCGCCCAGCTGGCCCAGGAGCTGGCGGGCCAACTGAAGGTGGACGGCGCGGCCTTCGTGGCGGCGGGCCCCTACCTGAACCTCAAACTCAGCCCCGAGGTCCGGGCCCGGGAAGTGATGGCGGCCATCCTGACGGGCAAACGGCCCTTCGGCGCCCTGCCACCCAATGGCAAGAAAGTCATCGTCGAGTACAGCTCGCCCAACATCGCCAAGCTCTTCACCATCGGCCACCTGCGTTCCACGATGATCGGCCACGCTTTGGTGCAGGCCCACCGCTTCCGGGGCTACGAAGTGCTGCGCCTCAACCACCTGGGCGACTGGGGCACGCAGTTCGGCACGCTGCTGGCGGCCTACAAGAAGTGGGCGGAGGGGCCGAACCCGGAACTCACCCAGGATTTCGATTGGGCTGATGAGGCTCCGGAAAAGCGCCGCACGCCTCTCTTCCGCCTCTTCCAGCTCTATGTGCGCTTTCATGCCGAGGAAGAGAAGGAGCCAGCCCTCCGCGACGAGGCGCGCGGCTGGTTCCGCAAACTGGAGCAGGGCGATACCGAAGCCCGCCGCCTCTGGCAGTGGTTCCGCGACCTCTCGCTGAAGGAGTTTCAGCGCATCTACGACCGGCTTGGCGTGGGCTTCGATTCCCTCGACATGGGCGAGGCCTTCTACGAGGACAAGCTGGATGCCGCCGTCCAGGCCCTGAAGAACAAGGGCCTACTCGTGGAGGGCGAGAAGGGCGCGCAGATCGTGGATCTCGAGGACGCAGGCATCAAGACGCCCTGCATGGTCCTGAAGGGCGACGGCTCCAGCACCTACGCCACCCGCGACATCGCCGCAGCCCTCTATCGCCGCGACACCTACCACTACGACAAGAACATCTATGTCATCGGCGGCGAGCAGATCCTGCACATGCAGCAGATCATCGCTGTCATGGGCAAGCTCGACCCCTGGTTCCAGGGCCGCATGCAGCACACGCCCTTCGGCATGATCAAGCTGCCCGAAGGCAAGATGAGCACCCGCAAGGGCAATGTCATCTTCCTGGAGGATGTGCTCGACGAGGCTAGAGAGCGCGTCCTGGCCGTCATCGACGAGAAGAACCCGGATCTGACGAACAAGGCGGAGATCGCGGAGATGCTGGGCATGGGGGCCGTCGTCTTCTACGACGCCATGAACGACCGCATCAAACCCATCACCTTCACCTGGGAGCGCGCCATCGCCCTGGACGGCGACACGGGCCCCTATGTGCAGTACGCCCACGCCCGCATTTGCTCCGTGCTGCGCAAAGCTGGCGGCGATTGGGCCGCGAAGGCGAAGCCGGGCGCCGTGGAGCTGGACGCGACGGCCTTGCTGTCCTTCCTGGAGGCAGACATTCCCTCCGCGCTGCCAGGCTTGGATGAGCCCTCGGCCCAGGCCCTTCTCTTCGAACTCGCAGGCCTGCCGGACGCCGTGCAGGGCGTGGTGGACACCTGCATGGCCACGCCGCTGGCCCGCCAGCTGCTGGCCGTGGCGCGCGCCTTCAGCGGCTTCTACACGAATTGCCCCGTGCTCAAGGACGATGTGGCGGCGGATGTGCGCGAGTCGCGTCTCACGCTCTGCCTCGCCACCGCCCGCGCCTTGGGCCAGGGACTCTATCTGCTGGGCATCGAAGCTCCGGAAGAAATGTAGGGGATGACCATGACCAAATTCATATTCGTCACCGGCGGCGTGCTTTCGAGCCTTGGGAAGGGCATCGCGGCAGCCAGCCTGGGCGCGCTGCTGGAGGCACGCGGACTGAAAGTGACGCTCATGAAGATGGATCCCTACTTGAATGTGGATCCCGGCACCATGTCGCCCTTCCAGCATGGCGAAGTGTATGTGACGGAGGACGGCGCCGAGACGGATCTGGATCTCGGCCACTACGAGCGGTTCACGAGCGTGCCCACCACGCAGAACCACACCATCACCACCGGCAAGATCTACAACACGGTTATCCAGAAAGAGCGCCGCGGCGACTACCTGGGCAAGACCGTGCAGGTGATCCCCCACATCACGGACGAGATCAAGTCGCACATCAGGAAAGTCGCCAAGGACATGGATGTGGTCCTCGTCGAGATCGGCGGCACCGTGGGCGACATCGAAAGCCAGCCGTTCCTGGAGGCCATCCGGCAGTTCAAGCTGGAAGTGGGCCAGGGCAACGCCATCAACATGCACCTCACCTATGTGCCCTACATCAAGGCCGCGGGCGAGCTGAAGTCCAAGCCCACGCAGCACAGCGTGAAAGAACTGCGGGCTCTGGGCTTGCACCCGGATGTGCTGCTCTGCCGCGCGGATGTGGAGATCCCCCAGGATCTGAAGGAGAAGATCGCGCTGTTCTGCTCCGTGACGAACGACGCCGTCTTCAGCGCCAAGGACGCCAGCTCCATCTACGAAGTGCCGCTGAACCTCCACGCCGAGGGCTTGGACAACAAGGTCGCCGCCCTGCTGGGCCTGCCGGAGAAGGCGCCCGACCTCACGCCCTGGACCGATCTCATCCACCGCATCCGCAATCCCAAGGGCAGCGTGCGCATCGCCGTGGTGGGCAAGTATGTGGAGTTCAAGGAGAGCTACAAGAGCCTCATCGAGGCCTTGCACCACGCGGGCTACGGCCTGGAGAAGCAGGTGGACCTCAAGTGGATCGAGGCCGAGCAGCTGGAGGGCGGCGATGCTGATGCCCACCTCAAGGACTGCCAGGGCGTGCTGGTGCCAGGCGGCTTCGGCGTGCGCGGCACCCGCGGCATGATCGAGGCCATCCGCTGGGCCCGCGAGAAGCAGTCGCCCTTCTTCGGCATCTGCCTCGGCATGCAGATGGCGAGCGTGGAGTTCGCCCGCGATGTGGCGGGGCTGGATGGCGCGGATTCCACGGAGTTCGACGAGAACCCCAAGCACAAGGTCATCTTCAAGCTCCGGGAGCTGGTGGATGTGGAGGAGCTGGGCGGGACCATGCGGCTCGGCGCCTACCCCTGCAAGCTGGCGCCGGGGTCGAAGGCCGAGCAGGCCTACGGCGCGGCCGAGATCAGCGAGCGCCACCGCCACCGCTACGAGTTCAACCACGAGTTCAAGAAGCAGCTCGAGGCGAACGGATTGTCCTTCACGGGCATGAGCCCGGACGGCGTCTTCGTGGAGATCGTGGAGATCCCCAAGCACCCCTACTTCCTGGCCTGCCAGTTCCACCCCGAGTTCAAGTCCAAGCCCCTCGCGCCCCATCCGCTCTTCACATCCTTCGTGAAGGCCAGTGCCGCGAACGCCAAGTGAATTTGGAACCGCGAATGACGCGAATTTTCACGAATAAAAACTAAAGCTGCTTTTCATTAGCGTCCATTCGCGACATTAGCGGTTCCAGGAGAAAGGCATCCCATGACTCCCGAGATTGACAAGTTCTGCATCGACACGATCCGCGTTCTCGCCATGGACGCGGTCCAGAAAGCCAACAGCGGCCACCCGGGCACGCCCATGGCGCTGGCGCCCGCGGCGTACACACTGTGGACGAAGGTCATGAAACACAACCCGGCCGATCCGGCCTGGCCGGACCGCGACCGCTTCGTGCTCAGCTGCGGGCACGCGTCCATGCTGCTTTACGCGCTGCTTCACCTGAGCGGCTACGACCTCCCGCTGGAAGAGCTCAAGGCCTTCCGCCAGTGGGGTTCCAAGACGCCGGGCCATCCGGAAGTGGGCCACACGGCGGGTGTGGAGACCACCACGGGTCCGCTGGGCCAGGGCCTGGGCAACGCACTGGGCATGGCCATCGCCGAGCGCTTCCTGGCCTCGCGCTTCAACAAGGACGGCTTCGATATCGTCAACCACCGCACCTTCGCCTTCGCCTCCGACGGCGACCTTATGGAGGGCGTGGGCATGGAGTCCGTGGCCCTGGCGGGCCACCTGGGACTGGAGAAGCTCATCGTCCTCTGGGACGACAACAAGATCACCATCGAGGGCTCCACGGACCTCGCGTTCACGGAGGAGGTGGACCGCCGGTTCCAGGCCCACGGATGGCGCGTGCTGAAGGTGGAGAACGGCGAGGATCTCTGGGCGCTGGGGAAGGCCTATGAAGAGGCGCTGAAACCCTGCGGCAAGCCCACGCTCATCGACTGCCGCACCGTCATCGGCTTCCCCAGCCCCACGAAGCAGGGCACGGCCAAGGCCCACGGCGAGCCCCTGGGCGCGGACGAGATCAAGGTCGTGAAGGGGATCCTCGGTTGGGATCCGGATTCGCAGTTCCACATCCCGGCGGAAGCGCTGGAGGAGTGGCGTAAATCCATCAGCCGCGGCGAAGCCGCGCAGGCCGATTGGCGCGGGCGTTTCGAGGCCTACCGCGAGGCGCACCCCTATCTCGCCGCGCAGTTCGAGAGCTGGATGCGGGGCGAATTGCCCGCGGGCTGGGAGGCGGCGCTGCCAACCTTCACCGCCGCGGACAAGATGGCCACCCGCGAAGCCAGCGGGAAGACGCTCAACGCCCTCGCGCCCAAGCTCGGCAACCTGCTGGGCGGCAGCGCCGATCTCGCCGGCAGCAACAACACGAACCTGAAAGCCGAAGGCGATTTCAGCGCGACGGAGAACGGCCGCAACTTCCACTTCGGCGTGCGCGAGCACGGCATGGGCGCGGTGCTGAACGGCATGAGCCTCCACGGCGGCCTGCATCCCTACGGCGCCACCTTCCTCCAATTCGCCGACTACATGCGCGCCAGCATCCGCCTGGCCTCGCTAATGAAGCAGCCTGTCGTCTATGTCTTCACCCACGACAGCATCGGCTTGGGCGAGGACGGCCCCACGCACCAGCCCGTGGAGCACCTGATGGCCCTGCGCCTCATCCCGGGTCTCTCCGTCATCCGCCCCGCGGACGCCGCCGAGACGGCCGAGGCCTGGCGCGCGGCGCTCACACGCACGGACGGGCCCACGGCCCTTATCCTCACGCGGCCGAAGCTGCCCACGGTCACGGAGGGCAGGGCCGCGGGCCTCATGAAGGGCGCCTATGTGCTGGCGGAAGCGAGCGCGGAAGCCAAGCTCGTCCTCATCGCCACCGGCTCCGAAGTGTCGCTGGCCCTGAGGGCCCGTGAGGCGCTGGAAGCCGAGGGCATCCCCACCCGCGTCGTCTCCATGCCCGCCTGGGACCGCTTCGAGGCCCAGGATGCCGCCTACCGCGCTTCCGTCCTGCCTGTGACCGCGAAGAAGCTTTCCATTGAGGCCGGCAGCACCTTCGGCTGGCAGCGCCACGCCGATGCCGCCGTGGGCCTGGATCATTTCGGCGCCAGCGCCCCCGCCGAAACGCTCTTCGAGCAGTTCGGCTTCACTGTGCCGAATGTCGTCGCGAAGGCGAGGGCGCTGTTTTCGTAAATGCGGTCAGGCACAGCTCCGCGTGGCTACTTGGCCTTCTCGACGAGCTGCTTCAGCGCGGCGATCTGGTTCACTGCGAGGATGGCTTCGCCGCGTCCGGCGCGCAGGGTGAAGGCCACGCCTTGACGGCTGCGGGCCAGTTCCAGGGTGAGGCCGCTCGTGCTGGTGTAGGTGAAGCTGGTCTCCGCATCGCTTGAACCGAGCTTGGGCGCTTCGGATTGGAAGCGGTCCAGGGCTGCGAGGAGGGTGGGGATCTCGGCCGTTTCCAGAAGGACGCGGCCTTCGCCGTCATTGGGTGCGGGGCCCGCCACATGGAAGCCGAGGCCTTGGCGCGTGTCCGTGCCGTCCGAAGCTTCCAGGGTCTCGATCTCCACCGTGCCGCGGCCGTAAAGGGCGCCGACCGGATGGCGTTTCAGGCTCAGGACGGCGCCGCGTTTCTGAAGCAGGGACGCGAATGGGCCGGGTTCCGCCTTTTGCGCGGAGGGCTGCGACGGGGCGGGCTGTTGGAGGGCAGGCGGCAGGAACATGGCGGCTCCAATTATGGGTGGAGCGGACACGAAAAAGGCTCCCGCCCGGGAGCCTTTTTCGCAGTTGATGGAGTCTCTATTCCTTCGCGCCGCCTGCCACGGCCCACTTCTCCAGCATGTCGGTCGTCACGGACTTCGGGCGTTCCAGGGGATAGCCCAGGGCGCGGTCCCAGACGAGATTGGCCAGGACGCCGATAGCGCGGCCCACGCCGAAGAGCACGGTGTAGAAGTCGTATTCGCGGAGGCCGTAGTGCCACTGGATCATGCCGCTGGCGGCATCCACATTGGGCCAGGGGTTCTTGGTCTTGCCCTGCTCCGTGAGGACGCCGGGCGCGACCTTGTAGATGGTCTTCACGAGTTTGAAGAGCGGATCATCCGGCAGGTGCTTCTCGGCGAACTGGAACTGGGCCTCGAAGCGCGGATCCGTGCGACGAAGCACCGCGTGGCCATAGCCGGGGATGACCTGGCCCGCGTTCAGCGTGTCCCAGAGGGCGGCCTTCACATTGGTCTCGTCGGGCTCGGCGCCGCCCAGCTTCTCTTTGAACTTCTGGATCCAGTCCAGGACTTCCTGGTTAGCGAGGCCGTGCAGCGGGCCCGCCAGGGCGCAGAGGCCGGCGCCCAGCGAGTAGTAGGCGTCGCTCAGGGTGGAACCCACGAGGTGCGTCGTGTGCGCCGAGGCGTTCCCCACCTCGTGATCGCTGTGAAGGATGAAGTACATGCGCGCCACATCGTCGTAGGGCTTGGCGAAGCCCATCATGTGGGCGAAGTTGGCGCCGAAGTCGAGCTTGGTGTCGGGCGCGATGATGTTGCCGTTCCGGTATTTCCAGCGGTAGATGAAGGCCGCGATCTCCGGCAGGCGCGCGAGGAGGTCGGAGGCGTCCTCGAACATCGTCTCCCAGGCACGGTCCTTCTTGAAGCCATGGTGGTAGAAGTGCGTGAACTTGCTTTCCCTCTGCATGGAGAGCACGGCGGCGGACAGCATCACCATGGGGTGCGTGTCCTTGGGCAGGGCGCGGATCACATCGAAGACATAGGGCGGGACCTTGGCGCGGTACTTGAAGTCGGCCTCGATCTCCTCCACCGCGTCCGCGTCCGGCGCCTCGCCCGTGAGGATGAAGTGCCAGAAGGCCTCCACCGTGGGGTATTCCGCGCCCGCCGACTTGGGCAGGCAGGCGAAGGTCTCGGGGATGTTCTTCCCGCGGATGCGGATGCCCTCCTGCGGGTCCAGGTAGGAGATGTCCGTCACGAGGCACTTCACATCGCGCGCGCCGCCCAGGGCCTGGCCGATGGTCACCTCGTCAATGACGACATTGCCGGACTCCTTGTTCAGGCGCGCGGCGCGGGGGCGCTCGGCCTCGATCCTCTCCTGCAGCCTCTGCTTCAGCTTCGTCATGGCGGTCCCCCGGCTGGAACCCCGCGCCACGCGCGGTCCGTTCCATCCCCAACTCTATCAGCAAGGCCAGCTACTCTATGGGCATGACCGGTCTGCCCCTGCTGCTTCTGGACGCCGAATCCCGCCCCTTCGACCGCGGCCTGCTCGTGCTACTCGCGGCCTTGGTCTTCACGGCCATCCTCGCCCACCGCTACTGGCGCAGGACCATCCGGCTTGAGGACGAGCTGGAGACGGCGAAAAAGGATCTGACCTTCCATTACGGCCGCTACCGCCGCGCCTGGCGCACGCTTCGAAAGCCCGCCGCCCTCGCTGAACGTGTCACGGGCCTTGTGACGGAGGCCACGCCAGGCTGGGAGGCCGCCGGTTTCCCCGCCAAGGGTCAGACGATCCATCGCGGTGAAGCAGATGCGCTGGCTGCCTGGTCCGCCATCCCGGCCCCTGGCGCGGACGGCAGCGTGAGTCCCGCCTTCTCGCTCTCCTTGGGCGGCCGCGCCTTCACGGCCACGCCCTTGGCGGAGGAGTCGCTGGGGCTTCTGCTCATCGAACCCGAATGAAACGGATTCTGGCTGCCTGCCTCGCGCTGCCGTTGGTCGCGCAGGAGACGCCGCGACCGAACCGGGTCGCGTGGCTGGAGATCTTCCCGGAGCCGCTGCCGGACGGGCAGGACCGCATCGCCTTCGAGTTGACGAGCCAGTTCCTGCGCCCCGATCGAGCTGTGAGCGCTGATGGTCGCACCCAGGCTGCGCTGGAAGCGGAGGATTGGCTCGTCACCGTGGACAAGGCCTGGGCGCTCGGCTCGGGCCGTTTCAATGTACGCCTGCGCGTCCAGGAGCGCTGGGGCGGACTCTTCGACCAGTTCTTCGAAAGCTACCATTCGGCCATGGGCACGGCCGGCGGCGGCCGTGAGCTGTCGCCCAAGTGGCAGTCCGTGATGCGGCTGGAACGCGATGGTCACCTCGTGATTGATGCTGAAGGGTCCAAGGCCCAACTCATGGACCTGGACATCGCCTGGGTGCGGCCCTACGGGACGCTGGACGCGGGCGGGCGCCTGGGCCTGTCCGTGCAGGCGCCCACGGGCATCCGCTCGGACGGCTCCGGCAGCGGCAGCTGGGATGAGGCGGCGGGCGCCGCGGCCTGGAAGCGGGTCGGGTCCATCACCTTCCGCACCCAGGCCGAGTTCGTCCACCTGGGCGTGACGGAAGCCAACCCCTGGAGCGCCGTTCTCGCGCACAACCATTTCGGCCGCGCATGGGCAGGCGCCGCGTGGCAGGGCTGGGGCCCCGGCTTCTGGCGAGGACTGGGGTTGAGCCTGGACTTCGCCTACACGGAGAGCCCCTTCCGCACCGGCCTCCCGCGCATGGACGACCCCGGCTGGCAGGTGCATGCGGGCATCCAGCACCGCACCCTGCCGCGCTGGCGTTTCGGCTTTTCGGAAGAGTCCGGCACCTACTTCGCGCCGGACATCACGGCCTTCGTGTCCTACCGGTTTGGAGCGGAATGAAGCGGTCCCGGTAGACTGGAGGATCGGCCCCGGACCCACGGGACGCGGCCCGGAGGCTCCATGGAGACGAACCAGTACCGGCAGGCGCGGGAAGAGAAGCTGGCGAAGCTCCGCGCCCTGGGCGTGGAAGCCTACCCGGCCAAAGCCGCGCGCACCCACGGGCTGGAGCAGGTCCTCACCATCCACGCCAACGCCACGGCGGAGGATCTGGAAGCCTCGGCGCCCAAGGTCGCCGTCATGGGCCGCATCGTGGCGCTCCGCGACCAGGGCAAGACGGCCTTCCTCCACCTCGCCGAGAACGGCGTCCGCCTCCAGGCCTACCTGCGCAAGGACACGATTCCTGAAGCCCAGTGGGAGATCGTGAAGCTGCTCGACCTCGGCGACTTCATCAGCGTGACGGGCGCCCTCATGCGCACCCGCACGGGCGAGCTCACGGTGAAGGCCGAGTCGCTCCAGTTCCTCACGAAGGCGTTGCTTCCGCTCCCTGAGAAGTGGCACGGCCTCCAGGACAAGGAGCTGCGCTACCGCCAGCGCTACCTGGACACCATCTCCAATCCCGATGTGCTGAAGGTCTTCCGCACCCGCTCGAAGATCCTCTCCGCCACGCGGCGTTTCATGGAGGGCAGGGGCTATCTCGAAGTGGAGACGCCCATGATGCAGCCCATCCCCGGCGGCGCCACGGCGCGGCCCTTCACCACGCACCACAACGCCCTCGACATCCCGCTCTACCTCCGCGTCGCGCCGGAACTGTACCTGAAGCGGCTCATCGTGGGCGGCTTCGACAAGGTCTTCGAGATCAACCGCAACTTCCGCAACGAGGGCCTGAGCGTCCGCCACAACCCCGAGTTCACCATGATGGAGTTCTACGCCGCGGGGGAGGACTTGCGGGACATGATGGCCATCACAGAGGATCTGCTCTCCTCGTTGGCGAAGGGCATCGCGGGCGGCGCGGAGCTGCCTTGGGGCGAGCAGCAGGTCAGCTGGGCCGCGCCCTTCCGCCGCCTGTCGCTGAAGGACGCCATCTCCGAATACGGGAAAGTGGACCGGAGCGCGCTGGAGAGCGAGGCGGGCATCCGCACCCTCGCGAAGAAGGCCCACATCGAGGACGCGGACAAGAAGACGGCAGGTGTGCTGCTGGGCGATCTCTTCGAGCACCACGCGGAGAAGCAGCTCCTCCAGCCCACCTTCATCACGGACTACCCCATCGAGCTGAGCCCCCTCACGAAGACGCTGCCCCACGATGACCGTTTCGTGGACCGCTTCGAGCTGTTCATCGGCGGCATGGAGATCGCGAACGCCTACTCCGAGCTGAACGACCCCATCGAGCAGCTGGGCCGCTTCCAGGCCCAGATGGACGAGCGCGAAGGCGGCAACGACGAGGCCATGATGCTGGACCAGGACTTCGTGACCGCCCTGGAGCACGGCTTCCCGCCCACGGGCGGCGAAGGCATCGGCATCGACCGCCTCGTCATGCTGCTCACGAACAGCGCCAGCATCCGCGATGTGATCCTGTTCCCGCTGATGCGGCCCATGAAGGTTGAAACCGCGAATGACGCGAACGAGCGCGAATAAAAAACTGCCAGTTTCACCATTGGCGTGAATTCGCGTCATTCGCGGTTACACACGAGGTTCCCATGCCCGTCCCGATGCTTGATCTCGCGCCGCAGAACGCCGCCGTGAAGGCCGCCGTGCTGGAGGGCCTCGCGGGCCTCATCGACCGGTCCTCGTTCATCCTCGGCGACAATGTGCGCGGGCTCGAGACGGAGCTGGCGACCTACGCGGGCGCATCCTTCGCGGTGGGCATGAGCAGCGGCACCGACGCCCAGCTCGTCGCGCTCATGGCGCTCGGCGTGGGCGCGGGGGACGAGGTCATCGTGCCCTCGTTCACCTTCTTCGCCACGGCGGGCGTGGTGTCGCGGCTGGGGGCCAAGCCGGTTTTCGTGGACCTGGACCCGGCCACCTACAACACCACGGGTGCGCTCGTCGAGGCCGCGATCACGCCGCGCACGAAGGCCATCATGCCCGTGCATCTCTTCGGGCAGCTCGCGGAGATGCCCGCCATCTGCGCCGTGGCGGCGAAGCGCGGCATCCCCGTCATCGAGGACGCCTGCCAGTCCATGGGCGCGCGGGGCTGGGGCAAGAACGCAGGCCAGTTCGGCGAGATGACGGCTTACAGCTTCTATCCGACGAAAAACCTCGGGGCTTTCGGCGACGCGGGCGCCACGGTGGTGCGAGACAACGCCGACCTGCACGCCCGCGTGCGCCGCATCCGCGTCCACGGCATGGAGCCCGTCTACATGCATCATGAGGTCGGCATCAACGGCCGCCTCGACGAGTTCCAGGCGCTCGTGCTGCGGGCCAAGCTGCCCATGTTGGAAGGCTGGCACGAGGGCCGCCGCAAACACGCGAGCTGGTATCACGCGCGCCTGGCCAAGCTGGACAGCGGGCCGTTCATCCTTCCGAAAGAAGCCGTGCCTGAGGGCCGCCACATCTACAACCAGTTCACGCTCCGCGTGAAGGCGGGCAAGCGCGACACGCTGCAAGCCCATCTCAAATCGCGCGGCATCGGCTCCGCCGTCTACTACCCCATCTGCCTCCACGAGCAGCCCTGCTTCACGGATCTCGGCTACAAGAGGGGCCAGTTCCCCGAAAGCGAGTTGGCCGCCGCCGAGGTGCTCAGCATCCCCGTCTACCCGGAGATGACGGAAGGGATGCTGGAGGAAGTGGCGTCCGCCATCGAGGCCTTCTACAGGGGTTAGCGCTTCGCCGATTCCAGGATCGCCGAGTCCACCACGGCCACAAGGGCGATGCGGGTGTCGTGGGCCATGTCGTTGAACTGGAGGCCCACGGCCACCTGGTCGCCCTCGGCGTGGGCGATGGTCCAGGCCACGCGGGCGGTGATGGGGTTGGCCGTCATGCCCGGATGGAAGATCACCAGCTCGGTGACGGGTGTGTCCAGGCAGAGGGCACCGGCCTCCTGGAAGGGGATGATCGCCAGGCAGCCCCCATGACTGAGGTTGGCCAGGGGGATGCGGTCGAAGAGCTGCCCTGCGGCCCGGAAGCGCACCTGCGGCTGCCCGTCGAGGATGACGCGGCGGTTGTCGCGCAACTCAGGCTGGCTCATGGGCACTCCCATCTGGGTCGTTGGCTGGAGGTGGAGGCCAGGATATACTCAAACCTCACTGTTCCGGCCTAACCCACCTGGGGACAAGGCGCACGCCCTGGCGGCTTCTTTCGATCACGCCGCCTAACCAGACCGGGGAACGCGATTCCCGCTGGCCGGATCCCAACTTGAAAGGAACTCCCATGGAGATCCTCCTCGTCGAAAATGTCATCAACCTGGGCAGCCGCGGCGACGTTGTCACCGTCAAGGACGGCTACGCCCGCAACTTCCTCCTGCCCCAGAAGAAGGCCCTGCCCGTCACCCAGGGCAACCGGCGCCAGATCGAGCTGGAGAAGGAGCGCG
>Ga0210400_10000223_pt1 | contig 70582 bp, 67 predicted proteins | sample IncBWH26MmetaG_FD_155456 | JGI IMG/M metagenome (GOLD analysis project Ga0210400, IMG submission 155456) | Forest soil microbial communities from Barre Woods Harvard Forest LTER site, Petersham, Massachusetts, United States - Inc-BW-H-26-M | ecosystem: Environmental > Terrestrial > Soil >...
CTCGGGTTCTGGTTGTATGCCGAGACGTCGGCGACGATGTTGGAGCTGAACTGCTGCGCCAGGTTGGTGAAGGTCTGGAAGGTGCGGTCGACGGCGACCACGTCGGCCAGCTCGGGATTGACCTTGTCGAGCGTCGGCCGCAGCAGCCGGATGGTGTCGTTGAAGTTCTGGGTCTCACCGGTGAACTGCGTCAAGCCGTGGCCGAGCGAGAGATTCCCCTCATGGATGAACTTCCGGAAGCCAGGGTCGTTGGCCGCGATGGTGCCCAGGATGGCGTTGAAGTTGGTCAACACGTTGGCCAGGTGCTGGCGGTTGTCGGACAGGTTCTGGGTGACGTCGGCGGCGCTGACGAGGATGTTGTTGACGTGATCACTGCGGTCGGCGAAAGTCTGCAGGTCGGGGCCCGACTGCACCGACAGCTGGTCGAGGTCCGCCAGCAGCGCGTTGATGTCCTGACCGCGGCCGTCGGTGGCGATGCCGCCCTCCTGGATCAGCTTGCTGAGGGCGTCCCGGGTGGGCTTGTCGAACGATCCCAGCCACTGGTCGAAATCGACAGGGCTGGTGGTGGCGTTGCTGGGGATGACCGACCCGTCATCGAGCGTCGAGGAGTTGCCGGGGCCCGGCACCAGCTCGATGAACTTCTGTCCCAGCAGGGTCTGCAGCCTGAGGTTGGCGCGGGTCCCCTTGGGCATCGGCGAGTGCTCCTTGTCCAGCCGGAAGGTGATCTCGGCAAGACCGCCGGGGACGCTGCGGATATCGGTGATCTGCCCGACATAGACCCCGGAGATGCGCACGTCCGACGCGTTGGCTATGCCGTCGGCGTCGGTGAAGTCCGCCTTCAGCTGGTAGCCCTTGTCCCAGAAGGTCAACGTGAAGCTGCGGTTGATGGCGAACGCAACGCTCAAGAACACCAGGAAGACTGCCAGCAGGACAGCGCCGACGGTGACCGCGTTGACCTTGTACCGGAGCAGGTCTTTCAGCATGAGGTGCCTGGGCTGGTGGTGGTGTCGCAGACCACCGCCACCGTTCTCAGCGTGTACTGCGTACCGGAGTTGACGTTGCTGGGATCACCGGTGCCGTCGCGCCCGGTGGTGGCGTCCGCCATGTTATAGAGCAGGTCGAACAGGTTGGGCAGGATCGGCGTGCTCACCTTCAACGCCGGGATGCCGGCGTCGAGCTGGTAGTTGGTGCTGGCGATGCCGCTGGGCCCGCGCGCGAAGAACCCGGCCAGGTTGCTCTCGTTGCCGGTCAGGGCGGTGTCGAGGCTCTTGAAGGTGGCGTCGCCGTGCGCCAGCAGGCCGCCAAGCTGCGCGTCCCGCGCCTGCACGGCGGCCAGCAGCGCGCTGCCGCGTTCCACGAAGGTTCGCAGCGAGGCGTCCTCGATGGCCAGCTTCTGGGTGAAGGTGTCGAACGCCACCGTGCTGCGGTCCAGCGCCACCTGGTGGGTGTCGAGGATGCCGGTGACCGGCTCCGCGGCAACCGCCAGGTTGCGCAACTGCTCGAGATCGGAGTTGAGGGTCTGGGCCCGGCCGCCCAGCGCGATGGCGCCCTCGTTGGTCATGATCTTGAGCTTCTCCCGTGTTGGCGCGTCGAAGATGGCGTTGATCTGGTCGAGGTCGGTGGGCGAGGTGGTGCTGTCGATGGTCAGCTCGCTGCCGCTGGGAAGTTCGGCGCCGCTCTGGTTGCCCGGGATGACCTCGATGTACTTGTGGCCGAGCAGGCCCACGGACCGGATCAGCGCCTTGGCGCCGGCGTGGACCGGGGCGTACTTGGAGTCGATGCTGGCGGTCACCTGGGCGACCTTGCCGCTGAGGGCCAGGTCATCGACCTTGCCCGCCATCGCGCCGTTGATGGTCACATCCGCGCCCTTGACCACCCCGTCGGCGTTGGTGAAGTCGAGCTTGAGGGTGTACCCGGGCTGACCGAAGCCGAAGGCGGCTGTGCCCGCGCCGGCCAGCAGCACCAGGATCACAAGTAGGGGCCGGAAGTTGTTGGCTCGCATCACTGACCCAGCAGGTAGTCCAGGAAGGCCCTTTGCAGGTCCAGGCTGGTGAACGACGAGGCGGATGAGGTCGTGGCGTCAGTCAGCGATGTGCCACCGGCGCTGGCGCCGTTGGCGCTGGTGGCGCTGGAGTTGTACCCCGGGTTCTTGCCCGGGCAGGTGGTACCGCTGTCGCACTGGATCGCCATGTTGGCGAAGCCGTGGAAGGTGTTGTTGGGCGCCAGGCCCGTGCCGCCGGGCCCGGTATCGAACCACCGGAAAGCCGAATCCCAGTGGACGTCGTTCTGGATGCTCGCAGGGATGGCCACCGTCAGCTGGTCATTCGGGTAGCTGTACTGGTTTCCCAGGAGCAGGCTCGGCACCACCGAGTTGATGTCGTGGCCGGTCAGGTCCAGGAAGGTGTTGAGCTTGGTGAGCAGCGGCGGGGCCTGCTCCAGCGAGGCCCGGATCTGCTGGTCGGCGTTCTGCTGGCTGAACGCGGAGTTCAGCCGCGCGAACAGGTCGCCGCCATTGTTGAGGACGCCGGCCAGGTGGCTGTCGTTGGTGGCGATGGTGCTGGTCACTCCGTCCGCGCTCTGGAGCAGGGTCGCCAGCTGGGCATGCTCGTCGGCGAGCGTGGTCAGGATGGTGTCGGTGTCGACCAGGATGTGGTCGATCTGGGCGGTCCTGTCCTTGAAGCGCGCCGACACCGGGGTCAGGTGCTCGGCGATCCGGCGCAGCTCGGGGATGGTGGGATTGATGTCCTGGCCCCGGTTGGCGAAGGCCTGGCCCAAGGCGGTGATGTCGGTCGAGAGCGCCTTGCGGGTGGCGGCGTCAGAGCTGTTGAGGACCTGGTCGATCTCGACCTGGGTGAAGGCCTGGCTCTGCGGCAGCATGCCCCCGTCGGGGATCTCGACGTTGGACGTGCCCCGCTGCAGGTCGACGTATTTCTCGCCCAGCAGCGACTTGGGCCGGATCAGCACCACCCCGTCGGTGTAGACCGGGTCGTAGCCCTTGCCGGGCTCGATCCCAAGCGTGACCTGGGCGCCGTCGTTGGTGGTCTGGATCGCCATCACCTTGCCCACGGGAACGCCCGCGATCCGGACGTCCGACCCTTCGACCAGGCCGTCGGCGTCCTTGACGCTGAAGGAGACCCGGTACTGCGGCGGCAGCGGGCCGAACCGCTGACCGGTGTTGATGGCCATGAAGAGGATGCCGCTGATCGACAGCAGCGCGAAGAAGGCGATGATGGTGGCGTTCTGGCGGATGTTGGTGCTAGGCATGCCCGCCACCGAAGATGCTGTTCCACAGCTGCTGGAAGAAGTTGCCGCCGCCGGAGCTGCTCGACGCCGAGCTGCTGCTGGGCTTGTAACCCTCGAACCCGGTGACGGAGCTGGCCGGCACCGAGCAGGATCCACCGTTGAGCGGCTGGGTGCTGGGCGCCACCAGGCCGCAGTTGGTGTCCGAGGTTTCGATCATGCCCATGACCCGCCACAGGTGGCGGTTGTTGGAGAGGGCGCCGTTGCCCGGGTGGCCGGTGAAGGCCTCCCCGGTGAGGTTCGGACTGGCGGCGTTGCTGTTTGGGTCAGACGGGTTGATCAACGCGGACGGACAGCTTGCCGGCTCGGTCGTACCCGGGACGTTGTAGTACCCGTTGGCGTAGATGTGCTGATCGCAGGTGTTGACGCCGAGCATCACCTGGGCCAGCCGCGGGAACAGCGCGATGCCGTCCTGGAGTGGCGAGCCGGCGTTGGTCCCGGGCTGGGTGCCCGCGTAGGCCTGGTTGATCGACGGATCGACGCCGGTCTTGGACTTGGGCTGGTTGTAGAAGTTCTGCATCACCTGGGTCGAGATGTTGAGGAAGTCGTCGGCGTGGTCGATGGTGGCGGGCAGCGTGGCCACGGTGTGGGTCAACGCCCCGGTGTTGGGCGTCAGCGCCACATCCAGGTCGCCCAGCACGGTGTTGAGGTGCCCCAGCGCGCTGGCCAGCTGGACGTCGTGGTTCATGACCGTGGTGCTGGCGGTGTTCCAGTCGGCCAGCACCTGGGCCAGCTGGGTGTGGTAGTCCGCGAACATCTTTTGGGCCAGGTCGAACTGCACCAGGAGGGCGTCAAGGTTGTCCTTCTCCTGGTTCAGTGACGTCGACGTGACCGCCAGGTCGGCGGCGATGCGGCGCAGGTCCTGGGTGCTGACGTTGAGGTCCTGCCCGCGCGCCGCCGTGGCGTCCCCCAGCGAGTTGATGACCACCTGGAGCTTGGTGCGAGTGTCCGGGTCGAGCGCGTTGAGCACGTCGTCGATCTGCACCGGCGTGATGGTGTTGATCAGCTTGATTGTGTCGCCGTCGGCCATGGCGCCGGCATCAGAGTGGCCCCGGTCGATTTCGACGTAGGTCTCGCCGAGAAGGTTCTTCGGGCGCACGATGGCGTGGGCATCCTTGTAGACCGGCGCGTAGTTCTGGTTGACCTGGACCACGGCGACCGCCACCTTGCCCTCGAGCCTGATGTCCTGGACCTGCCCGGCGGTGATCCCCGCCATCCGGACGTCGTTGGTCTTGACCAAGCCGGCGGTGTCCTTGAACTCGATGTTGAGGGTTTGGCAGTGCGCGAAGACGGAGCAGTTGCCAACCATCTTGTAGCCCATGTACAGCAGCGCCGAGGTGGCGATGGCCATGTAGACCAGGACGATGACAATGTTGTACTTGCTTCTCATCGCAGCAGGTACGAGACCAGGTCCTGGGTGGCCGGGGTGTTGCCAGGAAGCTGCTGCGTGGGCAGGCCTAGCACGCCCCGCTGCGGCTGCGTCGTCAGCGCCGTCCCCGTGATCGGCGTCGCCGAGGCGGACTGCGCGATCATCCCGCTGGTCAAGAGGTTGCAGACCTGGGAGGGAAGGTTCTCCAGGACGCAGATCGAACCGGCGAGGGCTTTGAGGCAGAAAACCCCTCCCACAGGGTCACTGACGCCCAGCGAGCACGGGTTGCCGGCGAAGGCCGGCGTGGTGCAGTCGGTCAGGGGATTACCCTGGCCCGGCGTGCTGCTGGGCCGGGTCAGGTTGGACTGGTTGTCGTGGGCGTAGCCGTTGGAGTCGTAGCTGCGCTTGCCGACGTCGTAGCAACCCTGGGACGGCATCACGCGGGTGTACATGTCGTTGGTGTAGACGTTGTTCGCCGGGCTGGAACCGAAGATCAGGTCGCTCCCGACCACCCCGGGCGCGGCCGCCTGGACGATGGGCAGCGCGACGTGACCCTGCGGGCCCAGGGTCGAGGCCAGAGCGTCGACGTTGCTGATGGTGGTCGGCAGGTCGGTGACGATCTGCTGAAAGTCCTGCTGACGGCCGGCGAGGCCCTGGTCGACCAGGCCGAAGAAGGTGTTCATCCGGTCGATCCCCTGGCTGACGTCGGCATCCTCGGCGATCAGCGTCTGCAGGACCGTCTCACTGTGGGCCAGCAGGTCCGGGTAGTTGGCGCGCTGCTGGTCGGTCGAAAGCGTCTGGGTGATCTTGGTCAGCGCCTCGATCACCTTGCGCAGCTCGGCGTCGCGCGCCTGCAGGATGTCGGTCACGCCGGCCAGGTTGGTGAGGTCGGTGGCCCCGGTCTGGAATGTCTCGTTGGTGTTCCGGCCCTGGCCGGCAAGTCCCGCGCCGAGGCTGTCGATCAGCTTCTGCAGCTGGTCGCGGGTGGGCTTGTCGAAGATGTTGATCAGCGAGTCCAGCTCGACGTTGACCGAGGTCGCGTCCGGAGGCAGGGTGGCGCCGTCCGGGATGGCGTCCTTGGTGGGGTCCCCCACGGTCATGGCGACGTACTTCTCGCCGAGAAGCGACTTGGGCCGGATCGCCGCGGTAGCGCCCTGGTGGATGGGCGCGTACTGCTTGCCGATGCTGACCGTGATGTCCGCGGTCTGGGTCGGGTTGGCGAAGTTGCTGTTGGCGTTGGTGGCGGGTGGGGTCGGGTCGACGACCACCCGAGCGACCGTCCCTACCTTGACGCCGCCGAAGAAGACGTCGCTGCCCTCGATCAGACCGTTGGCGGTGGGGAAATGGATGTTGACCTCATAGTCGTTTCGACCCGACCCGAGGCTGAAGGTGGTGGCGAGCACGCTGACGACTGCCATCGCCAGAGCGACAGCAAGGCCGAGCCCAACAGAGGCGCGTTTGCCCCGTAGCTCACCCATATACGAAGTCACCCATACCCGCCGACCCTGGACGGCCTCTAGTCCATACCCAGGGGGCCCTCGGCCGCGCCCACCAGGAACTGCTGGATGAACGGGTCCTTGCTCCCCCAGATCTCTTTCTGCGAGCCGAAGGCGACGCACTTGCCGCCGTAGAGGACGGCCAGGTTGTCGGCAACCGACCGGACCCGGTTCACGTCGTGGCTGATGATGATGGTGGTGCACTTGTACTTCTCGCTGATCTGCCGGATCAGCTCCGACAGCAACGCCGTACGCACCGGGTCGAGACCGGAGTCGGGCTCGTCAACGAGCAGGATCTTGGGCTGCATCACCAGGGCGCGGGCGAAGCCGGCCCGCTTGCGCATCCCGCCCGAAAGCTCGTTGGGGTACTTCTTGTCGGCGCCCGCCAGTCCAACCTCGCGAAGCCTCTCGTAGACGATCTCGTTGATCTCCTTCTCCGACTTCTTGGTGTGCTGGCGAAGCGGGAAGGCGACGTTGTCGTAGAGGTTCATGGAGCTGAACAGGGCGCCGTCCTGGAACAGCATGCCGACGTTCTGACGCAGCTCGAGCAGCTCCTCGGTGGACAGGTGGGGCACGCTGTGGCCATCGACCTTGATGTCGCCGGAGTCGGGGAACATCAGGCCCACGACGTGGCGCAGGAAAACGGACTTGCCGGTGCCCGACGGGCCCATGATCATCGTGATCTCACCCTCGGGGACGCCGAAGGTGACGCCATCCAGCACCTTCTGCTTGCCGAAGTGCTTGACCAGGTCGATGGCCTCGATCGCCATCCGCTTCCTCGAGGTGGGAACGTTCTCGCCGTGGTGGTGCTCGCCCGCTATCGCGGCGGCCTCCATGCGGTCCCTCACGCGGGTCCTGGATGTGGTGCTCGGCTTGGTCTCAGTTGGCATGTGTGTGTTCCTTAAACGAATTCAATTTGCCCAACCATGCGGGCTCAGCCGCCCTGGATCGGCAGGTTTGCGTTGACGCCCCAGAAGAGCTGGGTCATAAAGGCGTTGACAAGAACGGTCATGACCAGGCTGACAGCCATGGTCTTGGCCACGGCCCGGCCGATGCCGACCGCGCCGCCGGTGACGTGGAAGCCGTAGTAGATGGCCACCAGGATGATCAGGAAGGCGAAGGAGATCGCCTTGATCATCGAGAAGATCAGGTCCTGGACGTTGAGGAACCGCCAGAAGTAGTCGAAGTAGGCGCCGTCAGAGATCAGGCCGACCTGGAAGTGCTGCACGGCCCAGCTGGCAGTGAAGCTGGAGGCCAGGGCCAGGAAGTACATGAAGGGCATGATCAGCAAGGCCGCGATCACCCGGCTGGTGACGACGTAGCGCACGGTTGGCATACCCATGACGTCGAGGGCATCGATCTCCTCGTTGACGCGCATGGTGCCGAGCTCCGCGACCAGGCCGCAGCCGATCTTGGCGCCCAGCGCGAAGCCGAAGAAGAGCGGGGTTATCTCGCGCATGTCACAGAGCGCATTGAAGACTCCAACCAGTCCCTGGGCGCCGATCTGGGACAGCGAGTAGTAGGCCTCGACCGAGCACTGCAGGCCAGTGAAGGCGACCAGGATCAGCACCACCGGCGTTGAGCCGATGGCGAGGAAGGCCGCGTACCACCAGACCTCGCCGATGTAGCGGGCCAGCATAAGCGGCGTCTGGCCGAGGACTCCGCCGCCGAAGACGAGGATCTTGCCGACCGATGTGAACGGCCCCAGCAGCGCGGAGTCGCCGATGTTCCCGGCAGTCTCCTTGGGAGCCCCCGGTGCTGCCGTCGCCATCAGATGGTGCCCCGCCGGTAGGTGCTCATTTCAGGACGTTGAGGTGGTGGGCGGCGGCCAGGATGGTCGCCGTGTAGACGTAGTTGCCGGCCAGGATGGCGACGAAGTTCACCACCACCGAGCTGTGCACCGCCTTGGCGACCCCCTCGGCCCCGCCGCGGGCGGTGATCCCCTTGTAACAGGCGACCGAGCTGACGATGGCGCCGAAGATCATGCATTTGATCTCGCCGCCGTATAGGTCGAGCAGCGTCCCCTGGGTCCAGAAAGTGCTCAAGAACGCGCCCGGGTTGACCCCCACCAGGTACACCGCGACGACGTATCCCATGGCCACGCAAAAGGCCACCATGGGGATGTTGTAGAGGGCGGTCATAACGATCATGGCCAGGAACCGCGGCACGACGATGAACTTGATATTGCTCATGCCCATGACCGACAGGGCCTCCAGTTCCTGGCGAACGTTGCGAGCGCCCAAGTCGGCGGTGATGGCGGTCCCCGCTACGGCCGCCACCATCAGCGCGGTGGCGGTGGGCGCGAACTCACGGATGGACGCCATCACCGAAAAACCGCCCAGCCGGAAGCCGCCCTGCACGACCTTGAAGAAGTGGCCCGCCTGCAACGACACGATCGTGCCCCAGCCGATGCCGGTGAGCAGCAGGGGCACGAAACAAGCGGTCAGGATGAACTTGGACTGGTCGAGGAATTCGTCCACATAGAACGGCCGGCCGAAGCACCCTGCCACGACTGCCCGAAGCATGAGGGAGAATTCCCCCAGCCCGAAGAGGGAACCCCGCGCCCGCCCCACTAGTGTTGCCAAGGGGTTTTGACAATACAGGCTCGGTGACGTTCTGGCAAGCGTACGTAGGGCCTGAAGTGACACCGCTGTTACCAGGATTGTCCACACCCCTCTGTGGAAGCTGTGGGCAAGGTGATTCGAAGCTGGTTTCTCAGGCGCGTCTAAAGCGCCGCGCCCCGCCCAGATCTACCCTGCGGGGGATGCAGGAAACTGACACCAGCGACTCCCTCGGACCGTCCGCTGAGCCGCCACCGGAGGCGCCCCAGGCGAGCCGGCCCTTGAGCCGCCGCCACCTTATCGGGGCGGGCGGAGTGGCCGGGCTTGGCGGAGCCATCGGACTGGGCTACTGGCTGCGTGAGCAGCAGCGAACCGGGCTGGCGCTCGACGCCTCGCAGCAGGCCGGCCACCTTCTCCGCCGCGCGGGCTTCGCACCCACAGCGGCGGAGGTTTCCGCTGCCGCCAAGGCCGGGCTCGGCGCCACCACCGACCGGCTGCTTCACCCCGAGCGCGTCGACGACTCCTCCCTCGATCAGAAGCTGACCGGGATGGCGCTGGACCTAACCCTGGTGCCGCAGCTGCGGGAGTGGTGGCTGACCAGGATGACGCTGAGCAAGCGGCCGCTGCTCGAGAAGATGACCCTCTTCTGGCACGGACTGCTGACCAGCTCTTTCCGCAAGCAGGGCAAGACCTACAGCCTGATGGCCACCCAGAACAAGTTCCTTCGCGATCATGCGCTTGGCAACCTGCGCGACATGCTGGTCGGGATCACCAAGGACGGCATGATGCTGAAGTGGCTCGACGGGGTGGCCAACAACCGCATCCACCCCAACGAGAACTACGCCCGAGAGCTGATGGAGCTCTTCACCATGGGGGTCGGCAACTACACCGAGACCGATGTTCGCGAAGGGGCCCGGGCGCTCACCGGCTGGTTCGTCGACGCCAGCGGAACTGTCAGCTTCCGTCCTCGGGCGTTCGACAGCGGCAGCAAGACCTTTTTGGGCCGCACCGGGAACTTCGGGCTCGAAGACGTCATCGACATCATCCTGGCCCACCCCGCCACGCCCAAACACACCGCCACCAAGCTGTGGGAGTTCTTCGTCTACCCCGGCCCCAGCGACGCCGACCTCAGGCCGGTTATCGACGCCTACCACTCGAGCAAATACGACATCCGGGCGATGGTGGCGGCGATCTTCAACTCGCCGGCGTTTTACACCCCAAAGGCGTACCGGGGACTGGTCAAGTCCCCCACCGAGCTGATCGTCGGGCTCAACCGTCAGTTCGGACTGGCCCTCAGCCCCCGCCTGGTCGCCGCCGGCGAGACCATGGGTCAGGCGCTTCTGGATCCCCCCAACGTGGCCGGGTGGCCGGGTGGACCCGACTGGCTCAGCACCGGCGGCTGGATGGCCCGGATGCGATTTCTGCTGTACCAGTCCGCCGCCCAGCAGACCGCCCTGCTGGCCGACCTGCGCTCGCACGGCGTCAGCGATCACAACGCAGCCATCGACCACATGGTGTCGGTGATGGTCGACGGCAGCCTCACGCCGGCCGCACTCCAGTCGATCAGGGAACACGTCACATCGCAGGCCGGCGGCAGCGGGCTGAGCGGGGCGGCGGTGGCCGACGCGCTGTTCCTGGTCGCGTCCACCCCCGAGTACCAGCTCGCCTAGAGGTTGAAGATGGAAGTCGAAAGCAACTGCGGCCAGCCACCCTACTTCGGCACCAGCGACGGGGTCACCCGCCGCGCCTTCCTCAAGGGCGGATTCACGGTCGTCTCGGTGGGGATGGCGATGCCATCGATCTTCAGCAAGGCGGTTGAGGCGGCCGGTGTCAGCTCGCAGAACGGCACCTTCATCGACAACGGCAAAACCCTGATCGTGATCCAGATGGCGGGTGGGAATGACGGCCTCAACACCATCATCCCGTGGGCCGATCCCAGCCTGGCCAAGCTCCGGCCGACGCTGAAGCAGACCGAGGACAAGCTCGCCTTCAAGCTCAACGACCGGCTCGGCGCCCACAGCGCCCTGGCGCCGCTGAAGGACCTCTGGACCTCCAACCAGCTGGCGGTGGTCGAAAACGTCGGCTACCCCAACCCCAGCCTGTCGCACTTCCAGTCGATGGACATCTGGGAGACGATGGACCTCGAGGGTCGCCAGGGGTGGCTGGGGAAGTACCTCGCCGGGCTGGTCGACAAGGACGGGCATCCGCTGTCCGGGATCGGGATCGGGACCAGTTTCAACCCGGCGCTGAACGCGATCTCGGCCCCGGTCGCCACCTTCACGACACCGCAAAGCTTCACCCTCGAAGGCGCCGGCGCCACGCCCGGCGAGACCCAGCTGCGGGTGGCCGCGCTGGACAAGGTCTACCGGGCGTACCCGGAGTCGGCACCGTACGCCGCCCTGCTCCATCAGACGGAACTGAACACGATGGCGGCGTCCCAGATGCTGCAGCAGGCCGGGGCCAAATACGCTCCCATGGCAACCTACCCCATGGGGCCCTTTGGCAATGGGCTCCAGGTGCTCGCCGAGGCGGTGGTGGAGAACCTTGGCATGCGCGTCGGCTACATCACCCTGGGCGGCTTCGACACCCATCGGGCCCAGTCGGGCACCCAGGACCGCCTGCTGGCGCTGCTGGCCTCCGGGATCCAGGCCCTGCTGGCCGACCTGAAGGCGCACGGGCGGTCGCAGGACGTCGCCGTGATGACGTGGTCCGAATTCGGCCGCCGGGCGCAGGAGAATGGCAGCGCCGGCACCGACCACGGCACCGCGGCGCCGCTGTTCCTGGCCGGCGAGGGGGTCAAGGGCGGCGTCTATGGTGACCCGCCGGCGCTGGACAAGCTCGACAAGAACGGCAACCTGCCATTCCAGACCGACTTCCGCCAGGTCTACGCGACCGTGCTCGAGGGCTGGCTCAAGGTCCCCGCCGACACCGTCATCCCATCCAGCTACCAGTCGCTGCCGCTGCTTCAATCCGGATAGGCGCCGGCGCGGCTATACTGCCGCGACATGGCTGGCGGTGACGGTCTGGCGGAACGCCTGGTCGCAGCGATCAACAGCGTCCACGGCGAGCATCCCGGTTTTCGCGCCGCCCACGCCCGCGGCATCTGCGCCGCAGGCACATTCACTGCCACCCCCGAGGCGCGGGAAATGACCCGCGCGGCGCACATGCAGGGCGCGCCGGTACCGGTGACGGTGCGCTTCTCCAACGGCAGTGGCGCCCCCGAGCGGCCGGACTACGCCCGAGATGGACGCGGGATCGCGGTGAAGTTCGAGCTCCCCGACGGCACCGTTACCGACATGGTCGGCATCACCCTGGGCCAGTTTTTCGTACGTACCCCCGAGGACTTCATCGAGTTCCAGCAAGTGCTCCAGGCCGACCCGGCGACGGGCCAGCCCGACCTCGGCAAGATCGACGGTTTCCTGCAGCGCCATCCCGAGACGCGGGCCGCCGTCGAGACCGACTTCAACCAGCCCCTACCCGTGAGTTACCTGACCATCGAATACAACGGCATCCACTCCTTCAGGCTCACCAACGCGGCGGGCGAACCGCGCTGGATCCGCTACCGCTGGGAGCCGGAGGCGGGCGTCGCCACGGTTGACCGCGACCAGGCCCGCGAGCGCGGCCGGGGATACCTGCAGGATGACCTCCGGGAGCGGCTGGCGGCGGGCAGCGGAGCGTTCACGCTGAGGTTCTTCCTGGCCGAGGACGGCGACCCGATCGACGACGCTACCGCTGCCTGGCCACAAGACAGGACGTCGGTGGTGATGGGCAGGCTGGAGTTGGCCAGCGTCGTCGCCGACCAGGACGGCGGATGTGAAGCCAAGATCTTCGACCCCACCCTGGTCACAGACGGCGTCGAGTGCTCCGACGACCCCATCCTGCACGCGCGCTCCCAGGCATACACCCTCTCGCTGGCCCGCCGGAAGGGGATCCGGCACCCGGCGGACCCGCCCGCTAAAGTAGGGGGCATGGACCTCTCCAGCATCCCTGACGGCGGTCTCGAGATGGTGCTGTCTGGCGATCGCAAGGTGGCCGTGGCCAATGTCGGTGGAGAGCTGCACGCTTTTGATGACACCTGCACGCACCGGGGCTGTTCGCTTGCGGATGGGACCCTCGAAGGCAGCGTTGTCACCTGCCCGTGCCACGGGAGCCAGTTCGACGTCACCACCGGAGCCGTCGTCCGGGGCCCCGCGGAAGAGCCGGTCGCGGTAGTCGACCTCGCGTCCCTGGCTGACTAGAAGCAGTCGCCAGTCCCCACTCGGTCAGGGCCTTATGACGGTCCGGCGCCTCAGGCCCGGGTCTGGAGCCACGCTCGATAACGCCTGAGGGCGCGCCGCTGCCCTCGCTGGTCGCAGGCCAGCGCGTAGATCGGGTGGATCTTGCCGGTCGGATCCTGGCCGCGTGCGATGCGGCGGATCTGGTGGCGGACCAGAGCCTGGCTCGCCGCCGACGCCAGCGTCTTGTCTGACCATTTGACCGGCTTCAACTCCTGGGTCGCCTCCAGCCCTGCTTGCCAACGGTTCGGAAGATCTGGCGTGACGGCGATCGCCGTGGCCATGCCGACCAGGGCGACGCCACTGGCAAGAACCGCTTCGGCGGTCTCCCGCCGCGTGATCCCGCCAGTCAACATAAGTGGCAGCGGGCTCGTCTCGGCGAGCTGGGCCGCGAGCTCCAGGAAGTACGCCTCGCGCGCCGTGGAGCCGGCATCTGCCGGTCGGCCGGCCATTGCCGGGCTCTCGTAGCTACCACCCGAGAGCTCGACCAGGTCCACACCGAGTGGAGCAAGCATCGCAATCACCCTCGCGGCGTCATCGGCATCGAACCCGCCGCGCTGAAAGTCCGCCGAGTTCAGCTTGACGGCAACCGTGAACGACGAAGACACGGCCGCACGGACCGCATTTACGACGGCGAGCAGAAGCCGTGCGCGGTTCTCCAGTGGTCCGCCCCAGTCATCAGTTCGCTGGTTGACCAGCGGCGAGAGGAACTGCGAGAGCAGGTAGCCGTGCGCGGCGTGGACCTCGACGCCGTCGAACCCGGCGCGCTCGGCCAGACCCGCGGCGGTCGCGAACCTCTCGACGGTCGCGCTGATCTGCTCCTCGCCCATCGCCATGGGCTTGCCAAAGCGCTTGCTGTGCTTTCCCAGCTCGATCGCGACCGCCGAAGGCGCCCACGCAACTCCCGGCATCTGGGCCAGCACCTGGCGGCCAGGATGGTTTATCTGCAGCCACATCGCGGCGCCACCGGCCTTGCCGGCCTCTGCCCAGCGGCTAAACGGCTCGAGCGGCGCGTGATCGTCAAGCACCACCCCGCCTGGCCCCGTCAACGCCTCGGCGTGCACCATCACGTTCCCGGTGATCAACAGACCGGCTCCGCCGGCACCCCACCGGCGGTAGAGCGAGACCAGCCTCTCATCAGGAAGCTGCGCGCTTCCTGCCAAGGACTCCTCCATCGCCGCCTTGGCGATCCGGTTGCGCAGACGGGCCCCCGATTGCAGAACCAGTGGAGAGAAAAGCTCGGCCGCCATCAAACCCATGTCGAATTCCCCCATTGACCGAAATGTTAGCGACGCTTACATTATCATTCTCGAGTGAACACTGTCAACATTGGGGAAACAATGACCAACGCGACCTACCACCACGGCAACCTACGCCTCGAGTGCGTTCGAGCGGCCATGGAATTGCTCGAAGAAAGCGGCGAGACGGCTCTGTCGCTGCGGGCGGTAGCGCGCCGGGTCGGGGTGTCGCCGGCAGCTCCCTATCGTCACTACGCGGATCGCGAGGCGCTGGTATCGGCGGTGGCGGCGGTCGGCTATCAGGAGCTTGCCGAGCGCTTGGTGGCGGCGCACCCGTCTCCGTCGACCCCGGAGCAGCTGGCCAGTGTGGCGGTCGCATACGTGCAGTTCGCGCTGGAGCGGCCGGCGCTGTTCCGAATCATGTTCGCGGAGGTCTGCGACCGGGACAACGACGAACGCGTCGCCGCCACCACCGCGGTATCCGCGTACCTACGCGCGATCGTGGAGCGGAGCTTTCCCGAAGCCGACACAGATTCGATGGCAACCGCGATCTGGGCGGTGGTCCACGGGCTCGCGTTCCTGCACCTGGACGGCAAGCTCGAAGGGCAGACGCCCGCGGCTGTCACCGGTACGGTCACCGGCGCCATAGGGGGGCTGCTCAGCGCGACGACGGCCGGGCCTTCACTCGCTCCCCGATAACTCGGGCAGGAAGTTAGGGTTTCGGTACTCGATCCTTTGAGAAGTCCGTCGCTTTAACCACCCGGCCGCCACGATCGAAGGTGCGCCAGACGCCGATCTGCTTGCCGTGCTCGAACTCGCCTGCCCGCATGACGCTGCCGTCCTTTCGGAGGAATTCCCACGCGCCATGGGGCTCGCCATCGAGTTGAAACCCACGGTACCGGACGCCGCCATCATCGTAAAAGGCGATATCGGGAACGGGCTTGGATGGCTTCGTCACTCCCGGGATTATGGCCTCGGAGCAAGGCGGCGGTCCGGTCCGCCCTCGATAACCTCACTGACGTTCGATTGGTCGGGGAGGCCGGATTTGAACCGGCGACCCCCTGCTCCCAAAGCAGGTGCGCTACCGGGCTGCGCCACTCCCCGAGGGCCGGTGGGAAGTCTAAGTGTGTGGTGGACCAGCGGTGGCCTGGCGCGCGACCGCCTCGGCCTTGGCGGCGATGACTGACGGGTCGCCGACGTAAGCAGAGCTGACCGGCCGGAGGTTTTCGTCAAGCTCGTAGACCAGCGGCACACCGGTGGGGATGTTGAGCTCCACTATCTCCTCCTCGGAGACGTTGTCGAGGTGCTTCACCAGTGCCCGAAGGCTGTTGCCGTGGGCCGCCAGCAAGACGCATGCGCCCGACCGCAGATCGGGAACGACGTCGCTCTCCCAGTACGGGAGCATCCGAGCGACGACGTCTTTGAGGGACTCCGCGCCGGGCAGGTCTCCCGGCGGGACGTCGCGGTAGCGCCGGTCGTGGCGCGGGTGCCTGGGATCGTCTGGCGAGATGTCGGGCGGTGGGGTGGCATAGCTGCGGCGCCAGATCAGCACCTGCTCGTCGCCGTACTTCTCCGCGGTCTCGCTCTTGTTGAGGCCCTGCAGCGCGCCGTAGTGGCGCTCGTTGAGACGCCAGGAGCGGCGCACTGGCAGCCAGGCGAGCTTCATGTCGCCGAGGCAGATCTGCGCCGTGTCGATGGCTCGCACCAGAAGCGACGTGTGCAGGATCTCGGGCTCGACCCCGGCGCCCAGCAGCAGCTCGGCGGCCTCGTGCGCCTCGGCGACCCCCTGCTCCGAAAGGGGCACGTCCTCCCAGCCGGTGAAGCGGTTCTCGAGGTTCCAGGTGCTCTGACCGTGGCGCAGAAGGACCAGTCTTGCCATCGCCCGAGGTTACCTGAGCCGGCTCATCCGCCCGCCGCCCAGCGTGGCAGGTCGAGCTGCGCGAGCATCTCGGCGACGGCGCGGCCGCGATGGCTGACGGCGTCCTTCTCGGCGTCGGGCAGCTCGGCCATCGAGCGGCCGTCGGGGAGCAGGAAGATAGGGTCGTAGCCGAAGCCGCCATCGCCCCTGGGTTCTCGCGCCACCCTCCCCTCGCAGCGGCCCAGGAAGATCTTCTCCGCGGGACCGCCGGGCCGCACCAGCGCGATCACGCAGACGTAAGCCGCGCTGCGGTCTGCCTGCCCGTCCATCTCGGCGAGAAGGAGCCGGTTGCGCTCGCCGCTGCTGATGCCGTCGCCCCCGTACCGCGCCGACTGCACCCCCGGCCGGCCCCGTACCGCGGACACCGTGATCCCGGAGTCGTCGGCCAGCGTCGGCAGGCTCGCGGCGGCGGCGTACTCGCGCGCCTTCTTCTGCGCGTTGGCCAGGAAGGTCACGCCGTCCTCGTCGACTTCGAAGCCTCCGAGGCCGACATCATCGGGCGCGACCACGTCGACGTCTGCGGACGAAAGCAGGCGCCTCAGCTCGATCAGCTTGCCGGCGTTACCGGTCGCCAGCAGCAGCCTGGGGTGATCGGGGCTCAGAGCCCCAGCGCCTGCCGCTGGAACTGCGCCAGCTGGTTGGTGCCGCTGATCGCCAGGTCAAGCAGGGCGTCGCCCTCCAGGCGTGTGAAGGGTCGCTTCTCCCCCGTCCCCTGGATCTCGATGAACTCGCCGGCCTCGGTGACGACACAGTTCATGTCGACCTCGGCGTCGAAGTCCTCGAGGTAGCTGAGGTCCAGGCGTGGCTCACCGCCGACGATCCCGACGCTGACCGCGCTCAGCATCCCGCGCACCGGCACCTCCTGGATCAGCCCCTGCTCCTGCAGTTTCTGCAGCGCCTGGTAGAGCGCCACAAACCCGCCGGTGATGGCGGCGCAGCGGGTGCCGGCGTCCGCTTGCAGGACGTCACAGTCGATGGTGATGGTCCGCTCCCCCAGCCCCGCCAGGTCGACTCCGGCCCGGAACGAGCGGCCGATCAGGCGCTGGATCTCCTGCGCCCTTCCGTCGACCCGCCCGCGGCGTCCGTCGCGCTGGTTGCGGGTGTTGGTGGCGCGGGGCAGCATGGCGTACTCCGCCGTCAGCCATCCCTGGCCTGAGCCCTTCTTGTAGGGCGGCACCTTCTCCTCCACGCTGGCGGTGCACAAAACCCGGGTGTTGCCCGCGCTGATCAGCGCCGACCCTTCGGCGTAGAGGTTGACACCGGTCTCGATCGAGAGCGGGCGCAACTGCTCGGGCGTACGCCCGTCCGGCCGGCTCAACGGCCGATGATCCTTATCACCAAAATCGATCCCTCAAATAACAGCAGGAGAGGGATTATCAGCGCCAGCGGCGTGATCGGGTCGACACCGGGGGTCACCACGTAGCCGACGGCGCAGATCGTGAAGATGGCGTGGGGCCGGTGCGAACGCAGCCAGCTCGACTTGACGAAGCCGATCAGCGAGCCCAGGACCAGGGCCACCGGGAACTCGAAGGTGATGCCAAACGCCAGCATCAGGATGACCACGAAACCGATATAGGCCCCCGCCTCCGGGAAGAAGACGAGGCTGGAATCGTGGCTGACTGCGCCGATGATGCGGACGGCGATGTAGAGGAAGAAGTAGGCCAACCCGCCGCCGGCGGCGAACAGGACGATCGAGCTGATCAGCAGCGGCGCGGCGAACCGGCGCTCGTTCGGCTTCAGGCCGGGTGCGACAAAGGTCCAGGCCTGGTGCAGCACGAAGGGCAGCGCCAGGACCATGCCCACTACCAGTCCCACCTTCAGGTGGATCGTGAAAAACCCCATCGGGCTGAAGTAGTGGAGCGGCTGGTGCAGGTATTGCAGCGGCCTCACGAGGAGGTCGATCACGACCCCAGAGGCGGCCAGGCCGATGACGCTGCCAACAAGCCAGCACAGCAGCGACACGATCAAGACGCGACGGAGCTCCTCGAGGTGCTGGATCAGGGTCATCCGCCGCTCCCAGTCCGGAGCCGCCTCCGCATCGGGGGCGTCCGCTTCTGGGTCTGGAGTGACAAAGAGAGGGCGCTCGCTCACGGGCAGGTCTCGACCTCAGGCCGGCTCACGCCGAACAGACGCGGTCGAGGCCGGGTCAGGCCTTGGGAGGCTCGGCCGGGGGGGCGGGCGTCGTCGGAGCGGGGGTCGTCGGGGCGGACGCGGGCGGAGTGCCCGGTTCTGTACCGGCGGGCGGAGGCGCCGTATATGTCGTCCCAACAGCGGTCGGAGTGTTCTGGTCCGGCTGCCGGACCTCCTCTTTGAGGGCCTCGCCCATCTCGGTGGTCGCCTTTCGGAACTCTTTGATCGCCTTGCCCAATCCGGATCCAAGCTCGGGCAGCCGGGATGGGCCGAAGATGATCAGGGCTATGGCTGCGAGGATCAGCAGGATCCACCAGTGTCCTAGGCCAGGCATGTCGGATTACCTCAGTTTGGCGACGAGTCGAGTATATGTTGGCACGTGCCGCCGCCCGAGGCCGTTTTGAGAGATCAGCTGGCGCGGATGGCGGCATCCAGGCGGCCGCAAAGCTCGTCCAGGTGAGCGGCGGCCATGGGTTCCGAGACGAACCAGGATTCGAATTGCGACGGCGGCACGTAGACGCCCTCGCCGAGGAGCTGGTGGAAGATCCTCGCGTACGTTTTGGTGTCGCACGCTCTGGCTTCGGCGTAGTCGGTGACCGGCGTCGCCGACATGAACGGCGTCAGCATCGAACCCACCCTTCCGACCGTCACAGGGACGCGGGCGGCGCTCGCCGACGCGACGATGGCGGCCTCGACTGTTGCCGCGGCGGCGTCGAGCCGCTGGTAGGGAGGGTCAGCCGCCAGAGCGCCCAATGTGGCCAGGCCCGCGGCGGTCGCCAGCGGGTTGCCGGAGAGCGTCCCCGCCTGGTAGACCGGACCTTCGGGCGCCATCTGCCGCATCAGGTCGGCGCGTCCCCCGTAGGCGGCCAGGGGCAGGCCGCCGCCGATGATCTTGCCCAGCAGGGTGAGGTCGGCGGTGATGCCGTAGGCCCCGGCGGCGCCGGCAAGGCCCAACCGAAAGCCGGTGATGACCTCGTCGAAGACCAGCAGCGCGCCGAACTCGGTTGTCAACCGTCGCAGCTCGCCCAGGAACTCCGGCGTCCCGGGAACCACCCCCATGTTGCCCGCCACCGGCTCCACCAGGACCGCGGCCACGTCCTCTCCCCGCTGGGCGAAGAACTCGGCAACCATTTCCGGAGCGTTGTAGGGCAGCACCGCCGTAAGCGCGGTGAAGGCCTCGGGCACCCCTGGGGACCCGGGAAGGCCGAGCGTGGCCACCCCGCTGCCGGCGCTGGCAAGGAGGTGGTCGGCGTGGCCGTGGTAGCCGCCGTCGAACTTGACCACCACATCGCGGCCGGTGGCGGCACGGGCCAGTCGCACCGCGGACATCGCCGCCTCTGTGCCGGAGTTGACCAGGCGCACCATCTCAAGCCCTGGCACATGCTCGACCAGCAACTCGGCGAGCTCGGTCTCGGCCTCGGTGGGGGCGCCGAAGCTGGTCCCTCGAGCAGCCTGGGCGCGGATCGCCTCGACCACCGCAGGGTGGGCGTGGCCGAGGATTAGCGGGCCGTAGGAGCAGACCAGGTCCAGGTATCGCCGGCCGTCGGCGTCGACCAGGAAAGCGCCTTCGCCGGAGGCTGCGAAGATCGGCTCGCCACCGACCGCGCCAAAAGCGCGGACCGGACTGTCGACTCCGCCCGGCAGCACCCGCCGGGCCCGGTCGAACCTGTCGCTCAGCTGGGTGAGGGCGAGGGGGCCGCCGACGCGCTCGGGGACGGCGAAGCCGCCGTGCTGGGGCTGGCGCTCGGCGCCGGGGCGGTAGAGCTCTCGATGGAGACCCAGAAGATGGCGTCGCCCTTGACCAGGTGCTGCGCCACCGTCAGGCCTGAGACGACATCGCCGAAGAGGTTGTAGTCGGGCGAGAACCGGTTGTCACCGGTGTCGATGAAGAACTGGCCGCCGCTGCTGTTGGGGATCTTGCTGCCGTCCTGGTTGGCTGGTCGCGCCAGCGCGACGGTCCCGATGGTGTATCCCCCGGCGGGGGTCTCGTCGGGAATCGGGAAGCCGGGGCCACGCCCGGTGCCGTCGCCGTTGGGATCGCCTCCCTGGGCGATGTGCAGCTGGCTGGTGGCGCCGCCGCAGCTGGGGTCGGAGGAGCTGGGGCAGACCCGATGGAAGGTGAGCCCGTCGTAGTAGCCGCGGTTGGCCAGGAACACGAACGCGTTCACCGTCTGCGGAGCCACGCCGGCGCGAAGCGCGATCTTGATGACGCCCTTGCTGGTGCACATCGTGGCGGTGTATTCCATGCCCGACTGGAGCGAGTTCGACGGCGCCGAGCTGTAAGAGTGTGGGGCGTTGGCGACCGGGTGAGGCGCCGGCGCCGAAGCGCACGGGGTGTCCGGCGGCGGCGGGTTGACCACGCGGTTGAGCCCCCAGGCAGCGCCCCCAAGGATCAGCGTGAAGGCGATCACAAAGCCCGCGAGAAGCACGGGGCTACGGCCGGCGCTTTGACTCAAATCAAGCTCTCCAAAGATGCGCGAATCAAGATCCGCGGGGGCCGCCAAGAATCCGGACGGCTTCTTTGGCGAAGTAGCTTATCACCAGGCCGGCGCCGGCCCTGCGGATCGAGATAAGGCTCTCGATGACGGCGGCATCGTGGTCCAGCCAACCCTTCGCGGCCGCTGCTTTGATCATCGCGAACTCGCCGCTGACCTGGTAGGCGGCCACCGGGACGGGCACCTCGGCGGCCACCGCTGCGATCACGTCGAGGTACGGGCCGGCGGGCTTGACCATCACCATGTCTGCGCCCTCGTCGATGTCGAGCCAGGTCTCGCGCAGCGCTTCGCGCAGGTTGGCGCCGTCCATCTGGTAGGTACGCCGATCGCCGAACGCGGGTGTCGAGTCGACAGCGTCCCGGAAGGGCCCGTAGAAGGCGCTCGCCATCTTGGCGGCGTACGCCAGGATGATCGATTCGGAGTGGCCGGTCTCGTCGAGCGCTTCGCGGATGACGCCGACCTGGCCGTCCATCATCCCCGAGGGGGCGATGATGTCGGCGCCAGCCTCGGCCTGGGAGACCGCCACCTGCGCGTAGGCCTCCAGGGTCGCGTCGTTGTCAACCGTCTCGCCGGCCAGGATGCCACAGTGGCCGTGGGAGGTGTATTCGCAGAGGCAGAGGTCCGTGGCGACCAGAAGGCTGTCGCCGAAACGCCCCTTGATCGCGGCCGTGGCTCGCTGGACCGCGCCGTCCGCCGCCCAGGCGCCGGTGCCCTGCTCGTCCTTGGCGGCGGGGAGCCCGAACAGCAGGACGGTCGGGATCCCGAGCCCAACGATCTCCTCGCAGTCGGTGAGGACGCTGTCGACGGTGTGATGGAAATGACCGGGAAGGCTGCCGATGGGTACCGGCTCGGTCACGTTGTCGGAGACGAACAGCGGCAGCACAAGATCAGCCGGGGCGATGCGGGTGGCCTGGACGATGCGCCGGAGCAGAGGCGTTCGGCGCAGACGGCGGGGGCGCGACTCGGGGTAGCTCATGACCGCACGAAGTATGCCCCGACCGCGCGCGCAAGACCCTCGGCGGCGTGCTCAGCCGCGATCACGTCGGGCTCCAACCCCGCGGCCGCAGACGCCGACGCGGTGGCCGGGCCGATCACCGCCACGACCAGGCCCTCGGGCCGCTGCCATCCCTCTGGCAGCGCGGCCACGAACGCCGTCACCGCCGAGCCGCTGGCGAAGGTAACCACGTCCAGGCCGGGGAGCGCTTCACGCAGCCGGCTCGCGCCATCAGGGCTCGGATTGGTCGTGTAGACGGCGACGTCGTCAACCAGTGCCCCTTCGTCGCGCAGCGCGGCGGGCAGGTCCTGACGCCCAACCCCGGAGCGGGGCAGCAGCAAACGGCGCCCGGCCAGCGGCTGCTTCTTCAGCTGCTCGAGCACTCCTTTGGAGGTGAACCGCTCGGGAAGCTCCTCGCACACGAGGCCGGCGCCACGGACCGCCTCCGCGGTCGCTGGTCCGATCGCGATAACCCTCGGTGACGCTCCGGCTAGCTCAATCCCAGCCTCGATCGCAAGCGCCTTGACGGCCGCGACGGCGTTGACCGACGTGAAGACGACGTCGTCGTACGCGGCCAGCCCTGAGATCGCTCGCCTCGCCGCACCAACGTCGCGGGGTGGATCGATCTGGATCAGCGGCACCTCGATCACATCGGCGCCCAGTCGCCGCAGCTGCTCGCTTAGATCGCCCGCCTGGTCGGTGCGGCGGGTCACCAGCACGCGTTTGCCGGCCAACCGCAGCGGGGCGTTGTCTTCCGTGTTCGGCCTGGGCTCAGCTGTCATGGGGCCCGGCTCGCCAGACGGCGCCCTTGTCGCGCAGGTCGGCGATGGCCAGCTCCACGGCCTCGATCGCGGTGCCTGCCGGCGACCGCGTCTCGGTCCGGTAGAGCTTGTGACCGTCGTCGAAGGCCGCCACCAGGCGGGTCTCGCCGGCGCGAAACTCGACGTGGACGCCGAGCGGAACACTGCAACCGGCGTCGAGAGCCGCCGCCATGTCCCGTTCCGCCGACACCGCCAGGGAGGTGGCCAGGTGGTTGAGCCAGCGCAGCCGTGGCGTCGCCGGGTCGCCCTCGCGGGCCTGGACTACGATCGCGCCCTGGCCCGGGGCGGGCACGCAGAGATGGATCGCGATCGTCTCCTCCCCCTCGGGCCGGAGGTCGAGGCGACGCAGCCCCGCCGCCGCCAGGACCACACCGTCGGCGGCGCCCGCCTCCAACTTCGCCAGTCGGGTTTCGACGTTGCCGCGGATGTCGACGAACTCGACCCCCGGCCAGGCATCGGCCAGCTGCGAACGGCGGCGGCTGCTGTCGGAGGCGATGCGAAAGCCGGGTCCGGGTCGCTCCCACTCTCGCGGCTGCCGTCGGATCAGAACATCGTGGGCGTCGGCGCGCTCCAGGAAGGCCGCCAGCTCCAGGCCGTCGGTGTCTTCGATGGCCAGGTCCTTGGCGCTGTGAACGGCGGCGTCGATCCTCTCGTCCAGCAGCGCGGTCTCGATCTCTTTGACAAAGACGCCGGTTGCTGCAAACGAGTCCAGCGGGCGGTCAGTGTCCCGGTCGCCTTCGGTCCTGATCACCACTACTTCGACCGTCTCGTCGGGAAACCGGTCCAGGTAGGCCCGACGCACCAGCTCGGCCTGGGCCAGCGCCAAGGGAGATCCCCGGGTGCCTAGCCTCACAGGGGGCGCGAGCCGAGGCTGGACAGCACCGCCGCCGGGGCCAGGCTGGTTGCGTAGCCCGCTATCACCAAGAACGCCAGGCGGCGCCCTTCCCAGCGCCCCAACACGGTGATCCCGGCGTAGATCGCGTACAGGACCCAGGAGATCAGCGCCCAGGACTCGCGCGGGTCGAAGAAGATGCTGGGCCGGTGCGCCGCCACCACCCAGGCCTGGATCAGGACTATCCCCGCGGTCAAGGCGACGAAGCCGATCAGGACGAAGTTGCGGGTGAACGCCTGCAGCGTGGCCAGCGGCGGCAGGCCGGCGGCGAGGCGCCCAGGTCCCTTGCCCTTGAGGGCGCGATCGCTGAGCAGGTACGCCACCGCCGAGATCACGGCCAGGGTCAGCACCGCGTAGCTGAGGACGATTGCTGAGACGTGGAGGTAGACCAGCAGCGGCAGCCCCCCGCCTGCCATGCCCGGCTGCCGGAGCAGCAGCGCCATCACCAAGAGCGTCGTGTCAGCGCCGCAGACCAGGACTCCGATCAAGTCGGCGAAGAGGTAGCGGTTGAAGAGCAGGGCACAGGCGAGCACCGCCCAGGCCGTCACCGCTGCCACCTCGTAGCCGCCACCGAAGCTGCGCTGGCCGACGAACTGGATGCCGATCAGCGACGACTGGGCCACCAGCAGCAGCCCGAACAACGAGGACAGCCGCCGGTTGAAGCGCGTAAAGCGGAAGCGCAGCTGCAGCGCGCAGTAGACCGTGGCTGCCAGCGCCAGCACGATCGCGACCATCAACAGCGCCAGTGTCGCCACCGCGGAGTTCACGCCTCGTCCTCCGTGGCAGCCACCCCCAGCTCGAACATCTGTCGCGCGACCTCGGCCGCGTTCTCGTCCCCGGCGTGCTCGCGAAGGTACTGGATGGGGCCGTGCAGCAGCTTCGCTGTGAGCGACCGTGTCAGCTGCTCGATCTGCTCCCGCTGCGCCGGCTCTAGCCCCGGCGGCAGACTCTGGCGCAGCTGCCGCGCCCGCAGCTCTTCGGCGCGGTTGGACAGCGCGCTGATGAGCGGCGCGGCCTTGGCCGCCACCAGAGCGGTGCCGGTGCGGTCTATCTCCTCGCGGATGATCGCCTCGGCGGCGGGCAGCTCTCCCATCCGCTTGCGGATGCCCTGCTCCACCAGCGCCGCCAGCTCGTCGACGTTGTAGAGGTAGGCGTCCTCCACTTCAGCCGCGTCCGGGTCGATGTCGCGAGGCACCGCCAGGTCGAGCAGGAAGAGCGGGCGCCGGCGCCGCCGGCGCATGTAGCCCTCGATCATCTCGCGGGTGAAGATGTAGTCCGGCGAGCTGGTCGAGCAGATGATCATGTCCACCTCGGCGGCGATCTGGTCGAGGTGCGAGAAGGGGACCGTCAGGGCCACCACCCCACCCGGCATCTCGCCGGCCAGTTCCATCGCCTTGGCGGGGGTGCGGGTGCTGAAATGGATCCGCTCGATGCCATCGGCCGCCAGCAACCGCGCCGTACTGCCCGCCATCTTGCCGGCGCCGACCATCAGGGCCGACCGCCCGCTGAGGTTGCCAAACACCGCCCGGGCCTGGGAGACGGCGGCGTGCCCGAAGCCGACCGGGTTTCGGCCCACCCCGGTCTCGCTGCGCACCCGCTTGGCCACGGTGATCGCGCGCCGCATCACGAAGTCCAGGTCGGAGTCGACGGTGCCGGCGGATCGCGCCAGCTGCAGCGCGGTCTTGAACTGCCCCAGGATCTGCGCCTCGCCGATGATGGCGCTGTCCAGCCCCGAGGGCACCTTGAAGAGGTGCTCGAGAGCGTCGGCGCCTTCCAGCCGGTAGCGGTGCTGGAGCCACTCATCGGGCTTGGCGAAACCTCCCGCCAGCAGCTCCATGTCATCGCGAGCACGCTCCGGATCCTCCGCCGTCAAGTAGAACTCGGTCCGGTTGCAGGTCGAAAGGATTGCCCCTCCGGTCAGCGCCGGCTTGGCGCCAAGACGCGAAAGCCAGGCGCGCAGCGATTCTCCAGACAGGAAGACACGTTCCCTGACTGAAAGAGGGGCGCCGCGATAGTTGAGGCCCTCGACAAGTAGGTGCATTTGAGGCCGCGTCCTAAGTTATCAGGCTCCCGGATCGCTCACGGGCCTCCGAGGTCGCGCCCGATCTGGCCGGCGGCGCGTGGGCGCCACCGTTGTGGCGGCTATGCCCGGCGGCTGGGGAGGGCCTGGGCCAGGGCCTCGAGCGCATCGCGATCAGCCCCCGCCGGGAAGGCTTGGAGCGCCGCCACCGCCTCGATGGAGTGCTCGTCGGCCATCTCAAGACACCGATCGATGGCTCCACTGCGCTGCACCGCCATCACCACGGCGCCAAAGTCAGAGCGCTCCCGCGCCGACGCCAGGATCTGCCGCAGCGGCGCCGTCGACATCTCCAGCGCCAGGATCAGCGGCAGCGTGACAGTGCCCTCCCGGATGTCGTTGCCGACCGGCTTGCCCATCTCGTCGGGCCGGCCGCTGTAGTCGAGCACGTCATCGACAACCTGGAAGGCCAGCCCCAGGTGGCGACCGTAGCTGCGGGCGGCCTCGACCAGCTCGTCCTCTCCCCCGCCGGCAAGGACGCCGGCGGCGCAACCCGCTTCGAGCAGGCTGGCGGTCTTGCGCTGGACGGTGGCCAGGTAGTCGGCCGCCGTCTGGGCGAAATCGAAGCGGTGTGACCGCTGATCGATCTCGCCGCGGACGATGGTGTCTAGGGCCTTCCAGATCTCACCCGCCGCCGCCGGCACCGCCGCCCGGGCCAGGTGCACTCCGCAGCGCGCGACGTACAGATCCCCAACCAAAAGCGCGACCTCGACTCCATATTCGCGTTGCAGCGCCGGCCGCCCGCGTCGGGTCTCCGCCCGGTCGATGACATCGTCGTGGACCAGGGTGGCCGCGTGGAGGAATTCGATCGCCAGCCCGATGTCGGCGGTCGTCGCCCCCGGTGCCCCGGTGAGCGCGCCGAACTCGTGCACCAGCAGCGCCCGGATTCGCTTGCCACCGGCCTCGATAGTGTGTAGCAGCGTCGGCCCCAGATCCGGGCCTCCCTCAGCCAGCGCCGATTGGACCAACCGCTGGTCGAAATCGGCGACGTCGAAGGAGGCGTCGGTGTGGAGCATGCGGCAATAATCACGCATGCCCCGACTGATGTACTGCTGGAAGTGCGGCTTCCAACACCCCGAGACCGAGATCGTCTGCCCCCGCTGCGGGTCGGCCAACGCCCCCGGTCAGAGCTACGCCACCCCACCCACAGTCGGCAGCCCCAAGGCGCGCGAGCTGGAGCTCGAGTGGACCAGCCACCACCGCCGGGGCCGTCACTGGCCCGGGGCGGTCTCGCTGGGGATCGTGCTGGGCGCCTTCGTACTCATCGGCGCGCTCATAAGTCTCGTCTTCGGGCACTAGCCAGCAGACAGCCGGGCACTCAGCCCACCACCGCCACAAGCCACCAGACAGCCTGGCTCTCGCCCAGCCGCCTGAAAACCAACTCTTTGCGGCGGCCCGCCCCGTAGGTCAGACCAGGACCAGCCGATACCCCAGCTCTGACTCCGCCGAGAAGCTGTCCGCGGCCGGGTCTTTGACCGCGTCGATGGTCAGGTCCAGCTCGACCCCCTCCCACAGACCGTTGTCGACCCAAACCGGAATCCCATCAATCTCCGCGATCTGCCGATGGTTGGCAGGCGGCGGGTAGTTCTCGAACAGGAACGGCGACCCCCCGTCACAGCACCCCGACCCCAAAACCATCGTCAACGGTCCCCGAGCCGCCCGAACCTGGTCAAACAGAGCCCTCGCCCTATCCGTCAGCTGCACGCTATCCGCCAAGCTGCGCCCTCCCCGCCCTATCCCCTGCCATTAGGGTCCACCGAGAGTGCGCGGCGGCCGCCATCATCCCTGCCACTAAGGTCCGCCAAGGATGCGCGCCGCCCGCCGCATTCCCTGCCACTAAGGTCTGCCGAGACGGTAGGGCCGTCGCCGGGCGGCGTCGTTGCAGGACGTAGCGACGCGACCCTTGTGGGCCAACGCCGTTGTACTAGATAGGTGGGTCGCCAAAGCTCCAGGCCCTCAGGCCGTGTCCAGCAACGACGCCGCCCGGCGGCGGCCCCGCACTCTCACGGCAGAACTGTGTCCCAAATAAAGCGATCCGCCCGCTTGTTGCTCTGGGCAACGTGGATGTGCTTGGCGATCGTGTACTCCAGCAGCCCGTGCATCCCCAGCTCCTTCCCCACGCCCGACTGTTTGTAGCCCCCAAATGGCGACACGTCATTGAGCAGGTGGAAATCGTTGATCCAGACCGTCCCGGTGCGGATCCGCTTGGCCATCTGGATGGCCTCGGGGATGTCCTGCGACCAGATCCCCCCGGCGAGGCCGTAGATCGAGTCGTTGGCGATGGCGACGGCTTCGCCGGCGTCCTTGTAGGTGATCACCGACAGCACCGGTCCGAAGATCTCCTCCTGGGCGATGCGCATGTTGTTGGTGACGCCATCGAAGATGGTCGGCTCGAAGAAGTAGCCGTTCTCCAGCCCCTCGGGCTGCTTGCCGCCAGTGACCAGCTGCGCGCCCTCCTGCCTGCCAATCTCGACGTACTTCTTGACGGTCTGCAGCTGGGCTTCGGAGACCAGCGGGCCCATCCCGCTCTCGAGGTCGTCGGCGGGGCCGACGACGATCTCCCGGGTGCGCGCCACCAGGCGCTCGATGACCTCGTCGTGGAGGCTCTCGGGCACCAGCAGCCGGGTGCCCGACTCGCAGACCTGGCCCTGGTGCAGGAAGGTGGCGAAGAGCGAGCCGTCGATGGCGAGGTCGAGGTCGGCGTCGGGAAGGAGGATGTTGGCCGACTTGCCGCCCAGCTCCAGGGTCACCTTCTTGACGGTGCCACTGGCCAGCTGCATGATCCTCCGGCCGACCTCGGTGCTGCCGGTGAAGGCGACCTTGTCGACGTCTGGGTGCTGGGCGATCTCCTCGCCGACGGCCCCACCGGGTCCGGTGACGATGTTGATGACGCCCTTGGGGAACAGACCGGTTTCGTCCAGCGCCTTGAACAGCTCGAGCGCGGTCAGGCAGGTGTTGGAGGCGGGCTTGAGGATCACCGAGTTGCCGGTGACCAGCGCCGGGGCCAGCTTCCAGCAGGCCATCATCAGCGGGAAGTTCCAGGGGATGATCTGCCCGCAAACCCCCTGCGGCTCGCGATTGACGAAGTTCCAGGCGACCGCCGGCATGTCGACCCAGGGCAGCGGCTCGTATTCCTTGATCTCGCCCCCCTGCACCGCCAGCGAGCGGAAATGCTCGAGCGCGACGGGCACGTGGGAGAGGTTGGCAAGGCGGATGGTGACGCCGGCGTCCTGGGACTCGATCGAGGCCCAGTCCCGCTCCAGCGCCACCTGCTGGATGTGTTTGTAGGCCTGCAGCATGATGTCGCTGCGGGCGCGGAAGCTCTTGGTCGCCCACTCGCCGCGCTCGAAGCTCTGCCTGGCGGCGGCGATGGCCGCCTGGGTGTCCTCGCGAGTCGCTTTGGCGATGTTGGCGATGACCTCGCCGTTTGAGGGGTTGATGCTCGGGAAGGTCTCCCCGCCGGTGGCGTCCCGCCATTCGCCGTTGATGTACAGCTGGTAGGTCTTGACGGACTCCGAAACTGCAGTCGCCAAAGGGTTCTCCTCCTCGCTCGATTGCGCCCCACCCCAGCGCCCATGGGGTACCGCCGGGAGGCAAAGTCGCTTTCATAGTACGCCGTCATCTGATGCCGTCGCGGCGGCCTGGAGCGCCTCGGCAGCCTGCGGCCGTCTCATGGCTTGGTAACAAGCCCGCGATACCATTGGCGCCGTGGCAACCGGTAAGAAGCTGGCCAAACAGGCGCGCCTGGACGAGCGCGCGGCGATCATCCAGCGCAAGGCGCAGATCGAGGCCCGCAACCGCAACATCGTGATCGCGGTATTCGTGGTCCTGATTGTGGGCGGCGGCGGGTTGCTCTACCTGCTCACCAACCCACCGGCCTTCCTGGCCGGTCCGCCCACTCCCACGACGCACACCGCGGCGCTGTCCATCCCGGACGAGGGCGCCACCCACGTCGCGCAGGGCACGGCGCTGACGCACGCCCACAATCCGCCGTCGTCAGGCAACCACTACCCGACGCCGCTGCCGGCGGGCGCGTACTCGACCATCCAGCCGGAGGGGAACTGGGTCCACAGCCTCGAGCACGGCTACATCGTTCTGGTCTACAAGTGCTCGGGCTCGGAGTGCAATGACCTCTACCAGCAGGCCAAGGCCGTGTTCGCGGCCCTTCCCAAGGAGTCGAAATTCAACGAGGTGAAGTTCGTCTCCACCGAGTACAACAACATGACCCCCAAGATCGCGGTGCTGGCCTGGGACAAGGAGGAGGACATGAGTTCGATCGACGCCAACCTGATCACTTCCTTCTACAAGCAGTACGTCGACCACGGGCGGGAGGACCTGGCGTAGGCTCATGAGCCAGGTCGACCCGGCCGGCGGGTCCGCGGGCGGGAGCGCCAGGGAGGAGGCCGCCGAGCACATCGACGTCACGCGAAACCGCGTGGCCCGGCGCAGCCGCGTCCGCGAGGTGATCTTCGGCACCCAGGACGGGCTGCTCGCCACCCTCGGCCTGGTGGTGTTTTTCGGGGGCGCGTTCTCGGACCGCTACACGGTGCTGATCGCGGGCCTAGCCGGCGCCGTGGCCGGGCTGATCGCGATGGGGGCCGGCGCGTACATCAGCAGCAAATCGCAGCTCGAGGTCGCCGTCGCGGAGGTGGCCCGCGAGAACCGTGAGCTGGCGGCCAACCCGGAGCGGGAGCTGGAGGAGCTGGTCCAGCTCTACGAGGCCGAGGGGCTGCCCGAGGCCGACGCCCGCATCGTCGCCGAGAAGATCGCCCAGCGTCCCCTGGCGATGCTGAACGCCATGACCCAAAAGGAGCTGCGCCTGGCCATCGAGGCCAACGAGCCTTTCAAGGAAGGCATCGTGATGGCGCTCGCATTTTTGGTCGGCGCGGTAGTGCCGATCGCGCCCTGGGCCTTCGCCGCCATCAGCGGCGGCCCTGTGGTGGCGGGTCTGGATCTCAGCCCGGCCCTGCTGCTGTCGGTGGGCGTCACCGCCGGAACCCTGTTCGTGCTGGGGGCCGGCAAGGCCCGAGTGGCCCACAACTCGATGCTCCGCGGCGGCCTCGAGATCATGCTGATTGGGATCGTTGCGGCCGTCGTGGGGTACGTGGTCGGCAGCTATGTTCCCCATCTGGTGGGGGTTCGCACGGGCGTATAAGACGGCGGGAACACCGTGCTAAACTCCGGCAGCTTTGGACCTTTCGGAGAGGTGAATAACTAGTCATGCCGCAGCGCACGCCGCCCACCGATATGCTTCGCGCGGAGTTCCAGAACCGCCACTCCGGGCTCCTCACCGACCTTCTGGCGCAGTACACCAGGTTCGTCGAGGAGTCGCCGCCGATCGGCGAGCGTCAGATGCCCGAGCGCCTCCAGCACCTGCTGCGCATGGTGCGGGTGACCGGCCGCAACTTCCTCAACGAGCGCGAGCCGCAGGTGGCGACCACCGGCAAGACTCGGGATGAGATCCTGGAGATGATCATCGGCGACGCCAACGACTGGCTGGAGAAGCACGGGCCCGCGCAGAAGAAGTGGCTCGCTCCATTCACCGAGCTGGAGCGAACCCCGGCCAAACGCTAGGTCTTTGGGCTAGGCCGGCAGCTTCGCGGCTGCCGCCGCGTCGACCAGGAACCGGCTCGGCGCCAGTTGCGCCACCCGGGCTGCGGGAAGGTCCTCGCCGCCACCGAACACCTTCGCCAGCGCCTTGGACTTCTCCTTCCCCGTGACCATGAAAATGATCTGGCGGCTGGAGCCCAGCGCCACCGGCGTCATAGTGAGTCGCTGCGGCGGCTCGGCCGGTACCGTCACGCTGGCGACGGTGTGGTTCGATTCGTCCAGCGCGGGCGAGGCCGGGAAGAGCGAAGCGGTGTGGCCCTCCGCGCCCATACCCAGCAGGGTCAGGTCGAAGGCGGGGCTGTGGTCGGCGATCACGCCTCGGACCTCGGCGTCGTAGTCGGCCGCGGCCGCGTCGGGGGCCAGCTCGCCGGCCATCCGCCGGACCGCGTTGCCCTGGAGTTTGAGCGGGTCGAAGAGGGCCTCCTTGGCCATCCGGTAGTTGCTGGCGGGGTCGGTCGGGGCGACGCAGCGCTCGTCCCCGAAGTAGAAGATCACACGGCGCCAGTCGATCTCGTCTCGCATCTCGGAGGCCAGCAGCTCGTACGCGGCCCTCGGCGTCCGTCCACCCGCCAGCACCAGCCGGAACTCGCCTCGCTCGTGGATCGCCTTGAAGGCCGACTCGACCACCGCCGCCGCGGCTGCGCGCGCCACCGCCTCCGCCGTTTTCAGCCGCACTACCATCCCGTCTCCATCTACACCGTCAGGGCCGCCTGGATCCGGGCCGCCGATGCCATCGCGTCCTCGTAGACGCGGTCCCGGCCGAGGCGGGCAAGCTGAATGCTGAGAACCTCGGTCTCGTTCGGCCGGGCCATCGCCACGGCTCGTCGGGCCATGTGGTTCCCGGTCTCCTTGATCGTCACCCTGCCCTCGTCATCGTGCCAGCGAAGCTCCACCGCCAGCTTCTTGCGGCCACGCTCGCCGACCAGGAAGACCGACTCGATCGGCGCCATCTCGCCCTGGACGGGACGGTAGCCGCGGACGCCCCCGAAGTTGAAGACAACGTTCCGGCCGATGCCTTCCAGCCGCATGCTCGCCCCTCCGGGCGTGGGCGTGGGCGAGGTGCAGCCCAGCCGCGACGCCAGCCAGCCGGCCAGCAGCACCTCGGCGGGCGATACCTCCTGGGTCAGGCCCCGGCGACCGGTGATGTCGACGCGATCGAGCCCGTCCAGATAGGCGGCACGCCCGGCTTCGTCGAAGATTCGCGCCAGTCCCTCCCGGAAGGGATCGAGGCGGGTCCAGGTCATGTCCCCGATGACCAGGCGGCCAAACGCGCCGGGCTCCGCCGGGGCCGGGCTGGCCAGCTGGTCGGAAATGTCGGTCAGGTGCGCCGCCGACCCCTGGCTGCTGTCCAGGATCAGGCGGTCGCAGATCGAGGCCAGGCTGCGCAACGCCGGATCCTGCGGGTCAGGCCGCCCCAGCCACCAGAGAAATGACTGCAGGTGCGGAATCAGCAGCGGGATGACAAGGGTGTGCAGCCCGGTGGCGTCTGCCCCGGTCGGCCGCAGGATGACGCGCTCGTAGACCAGGCCGTGCGACGCCAGCGGGTGGCTGTGGATGGTGACCTCGGCGTTGAGGCTGAACTGTTTTCCCGGTCGGGCCGCGATCACGATCGCGCGCGATGGGTGACGGAGGGCGAGCTGGTCGACGGTGGTGACCGCGGTCTCGATCTGCCCCCGATCGGTGGCGTACACGATCAGGTTCATGACGCTGGCCCTGGTCAGCGGATATCCCTCCTCGTCGGAGGCCGCGGCGCGAAGGCTGAGCAGCTGGGCGGCGACCAGGTCCGCCTTGATCTCCTTGCCCTCCCAGCGGATCTCCCGCCCTTCGCGCGGGAGCCCGGTGGCAGCCTCTACGGATGCCGCCAACGCCGTGCGTCCTGCGCCATCAGCTGGTCGGCCTGCTCGGGGCCCCAGCTGCCGGCCGGGTAGAGAGGGACGTCGGGCGCGTCGGCCCAGGAGTTGAGGACTCCGTTGAGCAGCGCCCAGGCGGTCTCCACCTCGTCGCGGCGGGCGAACAGCGTCTGGTCTCCGCGCATCACGTCCAGCAGCAGCCGCTCGTAGGCCTCCGGCGACTGGGCCATGAACGAGGCTCCATAGAGGAAGTCCATGTTGACGGCGCGCAGCCTCATGCCCGGGGCCGGCACCTTGGCTCCGAACTTGAGGGTGGTGCCCTCGTCGGGCTGGATCCGGATCACCAGCAGGTTGGGCTCTAGCGGGTCGGTGCTGCTGAAGCCCTGGTGGGGCGGCTGCTTGAACTGCACCGCGATCTCGGTCACGCGGCGGGGCAGGCGCTTGCCCGTGCGGACGTAGAACGGCGTCCCGGCCCACCGCCAGTTGTCGATGTCCAGGCGCATCGCCACGAAGGTCTCGGTGTTGGAGTTGGGGTTGCCGACGTCCTCCTTGCGATAGCTGGGGACCGAGGCGCCGCCGATGCTGCCACGGCCGTACTGGCCCCGCACCGCGTAGCGCGCCACCTCGTCCTCGCGGATCTGCCGGATCGCCCGCAGCACCTTGACCTTCTCGTCGCGCACAGCGTCGGCCTGGAAGGACACCGGTGGCTCCATCGCGGTCAGCGAGACCAGCTGCAGCAGGTGGTTCTGGACGATGTCGCGCAGCGCCCCCGACTCGTCGTAGTAGCTGGCCCGGCCCTCCAGCCCCAGGTCCTCGGCGGCGGTGATCTGGACGTGGTCGACGTACTGGTTGTTCCAGAGCGGCTCGAAGATGCTGTTGGCGAAGCGGAAGACCAGCAGGTTCTGGACCGTCTCCTTGCCGAGGTAGTGGTCGATCCGGAAGACGGCGCGCTCGCGGAAGACCTTGAGCACCTCGGAGTTGAGCTTCTCGGCCGACGCCAAGTTCCGGCCGAACGGTTTCTCGATGACGATGCGGTGGCTCTCGCGGCCGCGCGAGACCATCCCCGCCCGGCCCAGGTGCTGGATGATGGGGATGAAGTAGTCCGGCGGAGTGGCGCAGTAGAAGAGGCGGTTGCCGGCCGTTCCGAACTGCTCGTCGACCCGCTCCAGCTCCTTCTTCAGAGCGGCGAACGAAGGCTGGTCGTTGAAGTTGCCGCTGACGTAGCTGAGCCTTTCGGCGAAGCCCTTCCACACCGAGTCGGTGGTCTTGCCGGTGCGCGAGTTGGCATCGACGGCGGCCCGCATCTGGCGGCGGAACTCGTCGTTGGTCAGCGGGCGGCGGGCCACCCCGACCACGGCGAAATCGGCCGGCAGGAGTCCCTCGATGGCGAGGTTGTAGAGCGCCGGCATCAGCTTCTTGCGGGTCAGGTCCCCGGACGCGCCGAAGATAACCATCGCCGTGGGGACTACCCCACGTTCGCTCCGGACGCCCTCGCGCAGCGGGTTGGGAGGCGGCTCCTTGGCTCGGGCTATCTCAGTTGCCTCCGCCGGAAGCGGCGCCTTCGGTCTTGACCGCATGGCCGCCGAACTGGTTGCGCAGCGCTGCGATCACCTTGGCGCCGTAGGAGTCGTCCTGGCGAGAGGCGAAGCGCATCAGCAGCGACATCGTGATCACCGGCGCGGGCACGCTCTCGTCGATAGCGGCCTGGACCGTCCAGCGCCCCTCGCCCGAGTCCTCCACGTAGCCCCGGATGTTGGCCAGGTCGGCGCCTTCGGCCTCGAAGGCGAGTGCCGCCAGGTCGAGCAGCCAGGAGCGCACCACGCTGCCGTTCTGCCAGACCCTGGTGATGTCCTTGAGGTCGAGGTCGTACTCGCTGGCATGCAGGATCTCGTAGCCTTCGGCGTACGCCTGCAGCATCCCGTACTCGATCCCGTTGTGAACCATCTTGACGAAGTGGCCCGCTCCTGCCGGCCCCATCAGGCCATAGCCGTTCTCCGGCGCCAGGTCGGCCAGCAACGGCTCGATCCGATCGAAGTCCTCCCGCTCGCCACCGACCATCAGCGAGTAGCCGACCTTCAGTCCCCACACCCCGCCCGACGTACCGGCGTCCATGAAGTGGATGCCCTTGGCCGACAGCTCCTCGGCGTGGCGTTTGGAGTCGGTCCAGCGGGAGTTGCCTCCATCGATGATCAGGTCGCCGGGCTCCAGCAGCTCGGCCAACTGATTGATGTTGTCGTCGGTGGCCTGGCCCGACGGGACCATGACCCAGACGGTCTTCGGCTTCGACAGCTTGGAGACGAGGTCCTCGACCGAGTGCGCCCCCACGCCGCCGTCGGCGACGGCGATCTCGACCGTTGCCGGGGTGCGGGCGTATCCGACGATGCGATGCCCGCGCTGGGCCAGGCGCTTGACCATGTTGCCGCCCATGCGGCCGAGCCCGATGATGCCCATCTCGAGCTTGCCGGGCTGGGCCACCACCGCCTCTGGGTTGGCTGGAGTTCCGTTGGTCGCCATCGCTCCTCCTTCGCTGTCTGCCCTAGCGGGTGGCCGGGATCCGTTCCACCAGCTGCAGTATCTCCGCCATCGTAGTCTGGCGGTCGTCGGCCATCGGCACCATCGCCACCCGCCGCCCGTGGTCACGCAGGCTCTTCAGGTCCCCCGCCCACTGCGCCTGGATCAAGGACTTGAACCCGTAGGCCTCCCCCGGGATGGGAATCTCTTCGCCTCTGCTGTCGGCCAGGATCAGGTAGACGCCGCTGTTGGGCCCGCCCTTGTGGAGCTGCCCGGTGGAGTGCAGATAGCGCGGGCCGTAGCCCGCGGTTGTCGCCACCACGAAGCGATCTCTGACCGCCACCCGGAGCCGGTCGAGCGCTTCATCGAACTCTGCCGTGGGTTGGGTGTACGCCAGCACCGCGAAGTAGTCGCCAGGCTTCAGATCTGAGAGCAGCTTCTCGACGTCGCCCATCGGATCGGCGCCAATTTCGACCCCGAAGTCGCCCGTCTCGGCGTAGCGCTGCAGCGCGGCCTTGGTGTTGTCCTTGCTCTCCTGCACGTTGGGCTGGTCGAAGGGGTTGATCTCCAGCAGGGCGCCGGCGGCGGCGGTGGCGACCTCCCAGCGAATGAACTCGGCGCCGAGGTCCTCGGGACCATCGATAGTGATCGTAAACACCGGTTGCCCCGCCTCCTGTAGCGCCGCCATCACGGGGTCCTGGTCGGCGCAGCCGATCGGCGTCCGGACGTACACGAAGAGGCGGTCGTCGCCGTAGGAGGAAGGGTCGCCCAGGGGCTCGCCCTCAATCGGGATGATCCCCCTCCCCTGCTTCCCTGTCGACTCGGCCAGCAGCTGCTCCAGCCACATCCCCAGGGTGGCAACCCGCGGCGAGCAGACCAGGGTGCACTTGTCCCGGCCGGCCCGGGCGGCGGCGCCCAGCACCGCTCCCAGCAGCAGGCCCGGGTTGGCCGGCGCATCCTCGGTGCGGCAGGCCTCCCCCATCAGCTGGCCGCCGGCGAGCAGGCGGGTGACGCTGAGCCCCATCACCGCCGCCGGCACCATGCCGAAGTAGCTGAGTGCGGAGTAACGCCCGCCAATGTCCTTGGGGTTGAGGAAGACCCAGCCGAAGTCCTCGGCTTCGGCGATCTGCTGGAGGCTGCTGCCCTCGTCGGTGATGGCCACGAAGTGGTGCCCGTCGTGGCCTTCGTCGACGGCCGCCACGCGCTCATGGAAGAGCTTGAAATGAGACAGCGTCTCGGTGGTCCCGCCCGATTTGCTGGAGATGATGAAGACGGTCCGGTCGAGGTCGAGGCCGTCCGAGATCGCCTCGATGGTGGAGGGATCGGTGCTGTCGAGGACGGCCAGATTGAGGCCCTCGGGCCGGACTCCAAAAGTGCGGCGGAGGACGTCGGGGCACAGGCTGCTGCCACCCATCCCCGCGACCACCGCGTGGGTGTATCCCTCGCCGGCAAGGTCTCGCACCAGGTCGTCGAACTGCTCCAGCTCCTGCGCGATGTCGCCGGCGACGTTGAGCCAGCCCATCCATTCTGCGATCTCGGAGGCCAGCGCCGGGTCGGCGGACCAGAGACTGCCGTCCTTGGCGTTCAGCCGCTCCGCCCAGCGCTCCGCGTTCATGCGGGCGAGGACGTCCTCAACCGCATCCTGGATCGGGCCCAGGCCGCTCAGGTCGACGGCCGCAGCCCCTTCGCTCAAGACCCGGCGGTGACCCCGCTGGCCTTCTGCCGGATGGTGTCGAGCATCTTCTCGAAGGCGGCCTCGAAGGACTTGACGCCCTCGTCGATGAGCTCGTCGGTCACCTTCTGCATGTCGATACCGACCTCCTCCAGCTGGCTCATCAAGGCCTTCGCCTCATCGAGCCCGTCCTCGATCCGGTCGGCCGGCTCGCCGTGGTCGGCGTAGGCGTCCAGGGTGGCCTTGGGCAAGGTGTTGACGGTGTCCGGCCCGATCAGGTCCTCGACGTACATGACATCCGGGTAGTCGGGGTTCTTGGTCGAGGTTGACGCCCAGAGGCAGCGCTGCACCTTGGCGCCCTTGGCCTGCAGCTGCTTGAACCTCTCCGATTTGAAGATCTCGCCGTAGATCTCGTAGGCGAGCTTGGCGTTGGCCACGGCGGCACGGCCCTTCAGCCGCTTGGCGTCCTCGGCGGTGAGGTCGCCCGCAGCCACCTTGTCGTCGAGCTGCTTGTCGACCTTGGTGTCGACCCGGCTGACGAAGAAGCTGGCGACCGACGCCAGGTCGTCGACCGGCTTGCCCTCGTTGATGCGGCGCTCGACTGCGTTGACGTAGGCCTCGGCGACGCGGCGGTAGTAGTCGAGGCCGAAGATCAGGGTGATGTTGATGTTGTGCCCCTCGTACAGCATCTCCTCGATCGCGGGGACGCCGGCGTCGGTGGCCGGGATCTTGACCATCAGGTTGGGCTTGTCGACTCGCCGCCAGATGTCCCGGACCATGTCCTGAGTGGCGTATGTGTCGTGAGCCAGCGAGGCCAGCACCTCCATCGAGACGCGGCCGTCGATGTGGCCGGTGCTCTCGTAGGCCGGTCGCAGCGTGTCCAACGCCCGGCTCACGTCGTCAAGCGCCAGGTCCATGAAGATGGCTTCCGGCGAGGCGCCCTGCTGGGCCAGCCGGACGAGGTCCTCGTCGTAGGCGTCACCCTGGCCGATCGCCTTCTCGAAGATGCTGGGGTTGGTGGTGACGCCGACCACGGCGCGCTCGTCGATCAGCTGCTGCAGTCCGTCACCGCGCACCAGGGTCCGGCTGATGTCGTCGTACCAGACGCTCTGGCCCAGCTCGGCAAGCTTGAAAAGCGGGTTCTTGCTCATTCCATCCTCCTGGGCGGAGTCGACGCAGCCGGCATTCGGTTCAGGACCCCGCCGCGGAGCCGGTCAGAATCTGCCGGGCGGCGTCGGCGATGCTGCCCGCTGAGATGCCGGCGGCGTCCATCAGCTCCTCGGGCTTGCCGGAACCGGGCAGCCCGCGCACGGCGCAGTGGGCCAGTCTCAGCGGTCGCCCGTCGGGGGCGAGGCTTTCCAGCACCGCCGCGGCCAGCCCGCCCTCGGGGTAGTGGTCCTCTGCGACCACCAGGCGGCCGCCTGTGGCTTCAAGCGCCGCGGCGATCGAGTCGTGATCGATGGGCTTGACGGAGTAGGCGTCGATGACGGTGGCGCCGATGCCCTCCGCGGCCAGGGCCTCGGCGGCGGCCAGGGCGTTGTGCAGCGTCACCCCCGCGGCGACGATGGTGACCTGGTCGTCCGGGTGCTGCCGCAAGGTCCTGGAGCCGCCCACCCGGAAGTCGTCGCTGTTGTCGTAGAGCACCGGATAGGCGCCCCGGGTGGTGCGCAGGTAGACGATCCCGTCGAGGTCGGCCATCAGCGCGGTAAGGTGCGCCGCCGAGACCGCGTCGCTGGGATAGAGCACGGTGGAGCCGTGGATCGCGCGCATCGAGGCGAGGTCCTCGAGCGCCATCTGGGAAGGGCCGTCCTGGCCGATCTCGGTGCCCGCGTGGGAGCCCGACAGCCTGATATTGGCTTCGGAGACTGCGGCCATCCGGATGAAGTCGTAGGCCCTCGAGAAGAAGGCGGCGAAAGTCGACGCGAAGGGACGGTAACCGCGCACGCTCATCCCCACCGCCGCCGCGACCAGCTGCTGCTCGGCGATGAACATCTCGAAGAAGCGCTCCGGGAAGGCCTTGGCGAACTGGTCCGCATGGGTGGAATTGCTGACCTCGCCATCCATCGCGACCACGTCGGCACGCGCGCCCAGGGCCACCAGCGCGTCACCGTAGGCCTTGCGGGTGGCGACCTTCTCACCCTTCTCGTACCTGGGGACCTCAACCGCGGCGGAGGTCGCCGGTGCCAGCTCGTCGGGCTCAGGGTGCTGCACTTCCACGTGGAGGTCCCGGAGGCCGCCGAGCTCCTTGATGGCGCGCTCCGCCATGTCCTCCGGCAGCGCCTTGCCGTGCCAGTTGTCCTTGTCCTCGATCTCGCTGAAGCCCTTGCCCTTGATGGTCCGGGCGATCACGACGGTGGGTTTGCCGGTCGCCGCCCGGGCCGCCGCCAGGGCGGTGTCAATCTCGACGGCGTCGTGGCCGTCGATGACGATGGCGTGCGCGCCGAAGGCCTCGGCGCGAGCCCGGTAGACCTCCAGGTCCCAGCCAAACTCGGTCTCGCCACGCTGGCCCAGGCGGTTGACATCGAAGATCGCGGTCAGGTTGGAGAGACCGTAGTGGGCCGCCTTGTCGACGGCCTCCCAGATCGAGCCCTCGGCCAGCTCGCTGTCACCGCACAGCGTCCACACGTGGTACGGCAGCTTGTCCAGGTACTTGCCGGCGAGCGCGACCCCGACCGCGATCGGCAGGCCCTGGCCCAACGAGCCGGTGGCCACATCGACCCAGGGCAGCAGCGGGGTCGGGTGCCCCTGCAGCCGCGAGCCCATCTTGCGGAAGGTCAGCAGCTCCTCGTCGGTGATGGCGCCGGCGGCCTTGAACATGGCGTAGACAAGCGGGCTGGCGTGGCCCTTGGAGAAGATCAGGTGGTCGTTGTTGGGCAGCTTGGGCTGGTCCCAGTCGTAGCGCAGATGCCGTGCCAGCAGCACGGCGATGAGGTCGGCGGCCGACATGCTCGACGTTGGATGGCCGCTGCCGGCGGCGGTGCTTGCCCGGATCCCGTCAACCCGCAGCTGCTGGCCCAGCTCCCGGATCGAGTCGAAGTCGTCCGCTCCGACCAACCGCGCGTCCTTTACGTCTTGAGCCATCCAATTTCGAAGCCTAGCAGGGCTGTGCCCTCGCGGTCGAGCGCGTTGGGTTACCCTTCCCGCAACCATGGAGCCGAAGCAGGCAGCCGCGCTGCGAGCCCTCGAGGAGGTCGAGGACGGGATGCTCCTCGGGCTGGGCACCGGCAGCACGGCGGTGTACTACATCGAGGCCCTCGCGGAGCGCGTCCGAAACGGCCTTTCGGTGACCGCCGTGGCCACCAGCCGGGCCAGCGCCGAGTTGGCGGCGGCCGGCGGGGTCACCTTGCTGGAGTCGATCGACCGGCCCATCGACCTGACTGTTGACGGCGCCGACGAGATCGACCCGGCGCTCAACCTGGTCAAAGGCCTCGGGGGCGCGATGCTCCGCGAGAAGGTGGTGGCCGCGGCCAGCCTGCGCATGGTCGTGATCGCAACCGAGGAGAAGCTGGTGCCGCGCCTGGGCCGTGGACCGCTGCCGGTTGAGGTTCTGCCCCTGCTCTGGGAGCGGACCGCGGAGACGGTCCGCGGGCTGGGCCTCGAGCCGCGCAGGCGCGAGGTCGGAGGCGTGCCCTTCGTGTCGGACAACGGCAACCTGATCCTTGACTGCACCGGCGCGGACGCCCTCGACGTCCGGGCCGTGGGCGCCACCCTCGACTCCATCCCCGGGGTGCTCGGCCACGGGCTCTTCATGGGGATCGCCACCGAGGCGATCGTCGCCGGCAGCGCCGGCGTGCGGATGATCAGCCGGATGTAGTGCTTCTGGCCGGGCCTATTCGACCTTGGCGGCAGCCCGCCGCCTCGGCTTGGTCGCCTGGCCATCTCCCGACTTCGCCGAAAGCTCTCTCGCCTTGAGGTTGTCTGCCATCTTGCGCATCTCGTCAGCGTTGCCGGTTCGTTTGGAGGCGAAATATGTCAGCCCTGGCGCGATGGCGGTCAGCAAAGGTGTCACCTTCATCGCAGCCGCTGTGGCGAGGACCCGGGCGCGATCGCCGGTGATCGCGGAAACCACGGCCTCACCCACCTGGCTCGGCGCGACAGTCGGAACGCTCCCGGAACCCTCGCTGTTCTCGTGATACAGACCTGCCTCACGCACGTAACCGGGGCAAACGACCGAGACCCCCACCCCGTGATCCGCGACTTCGTATCGGATCGACTCGCTGAAGCCGATCACAGCATGTTTGGTGGCGGAGTAGACCGCCGCAAACGGAACCGGGGCGAGCCCCGCCATGGAGGCGATGTTGACGACGTGGCCGTCGCGGCGCTCGAGCATCTCCGGTAGCACGGCTTGGGTCATCGCCATCAGCGCTGTCAGGTTGAGTGCCACCATCGACTCGACGCGGGTGAAGTCAGCGTCGGCGAAGAACTCGGGGTGATCGGTGCCGGCGTTGTTGACGAGCACATCGACCTGGCCGAACTTCTTCCTGGTCGCGGCGATGAGCGCGGTCCGGTCGGCGGCCGAAGTGACGTCGGCGGCCACTGCCAGGCTTCTCGAGCCGCCCCGGTCGAGTTGCTTCTGAAACGCGTCGAGGTCTTCGGCGCCGCGGGCGCTGAGGACCACTTTCATGCCGTGGTCGAAGAGCGCCTGGGCGATCGCGCGGCCGAGCCCCCGGGAGGCGCCCGTCACCACAACCACCTTCCCGCCTATGTCCTTCATCGCCCGCCGATTATATTTCGCAGAGCCGCCGCGCCGGGGTGGTGAAACCGGTAAACACGCGGCTCTTAAAAAGCCGTCCCGCAAGGGTTGAGGGTTCGACTCCCTCCCCCGGCACCAATCGGTTAGAGTCCACCCTCCCATGGCTGTCGACATCGCGACGCGTCGCCTCCATACCCAGGGTCTGGTCAACCGGCCTTTCGCTTCGGCGGTGGAAGCCGTGGGCTGGCTGGCGGCGGTGCAAGCCCAGGACTACACCGGCGCGAAATGGGCGCTGGGTCAGCGTGTTCGCGGGCTCGCCGAGAAGGAGCTGGACCGGCTCTACGACGCCGGCGCCATCCTCCGCACCCACGTCATGCGGCCCACCTGGCACTTCGTCCTGCCGGTCGACGTCCGCTGGCTGCTGGAGCTCACCACGCCACGGGTCAAGGCCGCGACGGCGACGTACGACCGGCGCCTCGAGATCGACCAACCTCTGCTGCACAAGAGCCACACCGCGATGGAGGCCGCGCTGGCCGGCGGCCCGCTGACCCGACCCGAGCTCCAGGCCCGGCTGACGGAGATGGGGATCATCACCGACATCCAGAGGATGGGCCATCTGCTGATGCACGCCGAGCTCGATCGCGTCATCATCAGCGGGCCCCGTCGCGGCAAGAAGATGACCTACGCGCACTTCGACGAACGCGTGCCCGCCGCCGGCTCGCCGGCGAGCCGGGAGGAGAAGCTGGCCGAGCTGACCCGCCGCTACTTCACCAGCCACGGCCCGGCGCAGCTCCAGGATTTCTCATGGTGGTCGGGGCTGACGATGGCCGACGGACGCCGCGGACTGGAGATTGTTGGTCCCCAGCTCCGGCAGGAGAAGATCGGGGACAAGACCTACTGGAACGCGGCCGCGTCGACGCGTTCCATCTCGCGGCGCCTGGTCGTTCACCTCCTCCCCAACTACGACGAGTATCTGGTCAGCTACAGGGACCGGACCGCGGCGCTCGACCGGGCACCCGACTTCTCCGAGACGCCGTTCCCACTGGGGGGCGTGCTGGCCAACGTCGTCACCGTCAACGGTCAGGTCCACGGCGGCTGGTGGCGCCGTCGAGGCGCGGACTCAATCGTGGTCGAGGTGGCACGGCTTGATGGGCTGAGCCAGGCCGAAAGGCTCGGGCTTGAGCGCGCCGCCAAGAGCATGGCTCGGTTCTCAGGCGTGAAGGTGACTGTTGCCGGCGCCCCCACCGGCGGCGGCTAGCCCTTCGGCGCCAGGTCGGGCGCTATCTTTGGCGGCATGTGCCGAAGCATCAAAACCCTCCGACTCCCCGACCAGACCGCAACCGACGAAGAGATCCGGGCCGCCGCCCTCCAGTTCGTCCGCAAGGTGAGCGGCTACCGGCAGCCGTCACGGGCCAACGCCGAGGCGTTCGACAGCGCGGTCGACGAGATCGCCCGGTCCTCCAAGCAGTTGCTTTCGAACCTGCAGACGCGTTGACCGAGCCTGCCGACGCGCCGGCGGCGGCCTCGCCCGGCGCCCACGTGGTCGAGGTCCGCCTGGTGCCGATCGACAACCCCGACGCGGCGGCCCTGGTGAGCGCCCAGTGGGCCGAGCTGGCGGATCGGTACGGGGGCGGCGACCCCTCGCAGCTGGACCCCGCCGACTTCCTCGAGCCCAGGGGCGCCTTCCTGGTCGTCTACCTCGACGGCCGCCCCGTCTCGTGCGGCGGGTTCATGCCGCTCGCGGGCGAGCCCGGCGTGGTCGAGATCAAGCGGATGTACACCGTCCCAGAAGCCCGCCGATCGGGGTTCAGCCGCACCGTCCTGGGCGGCCTAGAGTCAGAGGCTGCCGGCCTGGGCTACCGCGAGATCGCCCTGGTCACGGGGCCGCTGCAGCCTGAGGCCATCGCCCTCTACGAGTCCTCCGGCTACCAGCGCCGACCCAACTTCGGGATCTGGGCCGACATCCCGCAAGCCATCTGCATGTCCAAGTCGCTGGCCTGACCCCGTGGCCCGCACCGGCAGGCCCGCGACCGAGAAGGCGTTGCGCGACCGGGCCCTGCAGATGGAGGCGCTCAACCAGGCGGCGCTCGCGCTCGCCGGCGACCTCGACCTGGACAGCGTGCTCTACCGGATCCTAAAAACCGCCAAGAAGCTGGCCGGCGCCCGCTACGGTGCGCTCGGCGTTCCCGACGGTCAGGGCGGCTTCGACAAGTTCATCACCGTCGGCATCAGCGAGCGGCTGGCCCGGCTGATCGGCGACCTGCCCCGTTTCCACGGCGTCCTCGGCGTACTGCTCCGCGACGGCAAGTCGATCCGGGTGGCCGACATCCGTCGCCATCCAGATTTCTCCTGGTATCCGGAGCACCACCCCGAGCTCAAGGAGTTTCTCGGGGTGCCGATCCGCCACCGGGAACAAACCCTCGGCGAGATCTACCTGTCGGGCACCCCGGCCGGCCGCTTCTCGGCACGGGACCAGCGAATCGTCGAGATGCTGGCGTCGCACGCGGGCGTGGCCATCGCCACCGCCAACCTCTATACCCAGGGCCAGGCGCTGGCTGTCATGGAGGAGCGGCAGCGGGTCGCCCGCGAGCTCCACGACGCCGTCTCGCAGACGCTTTTCAGCATGATGTACGAGGCCCGCGCCGCGGCGCTCACCGCGGCGACCGATCCGAGTGCCGCGGCCGCCGCCCTCACCACTCTCGCCGACCAGTCCGCCGCCGCGCTCAGCGAGATGCGCGGACTGGTATACGCGCTTCGGCCCAAGAGCCTGGAGCGCGACGGCCTCGCCGCCACCCTCACCGACCACGTTGACGCCCTCCGTAGATCGCACCAGGTCGAGATCGAGATGCGCATCCAGGGCAAACCCCAGTTGGCGTTCGACCAGGAGCTGGCGCTGCTCAGGATCGCCCAGGAGGCGCTGCAGAACTCGCTCAAGCACGGCGCCGGCGCGCCCATCGAGGTGGTGCTGCGCCACCGCAAGGCCGGCACCGAGCTGGTGGTCAGGGACTTTGGGCCTGGCTTCGACGCCGAAGAGCTGCCGCGGACCCGGCGCAGCATGGGGCTCACGACGATGCGTGACCGCGCCGCCGACATCCATGCCTCGCTTTCGATCACCAGTGGCGCCGGCACCGAGGTTCGGGTCTTCCTGCCCGCCACCGCCGAGCCTCCCGCGTGAGCGACATCATCCGTGTGCTGCTCGTCGACGACCACGCCGTCGTCCGCGAAGGGATACGCGCCTTCCTGCAGCTGCAGCCCGATATCGAGGTCGTCGGCGAGGCCGAGGGCGGCGAGTCGGCGCTGACGGTCGCGACCGAGGTCGAGCCGGACGTGGTGCTGATGGACCTGCTGATGCCGGACGGCGACGGCATCTCCGCCCTCCGCCACCTGCGTGAGCAGCATCCCGGGATTCAAGTGCTTGTCCTCACCAGCTACATCGACGACGCCCAGGTCTTCGGCGCGATCCAGGCGGGCGCAGCGGGCTATCAGCTCAAAGACATCCAGCCCGAAGCGCTCGCCGAGGCCATCCGCGACGTCCATGCTGGCCGGCCCGCGCTGCACCAGGAGGCGCAGGCTCGGCTGATGCATCGGGGCCAGGCGGCGCCGCCGGGGTCCACCCTGACCCCGCGAGAGCGCGACGTCCTGCGGCTGCTGACGGAGGGCTTCGCCAACAAGGAGATCGCCACCAGGCTGCTGGTCTCGGAGAAGACGGTGAAGACCCACGTCAGCTCGATCCTGGCCAAGCTCGGCGTGCAGGATCGCACCCAGGCGGCGCTGGCAGCCGTGCGGCAGCACCTCGTCGACTAGAAGCCCCCTCCGGCGGCACCGCCCGCTCGACGAGGATCCGGCAGCCGCTCCGCCTTAAGACCTAGCCGGCACTCCGCCCGCTGCCCGATGCGCCGGCGCCGGCATCGGCGCAGCATGAATCCATGACCACGAATGGAAAACTGACCGGAAGGGTTGCGCTCATCACCGGCGCCAGTCGCGGGCTGGGCCGGGCGATGGCGCTGGCGTTCGCCCGCGAGGGGGCCGACCTGGTGCTCTGCGCGCGAGGTGAGGACGAGCTGAAGCAGGTTGCCGCGGAGGCACGGGAGCGGGGCTCGAACGTCCTCACCGTGGCCGCCGACATGGCTTTGACGCGCGACGTCGAGCGCCTGGTGGTGCTGGCGCTGGAGCGCTTCGACCGCGTCGACATCCTGGTCAACAACGCCTCCCAGCTGGGCCCGACTCCGCTGCCTTACCTGATCGACTACCCGCCGCACGTCTTTAGCGACGTCATGAAGGTCAACGTGATGGCGCCCTTCCACCTGATCTGGTCGCTGCTGGGCGGCATGATCCAGCGCCGCGACGGGGTGATCATCAACGTCAGCTCAGATGTCGCCGTCAACGGCTATCCCGGCTGGGGCGCCTACTCCGTCTCCAAGGCGGCGCTCGACGGGTTGACGCGTACCTGGGCCACCGAGCTTACGGGCACTGGGGTCAAGATCTACGCCGTCGATCCCACCGACATGAACACGGATATGCACCGCGCGGCTGTTCCCGAGGACGATCCTGCGTCGCTGGCCGACCCCGCCGACATCGCCGAGGCCTTCGTCGCGCTGGCAACGGGTGTTGTCGACCCCGCGCTGGGACGCCTCGAAGCGACCCAGCTGCTGAAACATGCTGAGCCCGCCGGTGCTTGACATCGCCCCTCAGAAGCTCCCCGCCGAGCTGCGGGCATCGCGGCCGGCGGAGCTTCGCGGCATCCGTCGCGACCACGTCCGCCTGATGGTTGTCGACCGCGCCAGCCGGACCATCAGCCACACCCGCTTCGACCAGATCGGCGAGCACCTCCGCCCGGACGACCTGCTGGTGGTGAACACCAGCAGGACTCTGCCCGCGGCGGTGCCGGCTACCCGCGCCGACGGCAGCATCGTCCAGCTGCGGGCGTGCGTCCGGCGGCCGGGCCAGTGGGATGCCCTGTCGGTGCAGCCGGAAGCACCTCATGCCAACGTGGCGCTCAATCCCGGTGAGGAGCTGCGGATCTCGGCGCGCATGACGGCCCGGGTGCTGGGGCGCCGCCCCGACATCCCTCTGCTCTGGCGCCTGGCGGTCAGCCGCGACGGCCTGGAGGAGATCGAGACCCTGGGCGAGCCGATCCGTTATTCGTACGTCCCCGACCCGATCCCGCTCGACTTCTACCAGAACGTCTATGCCGGCCGGGCGGGCTCCGCGGAGATGCCCTCGGCCGGGCGCCCGTTCAGCAGGCAGCTGCTCGCGTCGCTCCGCGCATCCGGCGTCGAAACCGCCGAGATCCTGCTCCACACCGGACTGAGCTCCTTCCAGGACGATGCCTTCGACGCCGAGCACCACCTCTATGAGGAGTGGTTCGAGGTGGACGATCCAGCCGCCGCCGCGGTCAACCGCGCCCCTCGGGTGATTGCCGTAGGCACCACCGCGGTCCGGGCGCTGGAGACCGCCGCCGGCGCTGACGGCCGGGTGCGCCCGATGCACGATTGGACCAGCCTGGCGATCCACGGCGGACAGACGATCCGCGCCGTCGACGCCCTCATCACCGGCCTCCACGAGCCGACCGCGAGTCACCTCGACCTGCTCCGCGCCTTCGTGGACGAGCCGCTTTTGAGACAGGCATACGATGAGGCGATCGAACGCCGCTACCTCTGGCACGAGTTCGGCGACTCGATGCTCCTGCTCTAGGTTTCGCGCCCTCTCGGCCGGGTGGCAATTTCCGCGGCCCGGATGAGGTTGTTGTGGTGAAGCCCGCCAGCACCGATGATGGTGCGGACGTTGGCGCGGTGACTCGATTTGATTCGGAGGGCGCTCCTTGAGCAATAAGCGGTGGACCTTGGTGGCGGCGATCCTTGGCTCCGCGATCGTCTTCCTCGACTCGACGGTGGTCAACGTGGCGCTACCGCGGATCGGTAGGGAGCTGCACAGCAACCTCTTCGGGACGCTGGAGGCGCAGGCGTACGTCTACAGCGGCTACCTGCTGACCCTCAGCGCCCTGCTGATCCTGGCCGGAGCGCTGAGCGACTTCTACGGACGGCGGCGGATGTTCGGGATCGGCCTGGCCGGCTTCGGCGTCAGCTCGGTGCTGTGTGGACTGGCTCCCAGCATCGAGATCCTTATCCTGGCGCGGATCCTCCAAGGCGTGTTCGGAGCGCTGCTGGTGCCCGGCTCGCTGGCGCTGATCACGGCTACGTTTGAGGGCGTCGAGCAGGGTCGCGCCTTCGGCATCTGGGCCGCCGCGTCGGCGGGGACCACGATCCTCGGCCCGCTGGTCGGCGGGCTGCTGGTTGACACCATCTCCTGGCGCGCCGCCTTCCTGATCAACGTGCCATTCGTTGCGGTCGCGCTTTACGCAGTCATCACCAACGTGGCAGAGAGTCGCGACGAGACCGCCAGCCGCCACTTCGACTGGCTCGGCGCCGCCATCATCTTCATCGCCGTCGGCGGACTGGCGTTCGGCGCTATATACGGCGAGCAGCATCGCTGGGAAGGCAGTCTGCCCTTCATCGCCCTGGGCCTGGGGGCTATCGGTCTGGCGGTGCTGCCGATCGAGATGACCCGGGCCAAGAACCCGCTGATCCCGATCAGCCTCTTCCGGTCGCGGAACTTCACCGTCACCAACATCGCGACGCTGCTGATCTACGGAGCCCTCTACGTGATGTTCTACAACCTCGGGCTCTTCATGCAGGGCACGCTCGGGTACACGGCGGCCGCCGCGGGGCTCGCGGGGATCCCCGGCACCCTTCTGCTGGTGCTGTTCTCAACCCGTTTCGGCGCCCTCTCGGCGCGCTACGGCCCACGCTGGTTCATGACCGCGGGACCGGCTCTGATGGGCGTAGGGGCCGTGTTCTACGCGCGAATCCCCGCCTCCAGCGAGGCCTGGCAGCTGGTGCCGGGACATCTCTCCAGCTGGATCCCACCGCTCTCTTATGTCACCGACGTCCTTCCCGGATCGATCATCTTCGGCGCCGGGCTGATGATGATGGTGGCGCCTCTGACGACCGCGGTGATGACCTCGGTGCCGACGCACAATTCGGGGCTGGCCTCGGCGATCAACAACGCCATCTCCCGCATCGGGCCCCAGCTCGCCGGGGCGCTGATCTTCATCGCCATCACCTCGGCGTTCTACGGCAGCCTGGCCGCGCACGCGCCCAGCCTCAACTCCAACTCCAACCAGGTCCGCCGCGATATCAGCCCCCTCAACCGTCCCTCGGTCAGCCTCAACGACGACCAGGCCCGGGCGGTCCGGGAGGCTTCGGCTGACGGCCTCCACTTCGCGATGGCAGCGTCCGCCGGGATGCTCTTCCTGGGCGCCCTGATATGCGGGATCGGCATCCGGACCAAGGCCCCCGACAGCCCGCCGGAGGGCGTCGCGCACGAGTCGACCCCCTCCCGCGAAGCCGGCGACCGAGACGCGAGGGCCTCCGCCGGTCTTGCGCAGGGTCTGCCCGCGGAACAGCCGAGCGGATAGCCACCGGCGGCCTCGCCAGGCCCGCTCCGCCGGTGCCGCGCCCCGAAGATCGCCGATACTTCTGCCGTGCCTCTCCCCTTTCAACCGCCGCTGCAGCCGATGCTGGCCAAGGGCAAGGACGAGATCCCGCGCGGAGACGACTGGATCTACGAGCCGAAGTGGGACGGCTTCCGCGCCATCGTCTTTGTCGACGGACCCGAGGTCTACATCTGCAGCCGCAACGGGCAGCCCTTGCAGCGCTACTTCCCTGAGCTGATCCCGGTGATCACCAAGGCGTTCCCCCGCCCTTCAATCTTCGATTCCGAGATCATCATCGCCGGCGACAAGGGGCTCGACTTCGATGCGCTGCAGATGCGCATCCATCCCGCCGACTCACGGGTGCAGAAGCTGGCGGTCGAGATCCCTGCCTCCCTGGTGGTCTTCGACCTCCTCGCCGACGGCGACAAGGACCTAAGGGCCGAACCCTTCAGCAAGCGGCGCGCCGCCCTGGCCAAGCTGCTCAAACCGCAGCCGCAGGCCCGGCTGACGCCGCAGACGGCAGACCCGGACGTGGCCGCCTCATGGTTCGTGAAGTACGAGGGAGCTGGATGCGACGGTGTCGTCGCCAAGAAGCTGGACCAGGTCTACGCCCCCGGTCAGCGGACCATGATCAAGATCAAGCACGCCCGGACGACAGACTGTGTTGTCGGCGGCTACCGCGCCTACGCCGCCGGGCCCGGGGTTGGCTCACTGCTGCTCGGCCTGTACGACGACCAGGGTGTTTTTCACCATGTCGGCCACACCTCGTCGTTCTCGGCAGCGGAGCGCGTGAAAGTCCTGGAAAAGCTCAAGCCGCTGGAGGGGGGCGACAGCTTTGGCGAAGGCCGAACCCCGGGTGCGCCGAGCCGGTGGACCGGGGCCAAGAACCTCGACTGGACCCAGGTCCGGCCGGAGCTGGTCTGCGAGGTCAACTTCGAGAAGCTCCAAAACGGCCGTTTCCGGCACGCCGCCAGGTTCCTCCGCTGGCGCACCGACAAGGATCCCAAGGATTGCGATTTCGCCCAGCTGGAGCCGCCCGACTCGTTCTCCCTCGACGATATTTTTGCTTGACCGGCGCGCCGGCAGGAGTTAGCCGCCGGCGACCTGCTTCAGAAGACTGCGGGGCACCAGGGGGCGGGCCGCCACCGGAACATGGCATCAGCTCGCGACAGCGCCCCCGGGGTGCACTCCTCAACCCGACCGGCCGCCGCCAGCAGGGTGAAGTCGACGCCACCGAGGTAGGTCGCGCCCAGGTCGCGTACGTCGAGGCGGAGGTCTGGCTCCGCGTTCGTCGCCGAGCAGTGGGCGCCATACATCGCGCCCTCGAGATGGTGCCGGCCCGCATTCCAAGGGCAGCCGTCGTCGACAACCTCGATCACCAGTGACCCCTCAACCGCGTACCGGCGCGCGGAAAGCGCCGCGTCAACGTCCACCAGCCGTACCCACAATCCGTCCGTCTGGCGGACCTGGAGCTGTCTGAAGTCCGCCAGCATCCACGCCAGCGGCTCGTCGGCAGGACGGTGCCGCGCCTGGATCTTGACGCTGAGGTCGATGTTGAAACAGAAGTTCCAGACCGCGCGGTAGGCATCCTCGGTGTTCGCGACCAGCTCCAGCACCTTGACTACTGAACCGGGGTCTGCCTTGCCCTGCTGGTACTTGACCCGGTAGGCGACGTATCCGTCGATCCCGGCGGGTCCCTCGTGGACGGCATGGAAGAGATTGCTGGCGCCGTCGCGCCGCTCTTTGGTATCGAGCAGCCGGACAGCCCACCACCTCTCGTCGCGCGGCATCATCCCCGGCCGGCGCGCCAGCTCGTGTTCGTAGACCGGGCCGTATGCCGCGGCGGCGTCCTTGGCGTCGATCAGCCGTACCCGGCCGGTTGTCTCGCGCGTGGCGGCCCAACGGGCCTTGTCCCGCTCGATCTCGAGGTCAACGTCAGCCGCGGCCATGCCATAACCGAAGCGCGGGTAGATCGCCGACTCGGCTGCCCAGAGCGCCGCCACCGGCTCACCCGCCTCGTGGGCCATCTGGTGGAGGTAGGACATCATGCCGGTCAGGATGCCGCGACGCCGGTGGGTGGGCAGCACCCCGATCCAGGTGATACCGGAGCATCGCGCGGACCCTCCCGGCACCGCCATCTGGAACTCGAAGGCGCCGCCCTGGCAGACCAACCTGCCGTCCTCCTCGGCGGTCACCAGTCGCTCCCGAGCGAGTAGACCGCTTTCCGCCTCCAGCTCCTCCGGGTCCCAGGCGTCGCTGAACGCGTACTCGCCCACCCGATAGAACTCGGGCATTTCCGCCGGTGCAGGGGGCCGGAATGTCAGCGTCACGGCAGCGCCTATCCTCGCAGATCGGCGGCGCCATCCAGCCCCACCCCAGAGCGGGCCCGGCCTGGTCGGGCGGGCCGTCCATATACTGGGGCGCGTGATCAGGCTCCTGAGCCGGTGATAAGCCGCTGGACCGCCGTCAGCGTCACGGCTCTGACGCTGGCAGCCTGCATGCCGGGATCCTCACCGCCGTCGGTGATAAGGCTCGGGCTGATGCTGCCGCTCACCGGGCCCACCGCGAGCCTCGCCCAGGAGGAGCTCAACGGCATCCAGATCGCCGTCGACCAGGCCAACCAAGCGGGCGGCGTCGGGGGCAGGCAGATAAGTCTGCTGACCCGCAACGTGGCCAGTCGCGAGGCCACCGCCGGCGCCGTCGACGAGCTCAAGAAGTCGGGGGCGGCGATGGTCATGGGTACGTACGACAGCTCGCTGTCGATCCCCGCCGCCCACGCCGCCTCCGCCGATGGGCTGGTGTACTGGGAGACCGGCGCCGTTGCCGACCAGCTCACCGGAGAGGCCCTCCCCAATGTCTTCAGGGTCGGCCCGGCGGGGAGCAACCTCGGCACCGGGTCGGCGGTCTTCGCGGCCGAGCAGCTGGCGCCGCGTCTGGGACAACCCCCATCGAAGTTGCGCATCACCGTCGTCCAGGTCGACGACCCGTACGGCCGCTCGGTCGCCTCGGCGGCCTTCGGTCGGGCCCACCAGCTCGGGTTCACGGTGGCCGGCCCGGTCAGCTACGTGGCCTGGCACCCGGACTGGGACCGGGTCTTCGGAGTCGTCTCGGCGAGCCAGCCGGACATCGTCATCCTGGCTTCACACGTCCCCGACGGGATCGCCTTCCGCCGCGAGATGCTGGCACGCGGGGTGCACGTCAAAGCCCTGATCGGCAGTACCATGGCCGAATGCGGCCCCGACTTCGGACGGGCCCTGGGCGCCGACGCCATCGGCATATTCGCCTCCGACCGTCCGACCAGCGGGTTCAACCCGGGGGTCCTCAGCGGCGGCGCGCTCAGCGCCTACGACTCGCTGGTCGCCGCCTACCAGGCGCGGTTTCACCGAGATCCCGGCGAGGAGGCGATTTCCGGGTACTCCTCAGCCTGGGCCCTGACCCACTACACGCTCCGATCGGCTCGCACCTTCGACACGCCCGGCATCTCGGCGGCGGCGCTGGGTGAGGACCTGCCGGCCGGCAGCCTGCCCAACGGCAGCGGCCTCAAATTCGCCACCTCGACGTCGAATCTGGGCCAGAACCTCCGATCCTCCAGCGTCATCTGGCAGTGGCAGGGGGTCCGCAAGAGCGTGACGGTCTGGCCGGCGCTGTTTGCGACCGGGCAGATCGAGATGGTGCCATTGCCTCGCTGACCGCGACAGCGTCCCGGGACCGCGGCCGGGACAGCGTCCAGCTTCTGGTCGGCGCCGCCGCGATCATGGCGCTTTCGCTGGCCCGCGCCACAGCGATCCGGGCGGGAGCGCTCGACATCCTGCCGGCGGCCGGTTTCGCTCTCGCCCTGCTGGCGGGACCGCTGCTGGCGCCTGCGGTTCGCGCCCGGCTGCGACAGTCGCCGCGGCCGAGCAGCCTCGGGCTCGGCGCGGTCCTGGGGGTCGCGCTGCTGGTTCCCGGCGCCTGGATGCGCCTGCATGGCGTCGCAGCCCCGCAGTCCTACCTGCCGGGAGGCTTTGCCCTCACCTGGATGCCGCTGGTGGCGCTGATCGCGGCCGGCGAGGAGGTGGCGCTCCGAGGCTGGATCCAGCCGCTGGCGCGCCAAAGCTTCGGGCCGGCGGTAGCCGTCCTGGTGACGGCGCTGCTGTTCGCCGCCATCCACGCGCCCATCTATGGCTGGATCGCGCTGCCCCTGGACCTCGGGGTGGGGATCCTGTTCGGCTGCCTGCGCGAGTACACCGGGAGCGTAGCGGCGTGCGCGGTCGCCCACTTCGTCGTCGACGCCGGTCACTGGTGGCTGCCCTGACTCGCGGCAGGGTCGAGACAGGTCTGATCGCGGCCGCCGGTTTCGCGCTTGTGATCGGTGCGCGGATCGCCACCCCACAGGCGCCCCCGATGTTCGAGGGCGCGTTCATCCCGGCGCCCTACAAGTACTGCTCGCCTCCGTCCAACCTGGCGTCCAGCAATGTGCAGCCGTCATCAGGAAAGGCCGACTTACAGGTCCTCAACGGGGCCAGCAAGCTCGGGACCGCGGAGACCGCCGACCCCGGCGGCGCCCAGGTGGTCGCGTTCTTCGCCCAGGGCGTGTTCAAGACCGACCAGACGGTCCACCTCACCATCACCCCTCGCTGCCACGACGCGCCCGACCCACCCCCGCACAGCACCCTGGTGGGCAATGACTACCTGATCGAGGCCTACACCGGCTCCAGCCCCGACCCGGCCAATCCCCTCCCCCTGCAGACTCCGGCGCAGGTCCTGCTGCGGGCGCCGCCGATCCCTTACAACACAGCTCGCGAGTACTACGCCGGCGCCTGGCACGAGACCACCTTCGGTGCGCAGACGGACATCGTGAACCTGACCCTGGACCGGCTGGGCGATATCGCCCTGTTCGACGACACCAGCCTCAAGACGCCCCCCAAGGCTCCTCCCAGCTTCAACTACACCGCCATCTTCGAGGCCGTGCTGACAATCGTGGCGATACTGATCGTTGCCGCCGGGATCATCGCGCAGCGCCGCCGCACCCGGCCGGCCGGCCGCCCAACCCGGCCGGGGCAGCGCGCCGCCCGACCCGATGGGCCAAAGAGAACCCGGAAAGACCTACCCAGGCGAAGATAGGTAGCCGGCTACCTGGTTGGGGGCAGGGATGGAGGCGACTCCGGGAATCGAACCCGGGATGAGGGATTTGCAGTCCCCTGCCTTACCACTTGGCTAAGTCGCCCTGAGATCAGATCGTATTCAGCGACCGGCCACATCGCCACGTCGCCCTCGGCGCCGATTCTACTGTGGCAACGCTTCGGGGCAGAGTTTCACTCCCCGGCCCCCGAATAGAATTGCGGCGTGACTGATTCCGCCCGGCGCAGAGGCCACGACGCCATCCGCGACGCCGCCTGGCAGGGAGCTACCGCCTCCGGGGTGACGAGCGTGCCCTTCGGCACGCCGCCGCTCAGCTCGATCGCGTCGGGCGCCGCATCGGACCGGCGCCGCCAGGACGCCGAGAGCCGGACCGCGCCCGTTCGGAAATCCCGGGCCACGATGCCAAAGGTGGTCAGAACCCCCGCCCGCAACGGCCACCATCAGACCACCCGCTCGGAGCTGGCACGGATCGCCGCCAGCCCCGAGTTCGAGAAGCTGATCGGCGAAGACTGGGACTGGCGCGAAAACCCCTCGGCGGCGGCGCGTTTCGGCGAGCGCATTCTCGACCTGATCGCCACCGGCACCTTCGAGGGCCGCGACCCCGACCTGATCCGGGAGAACCTGCCCCTCAACTGGCTCCTGGCCACGCTCTACTTCAGGGCCAAGGTCGACGGCATCGAGAACATCCCCTCGCAGGGCCCAGCGCTGGTGGTCGGCAATCACTCGGGCGGCAACTACATCCCCGACAGCTTCATCCTGGGCATGGCCTTCGCCACGTACTTCGGCTCGGAGCGACCCTGGTATGCGCTCACCCACTCAGCGGCGATGGCGCTCCCCCTGCTGGGACCGATCCTCAAGTCCTTCGGCTCGATCCCGGCCACACCCCAGAACGCCGACGAGGCCCTGCGCCGCGGCGCCTGCGTCCTGGTCTATCCCGGCGGAGACATCGAGACCTACCGGCCCTGGCGCGAGCGAAACAAGGTCAAGTTCGCCGGCCGCATGGGCTTCATCCGCACCGCGCTCAAGAACCGCGTGCCGCTGGTGCCGGTGGCCAACGTCGGCAGCCACGAGACCGGCATCTTCCTCAGCGACGGCCAGTGGCTCTGCAAGATGCTGGGACTGGACAAGCGCTTCCGCATCAAGGCCGAGCCGATCCAGGTCGGCCTCCCCTGGGGCATCTGGTTCACCGATTTCCTGCCCCGCGTCCTGCTACCGGCCAAGATCGAGATCCGGGTGCTCGAGCCGATGGACTTCCCTCGCACCGGCCCCGAGGCCGCCGCCGACGACGAGTACGTCCGCGAGTGCTACGAGAAGGTCACCGGCGCCCTCCAGGACGCGGTCACCGACATGGCCTCAAAGCGGCGCTGGCCGATCATCGGCTGATGCGCCACGACAGCCGGTCCCGACCGTGAAGGTCGAGCGCAAGATCCAGGTGGCGGCAACCCCGACGGAGGCGTTCGCCAAGCTGAGCGACGTCAAGGTGCTGGCCTCGCTGCTCACGGGATTGATGGACTGGACCGCCACCGACGAGCCCAACCGATTTCGCACCGTGTTTCGCGCCGGCCCCGCGCCCCTAGGTGGCGAGATCCAGCTCGAGTTCTGGCCGGAGGCGGGGACGGTCACCTGGCAGTCCACCAAGGGAGTGCACCAGATGGGCCGGTGGCTGGTGCGACCCCGCGACGACGGGTCGGAGGTGGTTTTCCGCATCTTCTACCACCTCGACGGAGGCATTGCGTCGCGGCTCGCGGAATGGGTCTTCGCCCGCACCGTGCACCGCTTCATGGGCATCGCCCTGACGCGCCTGGCCAGGTCGATCGAGGCCCAGCCGCCCCGACGGCGGAGGCCGGTCACCGCCTAGCCACGATTCGGGACCCTTGGCGACATCGTCGCCCGGAGGCCGGTCAGTGGATCCGGAGCACCTCGATGTCGAAGACCAGCGTCGAGTTGGGCGGGATCGTGGCTCCCGATCCCTGGGCCCCATAACCCAGCGACGACGGGATGATCAAGCGCCGCTTGCCGCCGACCTTGATCCCGGGGATCCCTTCCTGCCAGCCCTGGATCACTTGGCCGCCGCTGCCCGCGATCAGCTGGAACCCTCCGGTCCGGTCACGGGAGCTGTCGAACTTGGTCCCCGTTGTCAGCCAGCCGGTGTACTGCACCGTCACGCACTGACCCGACTGGACCGCCGCCCCGGTCCCGGCCACGACGTCGGCGTACTTGAGGCCGCTCGCGGTGGTCGTGAACTGGGCGTTGGCGTAAGCGCTGAAAACGTCGGCTGCGCCGCCGGATCCGACCGTGCTGTCCGGCCCCTCGACGCAGCTCGATGCCGGCGACACCGCCGGAGACACAACCGGCGGGAGAGCTCCGCCTTCGCCTACCGAACCCCCGCATCCTGCCAGCAGGACCACCCCCAGGAGAGCAGGGACGACTCCCGCACGGCGCGCCGTCACCCGGCGGTTCCGCTGCGGCGGTTGTTGACGAAGTCGACCAGCACGTAGTCCCCCAGCCGCTGGCTGTTGACGAAAAACGCCCGCCCGCGGTTGAGGCGGGTGAGGCGCTTGACGAAGCTGCGCAGGTAGTGGTTGGTCTCGAGCATGAAGCAGTTGATGGTAATCCGTTGCTGGGTGCAGCGTTGCACCTCCATCAGGGTCCGGCTGAAGGTCTCCTCCACCGGCGGGTAGGCGAAGACCACACCGCCCCGGTCGTCCAGGTGCGCCGTCGGCTCCCCATCCGACACCATGATGATCTGCTTGTTGGCGCCGGCATGCTTGGCCAGCAGCTGGCGGGCGCGCATGAACCCGGCTTGCATGTTGGTGCCGTAGACGCACTCCATCGAGGAGAGGTTGGGCAGGTGCTCGCGCTTGATCTCGCGGGCGCGGTCGCTGAAGCCGATCACGTAGAGCTCGTCGCGAGGGAACTGCGAGTGGATCAGGCTCTCCAGCGCCATCGCCATCTTCTTGGCGGCGTAGAAGTTGCCCCGTAGCGGCATCGATCGCGACATGTCCAGCATCAACACCGTCGCAGCCTGGGTGGAGGCGTCGACCTTGTAGACCTCGAAGTCCTTGAAGCTGATCCGGGGGACACCGCCGGCGGTGCCCTCGCGCTTGACGGCGTTGAGAACGGTGCGCTCGACGTGGAGCCTGAAGGGATCGCCGAACTCCCAGGGCTTGGTCTCGTCCGCCGCCTCCACCCCCGGGCCCATCTCGCGCAGGTCGTGGGGGCCGAAGCGGTCTCGCTTGAGGTTGGCGAAGAGGTCGCGCAGCGCCTTCTGACCGATCCTGCGGATGCCCTGCGAGGTCAGCTTCAGCCCGCCCTCGGCGCGCTCGACGTAGCCCTGGTCCTCCATCTCCTGGAGCAGCCGGTTGAGGCGGTCGATGGCGCGGGCAGCGTCTTCGCCGAGGAGCTCCTCCAGCTGCTGCCGCTGCTCGCCGGGCATGGGCTGGCCCCGATAGGTGTCGCGCAGGGCACGCTCCATGGCGTCGAGGTGGGAGAGGTCGGCGATCACCTCCTGGGCGGCGCCGAAGGGCAGGCTCTCCTCCCCGAAGAACGAGTAGCGATTGCCGAGCCGCCGGCGCGGGGTGCCCGCCGCTAGGTGCTGCGACAGCTCCGCGAGCTCGTCCTGCAGCCCAGGGTCGGTCATGGTCTGGTCGATGATCTCCTGCAGCTGGCGCCGCTGCTCCGGCGACAGCGACTGCAGCATCGACTCCATGCGCTCCATCTGCTGCGACATCTGGGCGATCAGCTCGTCGAGATTCTTGGGCTTGGGATCGGCGAAGAGGTCGCCGTGCTTGGCCATGAAGCCGTCGAAGTCGGGCTCGCGGCCGGCGTCGCGGTCGCGCATCATCTGGTTGAGGTCGTGGAGCATCTCCTTGACGCGCTCCATGTTCTCGCCGGTCATCGAGCGCAGACCCTGATCCAGGTTCTTGAAGTAGGTGTCGGCCACCTGCTGCTGGAGCTCGTCCATCAGCTCGCGGTACTTCTGCTCCGCGCCCGGATCCATCCACTCGTAGTCCTGGAGCTCCTTGAGCGCCGTCCCCGGCTCCGGCGACAGGTCGTCCAGCGTGTCCAGTTTGGGCTTGGCTATCTTCTCGAGGATGTTCTTGGCGCTGCCCTCCTCGGCGCCCTCGAGGCGGTCGCGGATGGTCTTGCGCTCCTGGCTGAGGATCCCATCGAGCCGCTCCCTGATGTCGTCGAAAACCGACTCGAGGTTGTAGCGGTTGAGTTGCTCGAGGCGACGGCGGCGCACCATCTCGACCAGCTCCTCGATCCCCGCCAGCCGCTGCCCCCCGGAGTTGCGCCAGCCGGAGCTGAGCACGCGCCGCATCGCGAACTCGAAGTCGCTGCCCGCGAAGACGTCCTCCGATATGCGGTTCATCACGTCCTCCGCGTCCACCGGCAGAGGCTCCTGGGAACCGTCCCAGGCGGAGTAGAGGTTGTGCCGGGAGAAGGCCGTCATCGCCGTTCGCCCATGGTCATCGTGCTGTCCCTGGAGACGTCAGCTACCCGCCGTAGACCGCGCCAGAAGAGACGTGGGCCTTGTTGAGGCGCTTGCCCAGGTGCAGGCCCTCGAGGATGAACTCCAGGACGCTGGCGGTCATCGCCGGCGACACCTTGACCTTGAGGCGCTGCATCGCTGCCGCGACCTCGGGAAACTCCTCCGCCTCGGCGACGTAGTCCGACGACTGCAGGCGGTCTGTCACCTCGAAGCTGTGGCCGGAGTCGAAGCGGTCGACCATGTCAGTGAACTCCGAGGAGTCGAGGTGGCGGCGGAACACGTTTGACACCGCGCTGCGGGTCAGCTTTTCGAGCAGGGCCTCGTCGTCGGCCTCCTCGTAGCTCTCCAGCTCGATCTTGCCCACGGTGCTGGGGGACATCGCGGCCAGGTCGCTCATCCTCGGCACCGCCTCCGGCTCGCCGTTGCGAATCGCGCGGCGGAGAGCATTGCTGACCAGGTTCTCGTGGTTGGCGATGCTCACCCGCACCGACACCCCGCTGCCCTGGTTGACCTGCGGGTGGCGCCGCGCCAGGTGGGTGATCTCAGCGACCACCTCCTCCATGAACTGGGGCACCCGGACCTTGATGTCGATGTCGTCGAAGTCGCGCGCCTCCACCCGGACGATGTCCATCTCGTGGGCCACCGTCGGTGGGTAGTGGGTGCGGATCTGGGCGCCGAAGCGGTCCTTCAGCGGGGTGATGATCCGGCCGCGGTTGGTGTAGTCCTCGGGGTTGGCGCTGGCGACCACGAACACGTCCAGGGGCAGGCGGATGCGATAGCCGCGGATCTGGACGTCGCGCTCCTCCATAACGTTGAGGAGACCGACCTGGATCCGCTCGGCCAGGTCGGGCAGCTCGTTGATGCAGAAGATGCCCCGGTTGGTGCGGGGCACCAGGCCGTAGTGGATGGTCAGCTCGTCGGAGAGATAGCGACCCTCCGCCACCTTGATCGGGTCGACCTCGCCGATGAGGTCCGCGATCGAGGTGTCAGGGGTTGCCAGCTTCTCGGCGTAGCGCTCGTCGCGGTGCCACCAGGAGATGGCCACGTTGTCGCCGTCCTTGGCCACTTTCTCGCGGCATTCGCGGCAGGCCGGATGGTAGGGATCGTCGTTGATCTGGCAGCCGTCGATGACCGGCACGAACTCGTCCAGCAGCCCGACCATGGCCCGTATCAGGCGCGACTTGGCCTGGCCGCGCTCGCCCAGAAAAACGATGTCCTGGCCGGAAAGAATGGCGTTCTCGATGTTGGGGATGACGGTCTCCTCGTAACCGACGATCCCCGGGAAAAGATCAGCGCCTTCGCGCATCAGGCGGACGAGGTTGCGGCGCATCTCGGTCTTGATGCCGGGGACCTCGTATTCGGCCTTGCGAAGCTCGCCTATGGTGCTGGGTCGGTTCATGCTCTCCTCGTCGACTCAAGGCCGGCCTACGGCCTCAGGGCTGAACTCCAATATATCCCCGACGAATTAAGGGGCCATCGCCTGATCGGGGAGGCCGGTTCGCGAGGCGCCGGTGTTTGTGCGGCAGAATGTTGCCGTGGCCCAGCCCTCCCGCAGCCGCCGCGTCACCACACCGGAGTCGATCAAGCTCCTGGCGTACGGAAGGGCACGCGCACGCAAGGCGCCGCAGACCCAGCGACTGCTCGACTGGTACCGGCAGATGTACCTGATCCGGCGCTTCGAAGAGGCAGCCGCCGAGATGTACGCGCTGGGCAAAGTCGGAGGCTTTCTCCACCTCTACATCGGCGAGGAGGCGGTGGCGGTCGGCGCGATGGCGGCGCTCGGCCCGCAGGACCACCTCCTGACGCACTACCGCGACCATGGCTACGCCCTCGCCCGCGGCTCCGATCCCGGTGCCGTGATGGCCGAGCTCTTCGGCCGCGCCACCGGGGTGACGCGGGGCATGGGCGGCTCGATGCACCTGGTCGACCCCGAACGCAACTTCTGGGGCGGGCACGCCATCGTCGGCGGCCACATCGTGATCGCCCCGGGGCTGGCGCTGGCGGCGGTGATGCAGGGGCAGAAGCGCGTCGTGGTCGACGTCTTCGGCGACGGCGCGACCGCGATCGGCGAGTTCCACGAGGGCGTCAACCTGGCGGCGATCTGGAACCTGCCCGTGATCTTCCTGGTGGAGAACAACCTCTACGGCATGGGCGCCCGTCCGGAGGAGCAGTTCAAGGTGCCCGAACTGTTCCGTCGCGCCCAGGCGTACGGCGTCGCCGGCAAGCGCGTCGACGGGATGGACGTGACTGCGGTCAACCGGGTGATGACCGAGGCCGTCGAGCGCGCCCGAGGTGGCGGGGGGCCGACCATCATCGAAGCCATCACCTATCGCTTCCGCGGCCACTCGATGGCAGACGCCGAGAACTATCGCGAGAAGCGCGAGGTTCGCAAGTGGCAGAAGCGCGACCCGATCCGGATCCTGGACGAGGCGCTGGTCAAGGGCGGCCTGGTGGCGCGCAAGGAGCTGCACGAGATCCAGCGCGGCGTCGAGATGCAGGTCCAGGACGCTGTCGTCTTCGCCGACAACAGTCCGTTCCCGTCGATCGACACGCTGTTCCAGAACATCTATGCGATGCCGCTGCCAGACCGCGGCGGAGCCGTCAGCGGGCCCGAGGTGGTGATCCCGGCGCTGCTGGCGGCCAAGGCCGACCGGCTGACGCAGAGCTCTGAGGAGCGCTCGCGCGCGCAGCCGGCGCTGACCTCGATGGAGGCCGACTCGGGCGGCCCCGGCGGAAGGCCGACGCCATCGGTGCAGGACCTGCCCGAGCACGCGGTGCCGCCGTCGACTCAGGGGGCGGACGGGGCAGCGACAGCACCGGCGAGCGATCGGCGTGGCAAGGCCTCGCCCGATGGAGCGCCCGCAGCTGATGGAAAGCCTTCGCCGGCTCCCGCTGCGAAGTCCAAGCCGGCGCCGCCGGCGGGACGTCCCCAGCCGGGCCGTCGGCTGCCCCAGCCCGGGCGCCCGGGAGGCAAGACATGAGCGAGATGACCTACCGGGAGGGGCTGCGACAGGCGCTCAAGGAAAAGATGGAAGGCGACCCGCGGGTCTTCATCCTGGGCGAGGACGTGGGCGCCTACGGGGGCGCCTACTCCGTGACGCGGGGGCTGCAGGAGGAGTTCGGGCCGGAGCGTGTCCGCGAGACGCCAATCGCGGAGTCGGCCATCATCGGCTGCGCCATCGGCGCCGCCATGGGCGGGATGCGGCCGGTGGCCGAGATCATGACCATCAACTTCGCCCTGCTGGCGATGGACCAGATCGTCAACCACGCCGCCAAGTTCCACTACATGTTCGGCGGCAAGATCCGGGTCCCCATGGTGATGCGCACAGTCAGCGGGTGGGGCCAGCTGGGCGCTACCCACTCGCAGACATTCGAGAACTGGTTCAGCTCGGTCCCCGGGCTGAAGGTGGTTGCGCCGGCAACCCCGCGCGACGCCAAGGGCCTGCTCAAGGCCAGCATCGAGGACGACGACCCGGTCATCTTCATCGAGCACTCGCTGCTTTACGGCATCAAGGGCGAGGTCCCCGACAACGATTTCCGCGAGACGCTGGGCCGCGCGCTGGTGGTCCGTGAGGGCACCGACGTGACCATCGTTGGTTACTCGCGGATGCTCCAGGTGGCGCTGCGAGCGGCAGCCCAGCTGGAGGAGCAGGGGGTTTCGGCGGAGGTCATCGACCTGCGCACGCTGCGACCCCTGGACATGGACACCGTCTACGAGTCGGTCCGCAAGACCCACCGCCTGGTGATGTGCGAGGAGGACTGGCGCACCGTGGGCATCGGCGCGGAGATCGCGGCCTCGGTGTCCGAGCAGTGCTTCGACGCCCTCGACGCCCCGGTGCGACGGGTGGCGATGCCCGACGTGCCGATGCCCTACGCCAAGAACCTGGAGTTGGCGCTCGTGCCGACCGAGGAGGAGGTCGTCGCCGCCACCCGCTCGGTGATGGACTAGCCCGGGGCACGGCTGATGGCCAAGGACATCCTCATGCCCCAGATGGGCTACGACATGACCGAGGGCACCGTGGTTCGCTGGGTCAAGAAGGTGGGCGACCGGGTCCACCGCGGCGACATCGTCGCCGAGATCGAGACCGACAAGGCGACCGTCGAGATCGAGGCCTTCGAGTCGGGCACCCTGCTTCGCACCCTCGCCGACCCGGGCGAGACGATCCCCGTAGGGGTGCCCATCGCCACTCTCGGCGAGGCGGGCGAGGAGCTGCCCGAACCGCCGTCAAAGGCGCCCGCACCCGCGGCACCAGCACCCGCGGCACCCGCACCCGCGGCGACCCCGCCGCCCGCACCCGCTGTATCCGCGCCACCAGCGCCGCCCGCCCCGAAGGCAGCGGCGCCCGCGCCGCCAGTACAGGCCGGGACGCCCGCGGCGGAGTACGCGGAGGGCGAGCGACTGCACGCGTCGCCGCTGGCGCGACGGATCGCCGAACGGTTCGGCATCGACCTGCGCCAGGTCAGCGGCAGCGGGCCGGGCGGGCGAATCGTCGCCGGCGACGTCGAGGCCATATCGGCGTCGAACGCGCCGGCTGTGGCCCCGGTGCCAGCGGCCGCCCCGCCCGAGGCCGCTGCGTTTGCGGCGGCGCCGCCACCTCTACCGGAAGGGGCCGAGGACATCGAGCTCAGCCGGCTGCGCCAGACCATCGCCAGGCGCATGGCGGAGTCGAAGCGCACCGCCCCCCACTTCTATGTCAGCGTCGACATCAACGCCGACAAGCTCCTGGCGCTGCGCCAGCGCATCAACAACGGCAAGACCCACGTCAGCGTCAACGACCTGCTGGTCAAGGCTCTCGCGCTCGCCGCCATCGAGCACCCCAACGTCAACTCCGCCTACCTCAACGACCGGGTACGTCGCTTCAAGCGCGTGGACGTCGGCATCGCCGTGGCTACTGACAACGGTCTCCTCTCCCCCGCCATCCTCGACTGCGCGACCAAGCCGCTGGCCACGATCGCGGATGAGAGCCGCGACCTTTCCGCCCGCGCCCGGTCGGGCCACCTCAAACCCGAGGAGTACGGGGGCGGCACGATCACCCTCAGCAACCTAGGGATGTACGGCACCAGCGAGTTCCTGGCGATCCTCAACCCGCCCCAGGCGGTGATCGTTTCAGTCGGCGCAGCGGCCGACCGCGTCGTGATGAAGGCGGGCAAGCCAGCGGTCGCGAAGGTGCTGACCGCGTGGGCCGCCGCCGACCATCGGGTCCTGGACGGGGCCGAGGTGGCCCAGTTCATGGCCACCTTCCGCGAGCTCGTAGAGGACCCCCGGCGACTGAACGCCTGATTGCTAGAATGACCGCGCTCGCGCGGGAGTAGCTCAGTGGTAGAGCACTACCTTGCCAAGGTAGGGGTCGCGGGTTCAAATCCCGTCTCCCGCTCCACGCCAAGGCTTACGATCGCGTCCAGAGCCGCTACCCGGTGGGTTGAGGAGCCGCCGGCGCCTTCACCTCGAGGACGGCCAGGGCGTTCTTGCTCGGATCGATGATCCAGGCCGCCCAGGCGAAGCCCATGTCGGCGATGCCGTCGGTGGTGACCGGGTCGGGGGCGGTGTACTCCTGGATCGCCACCCCGCGCGCCCTGAGGTCCTCCAGCTCGGCCTTGATGTCGGGGACGCGCCACGCGACCTGCGTCTGCTGGTCGGCAGTCCCGATCGTGCTCAGCGTCACCGACAGCTGGGATCCAGCGCCGCAGCGAAAGATGATCCGCTCCTCGTCTTCGCGCAAGATGTCGAGCCCGAGCGTGTCATGGTAGAAGGCTCGGCTCGCCCCCAGGTCCTTCGACAGCAGGATCGGGAAGATCGGATGGTCACCCAGCATCGCTAGACCTCCAGGTTTGTTGATCGGTCAGATTTCTGGCTCGATCATCTCCCTTTGTCCGTCCGACGGGGGTGAGCTGAGGCCGCGCAGCGCCAGCAGGGCGGCGAGCCAGAGGCACCCCATGCCAAAGAGATTGAGGTCCTCGATCAACAGCACGCGGAATGCGTCCAACAGCGTCGGGTGTGCGATGCCAGGCCCCAGGGCGAGCCGGTGAGCGAGGTCCTGCTCGATGTAGGAGAGCGGATAGGAGGCGACCAGCAGCCAGCGCGCTGCCCTGCTCGCTCCAGCACCGGTCGCCGGCCAGAGCGCCGGCAGAAGCAAAGCCATGGCCAGAAGGTTCACCACCATGTGGTGCCGCCAGGTGATCGTCGAGACGATGGGCATTGCCGCGACGTAGGCGCCGAAAGCTGCCGCCCGTGCGTTCCAGTCGGCGCCCTGACGCGGAAGCCTGCGGCCCGTGATGATCAGCGTCGGCCCGAGCACAACCACGAACGCGAACAACGTCACCAGGCCCGAGTTCGGCGCCAACCTCATCCCGGGCACGACGTCGCCGGTCAGCTCGAACGCCCGCGCCACCATCGCCGGCAGCGACTTGTTCTCGTAGACGGTCGTGCCCCCGCCGATGTGGGGCAGCACCTCGGTGAAGAAGTCGATCGTGTGCGGCACCGCGACCACCATCACCAGCACCAGGCCCACGCAGGCCGCCGCCAACCCGGTCCAGCCGGCAAGCGTTTCGCGAAGGCCGCGGCCGCGGAGCCGGCCGGCGGCCCAGCCCACCGGCAGCAGCGCCGGCGCGACCAGCACGGGGGTCACTTTGAAAACCGTGGCCAGGCCGATCAGGCCGCCGGAGCCAAGGCTGGTACCAACGCCGGCGCGCAGGTGAAGCGCGGCCGCCGCCGTCAGGATCAGCAAGATCAGCGTCCCAATCTGGACGTAGGAGAGGTTCTCGAAGAGGGGCTGGAAGAACAGGCCCGCGGCGAGCATCCCGAGCATGACCGTGACGGTGACGCGCCCCCGCAGGATTCGCCACAGGAGAAGCGCCGAGGCGAACGCTGTCAGGTGAGAGAAGACCAGCCAGACCGCCGCGGCGTCGGGCAGCGACAGGCCGGCCAGCGGCCGGAGGAGCTCGGCCAGCAGCGGCGGGTAGATATAGCCACCGAGACACCAGCTCTGGCAGTGCAGGTGGACGAAATAGTCGTACGGGTTGCGCCCGGCGCTGAGGTCCTGGGCGGCGCGATAAAACTGCCCGAAATCAAATTCCAGCGGGCGATGATGGATGATGGCCAGCTCGCCAATCGCCTCTTTTAGGTAGTGCAGGACGCCCAACACCGCTGCGGCGCCGGCCAGCGCCAGGCGGACGCGAGGCTCGTAGAACAGCCTCAGCCCATACACGCGCGACAAGCCTGGACGGAGAGAGGCCGGGTCTGTCGCCTGCATCACTGGCGATGGTAAGCCGTGGCCTGACGGCCGGGTTCAGTTGGTGGTGGAACCGTCCGAGGGAGGGCTGGAGTATGGAGCTCCGGGATCGAGCGGCTGATTGCCGGTCATCTGCAGCTGGATCAGGGTGTGAATCAGCTGGTCCCGGAGCGTGACAGTCCCGACGTTTCCCGTACTCCTCCGCCGGAAAACGATGCGAAGCGAGTTCTGGTCAAGGACCTCCCAGTCGCCGATGTTGAGGTGCGCCGCGTAGAAGTCGCTGACCGGCCCCGGCCTTGCTGGGGCATCCCACTGAACCAGGCTGACGGAGTGTGCGGGGTCATGGTCTCTGGCTCCGATGGTGAAGGCGGCGTTCTGCCTGGCGTGAGGGTAGATCGGGAAGTCCGATGGCACCTGCACCGCCGAGCCAACCTTGAAGTTGTTGGCGAAGAAGATCCCCCCGGCCACAAGCGCGCCGCCGAGCACAAGCACGAATATGATCGCGCCCCCAACCAGGCAGCCGATAAAGATCTTGGTTCCCCGGCCGGTGGGCGGGGGCGAGGCGAGTTTCGATCCGGCCGGCGGAGGCGGGGGCAGGGTCTGGTAGTTCGCCGACACCCCGGCTAAGAGTCGCGGTCGGGACCTGGCTGCCCTGGCGCGACAGTTCCCGCACCAACCGATGCGCGTCGCCGGGCAAGCAACCCTGCCAGTCCGGCCAGCGCCACTCCTACGATGGCAGCTCCGTCGCCCACGGCTCCGGGGCCGGCGGAGGTGAACGGCAGAGACAGGGTGCCCTCGGCCACCGCCCTCCCCGACCGCTCTGGTGCGCAGCTCGAGATCGCCACCGGCTTTGGCGCCACCTGCGGCGGCGGGTTGGCTACCGGACCGGGGAAGCTCTGCTGCACGTTGGCCACACGCTCACAGTAGTTGGAATCGATGGCGGCGGTGCCGGTCGGGCTGGACGGCGGCGCGGCCACGATTGCCGGCGGCTCCAGGAATGGCGCCCGCTCTCTCAGGTTGTTCACCAGACAGTCGCGCATGTCATTGGCGTTGGCGTCGCGAAAGGTCAGAGCCGGCAGGTTCCACTTGGCTTCGATGGTTCGCAGCACCGAGGTGTGGTCGTAGATGGTGTGGGAGACGAAGTTCTCCTTGGCCCACGGCGAGATGACGATCGCCGGGACCCTGAAACCCAGGGTGGTGTAGTCGTCGCCGTAGAGATCCGACGCGGGCCGGTTGGGATGGGTGCCGTCACCGGGGTTGAGCGCCGGCGGTGGAGGCACGTGATCGTAGTAGCCGCCGTGCTCGTCGTAGTTGAAGATGATCAACGTCCTCTTCCAGGTGTCGGGGTACTTCATGAACAGCCTGACCACGTTGTAGACGAAGAGCTGGCCCGCCTGGATGTTCTGCGGGTTCTCCTCACTTCCGTACTGGAAGTCTTCCTCGATCATGACCACGTTCTCCAGCAGCCCGGCGACGATCTTGGCCTCGACCGCGGCCAGGGTGGCGTTGAAGGCGCCAAAGGGCCCGAAGAGGTGCGTCCCCTCCCGCTGCGCGGCCCAGGTCTTGCCCAGCAGGCCAGGGGTGGGCAGCTCCGTGTAGTAGCAGCCCCAGGAGATGCCGTAATGCTCCAGGAGGTCGAAGATGTGGCCGTTCGGCGGAATGATGTCGGGAGGCGGAGTGTCGGTGCTGGTGGTGCCGGCGGCGGTCGCGGCCATGGCGAAGACGCGGTTGGGGTACGTCTGGCACAACGTCGACGAGAAGTAGCGGTCGCAAACCGGGAAGGTCGCCGCCAGCGAGTAATACGTCGGCAGGATGTCGTCAGACCAGTAGCGCATCGCCGCCTCGCCACTGGCCCGGACGAAGCCGTCCATCTTGCCCCCATCGAGGGAGATGTGGCTGGCATCCCACGAGTTGCTCGGGCCGCCATCCTGGCAGGCACTGTCCAAGTTGAAGGCGCGGTAGTAGTTGCCATGGGCGTCGGCCTGAGCGGCGTTGGGGATGCCGTCAGCGCCAATGACAGGCCAGCCGTCGACGTGGCGGCGTCCGTACCTGGCGATGTGAGGCAGCATGCCGAGGTAGTTGTCGAAGGAGTGGTTCTCCATCATCACCATGACGATGTGGTCGATCTCGGCGAGCTCTGGAGCGAGGTCGGGCTGCGGGATTCCGGCGGGCCGTGCGGGAAACGGGAGTGAGCCCGGCTTGAGGATGTCGCACCCTCTGGCCGGTTCCATGGCACTGGCCGCCACCGGCAGGAGACTGCCGCCAAGCATCGCGCCCGCACCCGCCGCGACGCCTGATCGAAGCAGATCGCGACGTGAGATCATCCCGCCCAAACCAGACCTCTTGCCCAACACCCCGCTAATCCCTGCACTGAAGGTACTACAAGCGCACCCGCCCGCAGGTTAAACGTCGGGGGCGCGGCAGGCCCCTTTCGCCCAGCCGAGGCCTGGGAGCCTCAGGAGCTCCCGCTTCTAGCCGAAGCTTGGGAGCCGCTGCTTGAGCTTGAGCACCGGGGCGAACAGGTCGCCGTCCTTCTCGAAGCGCTTGAGAACCTGGTCGGCCGTGAACGACAGGTCCTTGCGTCGGCCCTTGTGGTACGCCTCCACCTCATCCCAGGACACCGGCGCCGATACCGTGGGGCGCTCCCGGGCGCGCAGCGAGTAGACGCAGACAGTGGTCTTGTGGTCGTCGTTCTGGCTCCAGTCGACGAAGATCTTCCCGGTGCGGAGCTCCTTCTTCATGTTGGAGAGGACGAGCTTGGGATACTTGCGCTCCAGCTCCTGGGCCACCGCCAGGGCCAGGGGTTTGGTCGCCTCGTAGGACGTCTTGGTGTTGAGCGGAACATAGACCTGCAGCCCCTTGGACCCCGATGTCTTGGCGAAACACTCCAGCTTGAGCTCGGCGAAAAGGTCGCGCACCTTGAGCCCGACGTCGCAGCATTCTTTGATCGTCGCCGGAGGCCCTGGGTCGAGGTCGAAGACCAGCATCGTCGGCTGGTGCACATCCTCGGCACGCGCCAGCGAGGTGTGGAGCTCTAGGCTGGCCATGTTCGCCACCCATACCAGGCTGGGCAGGTCGTCGACGACGCAATAGCTGATGTCGGCCTTGTTCTGTCCGCTCCAGACCGCCACCGTGCGAAACCACTCGGGCCTGTGGCTGGGGCAGTTCTTCTCGTAGAAGTGCTGTCCCTCCACCCCGTCTGGGTAGCGCTTGAGGGTCAGGGGGCGCCCCGCCATGTGCGGCACCAGCGCGGGGGCGATGCGGGTGTAGTAGTCGATCACGGCTCCCTTGGTGAAGCCGACGGACGGGTAAAAGGTCTTATCCAGGTTGGAGAGCTTCAGCCGCCGCCCCTCGACTTCGACCTGAACCGGTTGAGACATCCCGAAAGCTTGTCAGAAATCGTTTCCATAAAAGCGTTCCCAATCGCGGTCTCGAGTAGGACACTGCTTACTCATGCCCCGCCTTGAATGCTGGCGCGCCCTAGGCGTGGCCGCCGCCCTGATCGCCGCAGCCCCGGTCGCGGGCGTCGCCGCAATCCCGGCGCCCTCCCCCAGCCCCACGCCCGCGCCCAGTTGCACCATCCCTCCCGGGATGCAGGGTGACCCCCAGGAGCAGGCGCTCTACCAGCAGTGCCAGGCGGAGCAGGCCAAGATCCAGACCGAGAAGAGCAAGCTCAGCGACAACATCGCCCTGGCCCAGAGCTCCAGCGCCAGCCTCCAGCAGATGCTGCAGCAGACCCGCGACGCGATCACCGCGAACCGGCACCTGCAGGACCAGACCCAGGCCGAAATCAGCGCCCTGGAGGTCCAGGAGGCCGAGACCAGCCGGCAGATCGACGCCACCAAGCGGCGCCTCAGCCTGCGCCGGAGCGAGTTCGCTGACTACCTGCGGCGGACCTACAAGTACCAGCCCGACCTGCTCGATTCGATCTTCGAGAGCAAGGGCATCAGCGACTTTCTCACCCGCGCCGCCGCTTTCCTACAGGTGCGCAACTACGGCGACCACCTGCTCCACAGCATCAAGGACGAGGAGCAGCGCCTCAAGCAGGAGGACGACCAGCTCCGTACCGACCACGAGACCGCCGTCAAGAAGAAGAACGACCTCGCCAACGCCGAGAACCAGCTGATCGCCAGCGAGGTCAAAGAGGCCGCCATCCTGACCGCGCTCAACGGGTCGATAAAAGACGCCCAGACCGAGCTCGCCAACGCCAACGGTCAGACCGCCGCCCTGGTGGCGCAGATCGTGGCAGCTCAGATCGCGCGCGAGGATCAGCTGATCCAGGCCGCCGATGACGCCGCCTGGGCCGCCGCCCAGGCGTGGATGGCCAGCAACAACATCGTC
>Ga0210400_10000224_pt1 | contig 70002 bp, 58 predicted proteins | sample IncBWH26MmetaG_FD_155456 | JGI IMG/M metagenome (GOLD analysis project Ga0210400, IMG submission 155456) | Forest soil microbial communities from Barre Woods Harvard Forest LTER site, Petersham, Massachusetts, United States - Inc-BW-H-26-M | ecosystem: Environmental > Terrestrial > Soil >...
ATTCCTGCCGGCTGCGCCAGCGCCATCGGCACCATCAGAGCGGCCGCAAGCGCGCACACTCCGTACTGAGTCAGAATCTTCTTCATGTGGAACTCCTTTACCTCACTTAATCTGAAAAACCTATTCCACCCACTTCGCATTTTCAACGCCACAACCGACTGAATGCGCTCGCCGAGGCATTGGCAGCCAAACGGCTACCACTACATACAGCCACCCAAGATGCGGTCGATCTGCCGAAGATGGTTCAAGTCGTGTGCGGCTTCCAGGCGGACGAACTCCTCGACCGTTTGCCGTCCGCGTACCTCGTGGACCCCATAGCACTCCACCCACCGCGCGCGCGGGACCGACTCCAACAATCGCAGGTTGCTCTCGCGCAGCGCCCGAAAGACCCCTGCCGAAAGGCTCGCATCTTGCTGCGCATAACCCAAGCTCTCCGCCCATGCCGCCTCATCCCACCACGTTAAGGCCACGCCCGGATTCGCCAGCATGTTTCGCAATCGCCACCCCATCGCCAGCTCCGCGTCCGCCAAGTGCGCTACGATCTCGGCAATTGACCATTTTTCAGGTGCAGGGCGCCGGATCAACTCCTCGGGCGCGACATCGCGCAAACGCCGATCGAGCTCTGATGAAGTGGCTTGTTGGACACCGATGGGCTCCTCATCGCCAAGATAGCTTAGGACTCGAGTTCGGTATGCTTCGAACGTCTCTGGCATTGGTCCTCTCGGTAGACTGCGTTTGCGGCCGAACCTCTCGTGGAGTAGACCGAGCCATCCTGGTTCGCAATCATACGGGTGTGATGACGTAACACAAACACCGCGACCTCGCTGCGCTCCGCTACAACGCCGAGCTGTTTCAATTCATATCGCAGGTGTCTCCTCGCTAGCACCTTCTGCTCCAGTAGCAAGCTCTCGACCTGTGGGGTCCATTCCTTTTTGGCATGGCGGTTTTATCGGACAAACCGACGGCCATATTAGTTTCTTGTTATTCATGGCGCAGTGCAACGAGCGGATCAATCCGGCTCGCTCTTCGAGCGGGAATGAAACTCGCCATCAGGGCGACGCCAGCGAGCAGTATCGTCAGTGCAGTAAAGGTAACCGGGTCCGTAGGCTTAATCTCGAAAAGCATCGTCTGCAGGAATCTCGTCAACATCACAGATCCAAACAGCCCTGCTCCTACACCAGCTACGACGATAAGGGCGCCTTCGCCCAAGACGATTCTCAGAATGTCGCTGCGCTGCGCGCCCAGCGCCATACGAAGTCCGATTTCGCCGGTGCGTTGGCTTAGTGTATAAGCCACCACTCCGTAGATTCCAATGCACGCTAAAAGAAACGCAACGGTCGCGAAAATCCCCAGGATCTCGAGAGCAAACCGCCGCGCGGATAGATTCTTCGCCACGACGTCGTCCATTGTCTGGATGCCAAACACTGGAATGGACTGATCCACAGCTTGTACTTCGCGGCGAATTGCTTCGCTAAGAGCACCTGGGTCCGCGGCCGTCCGGAGATAAACAACGGAATTATAAGCTGGAGCCTGGGGCTCGGACAGGTAGATATGAGGCGCGCCTGCCGCATCGAAGCCGTCGGACCTTATGTCACCGACGACGCCGACTATGGTGAGATTTCCCGAGACAGCTTGTCCCCGTCCTGAAGTCAATTTGATATGCTGACCGATCGGATCGCTGTCTTTCCAATATTCGCGCTGCAGCGCTTCGTTGATCACCGCGACCCGCTGACCTGTTGAGTTGTCATTCTCAGTGAACACCCTCCCCTTTCGAAGAGGGGCTTTCAGGACTTCAAAGTATTCTGAACTTACGCTGGCCACCTCGGCTACCGGCACTCGCTCAGATTCCGCCGCACGGCCTTCGATGACAAAGGTGCTGGTTGTCCGCGAACGGCCCATTGGAAGACTCTCGGCATTACCGACTGCCGCCTGCGCCACGCCGGACAGTCCGCTGACCCGGCGCAGAACTTCCCGATAATATGCCGCGCGCTTTTCGATCAGGCGATATGCATCCTGCGCCGGATCATTCGGGCGGGACAGCCAAATTCTCGCGGTTACTATCTGGTGTGGGTCGAAGCCCGGGCGCACGTCAAGAAGGTGCCAAAAGCTCCGCAAGAGCAGCCCTGCGCCTATGAGCAGCACAAGGGAAAGCGCAATCTCGGCAGCCACCAGGACACGCGAGGTGTTTTTCTGACGCTGGCTTGTTCCCGAGCCCCGGCTGCCCTCCCTGAGGCTTACGATCTGGTTGGGACCGGCCGCTTGCAGCGCGGGAATCAGGCCGAAGACCAGTCCCGTTAGGATCGAAACCGAAAATGCGAACAACAACACGCCTGGACTGAGGCCGATCTCGTTTAGCCTCGAGAGCTCGGGCGGCGCCAAGCTTAGCAGCCATGTCTTCATGAAGACAACGGCACACAAGGCTAATCCGCCCGAGATCAGCGAGAGCAGGAGATTTTCAGCAAGCAATTGCACAATCAGCCGCGTTCTTCCGGCGCCGAGGGCGCGCCGCACGGCTATTTCGCGTTGACGGCTGGCCGAGCGGGCCAGGAGCAGATTCGCAAGATTCACGCAGGCAATCAGCAGAACGAATGCTACCGCGCCGAACAGTACGAACAGCTCGGTCCGCATGTTGCCGACCAGGTCTTCTTGCAGCGAAGCCAGACGCAATCCCCATCTGGCGGGCGCCGGATAGTCGGTCGGATACTGACGGCTTAATTGCGCTGAAAATATATTCAGGCGTGCCTGCGCCTGAGCGATCGTAAGGCCCGGCCGTAACCGCCCTATCGCTCCCGGAATCATTCTTCGAGATCTCTGCGCGGGCACGGGAAACGGAGGTGCATTAAATCCCGCGGCCAGCCACACTTCTACGTCACCCGCAAGCGACCGGCCAGGGTGCCGGAAGTCGGGCGGCATCACGCCAATGACGGTGTAGAGGTCTCCGTCAAGCCGGATTTGCTTGCCAAGAGCCTTGGGATCACCGCCGAACTCTCGCCGCCAGAAACCGTCGCTGAGCACCGCTCCTTCAATGAATCCCGGCTGCTCATCGTTCGCTGTGTAGACGCGGCCAAGCTCGGGGCGGGCCGCCAGCATGGTGAAATAATTCGTGCTGGTCGCGAGCGCCTCGATACGCGCCGGCTTTTCGCCCCCTGTAAGATTCGCATCGGTGGGCCACACCGCCGAGAGGTCCTGAAAAACATCGGACCTGTCGCGGAGGTCCCACAACTCCGGCGCCGAGACCCCAACGTCACGGCTGTTCGAGCCACGCAAGTCGTCGTAGACCCGTACGAGCTGCTCGGGGTGCGGATAGGGCAACGGGCTCAGCAGGACCGCCTGGACTACGGTAAAGACAGCCACGTTTGCGCCGATGCCAAGGGCAAGGGTCAATATCGCCGCCAGCGCGAAACCAGGACTTTGGCGCAACCTGCGCACCGCGTAGCGACAATCGTTGCGTACGTTCTCCAGCCAGCCTGAAGGGCGCATTAGCCGATCTCCTTGCTTCCAGTGCTATTGGCTACACAGAGATGCTAGCGCGCTTGCAGTAGGTGAGTACAGATGCAGAAGTGAGACTTTTAGACCGGTACAGTTGTCGGCTTATGGCGTGGGAGCAACCCTACGCCTGCCTCTCGCAAAGGCGGCCCAAGGTCAGCAGCGCCCGATCGTGAGTCTTCGTCCAGACGCGTCCGCCATTTAATCGAATGTGGTTCTTGTATTGGCCCGTCGCGGAAAACAGGACTCCCGGCAAGATGCTGATGCGCTCCTCCAACGCGGCTTGGTGCAGTTTAAGACCATCGACTTTCGGGGGCAGTTCAATCCACAACATGTAACCGCCCGCAGGCCGGCTGATGCGCGTGCCCGCCGGAAAATACCTGGCGATGGCCTGCCGCACGCTTTCCAGTTGACACCCTAGCGTCGCGCGCAACCGCCTCACGTGGCGGTCGTAGCTGCCCGACTCCAGAAACTCCGCCAAAATCAACTGCGGCAGGGACGGGGCGGCCACATTAGTCACCACCTTCAAACGCTCTACATCGGCGCGGAATCGCCCTGCCAAGAGCCAACCGAGGCGGTATCCGGGCGACAAAATCTTGGAGAAAGATGAACAGAGCAGCACCAGACCTTTGCGATCAAAGGATTTCGCCGTCAAAGGCCGCGGATGGTCGTAGGCGAGGTCTCCGTACACGTCGTCCTCGATGACGGCGACGTTCAGGCGGCCCGTCAAATCCACCAGGTCGCGCTTAAACTTGTCCGGCAAGACAAAGCCCAACGGATTGTGGCAGTTGGTAATGGTAATACACGCCTTGATTTTGTGCTTGCGGATCGCGCGCTCCAGTTGCTCTAAATCCATCCCTTCCTGAGGGTGCGTGGGAATCTCGATGGTCTTCATATTGAGAGACGCGACGCACCCCAGGATCCCAAAGTACAGCGGGCTCTCTACCGCAATCACGTCACCGGGCTTTGCCACGGCGCGAAGACTCAGATGGATGGCTTCCAGGGCTCCGGCGGTGACTATGACGTCGCGCGGCGCCACCTCGCAGCGGATGGCCAGGGAACGCCTGGCTATCTGTCGGCGGAAAGCCTCGATCCCCGGCGGAAAATCGTAATTTCCGCTGTGCAAGGGCCGCTTACGCAGAATTCCTCGCGCGATCAGATTTAGCCTGTGGATCGGAAACAGTTCCGCGCTTGCGCATGCCGCGCCGAAGGGGACAAATGCCGGATCGCTGGCTGACCGGATGACTTCTTCCAGTATGGCGTTAGTTCCCATAGCGGCGGGCTGGCTCTGGAGCGACTCGGTCTGCGGCTCCGGGATCAGTTTTGCAAAAGGCGTGCGGATATAAAAACCCGACTGAGGCCGGGCTTCCAGATAGCCACGATTCTCCAGCCAGATGTACGCCTGCAGCGCGGTCGAGAGGCTGACGCCCTGCTCCCTGCTGAGTTTTCTGAGTGAAGGTACGCGATCGCCGGAGCGAAGAGCGCCATTGGCGACCTGGTTCGTGAAGGTTTCGGCGATTCTCACGTAGAGCGGCACATTACTTCGTTTGCGACTCGGCATGGCTGAAGCATAACAGAGTCCTGTCATTACAACTGTTATGGTAATAAACTCCACGCTCTGACACTGTACTTAATGGCTGGCCTCAACCTATTCTGTGGGTGTGTTGACAAACCCACAGAAGGAGGGCACCTAATGAATACGAACGGCAACCTGGCGCTGGCGGTGCTGGCAGGCATTTCGATCGGGGCAGTGAGCGTCACGGCGATTCACGCACAGGAGGCCAAAACGCCGCCCGCCTATCTCATCGCGGAAACCGAGGTAACCGACCGCGCCGCCTTTCAGAAGTACGCGGAGAAGGTTCCGGAAACGCTGGCGCCTTTCAGGGGCAGCTTCCACTATGTCGTCCGTGGCGGCAAGACTCAGGCTCTCGAGGGCCAACCGCCAAAGGGCATAGTGGTGATCGCGTTCGACAGCACCGAGAAAGCTCTTGCCTGGTATAACTCGCCTGCCTATGAGGCCATCAAGCCGATCAGGCAGGGAGCTTCGGTAAGCCGCATATTTATGGCGGAGGGCCTGCCGCCTCAATAGTTGCACCAAAACAGTTGGCCGTCCACGAGAACACAAATTTGGAGAAGAGGCGAGTGTCAGTCTACGAAAAAATTGCTCAATTGGGGATCACGCTGCCCGAAGTTACTCCGCCGGTGGCAGCCTTCGTCCCTTTTGTCCGTAGCGGCAATCAGATCTTCGTGTCAGGGCATATTGCCAAGGAGAACGGTAAGCCGTGGGTCGGGCAGCTTGGCCTGAATATCACCACCGAACTCGGAATCAGAGCCGCTCGGAGCGTCGCCATCGATTTGATGGCAACGCTAAATCTTGCTGTCGGTGATCTGAACAACATCAGGCGAATCATCAAGCTTATGTGCCTGGTGAACAGCGCGCCAACATTCACGGAGCAGCACCTTGTGGCTAATGGTGCGTCGGAACTGCTCGCCCAACTGTTTGGAAACGACGGTATGCACGCCCGAAGCGCGTTTGGCGTAGCGCAAGTGCCGTTCGGATCCTGTGTGGAGATAGACCTGATCGCGGAGGTTCACGACCGATGACCCAGACGAAATCACACCCGTACACCGTTGTTGACGTTTTCACAACGGCGCCGTTGTCAGGAAATTCGCTGGCAGTCTTCCCGGAGGCCTCGGGGTTTGACGCCGCGGCCATGCAAAAGATCGCGCGGGAGCTCAACTTGACGGAAACCGCGTTTGTGCTTCCGGCGACGCGCAAGGATTGCGCGGCACGCTTGCGCATATTCACGCCGGCAAAGGAGTTGGCCTTTGCCGGGCATCCTACGGTTGGCGGCGCCTTCGTATTGCTGCAAGAGGGCATTGTTCCGAAAAACAGCCGCGCGTTCGTCGTGGAAGAGCAGATTGGCCCTGTCCCCATCCGAATTGACGGCGGCCCGCGGCCGATGATTTGGTTGCGCACGCCGCCGATTCACGAAGGAAGATGTTATGACTCGGCTCTCTGTGCAGCAGTGCTCGCGTTGGAAACGGACGACCTCCTTCCCATAAAACCGCAGTTCCTGAGCGCCGGCAATCCCACGGTGATCGTTGCCGCGAAAGATAAGGCGGCAGTCGATCGTGCCTGGCTTGATCTAGCGGGTCTGAAAACTCTCAAGGGTGAGGAGAGCGAGCCCTTCTGTGTGTTCCTGTTTACACCGACGCCTGAGGGGGCCTATTCTCGAATGTTTGCGCCTGAATATGGCATCGCAGAAGATCCGGCGACAGGCAGTTCCACGGGACCCCTGGCGGCATACATGATCCGGCACAAGCTGGTGTCGGGCCAGGCGGGCACGCGCTTCGTGAGCGAACAGGGGACAAAGATGGGCCGTCGCAGCTTCCTGCATGTCGAGGTTCAGGGAAAGCAGGCTGCAGATGGCATCTACGTCGGCGGTCATGTCACGCCGATTACAGAGGCTGTCATGACGTTAGGGTCTTCGCGTCACCGAGTAAAGCCAAGAACAATGTCCTTGGTTGATCCATGAAGACTTTGATCGTCGGTATTGGAGCGTTGGGTGGAATAGTTGCTGCGCGTCTTCGCGCGGTAGGAGTTCCTGTTCGCCTAGCGACTCGAAACGCCGAATCGGCGGCGAGACTTAAGGCCTCCGGTCTGCGGGTGACAGGCCTCGGAGGCTCGTTAACAATCGAAGCCTCAGAAGTTGCGGCCGTGGATGAATATTCTACACGCGACACCTTCGACCTGGTTGTTTTGGCCACCAAGGCTAACGAGGCTATCGAGGTGGCACCGAGACTGGCGGAACTCCTCGGCCCCGATGGTACTCTGCTGCCGATCCAGAACGGTGGCGTTCCCCAGATGCTCGCCGACCGGCTAGACGACAGTCGCGTCCTTGGCGGACTCTCGAACCTGGGGGCACGATGACGGCTCCTGGCGTATGCGAGCAACGCAATGCGGGCCATCTACTGATAGGAGAAGTTGCCGGCGGCGAGAGCGAGCGAACCGAGCGCGTGCGGCAATGGCTCGGTCGCGGCGTAGAGGTGAGAGTGACACCGAATATTCGAGGAGCCGTCTGGTCGAAGCTACTTCTGAACTGTTCGGTAACCACTCTCGGTGCCATTGCCGGGCGGACGATGCGCGATTATATCGCCTCGGAAGACGGTCGCGAACTCTTCGATCGGACTTATGATGAAGCCCTCTCGGTGGCGCTGGCGAGTGGGGCCCGACCAGAACGGATGATCGTGGACCCGGTGCCGCCGAACTGGAGCGGGCGTACTGTCCCAAGCGAAGCGCACGACGAATGGCTCTGCCAGATCCTCAATAGTTACGGTGACGTGAAGCCCTCGATGCTGCAGGACTTCGAGCAAGGGCGCATAACCGAGATCGACTTTATCAATGGATACGTCGTGAATCTCGGCCGCCAGTTCGGCGTTCCTACACCTGCCAACGCAGCAGTAGCAGAGACAGTCTGCTCAATCACGTGCAGAAAGATCTCCCCAGACCCGACGCTCCTGGGACGAATTCTGCAAGCCATCCGCGGCGAGAACGAACGTGTACCTCCGATTAGAGACGGAGGCAAAGAGTGGCGATGGAGGCCTCAATGAATCGCCCACGACGCCGTATTGGATTGACGCTACTCTTGGTCGTCACGAGCATGGTGCTGTATGCCAATGACAATTCAGACCTGCGCTGCTTTATCGATTCAGCAAGGCGCTCGTTACGTTCGAGGCAATTCGACCGGGCAATCAACGATCTCATTCCAGCCCTGCGGGTTGCGAAGCGTGAGAGGGCTTCGAATGAGACCGTGAGCGCCATCCTGAGCAACCTGGGCTATTCTTACCGAATGGTAGGACGGTGTGGAGACGCAATCACCGTGTTGACGGAAGAAATGCATGGTTGGGATCGTGGGATGGTTGCCCTCGACCAGGCACGAATTGCAGGAATCAATTTGCTTCAGAGCTACCTTGATTGTGGCGAGAGCCGAAGTGCAGCCCGCTTGTGGAGCAAAACCTTAATACCGATCGCTCGAAAACTGAAGCCCGATAGCCCGGCCCTGGCAAGCCTCCTTGCCGCGGGGGCGCTGGCTACAACGGCCGTGAAACACTTTCAGGAATCCGTTAATCTTTACGACGAAGCAATCACGATTTGGGAAGAACAGCCCGAGAAGTACCGGGACAGAATCTGTTCCGCGCGCAGCAACCGCGCTGTCGCCCATGCCTATCTCGGTGAAATTTTGGCCGCTGTTGACGACGCGGATCGCGCCTTGAAGGAACTCGATTCAACCATTGCCATGGAACCGGCGTTCCGGGTAGTTGCGCTCAATAATATAGCCGTAGTCTATTTGATGGACAAGCGTTTCACTAAAGCTGAAGACTGTTTGCAGCGCGCGTTGGCCCTCGTAGATGGAGCGCCACCGCTTTGCGTGCCGGAGGTGGCAGTGAACTATGCCTTCTTGTTACGCCAAACTGGCCGCAAGAGCGCCGCGGCAGCTGCTCAATTGCGCGCGCAGGAACTTTACTCTCAGCGCCGTAGCAAAGCTGGATCACAGACTATTGACGCCAGCGAAATTGATTCATTTGGCAAGTAAACGGTATGGCTATATACGAACAACGATGCATGCCGGCCGGCCCGCAGTATCACACTCGCAGCGGAAATCCAGACAGTTTTTCTTTATCCTCAGCGGCAACGCCGCTGACCAAGGCAAGACGATGGACCAGGACGCGTGTCGGAAGCGTGTCTTAGAACGCTGGAATGTGACGTCCACGCTGATCTACGGAAAAAAGCGAGGCAACGTCGTAGACTGCCAGTTTCGAATCAGCCAGGCGAAAGAGCCGGCCGTTCAGATCTTAAATGTCAGGGAAGCAGGGGAGACTGGCCGAAGGATTGTCGACTCCCGACGTCGTGCCGACCACGCTTCAGCATCCGAACGAAACGTTGTACGCCAGCGGTTTTGCGTTCTCGCTCGAAGAGGAACGGCAACCGAAGATTTGGAAGAGCAGAGTGACGAACGGCGAAGAGCGGCTGATCGCCACCATGTCGGGTACGTTCTTCGCGGTTTTCGAAAAAGGAGGATAGACATGGAAATTCGTGACCCGCAGGAGTTTCTCCGGTATTTCGGAAAAATCCATCAGCGCACGATGAATGTCGTCGGGGCTATTCCACCCGGTAAGGTCGATTGGGGATTCCGCCCAGACAAATTCACGCTCGGCGATCTGGTGCGCCACATTGCGGCATCGAATCGATACATTTTTCTCGAAATTGCGAAAGGTAACCGCAGCAGTTACAACGGATGCGGCAAGGAATACGGCGCGAGCTACGACGAAATCGTCGCGTTCACCGAGCGGTCGCATCGCGAGGCGATCGAAACGCTTTCCCACTTCACAGCTGAAGATCTGCAACGCCGCTGCACCACTCCCGACGGCGCTTCCATCCCGGTGTGGAAGTGGCTGCGCTCCATGGTGGAGCACGAAATCCATCATCGCGGCCAGATCTATATTTATCTTTCGCTGCTCGAAACGCCGGCTCCGCCGATCTACGGACTCACTTCCGAGCAAGTCTGGGAGCGTAGCATTCGTTCTGATCGTTGAGGACCGGGAATGCTCCACGAACTCGTCGAATCCGCAGACGAGTTGCTAGCTGGAGTTCAGCGTGACCCCGAAACGAGCCACCCGCCGAGAAAGCGGCCAGCAAAGCCGTAAAGAAGACCGGCAGAAATTTGGTCGCGAGCCGCTGAGGCGCTGGCGATTTACGGAATCATCTACGTGCGGTTTTTGCAGGAGTTCGAAAACCCCTCCCAAAGTATTGAGGTTGTTGGTCGGGCGGCCGGGATTTGAACCCGGGACCTCTCGCACCCCAAACCGAACTCGCCAATCGCGACAAGATGTCCATTTCCGACTGCTTACAATTATTGGAAATGGCCGCGAGCTGTTGAGAGCTGTAGGCATTTATTGAAGTCGGAGGCTTCCACCAGCTACATTTTCACTACATTTGGGCGGGGTGGACCCCTCCAGTGAGACAAAATCGCTTAGCTACACCTGCCGTTGAGTGAATTTTCGCCTCTCAAGCGGACTCCTCTCTCTTGAGTCACCAGTGTTCGGCGGGTGAAGAATAATTCCGCGCGTCCGCACAGCAGTTTGGGATATCGTTCCGGGAGATCACTCTGCCGAAATTCTCTTCACGTTTCAGGTCTGCACTGGTGCGCGTGAACGACCAATCGTTTCGGAGCTGGTCCGATGAACGTGAATGGATAGCAGGTGACGAGTGTCAGCTCGGGATCAGTTCGCTGGCCCAGGACTTCCACATGATGCGGATCGACGATCTCCAGTCCGTCGACGACATACTGAAATGTGCCGTAAGAAGTCGTCACGACGATGAGGTCCTCGGGCCCTATTTCGCGCAAGGGGCGAAAGAAGGTGTCACGGTGAGCGACAATCCCAATATTTCCGGTTGAGCCTGGTAGGGCGGTGCCGTTGATATGCCCCGCGGCGATTTTAAGAATTCCCGGAGCAGTGCCTTCGAGGACCATAACCGAGACATGGAGGCGGGGAATTTCGATTTTTCCGATCAGCTCCCCACTCTGAGGCCGCGGAATTAAGACCCCATGTCGAGCGACGTTATTCTCCACTCGTCGTGTCCTTGTCTGATCCAGCATGCGGTTCGCTGCGCGTTGCGCTCGCCACATGTCCCATTCGAGATTTCCAAACCAACCCAGAGCGAGTGCGCCCCCTGCGATGAGGGCGCACCCGAAATAGAACAGCTTTTTCTTGCGCATCGAAGAGCTCAACTCAACTTGTTTGCGCTTCGAACGGCATCGAGCCCGGCTGCCAGAAGCACGATCCCAATCAGAGGAATCAGAACGAAATTGCCGGCCGTGTTTGGCAGTTCGTGTGGCACAGCATCTTGGTTCTCAACAACGAACGTCGCGGCTGGCTCGGCCACCTCTTCCTGGGAGTCAGCCGTCTGTTCTTCTTTCGTCGCGACGATGGGTGCCGAAGGCTCGCTGTCAGGAATTATCTCCTGCTCAATTGGCGCGGGCTCGGCAATGGGCGCTGAGGCCAGAGTCACAGACGCTGGCTCTTCAGACTTCGCGGAGATCTGAAAGTCCGATTTCGGATAAACAAACTCGAGACCGTTGGCGTCGCCTGGATAGAACCATGTGTGCAGGGCGGGTGGTAATCCCGATGGCCGCTCTGCGAACGTGACGACGGTTTCGCCGATCGGTTCGAGACGGTAATCTGGAACAGCCATCACCGTCGCCACAAGCTTTTGTTCTTCCGAAAAGATCTGGACAATGCTACGGTCGGACGCACTGTTCAAGAGCCTGAACACGTATGTTCCAGCAGCTAAAACCTTTCCCGGGATCTCGACCGGTTTGTCAAAGGTCAGAACAGTCTCCTTGTTCCACGCATCTGCCTTCGCCGTGGGCGTAAACCAAGGGACGGTGCCCACCAAAAGCGTCATAAAAGCGAACTTCAATTTGCGAGTCATATTTTGTTTCTTCCTTTCTGGACGGCTCAGCGCAATCGATACCTTTTGAACAGCAAATCGCACGAGCGTCGGTTGCGTTCTTCACCGATTCGTTTTTCCGTTTCTTGAAAATGCAAGTACAGAGCCAAACTCATGCGAGCGAAGTATTAAAGAGAGGTTCGCCGTTCTTTCCTGCGATGAAAGAAGTTATTGGAGATCAGGCAAAAGCTCTAGCGGAGTCGTCGCAGATTTAGCACACACAAAGCGCCATAATGCTGGCACTCGACTAGTTTTTTGGAGAGTGAGAGCTTTACCGTTCTGAAAAAGCGCGCGCCGTGCGACCTCGGTCATTTGAAGAGCATCCAAAGGCAGTGTGCGGATTGAGAGGAGTTAGAGAACTTGCACGAATTTGATCGCGTCGACGGCACAAATGGGACTTTTGGGAAGGCTGCTGCATCTAAGGGTGTGGATGACGAATGAACAAGACAGTTCAGCGGTGAACCCTCAGAGTGGCGTCTCAGAACATTTGAGGCTAAACATTGCACGCCAAGGTCTGGCGCTGGCATTTGTTTTGCTGTTCGCAGCTTACACCCAAAGGCTCGTCGCACAAGACCAGCAAGCTCCAGCCCAGGCAGCCCCTGGACCGCAGTATCTCCAACAGACGCCTGAACAATTACAGCAATTGGTGGCGCCCATCGCCCTTTATCCCGATTCACTCGTGGCTCAAATACTGGCGGCCTCAACGTTTCCCGAACAAGTGGTCGACGCCGACCGGTGGATGCAATCGCACCCCGATTTGAAGGGCGACGAATTAGCCCAAGCTGTGGACCACATGGCTTGGGACCCGAGCGTCAAAGCACTCACTGGATTTCCTTCGGTCCTTGGCAACATGGATAAAAACCTCTCGTGGACGTCGTCTCTCGGCGACGCGTACTACAACCAGGAGCAGGATGTAATGGACGCGGTTCAAGCGATGCGTCGCCGCGCGCAAGAAGGCGGCAATCTCAACTCCACGCCGCAACAAGTCGTAACGACGGAGGGCTCCGACATTCAAATCGCGTCCGTCAGCCCCGAAATCGTCTACGTTCCCGCGTACGATCCTTGGATCGTTTACGGAGACCCGATTGTCGCGTGGCCCGGTTGGTATCCCTATCCCGGCATTTGGTATGACGGCCCGACGCTGTTCTTCGGAGTTGGTTTCGGCATCGGATTTTTTGGTCATTACGGGTGGGGCTGGCACCACTGGGGTTGCGATTGGCATCACCACTACGCGGTTTTTGACCAGGGGCGGTATTACTCGGGGAGCAGGACATTTTACAACCGGGACAGATACTATCGAGGCGGAGGCGAGCGCGGCGCTCACTACCATGAAGAAAGAGCGCCACAGTCTGTCCGCGGCGGGCGCGGAGACGCGCGCGGAGTCGACAGCCGGCCCGAACGAGCGCCGCAGCCCTTCGGCGGCGACCGTGGGGCCAGTCGCGGCTATGCCGAGCCTCGCGGCCAGAGCGGTGTTCGCTCCGGCGCCTTTGGCGGCTTCGGTCATGGCGGGGAGGAACGGGGTTTTTCGTCGCGCGGGGGGGCCAGCTTTGGCGGCGGAGGCTTTCATGGTGGCGGTGGTGGCGGCGGCTTTCACGGCGGCGGGCACCGCTGAGTTTGTCACATCAGAAAGGGCGAATGAGACTATGCGGCGAACAAAGCCGAACTTCAAAAGATTTGAGTTGGCTGATTTCCTGAAGATCGGCGTGCTCGCGACTCTGCTGTTCGCGTGCGTACCCGCTGATTCCGCGGCTCAGCAAAAAGAGCAGAAAGCATTCAGGTCCCTGGAAGAAGCGGGCAAAGCTTTCGTTGAAGCCGCGCGGAACAGCGACGAAAAAACTTTACTCGAAATTCTCGGACCGGACGCCCGGCAGATCGTTTCTTCCGGGGACCCGACCGAGGATGCCGAGGGCCGCGCGAACTTTACCCGGAAATACGAGGAGATGCACCGCTTTGTAAAAGAACCGGATGGCTCCGTTACGTTGTACATCGGCGCGGAAAACTGGCCCAACCCCATACCACTCGCAATGAAAGGGAATTTGTGGTTCTTCGACACGGAAGCGGGGAAGATGGAGATCTTGTTCCGCCGAATTGGCCGTAACGAGCTTTCGGCCATCCGCGTTTGCCAGGAGCTTGTGGCTGCGCAAAAAGAATACTACGCGATGCAGCCCAATGAGTACGCCCAGCAAGTCTTCAGTGATGTAGGGCAGCGCAATGGCCTGTATTGGAACGCGCCAGACTTCGAGCCCCAGAGCCCGATCGGGCCATTGGTCGCTTCGGCCGTCGCCGAGGGCTACGCGAAAGGCAATGCCGGCCCGCCGACTCCTTATCGCGGCTATCTCTTTCATGTTCTGACGCGCCAGGGGAAACATGCCGCCGACGGCGCAAAGAGCTACGTCGTGAACGGCAAAATGACCGAGGGCTTCGCGTTCGTGGCCTATCCCGCCGAATACCGTTCGTCCGGCGTGATGACGTTTATCGTGAATCAGGACGGCGTTGTTTACCAGAAGGATCTGGGAAAGAAGACCGAAACGCTCGGCAAGTTCATGCGGGAATATAACCCTGATTCGAGTTGGCGCAAGGCGGAAAAGGAGCCGATGCAAGCCTTCAGCGAGCAGAAACCCTAGTAACTTTCGATAAGCCTCCACGCGCCACTCAGCTCTCTGTAGGCTCATCGGGTAAAATCATCGGTCCTATTTTTGCCGCGACCGGAAAGCGATGAACGCGCTTGAGTCGCCGCCGTCTCGACTTCGAGACTCGCTAAAGAGCATATTTGGCCAGCGGAGATAAATCGGCCGTCGACGCTGCCAGGTCGATGTTAACAGTGACACGCTTTCCCAGTATCGCTGCATTGATTGCGGCTTTTGGGCCCGCTGGACCTTCCCGATCGCTACCAAGGCGTAATGTCGATCCACCATGGTTGTCTATTCCTTCGGAACGTGTGGACCGAACGGGCGGCTTTGAGAGTCGACACGGCGATCTTCATCGGCGTTTCATTCGCTTTCGCATTCGAACTACGGTGCCGTTCTCATCGAAAGACACTTCGTCCAGGAGTGTTCTGATGATGTGAATTCCGCGCCCGTGCGTCAGAAGCCGCCTTTCAGGATCGGTCGGATCCGGCACGGAGGAGCTGTCGAAACCTTCTCCTTCATCGCGGACAGTAATAAGAACCTCTCCATCCAAGCTGCAACGGCAGTCTACATACACCTGCTTGTGAGGATTTTCTTTGTTCCCATGGACGACAGCGTTTGCGAGAGCCTCGTGTAATGCTATTTCGATCGCATCCTCATCCTCTTCGGCCGTGCCACACCTGCCCATGAAAAACCGTGTGAATTTCATGAGTCGCTCTATAGAGGGCGAGATGGCAGTTGTGCGGCTGGAGAAGGAGTGATGCAATTCTACAAATGGCGCTGAATTTGAGATGTCGGTTGTATGGGAGATGTGCTGCGTTGTGTTCATGGTGGTTTCCAGTAACGGGAAAGCTCAGGTCTCCGAACCCGGAATCAGTGAGCTTTCCCGCTGTCCGATGAGCGTGTGAATCGTCGAGTTATTAAAACCTCCATCCGAATCCGATTGAGGGTTCCGCCCGATGGGTTATGCGATCGAATCCATTCAATTCGGGCAAATCATACGTTGGCGAGTTGTAAATCAATCCGCGGTATTCGGCGCGGACGAAGAGATGGTTGCTGAGATTGAAATCGGCTCCGCCGCCGTAGACGAACGTAGCCCGAGTCTGCATGTTCGCCCCCGCGAGGTTTGTAGGATCGAAAAGCAAAGCACCTGCGCCTGCCAGGACAAACGGCGACCAACGCCGCATCGGCATACGGAAGATATAAGCTGCCGAGACTTCGTGCGAATTGGTATCCGCTCCGAATCCGGTATAACTTTGCGTATTCGAGATCCACGCGTAGTTCGCTTCCACGCCGTTGTGACGGCTGAAGTAGTAGCGATAGGTGGCGAGAACGCCAGGGCTGTCAGGGGCGCCCTGCTGAACACCGTTCTGCGTCGTCTGTGTCACAAAGCTGCCTAGTGCCTGAACGGTGGCATCGCTCTTAAATCGTGTATAGTCCTCCTGCGCGAAGGCCGTCAGCGACGTGATTATTGCGCCAAGCGTGAATACAGCGGTTCGATTCGTGAACATTATCTTTCTTACTCCTTTCGATTGGCTGTCGTGTTGCAATCCGCTTCTGAAGAAAACACGTCGGGAGCCAAACCAGGCGACGAAGGTTGCCTTTCAGTTTGAGATACTTCCAAACGGTGCTCGAAAAGACACGGTGCCACAGCCTCGGTGCCCGGCCATAAAACTGGCACGCAGCCACTTTCCGGGAATGGACGTAGCAAACTTGCGTGTTCACTAATCCAGGACATATGCGGCACAGACGTGCGTCTATCGGTCTGTCGTTAGAGAGGCAGCGCATCGATTTCGGCATCCGCTCCGCTCTAGGGGTACGATAAGCATTCCGCGGAATGGGAGAAATACGAGAGGAATGGATATAGAGCACACGAATCTCCGCTGGTCTTCAAGTACAGCAGGTACATTCCAAGGATATAGACACAAAACATCAACGCAATAAAAATCCACGCTATGTTTTCTGGCTCCCTTTCGAGTTTGAGGGTTGGATGGAATGCACGAGCCGTCAAAGCCCGGAACATGTCCTCAATCTCCTTCTCCTGAGCGAGGACTTCAGGAGGTAAGGATATCCGGGACCAGGGCCGTGATGGCAGAGTATACGGCTCCTTCGATCGATCGTCATTGTCGTGCGGCATCAGAGTAGTCATCTGTTACCTTTCAGCTTGAGAATCCGCTGGTGGATAAACACTCCGGGAACCAAACCATGCGATTCGCCCGGCCGTTCAATCTGAAGTGCTTAAAGAACCTGCGCAGGTTCCTGCCGCTGATGGAATCACCAGATCGTTGGCCTGCCGCCATGAAGCTGGCAAAAACGTGCCGCTAGCGCTCAAACAGAAGCGAGGTTCGCGTCGAGCCGACACATCCTCAAAGATCGGCAACCTTGAGGACCAGTCTTCCGCGGGCGTGGCCAGTCTCGATCATCTGATGCGCAAGCGCCGCGTCCTCCAGCGGAAGCACTCTAATCGGAGGCACGTGGACCAACCCACGATCAATCAAATTAGTGATCGCCCGCATTGAATCGCGAGCTCGCTCAAAGTCGATAATGTAAGTGATCTTGCGGAAGCCTCGCCGCTCGGCTTCCTCCGTATCGCGCTCGATATCACCGTCTGCAGTCACGGTGAGAATATTGACGAGACGACCGCCGGGCCGCAGCATGTCCAGCGCCTGAGGCAAGGTGGCGGACCCTACGGCGTCCAGAACGACGTCAACGCCTTCAGCGGACCAGCCGCGAACCGATCGGCATATGTTTTCGTTTTTGTAGTCAATTACACGATCTGCACCGAGGCGGTCGACATATGCCACATTAGCGGTGCCGCAAGTCGCTGCCACCCGCAACTCTGCACTCTTCGCAAACTGCACGGCGAAGCTGCCGACAGCACCGGCCGCCCCGTGTATAAGCACCTTGAGACCTGGCATCGCGCCGCCCTTTTCCGCATGGAAGAGAGACTGAAATGCGGTGAGCGAAGCAACGGGAAGAGCGGCCGCTTGAGCGAAGTTCAGGCTCTTTGGCATTGGGGAAACATTCTTCGCGGGAACGCGCATGAATTCCGCATAGCTGCCCCATGTTTTTCCATTCGCAGCGCTCCAAGTGATCACGCGATCCCCTTGCCTGAATTCGGTGACATTCGACCCAATCCTCTCAACGACACCGGCGGCGTCCATACCGGTGACGAATGGAAAATCCAAGCTTCGTACTCGATAGCCGGCGCGTGCGCTCTGACCCGAGCGTGCTTTCGAGTCGGATGGATTGACACCCGCATAGCTGACCCGGATCAGTACTTCATCATCTTGCGGTTCGGGGGCCGGGACTTCCCTCAATCTCATGACGTCTGGCTCGCCGTAGCGATCGAAGACCATTGCGCGCATCAATATACCTCCTGAACCTTGGGCCGGCAAGCGTCCGCGATGAGCTCGTACGACTTCAGCCGATCCATGTACCCGTGCATGATGGTGGCGATCATGATCTCGTCCGCTCCCGTGCGCTGGGCGAGCCTCCGGAGCCCCGCCTTCACAGTGGACGGGGAGCCTACGATGTGGGCGGAGAAGACCTCCGTGACAAACTGCTCCTGAGCGCGGGACCAATGTCCTGGCTGCCCCGTTTCGATCTCGTCGGCCGAGAGCAGCGGACCTGGGGGACCAGATAAATTGCGCACAGTGCTGACGTGCGCGGCGTGGTGGTGGCGCTCGGCAATCTCGTCGGTTTCGGCGCAGATAATTCCCACCGAGACGATTGCGTACGGCTTCAGCAGTGCCGGCGACGGGCGGAACGACTGGCGATATGCCGCGATTGCTGCGACACTGCTTGCGGCTGCGAAGTGCCCGCCGTGTGCGAAGGGCAGGCCGATCGATCCGGCCAGTTGTGCGCTGTACGTGCTCGACCCGAGCAGCCATATTTTGGGCATGGCCCCCAGGCCCGGGACGGCCGTTACCCTGCCGTACGGATGACCCTCCGGAAACTCGCCATGGAAGAATCCCATGAGCTCGGCGAGCAATGGCGGGTAGTCCTGGTCATTGCGCCGGAGGGCTTGAGACGTGATCTGATCTGCCCCGGACGAGCGGCCCAGGCCCAGGTCGATTCGACCGGGATGCAGCTCCTCGAGCATGCCGAACTGCTCGACCACCGCCAGCGGCGCGTAATTGGGAAGCATTACGCCACCGGAACCGACGCGCAGACTCGTGGTTCGGGCGGCCACGTGCGCGACCAGGACCGCGGGCGAGGAGCTGGCCAGCCACGGCATGTTGTGGTGCTCGGCAACCCAATAGCGGTCATAGCCAACCTGTTCGGCGAGCTCGGCCAGCATCGTCGAATGCCAGAAGGCCTCGCCCAGGGTCGAACCGCTCGACACCGGCGTGTGGTCGAGTATGGAAAGGCGGAGCCGCTCGCCGACGTCACCTTGCATGAGCGTCACCAATCGTCGTGGAATCAGCAGCGGTGTTCGCCTCCCAATGTGCGCCGCCGGGCAGGTCGAACACTTCAGCAATCAAGCGGTACGAGGCGAACCGGTCGCTCGGTGTAGCGATGAGGTCCTGGATGATCAGCTCGTCGGCCTCCACCTCGGCGACCATCGCCACGAGCATCTCGCGCAGTCGCGCGGGCGCAGCGGCGACGCTGCGCGACCACGATCCTGGGACGTAACGAGTCGGATCAGGTAGTCCGCCGAGCTGATCGATCGCGTCGGTGGCGGACGGGACGCCGTTCGGAAGCTGACCCGCCCCGGCGAGCCGGCGTACCAGCTCTCCTGGGGCCTGCGCGCGTAGTGCGTCCTTCTCGGTTTCGGCGCAGACAACGTTCACGCCCAGCATCGAGTAAGGCGTTGCTAATCCCGCGCGGAACGGCGAAGGACGGAACTCGCGGCGATACGTCGCCAGGCTGATCTGCGCGGCGGCTGGATTCAGGAAGGCGGCGAAGCAGTACGCCAGGCCGAGGCGGGCTGCCACCACCGCACTGGACGGGCTTGAGCCGAGGATCCATGCCTCCGGTCGTCCAGCAACGCCGTCAAAGAAGGGCACCTTCGCAAACGGGTGGTCGTCATCGAAGCCCTCGAACCAGAACAGCAACTCAACGGCCTGGTCCTCGTAGCTCTCCTCCGGCAGGATCGCCGATCGGCTCTGTTGGAGCGCGAAATCGATCAACTGACCAGACGTCGCGCGACCAATACCGACGTCGATGCGACCCGGAAACATTGCGTGCAATTGAAGGAACGTCTCGGCGACACGGTATGGGCTGCGATGGTTCAGCAGAACCCCGCCCGAGCCGACGCGCAGGTTGCTCGTTCTTGACGCCACAGCGGCTACGGCAACCTCCGGCGCAGCACCGGCGTTGGTTCGGACGCCGTGCAGTTCGCTCAGCCAGTAGCGGGAAAAGCCCGCCTGATCAGCCACCTGGGCCAGTTCCAATGTCGTATGGAAGGCCTCGATCGCAGTTGAGCCGGCAAGCACGGGCGACGTATCGACTATTGATATCTTCATAGGTCTTTGGAGGCAGCACCTAGAATGCCGTTGGTTCCGGGATTGATGCCCGGCGGGCGGGCAAACTGTTCGGCGTCTGAGTTCGCGGCGGCCATAGCACTCTCACCGCAGTTTCAACGGACAATCCAGGCTTCAGCAGATCTTCGCTGTTGAATTCCTGGCTTTCGGCACGGTCGAAATCGATGCGAACAGGTACGCGTGCCACGCCCCTCACGTATTTGCCGATTTCGCTGTCCGACGAGATGATGCTGAACACCGAGCCAGCGCCTCCGCCGAGATTAGTTACGTGTCCTTTCCATTTACGACCATACGCGTCCACGCTGATTTCGACCGGTTGACCAAGGCTGATATGGGCGAGCTGTTTCTCCTTGAAGTTGGCCGTGATCCAGACATCATCCAGTGAAATGACGTCGATCAGGTCCTGTCCAACGCTCACGGTTTGGCCGGCTTCGACGCGCCTCTTGCCGACGATTCCCGTAATCGGAGAGCGAATGATGGTGTAGCTTAGGTTGAGTTGAGCTTGATCCAACTGCGCTTTACGCTCCATGATCTGCGAGTCTCCCGCCTGCGCGTTCGCTTTGGCGATCCCCACCTGCTGCGGCGCGGTTTGCGCATTTCTTAGATTGGTTGTTGCGTGCAGCAGGTTTCCCTGCGCCTGCTGTGACTCCTGCTGGTCCGCGGCCACAACCACCTCGATCAAGTTCGCTGCAGCTTGCTTTTGCTGAGGTGTCAACGGTGCGGAATTGTATTGTTCTTCGCTAACGATGTCTGAATCTGTCCTCGCGGCAGTTTGAACCTGCTCCAGCAATGCTTGATCAGCTTGTAATTTGTGTTCCGCCGCGGCAACTTCGGCTTGCGCGTTCACTACTGCGGCTTGCGCCGAATTGAGACCGCCGTAAGCGCTGGTGACCGTGATGGCTGCATTGAAATATAAACTCGCTGTGGTAGCCTCGGCATAGGCAACATTCGCGAGCGCTTTGTACAACGCGATGTTGTATTCTTTTTGGTCGATGACGGCCAATATCTCGCCGGCGTGGACCAGTTGGCCCTCCACAACGTTGATTCGTTCTACGTGGCCATTGATCCGGGAGCTCAGCGGCATAATGCGCCCGTCAATTTGCGCGTCATCGGTGTGTTCGTAGAGAACCGAGTCCAGAATGAACCAAACCGACACAATAGCGACCACGGCCACGATCAAAGCGACGATGGTTTTATTACGCGTAGATCGAAATCTTCCGCCGCTCTCACTGATCCATTTTCGAGCTGAATTTCGTTGTTGCACGCCTTGACATCCGCAATTGAGCTTCCTCTCGCTTCCGGCTCGCCGTCGAGGCAGGTCAGCGATTTAGCGAAAGCACATCGTTGAATAGACGCCTAGCACGCTGCCAGTAAATCGGCGTGAGGCCAGGAAATCCGAAGCTCACCTTGGGGACCCGTGGAAGCAACCCAGTGTTTTTTCAGCCAGGTTCGCCGTATCCGTCAATGGAATCCCGCGTGCGCTACCCGTGGTTGCTATGACTCTCTGGACGAACTCTCCACGCGAAAAGCCCGAGCCGGAACTGATCGGCGACGCTCGAATCGGAGATAAAGACGCGATGGCAGAATTGTTCCGCCGTCACTATCCTCACTCCATCGCCGTCGCGCGCCGTATGTTGCCGGCGCAGGGAGAGTTTTTGGACGCCGTTCAGTCGGCGTATCTTTCTGCGTTCCAGAATTTTCAATCGTTCCGCGCAGAGGCGACTTTTAAGACGTGGATTACGCGAATTGTCGTGAACCACTGTCTGATGCGCCTTCGAGAGCCGCGCCGGCGCCAAGTCGTGGTGAACTTGGATCACCCCGGTGTCAATGGTGGCCGTCCCACCATCGTGGGAAACTCCCCGACGCCCGAGGACCTTGCGTTGAGAGCTGAGCTAAACAGAGCCGTCACGGATGCGGCTGCGCGGCTCCCGAAGCGTCTGAGTGAAGTGTTCATTCGTTGTAATGTTTCGGGGCTCTCGATTCAAGACACTGCCAGCGCACTCGGTATAACGGTCCAGGCGACGAAGACCCGTTTGTTTCGAGCCCGCTCTCTGATGCGGCAGAAACTGGGGACAGCCTTTGTTGTGGGGGATTTCAGGGTGGGTGAGACGAGAATCGCTTTCCGGCAATGAGTGTGGTTTTCGCCGCTACGCCTAGTGGATCGGGAAGCGTGCCGGAACTTGATCTGCCGGGCGACATTCAGTTTCGGCGATGATAAGATCCACGTTCTTCACGTCTCGCGTCCGATCAGCCGTGTCGCGATCGCGAACAGAAGACTTACCGACAATCCGCACATCAGCACGCCCATGATGCTCTCCAGCGGCCCTAACAGGCGCCATCTCGAGGGAAGGACGATGTCCCCGTAGCCAACTGTCGCATAACTGCTCGCCGAAAAATACAATGCGGATTCCCAAGACGGGAAGCAGAGCCAGCGATAACAACACGCCCACAACAGAATCTCCAATCCGTGAACAGCGATCACTGCTGTCGTGACTTGCACCACCAGCACCGTGGAGCGAAGCGGCCGTAGAGTATGAACACCGTCCGCAAGAGCACGCCGCACCCAGGTTATTAGGGTGGCGATTCCACCACACTGCAGCCACACGGTAATCGCTACCAGAACCAACGCTACGCCAATCTGATTAATAAAAATCATTGTCCGAATCGGCCGTTTATTTCCAACCCCCACCGAGCGCTTTGTAGAGCTGCACCAGGCTTTGATATTCGTTGTTCCGCGCCTGCGCCAGCGTGAGCTCAGCTTGAAACAGCGACCGCTGGCTGTCGAGGACGTCCAGATAAGTCGCCGTGCCGCCGCGATAGCGCATGAGCGACACGTCAACGGATTCTTGAAGATCCTTGACCGTCTGCTCCTGGCGTTCCCGAACGTCGTGATATTTTCCGTAGCCAATCAAGGCGTCGGACACATCGCCGAATGCGCGCTGGATGGTCTGCTGGTAACCGATTAGGGCTTGCCGCTCTTGTGATTTCGCGTAGCGCAGATTGTTGCGTAACGCGCCGCCCGTAAAAATAGGCTGCGCGACGCTTGCAGCGTAGCTTCCTACTCCGAGAGGAGCCGGGATATTCGATCCCAGAAAGGCGCTATGCCCAAGAGCTGCGCCTCCCGAGCCGAGAAGTGATATTTGCGGAAAGAACATCGCCTTCGCCACACCGATGTTCGCGTTCGCCGCAACCAGGTTCTGCTCGGCCGTGCGGATGTCGGGTCTGCGCTCGAGCAAGTCCGAAGGCAGCCCTGCCGGTAATTGCGGCGGGAGAGTTTCGGTCCATTGCAATCCGTTAGGAGTGGTGATTCCAAGCGCTATTCCGCGAGGCACGTCTTGCGGATAATTTCCCAAAAGGATATTGATCGCGTCCTCGGTCTGTCCGATTTGCCGCTCCAGGTCCGGTATCTGGGCATTCGCTGTATCGAGCACTTGTCGGGACTGAAGCACGTCGAGCCTCGTTCCCACGCCGTGAGTGAGGCGCAACTCGGTCAGCTTGACAGAATTTTCCTGCGTGTGCACCGCCCCTCTGGTGATTTGAAGCTGCAGATCGAGGTCACGAAGCAGAAAGTAGTCGCTCGCCACGTCGCTGACCAGAGTCAGGATCACGGTCTGCTGAGAGTCTTGAGTCCCCAGCAGTTGAGCGCGAGCCGCCTCAGTGGCACGCCGATACCGTCCAAATAAATCGACTTGAAAGACGACATCGGCGGCGAGCGAAAAAATGTTGGATTTGATGTTCTGTTCGGTCTTGCCGCCGCTAAAAGTGGGGTCGAGCGAAACTTGCGGGAACTGGTTGGAACGCACGATGCCAACCTGGGCTCTCGCGGCATTGACGCGCTCGATGGCCAATTGCAGGTCATAGTTCTGCTTTAGCGCCGTGCGGATCAGTTCCTGCAATTGAGGATCGTGAAATACCTGCCACCATGGCAGATCGGCGAATGATTCGGTTTGCGCGGTCTGATGAGATTCGTCAGCACTATGGAATGCGGTGGGCGTCTGAACAACTGGCCGTTTATAGTTGGGCCCGACCGTGCACGCCGAGAGCATGAATGCCATGACGGCGAAGATCGCCACAAGTCTGTTCTTTGAGTTGTTAGGCATTTTGTTCCCCCTCCGTGCCGTGCTGAGATGACGACCTCAGAAAACGCTCTCGTGCCGCTGCGGACCATCGCTCCACTAGATAGAAAACTGCCGGAACCGTGAAAATCCCGAGCACGCTTGCGGTTGTCATTCCTCCGATCACGGTTGTGCCCATGATCTGGCGGGCGATCGAGCCGGCTCCAGACGCTGTCCACAGCGGCACGCAACCCAAAATGAACGCGAAGGAAGTCATCAGGATTGGCCGCAGGCGGAGCCGGGCGCCTTCGAGCGCAGCATCGACCAACGGCTTGCCTTGCTCGTACTGCTCTTTGGCGAATTCGACGATCAGAATCGCGTTCTTGGCCGCCAAGCCGATAAGCATCACCAGCCCGATTTGCGCATATACGTCGTTCTCGATTTGAACCATGTACGGCGGAGCGATGAGGCTCATCACGTAACGGCGCAGCCACAGCACTCCGAAAGCCCCGAACACCGCGACGGGCGTACTCAGGAGCACGCTGAACGGCAGCGACCAGCTTTCATACAGCGCCGCCAGGATCAGGAAAACGAATAAAAGTGAAAATCCGAAAATCACCGAGGAAGGGATTCCTTCGCGCGACTTCTGCTCCTGGTAAGACATACCCATGTAGTCGAACCCCATCTCGCCCGGCATGGTCTGCTTGAAGACTTCTTCCAAGGCCGCTGTCGCCTGATCGGAGCTGTAGCCCGGCGCGGCGCTGCCATTGATCTGCGCGGACCGGTACTCGTTGTAGCGCATCGTGAACTCCGGTCCGGAACGCGTCTCGAATCTTGCGAGCGACGAAAGTGGAAGAGCCTCGCCCCGGCTGTTGCGCACGTAAAACTGCCCCAGGTTTCCTGTATTCGTCCGGAAAGGCGCCTCCGACTCCACATACACCTGCCAGGTGCGGCCGAATTCGTTGTAATAGTTGACGAACAGGCCGCCCATGTACGCCTGAATGGTGTTGTAGACGTCAGTCAAAGCCACGCCTTGCTTCAGCGCCTTTTCACGATCCACTTGCACGAACTGTTGCGGCACACTCGGCAAAAAGGTTGTGCTGATCGAGCCGATTTCCGGACGCTTCCGGGCGGCCTCCAAAAATCTGTTCAGGTTATCGGCAAGAAACTGGACATCCCTGCCGGCGCGGTCTTCCAGGACGAACTGAAATCCGCCGGCTGTGCCGACACCCGGTATCGCCGGCGGCGAAAAGCTGAAGGCCGTTCCCGCTGGTAGCTTCCTGAGTTCCTGGTTCAAACGCGTCTTGATGGCTTGGAATTGTTCCGTCTGGCTCTTGCGCTCATCCCAGGGCTTCAGACCCACCCAAAAGAATGCGTTGTAACTCGTCCGGACATTACTGAGCAGACTGAAACCGATTACGCTCGTGGTGTACTCGACGCCCGGTGTATTTGCGAGAATCTGCTCCACCTGTGTCGCCGCCGCGCTGGTGCGTTCCTGGGAAGCCGAATTCGGAAGCTGCATGTTGATGTAGAGGTAGCCCTGATCTTCATCGGGAAGGAAGCTGGAGGGCACGCGGCCCCCGAGGAAGACTCCGGCCGCGCCGAAGGCCACGAGAAGCGCGAGCACCGACAGGCTCTTCCGGATCAGCACGCCGGACCAGCGGACGTATCCATTGGTCGCGCGCTCAAACACTCGATTGAACCAGTTGAAGAACCGTTGCAAGAGTCCGTGACTATCCACCTTTCTTCGCAGCAGGAGGCCGGAAAGTGCCGGGCTAAGGGTAAGCGCGTTGAAGGCGGACAGAACCACCGAGATTGCGATTGTCACTGCGAACTGCTGATAGAGCCGTCCGGTGATGCCGGGGATGAAAGCTGTCGGCACAAACACGGACGAGAGAACCAAAGCGATCCCAATCACTGGACCGGAAAGTTCGTCCATCGCCTTTCGAGCCGCCTGCTTTGGAGACAAGCCTTCTTCGATGTGGCGTTGGACGCCTTCAACCACAACGATGGCGTCGTCAACCACCAAGCCGATCGCCAGCACCAGCCCGAACATCGAAAGCGTATTGATCGAGAAGCCGAATAGCGGGAACATGACAAACGTTCCGACCAGCGAGACAGGTACGGCCAGCAGCGGAATCAATGTCGCGCGCCAATCCTGTAGAAAGAGATAGACCACTAAGATCACCAGCACGATCGCAATCAAGAGGGTTATCAAGATCTCCTTCATGCCTTCCGTCACGGGGGCTGTCTGGTCGAGTGATACGACATAGTCGACGTCCTCCGGGAACCGCTGCTTCAACTGGGCCATGAGCTTCTGTACACCCTGCACTGTTTGAACTGCATTGGATCCAGGCAACTGATAAACAGCAAGGCCGGCAGCAGGCTTGCCATTCAGCCGACACACCATGCTGTAGTCCTGCGTGCCCAGCTGCACCCGGGCCACGTCTTTCACCCTTACGGTCCCGCCATTCGGCGTCTCGCGCACAATGACATTGCCGAATTCTTCCGGTGTTTGCAGACGGCCCTGGGCGAGCACAGCATAGGTGAATTGCTGGTTCGGTACAGCTGGCTCGCCTCCCACCTGGCCAGCCGGATTGACATTATTCTGGGCCTTTATCGCGCTCGCAATATCGGTTACCGTAATGCCCAGCTTCGCCAACTGGTCAGGATTCACCCACAGCCGCATTGCATACTGGCCCGCGCCGAAGACCGTCGTCTGACCGATGCCGTACGAGCGTGCGATCGGATCGTTTAGGTTGATGTAGGCATAGTTTGCCAGATAGGTCGCATCGTGAGTACCGTGCGGCGAATATATGGCGATCAGCATCAGCGGCGCGGTGGCCGATTTTTTGAGCGTGACCCCGTAGCTGTTCACTTCGGGGGGCAACTGACCAGTGGCCAATTGCTCACGTGACTGCGTGAGCAACAGGTCGACGTTGGGATCAGTTTTGAGATCGAAATCGACGATCAAAGTCGTTTGCTGGTTCGAAGTGGCGTTTAGGGAGTACATGTAGGTCATGTTGTCCACGCCGTTAACTTGCTGCTCCATCGGCACCGCCACCGCGTCTTCCAACGTCTTGGCGTCTGCGCCGGGATAATTGGCTTGTAGCCTGATCTCGGGTGGGGCGATGTTTGGGAACTGTGCCACCGGTAACGCCGCGATGGTTACGGCACCGACGATGACGGTAAGAATCGCGATGACCATCGCCACGATGGGTCGCTTGATGAAGAATTTGGACATGTTTATTGACTCCCTTTTTGTCGTGAGAAATCAGCAATTACTCGGTATTGCCCTTGAATGGCTTGGTTTGCACGGCCACTCCAGGCCGAAGGTTTTGCTGGCCTTCGGCGATGACGCGTTCGCCTGGCTTCAAGCCGTTTTGGATCACCCACATCGTGCCGATACGCTCGCCAACCTGAACCGTTCGAACCGCGACCTTGGCGTCGTTTCCGACAACGTCAACCAGGTAGCTGCCCTGCTGCTCAGCGACGGCCGCCTGAGGAATCAAGATGGCGTTCTGCTGCACTCGCATGATGGCCCGCACTTTGCCGTACTGCCCCGGCCGGAGGACATTTCCTGGATTCGCAAACAGCGCCGCCAATTGGATCGCGCCGGTATTTGGATTCACCTGGCGATCCGCAAAATAAAACTCACCCGGGCGCGAATAAGTCGTTCCGTCAGCCAGAATGAGCTGAAGTTTCCAGTGCTCCGCGGTGGAACCGGAGAACTGTTTCCGTAGCGCCAGGTATTCTTGTTCGCTGACGCTGAAGTAGTCTCTGATTGGATCGAGCGTGGAAACGATGGTCAGCGTTCCGCTGCCGGGATTAACCAAATCGCCAACCTGCGCCTGGGCGATCCCGGCGATGCCGTCGATGGGTGAAACGATGCGCGTAAAATTGAGGTTGATCGTAGCGGATTCCACCGCAGCCTGGCTCGCCTGAATTTGTGCTCTCGCTGCGCCGATCGACGCTTTCGCGGCCTGCACCTGTGCCTTGTTAGCGAGATTCGTCTGAACTGCGTTATCGAAATCCTGCTTGCTGACGGCATCTGCCTTAGCGAGCGGACCGTACTTCTCCACATCAAGCTGGCTCTTCAGCTCGTTTGCCTCGGCGGTCGCGAGTTGAGCCTCGCCCTGAACCAACTGGGCTTCTGACTGCGCTAGCTGGCCCTTGGTCTGGTCGAGTGCCGCCTGAAATGGCCGAGTATCAATTTCAAACAGAAGTTCGCCCTTTTTGACATACGATCCTTCCTTGTAGTTCTGCCTGAGCAGATAACCGCTGACCTGCGCTTTGACGTCGGCATTCACCTGTCCGCTTAGAGTCCCGATCCATTCTCCGTAGACTGGAACATCTCTCTGTTCGACCTCCGCGACCTCGACGACGGGCGGTGGTGCCGCCTGCGCGATGGGCTTGGCCCCCGAGCGGGTGGCAAAGGAAAAAAAGAACAATAGCAGAGTCATCAGCACAACGCCTGATGCCCATACCATGTGTTTCGGTTTCAAAACAAAACTGCGCTTCATCTATGCTTTCTCCTGATTTGGGAACGTTGGTCTTCGGGGACAACTCTTTTTCCACGGCACTTGGTGCCGTTTACGGAGTGATTGCCGGTGATTTCGTCAACCAGAGCGATCATCTCCACACCCTTCGCGATCAGGCGCGCTCCCGCCTGATGCATCGCTGTTAAAAGATTGCGGCCGCCAATATCAACGCCTGTGACCTGCCTCATGTCGACGTCGATTTCTCTGCCCGCGAAAGGCGCCGAGCGCCAGACATTTTCTGTTTCAGCAACCCACGGCCCGGCAAGTTTTCCGGCGAGCTCGAGGCGACATCGGCCGCCATCCTGATGAACTGTGATTCGTAGCATCGCGTGTTCCGCCGCGTTAAGCGCATGCCTCGCGCCAAACGTATTTGTTCGCTAAACGGCTCAACAGGAGCGGCTTACGAACCGAGATGAAAACGGGGATCTGCGATCAACTGCTGGCGTTACGCCAGGAAACTGGCGAATACGAATGTACGGCTGTCGCGAAGCGCAGCGAGCGCTAATGATGGTGCGAACCTCGAGTCCTGCCATTTGTCGGATGACGACGCGCGCTTCAGGTGCGACTTCCTGAGCGTCGCCAACCCGCTGCAAGAACGAGCTGAGATGCGCGGTGCGATCCAGATGCGGGTCGATCGTCAGTCGATGCCGTGAAATAGACTGCTCAACGCCCTGCCACGACCTCACTAATGGGCGGGGCCGGATAGCCCTCGACTGGTCTACCCATCAGCGCCAGCAGCGTAGGAACAAAGTTGAGGCTGTCGTATGGCTGCTCGACGCGTAATCCCGCAGGTACGCCCGCTCCAGCCAACATGAAAACCGAATGCGTCGAGATACGGAAGAACGACCCGTGATTTCCGCCCGGGTTTGGATTGCGCACGTTAAAATTCCAGCCGTAATTCGCCAGGATCAGCATATCCGGCTCGACCGCCGCTCTCAGCCGCGCCGTGAACCGCTGGAGCAGAGGCCAATCCGCTTCGTTCGCGACCGCGCGAAAGGCGGGAGGCACGGAATCAGGCTCCCATCGACGGAAGTACTCATCGAGCCCTATGAGCGCGTTCGAATATCTTGTCCGATGCGTTGCGTTCAACCAGTCCCGTTCGGAATGCCACATATTCAGCCATGTCGAGCGATCGCTTGCGATCTGAAGACCGGGATCTTCGAACAGCTCTAGCGGCATTCCCGGGCTCCAATCCGGGTGGGAGAAACGCAATCCTCCATCTCGGTTCAGCATGGCGCCGCTCACCGGAACATATCTCAGCCATAATTCGCGGTTTCGGTGCTGATTCAGTAGCAGAGCTTCGTGCTGCGGATCGCGATACAAAAACACCGCGTCAGAATCGGGCCGATCCGGGTCGTCCAGGACATGCTCAAGGGCTTGTTTTGGCACACGCACGGCAACGAAATCGATGGGAGCCGATCCGAGCGAGGCCTGGACCGAATTGCGCACGCGCGCTCCGGTAACCGCGGAGAAATAGTCGATTCGCGAGAACGAGCGCCCTTCGTCAAGCGAACCGCCCTCCTTGAAAACCATTCCCTCGCTTGCCGGGCCGGATACATATTTCGCAAGCTGCTCGATCGAATTCGGCTCGCCCATCACCCGTTTCGGAATCAATGCCTCTACGCGAGCGCGCAGCGGCACGAGATCCTTCCGTTCTAAACTCAGCAGCCGCTCGAGGACGCGAAGATATTCCGTATACTCGCTCTGGTCGCGCAGCCATTCTTCCAGTGTCGCGACGCGCCGCTTCGCTTCAAGCTGGCGTCCCGATGCGCGATCCTGCTCAGACCACGCGTGCTTGTCGGCCGCGACCAGGGTTCGCTGACTCCCAATCGCGCGCTCGAGCGCTGCCAGTTCCTGCCTCAGTTGCTCCGCCATCCTCGACCATACCGCCCGATTACGCTCAATGATGGCTAGAATCGCCGCTGCTTCCACGTTCTTCTTCGTTTTCTCAACGTCCGGTCTCGCCAACTGTTGGAGCAGAATTTGAATCTCGTTGAGATCGCTGTTGCGTAATTGGACCGACGCGCGCTCGTTGCCATCCAGGTCCAGAAGCGCTGTCGGATAGTCCTTGTCTTTGGCCAGATATCTCGATTCCGGACTGGGCGTCTCCACCCACGAGACGAACGGGTCGAGCCCGCGCAGTTTGTATTCACCGCGTGGATGGCGACTTGTGACCACATGGTGGCCGCCGCCCGCGGCGCTATTGAAAAATCGGACCAGGTCATAGCCCTGGCTGTATACGTCGGGAATCGAATTCAGGCCATGATCCGAGACGAGAGCCAGGACCGTTTCGTTCGCAAGCGGGCTCGACGCGATCGCCGTCCACACTCGGCCAAGCATTGCGTCGATCTGGCGCAATCGGTTCAATTGCGTCGACTCGTCATTTGTGAGATGCGCGACGTGATCGAACTCGCCCGAAAAGTAATCGAGATACACAATCTCAGGATCGGCAAGCTTCGCGATCAGCTCACGCTCCTGCTGCTCCAGGATTGCATCGCCGAACTCAAAGCCCTTCTGCCACTCATCGATTACCTCTTTTACCGGCCCTGCGACCCGGCTCTTCAGGGTTCCGCTCAGCGTCCCCCAATGCACGCCCCTTTGGAATAACTCCATACCCTGAGAGCGGTTCGAGAACGGGAATTGGTCCGCCAGCAGCGGAATTCCGCATTCATCCATCACCTCGACAGCGGGCATATCCGCACGGCGCGACCGCGCGTAACCGACGTAGAACGGAAAGAAGTTGAGGTAATCGTAGACGCGGCCGTAATAGCGATCGAATTCGGCGTTGCCCCGGATCGCGAGATGCTGGCCCGTCTCGAGCATCGACCACGACGGCGCCGACAGGCTGATGCCCCGCACGTAGAAGTTCTCGACCGAGGTGCCGCGTTCCACAAAAATATGGCGGAACCAGGGAAGCAGATAGCGTTGCCCACTAGGTTCCTTGGAGTCGATGTATCGCGCCAGAAAATCCGCTGGGAGGCCGTCAATCTTGATCACGATCAGCCGTTTCGCCGTTTCAGCCGAGAGATTGCAGCCGAATCCGGCGAACAACACGGCCGCGAGCCGTAACAATTTCATTGCCTGCCTCCGCCGGCTGCCCGAATCGGAGTTGACGACGTTAACGGATTCGCGGCAACCTGAACGGGAGCGCTCTCGTCCGGCAGGTCCGTTCTTTGACGCTTCGACGACGCGAGCTGTCGACGTCTCGATAGTTCGGCCATTTGTTCGGAGTTAATTCCGCTGTGCGGGTGGAGAACCGCCGCGACCATTCTTTTAAGTGGCCCTTTGGTCGCCGCGCGATACTCGTCGACGCGGTCCCGTTCAATCGTTTTCGCCAAGCCGTCCGGATCGGCCGCGAACTTCATCAGGGCATCGTACTGACGCCAAGCAGCGCGAACCTCCTGATCCCACGTTTTCTCCACCGGATCGACATCGAGCTTTTCGATGCACGCTTCGAGATCGCGCCGCAGAGCTGGATCAAGTGAATCACCGGTTGCGAGCGCATGCCGGAGTGCGACAAAGGCGCTTCGCCGCGAAGGCCGGTCCGTCGCCGCGCCGTGTTTTTTATGAACAAACAGAAAACCCGTTTTCGCAGCGAAATAGCTTATGCTTCCGAAAGTCGTCAGTCCGAGAACTCCCTTTGTAACGTCGTCTACCGCTCTCAGCCGCCTCTCCGTGTGTTGCGGATGCGAAGCGTGGCGAAAATCGATAAGCAGGAGCGGCACGCCTGGATAATCGAGCGCATAAACGGCAAGAGGAATCATTTTCACCGAAACGCCTCCATCCATTCCCTCCGCCAGGCGCACTCTGTCTCGATCGAGCGTCCATTCTTCGGAATATCCTTTCCAGGATCGAATGCCCTCATCGTGAAACGGATTCGCGATGTGGAGAAGCTGGCCGTCAAAAAAATGACCTCCCTCCGCATCCTTCTGCGCCATCCAGATGACGCCGAACGAATCCGGCGCGGCATCGAGATGCAGAGGTTCGAAATAGAGGCCGTTCTGCTCGGCAGTCTGCCGCAGCAGTTCCCAATTATGACCGCGATTCTCGGTTCGCTGTTCGAGCGCGTGGGAATAAACGGAAGGAAGCGATTCATCCGCAACCAACCCGCCCATCAGCTTCGAACTCAATTCCAGTCTGCCCTCCAGGGTTTCGATTTCGTCGGGCGTCAGGGCGCTTGCCAGTTGGCCCGGATTGCGCGAGATGATATCCAGCACCTCGGCAACATGAGTTCGGCGATATTCTCCGAGATTGCCGCCGTAAGCGTGTGTGGTAAGGCGGGCGAGCGAGCCAACGGGGTCAAGAACCTGCGACTGGACAACGGAAAACGCGATGCCCGGCCAAAGACCGTGCGCCGGACGCGCCAAGTCGAGCACGGGGCGCGGCGGCCTCGTCGACGACCCGCTATCGAGCCCTGACCGATGATAAAAAAACGGAATTCCCGCGGCGATTCGCTGCGCCGGAGACGGCGAAGCATAAGTAAACACCCAGACTTGCCGCAAACGATCGGTTGCGGGATCGCCATCGCCCATCCCGTCTCTGAGAACCGCGAGCAGCGGAATTTCACTGTTGCCTCCGGTTTGGGCCTGCGCGTTGAGCTTTTCGAAAAAGACGACCAATTCTCCGCCGTTCGCTATGGTGGTCGTTTCGACACGGAGGCCTGGCGATTGCGTCCCGGCTGGAGTGATCACGGGATTGGGCGCGCGCCAGGCAAATGATGGTGAGGCGGTGATGATGAGAAAGAGGGCGGTTCGTAGCATCGAGTTTCGCTGGGCTCACCGCATGCCTTCCGCCAAACCTGCTCGTTTCCATAAACAGCACGTTTACAAGGGCTTACAAGCTTAGCGGTAACCGTAGATGTGTGATCGCCGCGGTGGCGTGCCGCCAGGAAACTGGCGCATGGGCAACCGGGATTGGCGCTAACTGTAGCGAATCCTTGAAGATGATTTCGTAGTCCAATTGCAGTGGGAATTGAAACTATGCCGATGTTGCCTGCAGTAAACCCCTCGAAGCCAGTCTCGTTGCAGAGCGAGCTCGCTTCGCGCTTGAAAGCGCTTATTCGTCTTGCGGAAGCAATCCGGTCGCATCAGGACGAGAAGGATCTGTTTGGGACTTTAGTAAATGAATTGCGCGAGGTGGTTGAATTCGATGTCCTGTGTCAGTTCGACGGCACGGCTAATTGGGTTCAATGGTATTTTGTCGAACCTTATAAGGGCAAGCTGGAGGCCCGGCGTCTAGAGGAGATTCCTAAGGAAGAAACAGCGGCGTGGTGGGTTTACCAGAATCAAGAGCCGGTTCTGGTCCGCACTGCGGATCAGAAGACTCGTTTTTCGCAGATGGTCGATCGGCTCGCGAAACTGGGTCTCAGCTCGGCCTATGTGTTGCCACTGAGCACCGCACATCGAAAGTTGGGAAGTCTCGCCTTTACCAGCCGGCTGGAGCACGCATACTCGCCCGAAGAGCAACTGTTCTTGTCCCTTGTCGCGAACCAGATCGCCGTAGCGATAGACGACACCCGGGCACAGAAACGATTGAAGCTTCTTCTCGATTTGACGAACCGGGTCGTGAGCAAGCTGCAGTTGCCCGAGTTGCTACACGAGATTTCGGCCAGCATTCGGCACGTCATGCAAGGCGAGAGTGTCGTCGTGTCTCTTCCGGATCCGGAAACGGGCGAATTGCGCCGTCGCGCCCTCGATTTTCCAGGCCATGAGGAAATTCTTTCCCGGGCCGTCTCGGATTCTGAAACTGCCGTATTCCGGACGGGCCAACTGCTCAATCTCACCCGAGAGGAGATCGCCGCCTATCCCGACGCCACCGGCGTGATCAATTCGTGTTGCCTGGTACCTCTTCTCAGCGGTGAGCGCGTCCTGGGCGTGCTGAGTCTCGGTAGCTCGCGTGAGAATGCCTTTACCGAAGAGGATATTGCTTTCCTTGGTCAGGTTGCGAATCAGATCGCGCTCGCCGTCGAAAACGCGCTGGCTTACGGGGAAGTATCGCAACTCAAAGACAGACTGGTGCGAGAGAACATCTATCTGGAATCCGAGATCCGCAGCGAACTTCATTTCGACGATATCGTCGGAAACAGCCAAGCCCTGAATCGTGTTCTGAAAGAGATCGAGACGGTTGCCCCGGCCGATTCCACAGTCCTCATCTATGGTGAAACGGGCACGGGCAAGGAATTAATCGCCCGCGCTCTGCACAATCTCAGCTCCCGGAAATCGAATGCTTTCGTGAAACTGAATTGCGCGGCCATCCCCACCGGCTTGCTGGAGAGCGAGCTATTCGGTCACGAAAGAGGCGCCTTCACGGGTGCGATCTCGCAACGTATCGGGCGCTTCGAGGTGGCCCATCGCGGAACCATCTTCCTCGATGAAATCGGAGAAATTCCGTTGGAGCTTCAGCCGAAGCTTCTGCGCGTTCTTCAGGAGCGCGAGTTCGAGCGCCTGGGCAGCACGCGTACTCTGCGGACCGATGCCCGCCTGATCGCGGCCACCAATCGCGATTTGAAAACGATGGTGGAGGAACAGAAGTTTCGATCCGACCTGTATTACCGGCTCAATGTGTTTCCCATCCGAGTCCCGCCGCTGCATGAAAGAAAAGAAGACATTCCTTTGCTCGTTCGGCACTTCGTCCAGCAATTCAGCCGCCGGAATAACCGCACGATTAACACGATCCGTTCCGAAACCATGGAGGCGTTGGTTCGCTATGAGTGGCCGGGCAATATTCGAGAACTCCAAAACGTGATCGAACGTGCGGTGATCATCTCAAAAGGCCCTGTGCTGAATGTAGCCCTCGGGGAACTCCAGCGCGCCGTCGGCCCCAGGGCTACTCAGGCGCAGGTGAAGGTGACTCCGGCCGAGCAGGCGAACCTTGATGATCTATTACACGAGACGGAACGGGCCCAGATCTTACGTGCTCTTGAAGCCTCGAACGGGCTGATTGGGGGACCGAGCGGAGCGGCTGCTCGTCTGGGACTGAAGCGCTCCACACTTCAGCTTCGGATGCAAAAACTGGGCATTCATGTTCGGCTGTCGCGCACAGCGCTCGCCGAACGGACACGAACGGCGGGATAAACGGCTAAATGACGGCACACTACCCGGCTGTACGACAGAGTTCAGCGTGACCCCGAAACGAAGCCACGCACCGAGAAAGCGTCCAGTAAAGCCGTAAAGAAGACCGGCCGAAAGTTGGTCGCGAGCCGCTGAGGCGCCGGGCGTATCTACGGAATCATCTACATGCGGTTTTCGCAAAGGTTCGAAAAACCGCTCCCAAAGTATTGAGGTTGTTGGTCGGGCCGCCGGGATTTGAACCCGGGACCTCTTGCACCCCAAACCGAACTCGCTCATCGCGACAAGATGTCCATTTCCAAGTGCTTGCAATTATTGGACATGGCCGTGAGCAGTTGAAAGTTGTAGATACTTATTGAAGTTGGAGGCTCCTACCAGCTACATTTTGACGACAGTCGGCTGGGGTGGCCCCCTCCAGTGAGACAAAATCGCTTAGCTACACCTGCCGTTGAATGAATTTACTGCTCAAACGAGCTCTCCTCCGATATCTTTCATCGTCGGCTGGCGAAGCGGAGGCGGGGACGGGTGAATTCATGCGTACCCTACTTAAAGCCGCGCGCAATCTATCAGACATCACGAACTCGTATGGTTGGTGCGAGTACGAAATAAGCGAGTGCCGGAACTCAGGGACCCAAAGACTCATGGACGGTCGCCTCCCACGCCTCTGCGCTCGACAGAGGCGAGCCCGCAGAGATGCGTATGGCCTGCGCACTTGTGTTGCCCATCACGAGAAGGCGTAGCGCGCCACCGCTTGCTCGTCCCAATCCAGCCCGAGCCCAGGCCCGCGCGCGGTGACCAGGCCATCAACCGCCAGCAGCCGTTCAGTTAAAACCGCGCCTGCAATGTCCAAATACTCAAACCAGAAAGCCGTCGGCGCGACGGCCATCACATGCGCGCTCGGCTCGACAAAGGTGTGGTTCGATAACGGTAGTGCCGCCGATTCTGCCTGCGCCATCGCCGCTATCCAGCCGGTGACACCGCCAATCTTCATGATGTCGACCATCGCAAGGTCGGAAGCGCCGGCCGCGATCGCGTTCGCCATCCCCTGCGGGAACCACCAGTTCTCCCCGGTCTGAATCGGCACTGGCCGGACGCGCTCGCGAACGGCGCGATGGCCCACAAGATCTTCGGCCGCAACCGGCTCTTCCACCCAGGTCAGATCGAAATCCTGTAGCCGACCGCTTCGCCGCATCCTGGCCGATCGTTTCCGGCCGGAATCGAATGCTGGAGGTCCGTCCTGGCTCACCTTCCTCGGCCACACGAAGGACAGCCTCTGGAGCTGTGATTGTCTCCAAATCGGCTGTGGTCCAGAACAGGGGTCCGGTCGAGAAGCTCGCGCCGAATTGTGCCGATGAGCCGCTCGACGAACGGGTGGGATAGCGGGTTCACCTGCGTCCGGCGCTAACCACGAACCTGCTCCCGAGTTCGAATCGCAGTCCCTCATTCGAGCGAGAATGCGTTTACTCCCGAACTGACAATCACCACATACTGCTTGCCGCGAGATACATAAGTGATCGGATTGGTGTGCGCTTCGGCATCCAGCCTGGTTTCCCATAATGTTTTACCGGTCTTCGATTCGAAGGCGCGGAAACGCCCATCGATGGTGCCGCCGATGAAGATCAGTCCACCGGCCGTCGCGATGGCTCCGCCTTGCCCGAAGGCGCCGGTGTTATGGATTCCCTTCGCTTCCATCTCATCGCTGGTGCCGAGCGGCACTTTCCACGCGATATCGCCGGTATTCGCGTCGATCGCCATCAAATGCGCCCACGGCGGCTGCTGGCAGGGAAGCTGATTCGCGGGATCCCAGAATCGGGAATAAAATGTTCCCCGTCCCGGCAGCGGAGTCGAGCGCCGATACGCAACCACATCGCCCTCCGGGGATTTGTCCAACCGGCCGAGCCCCGCAACGTCGCGTGTATTGACGAACACGTAGCTGCTCGTCGGGTCGACCGCGACGCCGCCGTAGTTCGCCCCGCCCTGCTGTCCTGAGAAGATTACGCGATACTCTGTGCTGCTGTATGGAGTATACGGACCCTGGTTATGAATCCCGCCCATCTTCTCCACGAGGTCGCGGCAGAATTTCTCGTGGTCGGGTTCGCCTTTGAATACTTCATCAGCGGTGATACTCAACCGTGCGAGCGGCGGAGGCTTCACGGGGAACGGCTGTGTGGGCCAGGTCTGCTCGCCGGGCACGTCGCTCTGTGGAACATGCCGCTCTTCGACGGGATAGATCGACTCGCCCGTTTCGCGATTCAGAAAAAACATGAGGGACGCTTTCGAGACGGCAACGATAGCCGGGGTTTTCTTCCCATTTCGCACTACGTCAATGAGCGCAGGCGCGGCCTCTGCGTCCAGGTCCCAAACGTCGTGATGGGTGATCTGAAAATGCCACCGCAGTTTCCCGCTGTTCGCATCCAATGCGACGATCGCCGAGGAAAACAGGTTGGAGCCCGGGCGGCCGCCGCCGTAGTACTGCGGCGCTGGCTGTCCGATAGGAATAAACAGCAGTCCGCGCTGCACATCGACGCTGATCAATCCCCAATTGGCCGGCGATCCGACATGCTCCCAAGCATCCTTGGGCCATGTTTCATAGCCGGCTTCGCCAGGATGGGGCAGCGGATGAAAGGTCCACATCAGCTTTCCGGTTCGCACATTCCACGCTCGAATATCCTGCGCCGGCCCGTCCTGATTATCTTCCTGCCCTTGCGAACCGGTGATGATCAGATCCTTATAAATCACACCGGGCGAGCTCATGTGATAGGGCATGTTCGGAAATTTGTCCGCGACGCCGATGCGCAGATTCACGATGCCCTCATTTCCGAATCCCGGCACGAGCTTTCCGTCGAGTGCATTCAGCGCGATCAGCTTTCCATCGCTGGTCCCGGCGAAAATTTGCGGCACGCTTTTCGCATCGCCCGGCCAGAGCGTCACCCCGCGAAGCGGAGCTCCGGCGCGCCCCAGATCGTACTTCCAGATCTCACGCCCCGTATCGGCTTCGAGCGCGACGATCGTGTGCTGAGCGGTGGGAGCGAACAGCACGTTGCCGATGACAATCGGCACGGCTTCGGTGGTAGGAATCACGCGCTGCGCGCCGCTGCGTTTCGTCGCGTCGATTCCGTACTGCCAGGCCAGCTTCAGCTTCCCGACGTTGGTCGCGTTGATCTCGGCGAGCGGGGAATACCGCTGCGCGCCGCCGTCGCGCCCGAATTCCGGCCAATCGTTTTTCAGATCCACCTTCAGCGAGGTGATCCGAGGCTCCCCTTTTGCGGTCGCGCCATCTTTCGCCATTGCCGGCGCCGCCGATGCCTTGCCGAAGTTTTTGGCGAGATAGGCGACGATCTGTTTGAATTCTGCATCCGTACCCTGCGCTCCCCGGCCCGCCATGGAATCGACGACACTCCGCCACTCCACTTCGGTGCGCGACGAGTCCACCGCCGTCTCCAGGCCATGGCAGCCTGAACAGACGCGCTCGACCAATGCTTTGCCATCTCCATCCGGGAGTTTCACTTGATCTTGGGCAGTCAGCAGGGCGCAGGAGAACACGACAAGAACGAAACGCATGCAGAGAATTATAGCGTCGGATGACGGAAGTGACGTCGAAGGACACTTTATGAGACGGAGGACCAAAGTGAAGTGCACAGGCGCGTATGTTAGCATTTCCCCATGCAACCCCATGGCGATCCTGTGCTCTTCCAGTTTCTTTTCTGGCTCTATTCGCATCCGACTTTTTATATCATGTCGTTGAGTTTAATCCTGACCTGTGGCGGATTGTTGTTCAGGAAACGTCGGCTCCTCAGCCTTTAACCCTTCGGACGAGCGGACGCCGGGTGCATCATCAGGCGCAAAGGACAATTCATGCGACTTGCATTCCTCCTCTCCCCTGAAAGTGTCCTTAAAGTATTGAGTCATGGCCTCGCAGCGCGCGCACTCGTGCGTGCCGCGTCGACAATCCTGTCGACGCCAGGTCCGCGCTCAACGGACGTGGTGTCGAGATGAGTCTCGACACGGCCCGCACGAGTGCGGGCGCTACACTTTCCTTGGTGATCGTGAGCCGAAGGATCGTCCCCAACTTGCTGGCGGGTCGTTTGTTGCCCGATCACAAAACACACCGGTTGCTGCTCCCGTTTTTGATCCCGATATACGACGTCGCTTCGCTATATAATCGCTAGCTAAGGAGAGCCATGAAACTCCGCAGACTGATCGAATTCAGCAGTGTTTTTCTTTTGGTGGTCGCGTCCGTTTGTGCCCAGAGCGCTGCCCCTGCTCACGCGCCAACTCCGAAAGCCGGCGCAATTCCCCGTGCCTCAGACGGGCATCCCGATCTCACGGGCATCTTTACGAACGCGACTCGCACACCGTTCGAGCGCCCCGCTGTCTTTGCGGGTAAAGCGACGATCTCGGATGAGGAAGCGAAAAAGTGGGAAGCCAGAGAGAACCAGCGCTGGGAGGAAGGATCTGACATTGACGGCGGCCGGCCGGTCACGATCCAAGGCGGCGCTTACAATGTTCTCTTCTATGACAATGGAAACGAATTGGCGCGCATCGGCGGTCAGAAGCGGACCTCGATGGTGGTCGATCCACCGGACGGCAAGGTTCCTCCGATGGTGCCGGAAGCGCGCGAGCGCTTGGCGCGGCGGCGCACCGCTGCCCCCGGTTCCGTCAAGAGCCTTCCCACCGACGCCCGCTGTCTGACCGGGAACACTCCCTCGGTTCCGCTGGTGCCCGCGCTCTACAACAACAACATTCAGATCGTGCAGTCCGCCGATTCCATTCTGTTCGAAGTGGAGATGGTCCACGAAGCCCGCATTGTCCATATGAACGCGAAACACGTGGACGAAAAAATACGCAAGTGGTTCGGCGACTCCATCGGACACTGGGAGGGCGACACCCTCGTGGTGGAAACGACGAACTTCGACGACCACACCCATTATCGGGGTTCGACGGGGAATCTGAAGGTCACCGAACGCTTCACGCTTGTAAGCGACAAGACCATTGAATATCGTGCGACTTTGGAAGATGCCTCCACGTGGACGAAGCCCTGGTCGATTGAATTGGCACTTAACTCCGTGCCGGGGCCGCTCTACGAATACGCCTGTCATGAAGGCAACTACGCGATTCTGGGCATTCTCGGCGCGAAATAGCGACCTCTAAAGGTTTGAAATTGATCCGAACTGGCCGACTGGATAAAGCCTTCACTGGTTGCGTGGAGCGATGTTGACTGAGCTAGCCGAACAGTTTGTAGCCGCCTCTCGTCCGACGCGCGCCCGCTTCGTCGGCAAAAACTCTCATCGGATGATGGTTTCCAAATGCCTTCGTGGGGGGAAATTCTACGACGAGCTGGCGAACGCGCGTGGCGACTGTGGCTGAAATTGTAGATGCACGATCCACACCCGCGAACAAGGGTGCGTCGTAACACCTTTGATTCACAAGGATACAAACGTGAGCTAGATCAAGAGCACTTGACTGAAAAACAAGAGGTCCAAAATCCTGTCCTCCAAGTGATTGATTTAGCTGGTCGGGCCGCCGGGATTTGAACCCGGGACCTCTTGCACCCCAAGCAAGCGCGCTAGCCAGGCTGCGCCACGGCCCGATTTGTAAATGACTTACAGAGATTCCACAAGTGCCGGACCGTTTGACTCGGTTCCTCGCCGTAATATATTCATCAAGCGAATCACCAGAGAACGACCGTACCTGAAGGGGGTCACTTCAACCACTCTATCATGGTATCGCCAAATCAAGGATGGGCCCTCACGCAACTATATACAACATTGGACCGCCGAGCGCCCGATGCGCCGCCTCGACCATCAGGCAGTAGAAGCTGTCAAATCCGGTGCAGCGGTTGCTATACTGGGCCGGGAATGAACGGTCGATTTCTCCACGCCGGCTTGCTGCAACTCGCGTTGTTTGTCAATTCATCCCCGGCTCAGGACCCGGCACACAACCCCGCACCGGATCAGGGCTGGACGCGCTTTCGTGGTCCCAATGGCTCGGGTATATCGAAGGACACTGGCTTCCCTATCGAAGTCGGCAAGTCGCGTAACGTCCTGTGGAGAACGCCCGTCAGACCGGGCAAGTCCTCTCCAGTCCTCACCGCGCGACACGTGTTCCTCACCGGGTACGACAAGGAAAAGCTGATCACCCAGTGCTTCGATCGCACGACTGGCCGGCTGTTGTGGGAGCGCGCTGAAAACCGAGCGCACAAGCAGGATGTCAATCTCCTCAACAATCCCGCCGCCATTACTCCGGTCACCGACGGTGACAACGTGTACGTGTTCTTCAAGGATTTCGGACTCATCTCGTATGACGCGGCCGGAAGGCTCCGGTGGAAAGTGCCGCTCGGTCCCTTCACCAACTCGATGGGTCTGGGTGCGTCGCCGATCGTTGCCGGCGATTCGATTATCCTGGTTGCCGACCAGATCGATGGTTCCTTCATCGCCGCCTTCGACCGGCGCAACGGCGAGATCCGCTGGAAGACCGCGCGCCAGGAATCGGAAGGTTGGGGCACTCCCCTGCTCTACGCTCCGCCCGCCGGGCTGTCCAAGGAAGGCTCGGCGCCTTTGATTCTGACCGCCGGCCAGGGCCAATACGGCGCTCATCGCGTGGCCGACGGAAAGCGGGTTTTCAGCCACCCCGGCCTCAGCCCCGGTATGGTCGCCAGTCCGGTACTGGATCACGACACCGTCTACGCGTTCGGCTACGGGGCAGATCACGGACCGAGCCTTTTCTCGGGTGTCCTCGCCCAGTTGGATAAGAATCACGACGGACAGCTTACGCCGGATGAATACCAGGACATCCCCGGCGACACCAGCGACCACCAGACGACGGCGATGTTCGCCGGGATGGGAAAGTACATGGGCAACGGCGACGGCATCGTCACCAAGGACAAATGGGACGCGTGGGGACGCCACACCGGTGGGCCAACCGGTCTGCTCGCCGTCCGCCTTGATGGTGACGACGGTGCCCCGCGCGACCTGTGGCGGTTCGACAAAGGCTTCGCCGGTGTGGTTCCGTCGCCGCTGCTGTACGATGGCGTCCTGTACGTCATCAAGAACGGCGGCATTCTGACCGCCTTCAACCCCGCCACTGGCGAAGTGTTCAAGACCGGCCGCGTCGCCGGTGCGTTGGGCGGATACTCCGCGTCTCCTGTAGCAGCCGAAGGCCGGATTTTCGTCGTCAGCGAAGAAGGAAAACTAGCCGTTCTTCGAGCCGGCCCCGATTGGGATGTCCTGGCCGTGAGCGATCTCGGCGAAGGCGCCTTCGCCACTCCCGCGCTTTCGGCCGGCCGTATCTATTTGCGAACCGACGAAGCCTTATACTGTTTTGCGTCGAAGCCCTGAGGCTGACGCGAATGGGCTTTTGTGCCGGAGTTCTCTTCTTTCTCGTTGACCCCGAGACTGGCGGGATTGCATCGCGTGAACAGGTGAACCTAAACGCTCCCGCCCGGTGTGACGTCGGGAAACGGGAGCGCTGCGGAAGGCTCTTTCCTGGTGGATCACTGGGGCCGCCGGAACAGGCCCCCATAGACGGCTTTCGCCAGGATGTGACCCTGAATCGCTTTCATCACATTGACGCGAGTCTCGAAAGCGTCGGTCGATGGTTTCAGGTCGAGCTTGGTGTCCAGGGCGTAGAGCTCAAACACGTAATGGTGGAGCGGACCGTTGGCGGCGGCTCCCGGACCGCGGTACATGGGTCCTGTGGCGCTGATCTGATAGCTTCCGTCAGACAATTGCGATCCCTTGGGCACGCCCTCCGGCAAGCCTGTTGCGGTCGCCGGAATGTTCCACAGGACCCAGTGCGCCTGATCGTCAGTGGTCTTGTTGCGAGCGACATCCATGTCGTGCATGTGAAGGAAGAAACTCTGCGTGCCAGCGGGGACGTTGGCCCAACTCATCGCCGGCGACGTGCCCTCGCCGACAGCGACGCCCGGTGCAGCCTGACTAAACTTAACGGGCACCTGGCCGCCATCGGGGAATCCAGGAATGGTCAAAGTCATGGCCGGCGGCGCGGGCGCTTTCGATTGAGCAGATAGCGTGGAAGTCATGGAGGCAATGATTGTTGAAAAAACAAGCAATCGCATGCGTCTATCGTAACGTGGAATTGGAAGCCCAGGCTTGGGCAGGTGTTCGGTCCGCCCGGGCAAATTTCGGGCACGTGAGCGTGTCATCGCCTACCGGGCGGCGAATACATCAGTACCAGCGAGCGCTGAACAAACGGCACGTAAATCAACGGAGCGGTCATTCCTAGAGCCAGGCCCATGCTCAGGTGATGAATCAGAAGAAACGGCGATAACGCCCACAAGAGATCCAGCACCAAAAGTACCGGAAACATCCTGGCGAACTTTGACGGCAGCTTCTCAAATTCCAGCGCGACTGCAGTGAGAATATAGAGCCGGATCGGGATAAGCGCCGCGCCGGTCGTGATCAACACGGCCATGAGCATGGGCGGCGGCAGATTTGCCTCCAGGAAGATGTCGTGGATCTCCGTAAGGTTGGCGAGCGCGCCCACGTAGAAACCGATGTACATCGCCTGCACCAGTATCAGCAAGGTCCGGACCACTTTGCGCGACGCGACTGGAAGTTCATCGGGCGCCGTCAGAATCGTTCCGCTCGAATCGTCCGCGCGTGGCGAGAGCTGCGCATCCACGGGATTAGGCCGCGCTGCGGTCTCTATGCTCGCCGCCGTCAGCCCCAGAGGCGCAATAAAGCGATAACCCTTACCGGCCACCGTTTCGACATACCGTGGACTGGACGCGGAATCGTCCAGCGCCTCCCTGATTTTGTTCACCGCTGTATTGAGGGCGTGGTCGAAATCCACGAAAGTGCCGGCGCCCCATAATTGCTGACGCATCTCGTCGCGCGTGACGATTTCCGCGGGCCTCTCCAGGAGCATGATGAGCACTTGAAACGGCTGCGCATGAATCTTGATCCGGATACCGTGTTTGCGCAGTTCACCGGCGGCTTCGCTCGCCTCAAACACGCCGAAGCGGAATACGCGGCCGCCACGATCCCCTGACATATGCAGATTTCCAGTTTAAGCCCTGCTTGTGGAGGCATGCTGGTGACGGATGCTTGGCGATAACAGTCAATGATTCAATGCTTTACACTTTGAGAGCCAAACGAGGAATGTTTGAGCCGCGGCGCATTGCCCCAGCGGCGTCCTTCACGCATAATTCGGCAAGAGAGCAATCGATGACAATGAAAACCGCAGTCGGGCTGCTTCTAGGCGCCTCATTTTGTTCGGCCGCTCACTTGAGCCCGCAGGCCGATCTCGCATTCCGCCAATACGTCGGCAATGTGGAAGCACGGATCGCCCAACAGCATGCGAGCGCCGATACCCACCTCGCCATGCTCAACGTGGAGCCCGGCCGTCGAACGAGTATGGAGCGTCGACTGATTTCAGGCGAAATCGCAGTCGAGCCCGTGAATCCCGCGAACCGCGATTTCCGCGGAGCGCTCTTGCATCACTGGCGTGCCGCCGCTTTTGTGCCCGACGCCACGCCGGAAGGAATGCTGAAACTCCTTCGCGACTACAACCATCTCTCCCGGTATTACGCGCCCGAGGTTGCCGCATCGCACGCGATAACAGATGACGGAGAGACGGCGATTCTCGCCGTCCGATTAAAGAAACAAAGGGTGCGAACCATCGTGCTCGATGCCGAATACAGGGTCGAATCAAGACTCGCTTCCAACGATCGCGGCTATAGCTATTCGCGCAGCACACACATCTGGCAGATCGACGATCCAGGGACGCCCCACGAGCGCCGGCGGCGCGAAGGAGATGACGAGGGCTTCCTCTGGCGTCTCAATTCTTACTGGAGCTTTGCCCGGACGCGCGGTGGTTTGTTCATCGAATGTGAGGCGGTCTCGCTCACGCGCGACGTGCCCATCGGCCTCGGCTGGCTCATCGCCCCGATTGTCCAGGATCTGCCGTCCGAGGCGCTCCAATTCACTTTACGCGCAACCAAGAACGCGTTAATGGCGATCGCGAACAGAAAGGCAAACGGATGAACACGGCATTCGAGATCGAGACCGGGGAAGCGCCCAAAATTGAGAACGATCAGAGTGCGTTTGTGACCGCCGTTCGAGTTCACAACGCGCTAACTGCAAAAGTCGAGAAGCGCCTCTTGAACTGGATCGCGCAAAGACTACCGGCGGCGATTCATCCGGATCACCTCACTGGATTGGCTCTGGCTGCCCAGATACTGGCCGGTGCCGGGTATGCTCTGTCGTCACATGACGCGCGCGCTTTATGGCTGGTGAACTTCTTCTTGGTTCTCAATTGGTTTGGCGACAGCCTGGATGGCACGGTGGCGAGGATTCGCAACCAACAGCGCCCCCGCTACGGATTCTATGTGGATCACATCGCCGACGCAGTCGGCGCGCTGGCGCTGATGGCCGGCCTCGGATGCTCCGGGTATTTACATTTGCAGATCGCGGCTGGATTGCTGGTCGGTTTCTACGCGCTCTCGATCGAAAGCTATCTCGCGACCTACACGATCGGCCGGTTCCATCTATCGCACGGCATGTTTGGGCCGACCGAAATCCGGATCGCCCTGGTCGCGGGAAACGCGTTCATATGCGGCCACCCCTATGTGAATATCGCGAACCGGAATTTCCTTCTGTTCGACGTTGGGGGCGTAGTGGCGATCGCCGGGATGGCCATCATGTTTTTGACGGTATCCGTCCGCCACACTGGATTTCTGTACCGCCAGGAACGGGTCCGATGAGGTTCGGCAGATTCAGCCTTGTCGGGCTGCTTGGTGCGGTACTGCAATTGGCTCTCTTGGAACTCTTGACGAAAAGCCTGGGGCTCCCGATCGTCGCCGCGACGCTCGTCGCCGTCGAACTCACCTTGTTGCACAACTTCCTCTGGCACCAGCGGTTCACGTGGCGCGATCGTAAGATCACAGGCCTTCGGCAAGCGGGCATCCGCCTGTGGCGGTTTCATCTCGCCAATGGCGCTGTTTCGCTGTGCGGAAATATTCTCTTGATGTATTGTTTTGTCGAACGCCTCAAGATTTCCATGGTGGGTTCCACGTTGGGAGCAATCGTCCTGTGCGCACTTGTAAACTTCCAACTCGCCGACCGCTGGGTATACGCAACCAGTCCTGCATTCAGAAAGACGAGCCGGTAACAACACATAACATCGCGAGTGCGTGGGTCCGACCGTGAAAAAAGTACAGACTGCGTTGCATGTCGCACGTTGTTGTAACGTCCGCGAAAGAACTGAAACGCTGAGAGTTAAGTTTGCATGCTGGTTCTGGTCTTTTAACTGCTTCTTTTATTGTGGACTGCACGTTTCCGATGGCTTCCTTGCGCAGGAGGAAATGCAATGTTAAACGACAGTGCGAACTCTAGCTCCGTTCACGAACAACTCGACACGGAACGACACTGGGAATCGTCCCGGCGGGGGCATCGATTCCTGGGCGTAACTCTGGTTTTGGTTATAGCCGCCCTGGCTGGATTGGCGTGGTACGGCTATCCGGCGCTCCAGAAGCACGAGTCCGCAATCGCGAAGCTTACCGGCATTCAGCCCGCCATGGACGCACTCGATAACAAAATCAAGGACACCGGCTCCCAGCTGAAAAGTTTAGTAGGTAGCCAGGAGGATATGCGGCGTCAGATAGACCGCATGCGCGGCGAGCTGCGTACCCGTTTGGAGACGGCCGGGAAGCAGACCAGTGAAGCGACTGCCGGGGTGGTGCGCCGTGTGGAGGCGGAACTCGACGCCCGCATGAATGGGTTGCAAGAAAGAGTCGCGAGTCTGGAATCCTCCCGCGACACTGATCGTGTGCAGATGGCGGCGCAAATCGCGAGTCTGAAGAACGAACTGAATCAGGTCCGCGGTGAAGTGACGCGCCAGGCGGAGCAGATCGAGGCAGCGCGGCGCGAATCGGAGGGAAGCGTCGCGCGCACAGACCAGCAGATCTCCCGCCTGGTGGATAGCGAGCAGCGCGACCGGAAAGACGTCAATCAAATCGCCGGCAGTCTCGCCACTGAGCGCGTCGGATTTGAGGTGTCCAAGGGACACAGCCGGCAACTCGCGCCGGGTATTTCGCTGGGGTTGACAGCGACGGACGTCCTGCATCGCCGCGTAAGCGGTTGGATGTGGATCATGCCGGAGCGCCGAACCATCTGGCTGCGCCAGCAAAGCGTCCAGGTCCCGGTGGTGTTCTATGGCATGGCCGACGGCAAGAAACACGAACTAGTGATCACTCAAGTCGCGCCGAATTCCGTGGCTGGCTATGTGATCCTGCCGAAGGGAGCCGGTTCTGTAACAGGCTCGTCCGCGACGGATTCAGGCCCTGTCGAGAACGGCCGTTAAGGCGAGCATAGAATGCGTCTGACTTCACGCCTGTGTTTTTCGCTGATCGGAAGCGTTGCGGCAGTGTCGCTGGTGATCGCCTATTTTCAAACCAGGGCGGACACGCGCGGCCTGCATCGCGAACTGGAGCGCCACGCGTTGGTGCTCGCAGACACGCTGGCCAAGTCGGCGGAGCCGCTCCTGGCGAACGGTTCCCGACGCGAGCTACAGCGCTTAGTGGACCGCTTCAAGAATCGCGAGCAGACCGCGGGCATCGCCGTGTACGACCTGAACGGGGAACCGGCGGCGGTCAGCTCCGGCCTGGCGCCCAGGTTGGACGGAATCCCTCAACCGATCTTGCAATCGATTCGAGACGGCGCGACGCACGCGGACTTCATCAGAATGCGCGGCGACCCAATGCACGTCGTCGCGCTTCCGCTGCGCCAAGACCCTGCGCCCATTGGCGTTCTTGCGATCTTCCATGACACGGCGTACATCGAGGCGCAAACCGCGTCGCTGTGGCGGCGCGCTCTCATCGGCGTGGGAATCCAGACGCTGTTGATCGCCTCTATCACGCTGCTCACCATCCGGTGGGGATTCGGACGGCCCTTGATCCGCATGACGCGGTGGCTGCGGGATTTGCGCGCGGGCCAGACCACCGAGGCTCTCCAGGTTCCGGCGCGCGGAGAATTCGAGCCGCTCACACAGGAGGTCACTCGTCTGGCATCCAGCTTAGTGGCGGCGCGCGCGGCAGCCGAAGAAGAGGCGCGTTTGCGCGAATCGGCGGAATCGAATTGGACCGCCGAGCGGTTGCGGGTCTTCGTCCAAAGCCGGCTGGGTGGCGACCGGCTGTTCGCCGTGTCCAATCGCGAACCCTATGAACATGTCCGGGGCGCGACCGAGATCGAGTGCCGGGTGCCCGCCAGCGGTCTGGTGACCGCGCTCGAACCCGTGCTGCGCGCCTGTGACGGCACCTGGATCGCGCAAGCTACCGGCGACGCGGACAGCGAAACCGCGGACGAAGACGGCCGCGTGCGCGTTCCGCCCGATCAGCCTAAATACACCTTGCGCCGCGTGTGGTTGACGCCCGAGCAACAGCAGGGCTTCTATTTCGGTTTCGCGAACGAAGGGCTGTGGCCCTTGTGTCACATCGCGCACACGCGTCCGACGTTTCGTATCGAGGATTGGGAAGCCTACCGGGATGTGAACGAAAAATTCGCCGGCGCCGTTCTCGAAGAGATCCGCAATGAGGAAAGTCCCGTGGTCCTGGTGCAGGACTATCACTTCGCCCTGCTTCCGCGAATGATCAAACAGCGGCGTCCGGATGCGCGGGTGGCGATCTTCTGGCATATTCCGTGGCCGAATTCCGAAGCTTTCGCAATCTGCCCGTGGCAGCGGGAACTGCTGGACGGCTTGCTGGGCGCGGACCTGATCGGGTTCCACATTCAGGCGCACTGCAATAACTTTCTGGAGACGGTGGACCGCACCCTAGAATCGCGCGTCGACCGGGAGCGCTTTTCGGTGACGCGCAACGCCCATCACACTTTGGTGCGGCCGTTTCCGATCAGCGTGGCTTTCCCCACGGCGTCCGCGGACCAGGCAGAAAAATCCGCGAATCCGGCGGAGTTGCCTCATCTCGAACGCGCGGAATTGCTCGGGAAGCTGGGAGTTCGCGCCAGCTTCATGGGCGTCGGCGTGGACCGCATCGATTACACCAAAGGAATTCCAGAGCGCTTCCGCGGCATCGAACGATTCTTAGAGCGATGTCCAGCTTACAAAAACGAGTTTACGTTCGTGCAAATCGGCGCGCCCAGCCGCACTCACATTCCGCGCTACGACACCCTCATGCAAGAGGTGATCGCCGAAGCGGAACGCGTCAACCGGCGCTTCCAAACCGGCAACTGGAAGCCCATCGTCCTGCTGGCGCGCCAGCACAGTCACGCCGAGATTCTGCCGTACTATCGCACTGCCGATGTGTGCCTGGTGACCTCGCTGCACGACGGCATGAACCTGGTGGCGAAAGAGTTCGTAGCATCGCGCAATGACGACCAGGGGGTGCTGATCCTGAGCCGTTTTGCGGGCGCCAGTCATGAACTCGCCGACGCGCTGGTGGTGAATCCCTACGACGCCGAGGAAGTGGCTCACGCTATCCATCGTGCTCTGGAAATGTCTCCGGAAGAAAGGCGCATCCGCATGCAGCGCATGCGAACCACCGTGCGGGAGCGCAACATTTATCGCTGGGCGGGAAGTCTTATCGAAGAGCTGTGCGCCATCCGCACTGGCAGCAGCGCCCGCAGGCTCGCCCTAGTTCGGAGCGCCGCGAACTATCCATGATCATGAACCGAGCTTGTCCCCATGCGCGTCATCTTTTCGAGGATTGGACCAAGGTCTCAAGCCGGATGCGCCGCGCTCCTGTCATCGCGTTGTTTTTGGATTTCGACGGCACGTTGGCGCGTCTCCAGCCGAGACCAGACCAGGTTTCGCTGGACGGCCCCGTGCGGCATGCGCTGGCGAAACTGGCGCGAAACCCGCGGTTCCGCGTGTGGATCATCAGCGGCCGCAGAAGGGCGGACATCTGTTCGCTGGTCCGCGTCCGAGGTATCCGCTACCTCGGCCTGCACGGCTGGGAAGGACGCCCAGGCAATGCGCTCGCCGGCGAGACGCATCGCTGGCTATCGTCCCTGGCCGCATGGTTTGAAGCTCTATTGGCGCCAGTCCCCGGAGTCTGGGTTGAAGACAAAGAACACGCGTTGGCGATCCATTACCGTAATGCCGCCGACGCGGACGCACGCGTGGCCAAAGCGCTTCTGGAGCGAGTCCTCGCGCCTTTCGCCCAGCAGTTCCACATCGAGAGCGGTAAACGCGTGTGGGAAATTCTCCCGTGGGAACTGGAAAATAAGGGCGCGGCCGTGAGGCGCGAGCTTAGCGTTCTCGCTGGACGCGCGCTCCCGGTGTATGTGGGCGACGACCAGGTGGATGAATCCGCTTTCGCGGTTTTGTCTACCGGCGTAACCGTTCGTGTGGGGCACACCGTCAGCAGTAAAGCGCAATACCGTTTGGCGGGCGTCGCCCAGGTACGGGCCTTTCTTCACCGGCTCACCACGGAGTTTGCGTGAGAGAAGCGACGCAGCCATTTCAATTCGTCACCGCAGCCTACCTCACATGCGTCGAAAAGGAACAGGCGCAGACCGTAACCGAACTGTTGGAGGCCATGGATCAAGCGAACGACGACACCATCTTTTACCACACGGTGCAATGCCTGGGAAGGTATCACTTTCTTACCGAGGGCTTCGCGAACGATTTCGCGCAGTGGGCGCTTGCGTCACTCAACCTGGCGGAGCTGGCTGAACGGCTGGCGAGCATCGACGTTCGGGATTACGTTTCCGTCGCCGAACTGCGGTCCGATCTGCGGCGCATGCTCTCCGAATTCCGCGACCAATTTCCGAACCACGCCAGCCGGGCCGGATTCGAGCCGTTCTATTTTTGTCGCGCAGTGGAGGTAACGCGACCGCTGCCCTGGGATGCTCGCACTCTCTCCGGATTTCGCGCTGGCCTGGAGCGGCTCAGCCATGCGTCCTTCTATAATCACTTCATCGCGTCGCGCTTGCGCCTGCAATTGCGAACCAACGATTTCTCGCATTGGTTCCAAGCCGCGCTCGGCCTGGAACGACTGGCCGCGCGCACCGACCGCATCGATATCTACACCAACACTCTGGACAGTGCCCGGTGTGAGTTGATCGAACTGGTGGATCGCGAGATCAGACTATGACCAATGCGCCTCTCAGTGTTGTTGCCGCCGCGGCGCCGCCCGCGACTGAATCGGCGACCCAGGCGGCATCTTCGCTCGATCCCTACATCCCCATCGTGGGGGCGGCCGAGGTGGAGGAGTTACGAACGCTGGCGAGTCCGCTCGAAGGGTCCTCGGTCCAGATGGTCAACTCCACGGCGGTGGGCGGAGGAGTTGCCGAGATGCTCATCCGCTTGCTTCCGCTGATGCGCGGAGTCGGTCTCGATCCTCGCTGGCAAGTCCTCGAAGGCGACTTGGAATTCTTTGAAGTCACCAAGGCGTTCCATAACGCGCTGCACGGCGCGGCTTACCAGGCGAAACCTGCCGATTTTGAAATCTTCCGCGAGTACAATCGCCGGAATGTTGCGCGGCTCCGTGCAGACGCGCGCTTTATTGAAATTCACGATCCGCAACCCGCGGCGTTCATCGACGCTCGCAAAAGTGGCGACACCCGGCACTGGATCTGGCGCTGCCACATCGATCTCTCGCACCCCGATCCGAATGTGTGGAATTTTCTCGAACCATACGTTAGCCGGTATGACGGCGCAATTTTCTCTTCTCCCGAATTCGCGCGCCGGCTTCCGATTCCGCAGTATTTGTTCTACCCCTCCATCGATCCGCTGGCGGACAAGAACCGGGAGCTCGAGCCGCAGTTTGTCGAGAGCGTGCTCACTCAATTCGGAATCGACGCAACCCGCCCGATTCTGACTCAGATCTCGCGTTTTGACCGTCTGAAAGATCCTCTCGGCGTGGTGCGCGCGTATCGTCTGGTCAAGCGCTACTTCGACTGCCAGTTGGTGCTTGCGGGCGGAGGCGCGCCCGACGATCCCGAGGGCAATCAGGTTCTGGCGGAAGTGCGAGAGGCCGCCGGCGGAGACGCCGATATTCACGTTCTGGAACTCGCCGCGGCGAGCCCTCTTGAAGTGAACGCTCTGCAGCGCGCATCAACCATCGTGATTCAAAAAAGTCTCCGCGAAGGGTTCGGACTTACGGTTGCGGAAGCGTTATGGAAAAAGAAACCCGTCGTCGCGTCAGCGGTAGGAGGAATTCCATTACAGGTGATTCACAAGCACACCGGTTTGCTGGCGCACTCCGTCGAAGGCACCGCGTATCAGATCCGTTTCTTGCTTTCACATCCCGAAATCGCGCGCCGCATGGGCCAGCAAGGTCACGAACACGTGCGTGAAAACTTTCTCATCACTGGGAATCTGAAGCGCTATCTGACATTGTTCCTGCATCTGACCGGCGTCTAACGCGCGACAGTCATGGAGCGCGTTGCTCGTCCTCACGTCGCCACGGATTATTCCGGATAGTACCCTTCGCGCGCTCTAATCTTGAACGCTCCGGAAGCTCGAATCTTGACGTCGATGCTGCGCCACTCTTGTCCTTCGGCGGGCGCGGGCTGGAACAGGAAAAAATAGCCGTGTTGCAGGTCTTGAGAAATTCTCTCGAAAACGGCTCGCACTTCGGCGGCATTGTGAATCGCGAACGCGCTCCCGCCGGTCGCCCGCGACACGTCGGCGAGCTGTTTGAGCAATTCAGGATGACTCAAAGCCTCGCCTTGCGCGATGGTGTACACCGGAATGCCGGCGCCTTTGGCGCGCTGGATCGCGGCCTGCGCGGTAAGCGTGCTCGAATTGTCGTCTCCATCGGTGAACACGATGATTACCTTCTTCCCAGTCCGTCCCGACAGGTCCCGATTCACGCGCACCAGAGCGTCGTAGAGCGCAGTCTCGCCCATCGGCTCCGTGCGGAGAATGGCGCGCTTAGCCGCGAGCTTATCGGTGGTGAACGCTTGCAGCGCGGTGACGCGATCGTTGAAACTGTACACGGCTACGGAATCGGCGGGCCGCAAATCGGAAATCAGTTTCATTGCCGCATTTTTGACGGACGGAAGCGCTGCCTCCATGCTGGCCGTCGTGTCGAGCAAGAGTGCGACCGATACCTCTGCTGAACGCGATTCGAATCCCACCATCGGCTGCGCTTTCCCTTGTTCGAAAATGGTGAACTGATCCTGCACCAGGTCGTCGACGTAGCGGCCGCGGGAATCGGTTACCGTCGCGTACACTTCGACCAGCCGGCCTTGACTGCGGAACACCGCCTCCGCGGCGGCGCCCGGCTCCAGTTCCGTTTGCGTGGGAAGCACCGGCGCAGCGTCTCCCACTACGATTGGACCGGCATCCTCGATCACCGGACTTGCTGTGGCGAGCTTTGCCGCAATTTCGGCGAAACCCGCGAATCCACCGCTGAAGTGCGAACCGGGGGCTTGATTCGACCGGTCGAGCCGCGACGGCGCGAACAAGGTTTCGCCGCCTGCAAACCGGTGCTTGCTCAATAGCATCGGGTCCGAGCTAACCAGCAGTCCGTCCGGATCGAGCGTCGCGGCGTAAATCATCCCACTCAGGGCCGCGGCGGCTTTCGCGGGATCGTCGAGCCGAGGCACGTTCTGCATCGTCATAATGCGACCAAACACGACTCGGCGCGCCGGCGTGAAACGCAATAATTCCTGGCCTCCCAGCGCGCGCGCCAACTCGATCGCCTTCGCATTGTGGCCGCTCGAAGCCAGATCCTCGCAAACACGCCGGAACGCCTTAGCGCTCTCCACCGCGTCGAGAGCCCCTGTCTTGCCGCCGCGCGAGATCAACTCAACCAGCGAGTACCACTCCGCGAGCACCGTGTTCTGCGTTTCTCTCGGCAGCTTGCCAGCCGCTTGCGTGAAAACCGCCAGAGCTTCCAATTCTGCCGATCCGATCCATTTCAACTGCTCGAAATAAGAAAACAACGGCTGCCATTGCGCGTCGAACTGCGCCAGCAGCGCTGCCGATTTCAGATCGAATGGACCACCGCGGCGCTGTTCCAGCCCGGAGGCATGCAGCAGCGCTTTCAGCGCCGGCAGCTTCAATAGCATCTCGTCGTCGGCGTTCGGCGCGTTGGTCCATGCGCCTCGTCCACCCGGGAATCGCACATTCCCGGAAAAATCGAGCGGGAGGTCCTGCAGCAAGCGAGTACGCCAGCGCTCCTCCGGAACGATGCGGCTCCAGCGCGGCTCGCCGGAGTCCCGATACCACGCGTAGACCCGTTCCGCGCGTTGCGGAGTCCCGGTGAAGTAGCGCTGATGCGCGGAATCGGCCTGGGAAAGCGTATAGTAGAACGCCGCGAGCGCCCCCTCATCGCGTTCCAGCAGCGCCCGGAAAAACGCGCCGGGCTTACGCGGACTCACTCCCGTCAGCTTCTGCCATGCATCCTCCGCGCCCGGCGTCGCGACCCCGTCGGCGGACATCGCGAACGCTTCGGCGTAACGGGCCAGGGGGTCCGCCAGTTTCTCGACCAATACTTGCAAGCCGATTCCCGATAAAACGGCCGCTGCTGCTTCCGCGCTCATGGCATGCAATCCGGCACAAGTTTTGCCGAGCCGGAAATCGCGAGCGAACGCCTCCGACATGCCACCGGGGTAGGAGGGCAGATCCTTGATCAAAGAAGCCCACGCATCTCCACCCGCGAGCCGGGCGTTTTCCGAAGGAATCTGTATCGGGAAACTGCGGCCTGCCTCGAGCGCTTCCTGAAGCGCGACTGGATCGATGCCCAGCGCCGCGGCAAACTGCTGGCGCCGTACATCGCCAGGGGCGTCGCTGAGCTCGAGCGTGTCTTTCGCAATCCTCCAGCCCAAAAGACCGAGTACCCGTTCGGTATTCTTTCGATGCGCGTCGTCGAGTGACAACGTGATCTCCGTAGCGGCCCCGCGCCGTTCTCCGGAACGCCCCAATTCCACCACCGTCGCCATGTAGGCGCTCAGTCTGGAATGATATCCGGGAATCCCGGAAGACAGCCCCGGCGAGCTTTCGCGAACCAGCGCCCCGCAGTAGGAAGCGAAGAAATCGGCGGACGACGATGTCACACCCGAATTCGCGATCGCACCCAGCGCCTTCATTCCGCCCGGAACCCAAGCCTCGCCCATCGTGGATGGCTGGAGCCGCGCGACCACCTGCTTCATCTCCGCGGCGAGATCGGTCGACTGCGGCGTACCCAAATGCTCCAGGCGATTCCGCACGTCCGCGACGTCGGCCGCGCGCGGAGCTTGCGTGATGTAGCGCTGTAAGTGTTCGCGAGCGGCGTCGAGGTTGTGTTGAGCCTCGAGAATCAGGCCGAGAATATATTCGGCTCGCGGCAAATCGCGATTCTTGTCGCTGCGAATGCATTCTTCCGCACTCGCCTCCGCCTGGTCCAGGTTGCGCAAATAATACTGCGCGATCGCGCGCTGAATGTGCGCCTCCGGATAACGCTTCTTCGTATCCGCTGCGATCAACGCATCCGTGGTTTTCAGCGCTCCGGTCCAATCTTGTGCCATGACGTCCAGACGCGCGAGCATCATCTGAGCCATCAGCAATTTCGGATTCAACTCGATGGCCCGGTGCTCCGCCTCGCGGGCCTTGCCGACATCGCCGAGCTGCTCGGAGACGATCCCCAGCGCGTGCCACGCCTCCGCGAATCGCGGGTGTATTTTTACCGCCACCCGGAGTTGAAAATCCGCTTGCTCCCAATTGCGCGATTGAATCTCCCGGGCCGCCTTCAGCCACGCGTTCGCAGCTTCCCGCGGGATCTTCGTGTGTGTAAACAAATCGAAGCTCTGCTGCTCGCTGCGATTGATTAGAACGATCGCGGGAAGGTTCGGATCGCTGAACCATTTCCAGTCGGAGATGTCGACGCTGGTGGAATAATACGTCTTAACCGATGCGCGCAGAGCGCAGGTCCGGGCCCACGACATGACCGAGAAACCGTCGCTGGGCAGGCGAAAGTAATATTCGCCTTTTGCGTTTGTAATGGATTCGCGAATCGGATCGGGGCTGTCGATACACACCCGCTCAATCGTCACCGGCTTCCCCGGCGGCGATCCGTCCTCCAGCGTGACTTTGCCGTGAAGAAAGAGGTCCGCCGCGGCCGCGGTCTGAAGACCGGCGCAGAGGAGCAGCCCTATCCACCCCATTCGCACGTTTGTCATCTTAACCCGTTAACTCGCTCCACCCAGACGAACCGGACTATGGAGCCGTTGCAGCCCACCGTAGATACTTCACAATCTCACCGAGTTCCGCATCACCATAAGCGCTGACCGCATTGCGATGTTCCCAGGCGCTGCCGTCGGTTAGCTTGACGGCATTAGGTGTGAACGTGCGCAAAACCGGCAGGGGGGAACTCAAGTCGAAAACTCGAACGCGTCGTTCCGACCGCTCGGCGAGGAAGGCCGGAAACGCCGTTTCGCCAACCGGCTGCGCCGTCATCACATGACGAACTGCTACTGCCCGCAAATCCGCGGGAACCACTGCGGTTTTCAAGTCGGACGCGACCGGCGATCCGCGCTTTTCCAGTTCGTGGCACCTGCCGCAACCTCCCATGCGAACCGCATCGAAGAACAGCGTCTGGCCGGGCCGGACTTCCGCCGGGATCAGGCGGATCGGCGGCAACTGACGGCCCGTCGGGGGAGGCGTCGCCTGCATCGTCATCAGGTAGGTGACCACTGCGGTGATGTCGTCCGCCGGGAGTTGAGCGCCAAACGCGGGCATCCCTTTGTCGGCGATTCCGTTGAACACGGTGTTGTAGAGCTCTCGGGAAGTGAAGGTGCGGCCGGCCAATTTCGGCGCCCGGCCCGCCGTTCCGTTGGGACCGTGGCAATACGCGACGCTGCAACTGGCTTGGAACACTTTCTCGCCACGAAGGACCCCGGCATCCTGCGCGCAAAGCGGAAGCGCGGCCGAAAGGAGCACAAGCGCCCGCATCACTTTACCCCCACGCTCTCCGGTAGTTTGAAAACGAAGAGAGCGGACCCGGGACGCGCAGCCGGAGCATCGGGAAACAAACCTTTGTGAGCGCCGCCGACCAGCGAACCCCATCCCGTCGGCGTCGCGATGTATTGGCGGCCGCCGATCGAATAACTGATCGCCGAGCCTCGATGCCCTCCACCGGTTTGAAAACTCCACAGCCGCGCTCCAGTGCGCGCATCCAGCGCGAAGAAATTTCCCTCCGGATCGCCGGTGAAAACCAAACCACCGTCGGTGGTCAGGATCGACGCCATGATCCAAGTTGTGACGGGAACGCTCCATTTTCGCTGGCCCGTCGCGGCGTCGAACGCGGCGATGTAGCCTTCAACCTTGCCGCCCGGAGGAGGCTTCATGAACCAGTTGCCGCCCGTGAATGGACTGCCTTCGGCCACCTCTTCGTCGCGCGCGACCAGGTCGTTGCAAAGTTCCTGGACAGGAAGGTACAGCATCCCTGTGTTTGGCGAATACGCGCCTTGATTCCAATTCTTGGCGCCCACCACGCTCGGGCAAATCAACTTGGATTTACCGACTTCCGGTTCCACGCGCCCGGCCAGTTTACCGGTTTCGGTGATTCCGGCCACCCAGTTGATGTTTTTCGAAAAGGGCCAGGCTTTCAGAAACTCGCCCGTGACGCGGTCCAGCATCCAGATGTACCCGCCTTTGGTCGGATGCAGCATCACTTTACGGGTTCGCCCCCCGAAGGGAAGGTCCACCAGGATTTGCTCGAACGCTGCGTCGAAATCCCACACGTCGTAGGGAACTTCCTGGAAATGCCACTTGAGTTTTCCCGTGTCCGGATCGAGCGCGACAATGCTGGCAGTGTACAGGTTGTCTCCTTTTCGATTCGATCCGTTCAGATCGGAAGAAGCGTTGCCCACACCCCAATACAGAAGGTTCAGCTCCGGATCGAACGAACCGGTCATCCACGTGGAACCGCCGCCGAACTTCCAAGTCTCGCCCTTCCATGTCTCGTGGCCTGCCTCGCCGGGACCAGGAATGGTATAGAAGCGCCACCGCAGACGTCCGGTCTTGGCGTCGAACGCGGTCAGATAGCCGCGATGCGCCGAGTCCCCTCCGGTTACGCCCGCGATGACGATGTCTTTGATCGCCAGCGGTGCGCCGGTGGTATTGCAGCCGCACTGGCGCCAATCTTCGATGTTTACTTTCCAGACTTCCGCGCCGGTTTTTTGATCGAGCGCGATCAGATGATTGTCGGGCGTCCCCAGAAAAACCAGGCCGTGCGCGACGGCTACACCCCGATTCTGCTTTCCGTAGGCCAGCGCTCGCACATCGCCGGGAAACGTGTAGTGATATTCCCAGATCAAGCGCCCGGTCGCCCCGTCAAGTGCGAACGCCCAGCTACTCGATGTGGAAAGATACACCACGCCGTCGACCACGATCGGTGTGGCTTGGAGGCCATTCTCGTAGTCGCCAGTCTGGAAGACCCAGGCAGGCGCAAGGTTCGCGACGTTGCCCGTGTCGATCTGCTTGAGCGCGCTGTGGCGCCAGGCCGCATACGTTCCTCCGTAGCTGGGCCAGTCGCTGTGGGTTGCCCCGTCACCTGCGAGCAGCAGCTTCGACAGCATCACCAGAGCGAGAACACGCCCAAACGGCATATGTACACTCCTGTCCACGTTAGTTTATCTCACACGGACGGAATAGAATTGGGTAGTGGGGCAGTTTCCAGGTTGCGCGTTAGCCGGACGGAATCGGTGGACACATGCCGACTTATGGTTCCTGGTACGCCGCGCTTAGCGCGCCGATTCCCAACGAAATCAGGCTTTTGCGGACCGGCCCTCACCCTTCGGGGTTAGGCTCTTTCTTTGCGCGCGCGATTATTTCTGCGGTCTCTTGATTTGTCTTTATGTTCTCGGTTTGGTGGCGAACGGAATGACGATCTGTGTCGTCAGCTAAGCGTTCAAGATAAAAAGCAATTTTGCGTGCTGTTTCGCCGCCTAGAGCGAAATCAATCTCATAGCTCTCTTCGTTCCTTGTGCTTAAATTAAGACCTCTCACCGTGAAGCGGATCGTCGAATAGGCTCCATTCGGAGTTGAGTTGGAGGCGCCAAACATCTGGACCAGATCCAATCTACGACCCGCCATACGTAGGTCAACAGGAATCGCATTGGCCAGTGCTCTCGGAAAACCGAATGTGTTAACGATCGAAGACTGTCCCGCTCCTCGTTCTAGCGATGTATCTGTTGGATACCGGAGGCTTGGCCTCGCACTCGTCGTCTGTCGGTTAACATTGTCAACAAGCTGGTGGAGCACAGGAAGAAATTGCTGGAATGTCGGAATGTAGGCATCGAGGAATTGCGTTTTCTCACGAAAACTGGCTTGCGCACGTGCGAGTTCTAGAATTTCCCCCATGATCTCGTCAGGAGGACGCTTCGCAGGAACCGCCGACTCTGCCGGTGGCAGAGAGTTCAAGCGGTTCTCCAATTTTGGCCACATTGCTTCGAAAATGGTTTCGAGATTGTCGTCCGAAATCGGCTCATCGCTCACCACTCGATTAATTGTTTGAACCAGTCGATAAGTATCTTCCTTCGTGGATTTTGTTCCCTGGAACATTCCGAGCGGAGGAGTTACGTCAGATGGTTCAAAATCGCCGACTAGGTAGGTACATAACCTAGTCCTTTCGTCGATCGATTTCGACAAAGCGCCAGCCTCAAAGAGGAGCCATGGCCGCGAAAGGTTTTCAGGCGTAAGGCAGACAATACCTATCTTTATGTCAGCCAGCGCCTTCGAAATCTCGTGGAGACTCCGCGTTCCCTTATCGATCTCTGATTCAGACATCCAAGGCTTTGCCGCCTGCACGACGGAGGAAAGCCATCCCCGCAGAAAGTCTGCAACCAAGCGGCTTCGTTCACCGGACCAACTGATAAAGACATTATGGATTTTATTCACGGCTACCGAACATTATCGTACGCACCATCACTCTGCCGTTTCCAGCCACCCTGCAAGCGGCTGCATGCGATTGGAAGATGGGTTGCGGCGGAAACTGGCTACCGCGAGCGCCACGACCCGAATTGAGGGAATCGGCGTCAGCCTCGCGAATGAACGATTCGTCGGAATCCGTGCACGTCAGCCTGCATCGCGCGGTGAGTCCTGCGAGAAACTTTGTAGGAAGTCGCGAGTGTTTCGTGGGCTACTCGGAAACTGACCCATTACCCTAGAATTGTGTGACTCTCATACTGTGGGTCAACGGATTCGCTTATATGCAAAGCGCGCGTTGGCAGTCGCCGTTCTGCTCGCGGCACTGCTGTGGACCGCCGATTGGCTGCTCCTTTGGAATAGACCTGCGGAAGACGGCGCGCGCTTTGGAGAGGTGGAAGTGCACTATCGCTTCGCCGTCCACTTGAAGAACAAGCAGATCGAGCAGCTTTCTGAGAAGCCGAAACTGGAACAGTGTGTTCACTCCGTATTTCCGCACTTCAATGAAACACCGTGTTGGTACCTACTGCGGCATACCGACCGGCTTCAGGAACTGGACGGCGGCCAGTGGCGTTTCTTCCGCGGCGAGTAGGCCCTACTGTTTTCCTTGAGCCGCGGCCGCGGGGCCGTTTACTTTCGCCTTCAACGCCGCCCACTTCGCCATCAGCGCGGTATACGCGGCTTGCTGCTGGTTGCAGGCTTGGATCTGCACCGCGGTGGGTGCCATCTCGGACGCCTGCATGCCCATGACGGCGCCGACCATCTGGCCTCCGATGTTCGCCAGATTCGGCGACGGGGTAGACTCCGGCGCACCGCCGCCACCGCCTCGACCTCCAGCCGTTTCGACCGGTGCAATTTCATCAAGTTCCTTGGCCAGCGCGTCATTGGACGCCGATTGCGGACGAGCCTTGACCTTCTCCACTATCGCGCGCGCATCTTTATAGGCAGCGGCTGCGTTTCTGGCGTTGGTTTCCATCTGCGTGGTGAGCGTGAAAATCTGTTGCACGTCGGGCGTGATCTTCACTCGCGGATCCATCTTGATCGTGATCGGCTGCGTCAGGCTCTTGCCGTTTACGGTCAGGCGAGCTGTATACACGCCGGGCGCGACCCACGGCGAGTTGATCGATGGATACGTGCGATGCGGGACCGCCCCGTTGGCTCCTCCGCCACCACCGCCGCGACCGCCGCCACCCGAGCCAGGGATCGGATCGTAATGCATATCCCAAGTGAATCGATGCATGCCCGCCGCGGTCTTCAAGATCTGCGGAGGAGCAGGCCAATATAACGGCAGTGCGCAATCGGGCGCGGTCGGCGTCTGCTGGCAGAGTTTGTTGTAGGCCGCCGCATCGATCGCCGGATCGGGGTTGCGTACTGGATCGCTGCTTGAGTAAGTCCGAATCACTTTGCCTGCGGAGTCGAGAAACTCCAACTTCAATTCGCCGGCGGCGGACGGCAGATAGTAATCGACCATCGCGCCGTTTGGCGGATTTTCGCCGGCCGGCAATTCGGGCGGCCATGGCGTTGGATCGTTGGTGCCGAAGCGAATCCGGATTCCTGTCGCGGGTTTGAACAAGTAGGCGTCGGATGCCGCGGCAGCCTCGGCGGCTTGGCGCAGCGGCGTCAGGTTATCCAGAATCCAGAACCCACGGCCGTGTGTACCGGCGACCAGGTCCGAACACAGACACGAAGCGTCATCCTTCAATTCGATGTCGCGTACCGAGATCGCGGGCATATTGAGCCGCAGCGAATGCCAATGGTCGCCATCGTCGAAAGACACCCAGACTTGCGTATCGGTCGCGGCGTACAGCAGACCTTTCTTACGCGGATCTTCACGAATGGAATTGGCCACCGCGCCACCCGCGATGCCCGCGTTGATTTCCGTCCAAGATTTTCCGCCATCGTGCGTGCGCCAGAAATGCGGATTCATGTCGTCGAGCCGCAATGTATTGGCAGCGGCATACGCGGTCTTCGTGTCGAAGTGACCGGCTTCCATATTGAAGATACGCGTCCACGGTTTGATCTGCGATGGCGTAACGTTGGTCCACTTCACTCCGCCGTCTGTCGTGACTTGAAGGAGTCCGTCGCCGGTCCCCGCCCACAACACCTTGACGTCGATCGCCGACGGCGCGAGCGCCGTGATCGTTCCTAACGCCGACGCCGTCACAGTGGACGCATATTTTCCGGCATTCGCTGGAACGTCCCACGTCTGGCGCGTCAGATCGCCGCTGATCGCGGTCCAGCTATGACCTCCGTTAGTGGTCTTCCACACACCGGATGTCGCATAGAACAGAACATTCGGATCTTTGGGCGACCAGATCAGCGGCTGCGTGCGAACCGTGCGCGCGGGAGGAGCACCCGCAGGCGCCGGCTCACCGCCGCGTCCTCCGCCGGGAGGTCCGACCGCAGCTTTCTGGCCGGTGCGCCGATCGTAGACACTCACTTTTCCGCCGTAAACCAGATCTGGATTCTTCGGATCGGGAGCGGCTTCGCCATATTCTTCGATCCCAACCGGATGCCAGTCGTGAAAGGTAATCTCGCCGTCCATGCCGCGGCTGTCCACGCATGCCGAGCCGGAATCCTGCTGGCCGCTGCACAAGCGATACGGGAACGCATTGTCGGCGGTGACGTGATACATCGCCGCGGTGGGTTGGTTGTACCAGTTGCTCCAGGATTCGCCGCGATTCGCGGAAACCACGCCGCCTTGATCGCTGACCAGCAAAATGATGTCCGGGATATTTGGATTCACCCAGCTCTTCTGATAGTCATCGCCACCGGGTGCGCCTCGAACTGCGGACCAAGTGAGGCCGCCGTCCTCGGTCCGCCAGAAAACGGTGGAGCAACTATACACGACGTTTTCATTCTTGGGATCGACCGTGATCGTGGCCAGGTCGCCGCCGCCGATGCGTCCCAGCGGCCGATTGTCGGGAGGATGGCGCTGCGAACCGGTTTCGGCCACCCGCGGATCGTCCGTCGCGAGAATCCAATGCTCGCCGCCGTCCGTGCTCTTGTAGAACCCGATCCCGCCGCCCGCGCCACCGCCGCGCCCGCCGCGTCCACCCGGTTGCGCCAATGCCGGGGACGCAATCATCGCGTACAGGACTTTCGTGTTGCTGGGCGCGATGGCCAGGTTCGCTTCGATGATCGGCGGCAGCCCGGCAGTCAGTTGTTTCCAATGCGAGCCGCCGTCGGTGGATTTGAAAATTCCCCCGTCCGTACCGCCGAATGCTCCGTTTTCGTAAAAACCTTGCTGTTGCTGCCACAGAGCGGCATACACAGTGTTGGAATCCTTCGGATCCAGCAGAACGTCGTTGCCGCTGGTGTAGTTGTCCTTAAATAAAACTTTTTCAAACGTGGCGCCGCCGTCGGTCGAGCGGAAGATTCCACGCTCGGAATTCGGACCGTAAGGATGACCGAGCGCCGCGACAAACAACCGGTTCGGATTGCGCGGGTCCACTTCGATGTTGGCGATCATCAGCGAATCGCGAAGGCCCAGATGCGTCCACGTTTTGCCCGCGTCGGTCGACTTGTACATCCCATCGCCCGTCGCAAGATCGGGCCGGATGATGCCAGCGCCGCTGCCGACATAAATAATGTTGGGATTCGACTGAGCCACCGCAATCGCGCCGATCGAGCCGGTCGGCTGGTTATCGAACAGCGGCGTCCAGGTGGAGCCGAAATCGGTGGAGCGCCACACCCCTCCGTTGTCGAAGCCGATGTAAAACAAGTTCGGCTGGCTGGGAACACCGGCCAGCGCCCGCGCGCGCCCAGCTCGGGGTGGCCCGATGGATCGCCAATGCATCTCTGAATACAGTCTGCTGTCGATGGACTGGGCCGGCGTCAGGGCAGCCGCGAAGAAGGTCAAGAATGTTGCGCGCAGAATGGACAAGGTGATCTCCTGAACCTCACGAGTTTACCCGATTCGGATCGTGGCTCGCCGTAGTTCGAGTAGAATCACCCCTCGCTACTGAATCGTGACGCTTTTCACGACGCCCAGGAAAGCCGTAAAAGCGCCGAAGTCGACCTGGCCGCCACCTACTAAATTCGGAGTGAGCGTCGTCGCGGTGGACGATTGTGCGGACGTCATTCCAGCGACGCCCGGAGCAGCCGCAATGGATATTTGACCGACTGCCGAACTCGATCCTGCCGTTACCGCTGGCAGATACGCTAGCGCGGCTGCCGGAATGGAGAGTGTGCCAGAGCTTCCCGGAACCGCGCACGTGACCACTACCTGGTGTGTCGACGAACCAAGTATTGTGCCGTTGAGTTGCACCACCACCGTGTCGAACCCGCTGCCGGTCCAGTTCAGTGTGAACGGCTTGCTGCGATCGACGACGGTACTCAAATTGGTGAGGTTGAAACTGTTTGGCAGCGTCGCGGTCGCGGTGAACGGGCCCACCTGGGTGCCTCCCGTGCCCGTCAATGTGTAGGTGCCGCCATTCACTAATGTTCCTACGGGCAGTGTGGTCGAATACACCGGACCCACGACACCCGGGATCGCCGGCACAATTGTGCCGGCGGTTGCGCCGGGACCGGTCAGAGTAAGTTTTGTCCCGGCATCCAGAAGCGCATCCGGAGCGACCGGAAAATCCCCGGCGTAGGTTATGTCGAGCACCGTGCAAGGCCCGAACTTGGGACCAGAGTAGGGCAGGATCCACTTAGCTGCGCTGTACAGGCTGAACGGTCCACCGACGATTTCCACCGCGCCGGTGTCAAGTGCAAACTTGCCGACCGTCATTCCGGCGAAAACGATGTTCCCGCCCGCGTCCAGCTTCGCGAGCGTGGCGGGGCTGTATCCGGCGCTGGAGCACACGCTCTGACCGGCCGCCGCGATGGCGAGACTGGTCACGTTGCTCAATTCTCCGCCGGCACTGACTTGCAGCGTCGCGAAACAATCCAGGTCGATATCGGATGGCAAGGTGAAGACGATCACCCATAGTCCGGGATAACCAGCGACCGCGCCGGAGTAAAGCGGTGTGATCACCCGGCTTCCGAGCATGACTTTGAAATTTCCCGCGGCCGTCTGGTCGCCGGAAGTGCCGCCCGTATCGTTGGCCGCATCGGCGCCTCCTCCCGTGCCCCACAGTGAGACCGTATCTCCCGGATGAGCGGGCGTCAGGATGTAGTGGTAGCCTCCCGAGTCCACCGCATTGCTCGTGTAGCGAACCAGGCTTATGCCGCCGTTCACGTTGTTGATGGTGGCCTGCGCGGGACCCGTCCCCAAACCATTGGCGGTCGCGATTCCCATGCTGCGCGCCACCACCGTGACGTTCTGCGGTGCGCTGGTTTGTTGGTTGTAGGTGACTCGCACAGCGTAAGTGCCGGGAGCGATCGAAGAAGGAATCAGCCCGCCGACTTGCGTCGCCAGCGTGTACCAGATGGATGCATTGACCACAGCCCCGCCCGCCACCGGCGTAAACGTGACCGAGGTGCCGGCAAGCGAAGGAGCATAATTCGTCCCGGTGACCTGCGCGAGCGACGCTGGTCCCAGGTTCTTTCCATAGATCACCCACACCACGCCCGGCGCGAGCTTGGCTTGATCGCCGCTGGTGTTCAGGACTCTTCCGCTGTCAATCGACGGCTGTGCGCCAAGTTGACAACCCATCGTGAACGCCATCCCAATCAGCGATCTCGTTTTGATTTTATGCAAGATCTCCTCCAGGTTGCCGGTCGGGATGGCGGGAGCCACCCTTCAATCCACAATACGGAAAACGCGTGGAAGAACCGTCATCCTTTAGCGCTTCGCGCTCAGTTGTCGTTGGGCCAGAAAAGTATTCTGGCATTCCATGCCAGCCGAGCGGATTTCTTTGAACTCGGGCGTGGTTCGCAGACTTGCGAAGAGCGGATCGGAGTCGATCGCCGGATAGGAGCAATAGCCCCCCTGGATCGCTTGTTTCAGCATGCGCAAAGCGGCATCGATCTGGCCGACGTAGGCGAGGTGGGCCGCGGAGAAATAATTTATCTCGGGATCGGGTTTGGGCTGCACTGTGCGCGCCAGTGCGGCGATTTCGCTGACCGGCTGGTGCCGTAGGAAAGCCATCAGCATGTCGTAGCCAGCCCACTGTGGGACCCGAGCTGGGTTGATTGCGAGAGCTTCCTTCTCCTTGCCTTGACGCAGAAGAACGTCGATCGAAACCCCTTTTGCGACCTCCGAACCAGGATCGAGATGCAGATAATCCATGGCCCGCCGATAGTCCCTGAGGAGCATAAACGTAACCCCGCAAGACCGCGCCCCGGCATCCTGCGCGTCGATCAGAACCGACGCCTCGCACTCCCGCGCCGATTCTTCTAGTAATCCGGCGTCGCGCAGGATCCAGCTCAACAGGAAGTGCAGTCGGGCGCTGTCAGGCCGCCGGCGAAGTAGATCCTGGATCCCTCGATACGCTTCGCCCTTGGTCATGCCACCGTTTTCGGCTCTCATGTTCGACCAGCTGGCGATATACAGGATGTCGGCCCGGAAAATAACGTTTTCGGGATCCAGCGCGACGATCCGATCCGCAAGGGCGCGCCACCGTTCTATCGCTGCTTGGCCGCCGTTCTTAAACCACCCGTCTTCTGCGTACCGCCCGGCGAGAGCTTCCCACGCCGGGGCATACCCCGGATCAAGCGCCACCGATCGGTTCAACATTTCAATCGCCTGCTTTGTGGGTATGGGGTCGCTCGACATATCGCCCGCCACCGCCTTGGCGCGGAGGTACAAGTTGTACGCCTCTTCATTCTTCGGCTTGGGTGGACTGTCGGTCACAAAATCCGGGACTCCCAGCACCGGAGCCAGCCCTCTTCGCGTCTTGGCCGCGATCTGCGACTGCATCGCCACCATATTCTGAACCGGAACGTCAAAAACCTCCTGCCATAGCTGGCGATAGCTCTCCACATCGGTCACCGCCATCGTGATTTGGACCTGCTCACCCGCCTTCAGGAAATGACCGCTGACGATGCTATCGACACCCAGTTCGCGTCCCGCCTTTTGCAGGTCTGGATTTGGCGCCGAATACTTGGCGGCCGCTGCCGGAGGCCGGATCGAAAGAGAACGCGCGTAGCCCAGCGTACCCGAAATCTCATTCGCCAAAGCGTACCGGAGAAAGTCGACGCTGTGGTCGTTTCCGCTGTTCTCGAACGGAAGAACCGCTACCGTCTTGGCTCTTGGCTTCACCTGCGGACCCTTCCCCGATAAGCGCCAGGACGATGATATGGCTATGATGACCAGCGCCACCATCGCGCCCGCCACCGAAACCGTTTGCCAGTTCCGATGGAAGAACTTGCCCAATGTGTACGGCAGGGAATCCGCCCGCGCTTCCAGCGGCTCATGATCCAAGTAGCGATTCACATCGTTAACCAGAGCTTCCGCAGACGGGTAGCGACGCTTTGGATCTCTGTGCATCGCCGTCAGGCACAGAGCATTCAGGTCGGTCCACGCCGTCCTGACGCCGGTCCGCGCCGCAGCCATTGATGGTTTCGCCGGCTCGGTGGTCGTGATCATCGCCGCCGCTTCCGCCGAGGTTTTATGCGAAAGATCAAAGGGCAGCTTCCCAGTCAGCAATTCGTACAGAATCACACCCAGCGAGTACACATCCGTGCGAGCGCTCACCGGTTCGCCGCGAAGCTGTTCAGGCGACGCATACGCGGGCGTCATCGGACGGAAAGCGGTGCGCGTCCGATCCACCGGCTGGCCTTGAGGATCCAGCTGCTTGGCGATTCCAAAATCGAGCAATCGTACCGTGCCGTCATTCTTCACCAGAATGTTGGAAGGCTTCAGGTCGCGATGAATGACGCCACGCTCGTGCGCGTACTGGACGGCTTCGCACACCGCGCGCAGCAGCTTGAGCCGGTCTTCCACCGGGCAGTGGTTCCGGCTGCAATACTCCGTGAGCGTAACGCCCTCGACGTACTCCATCACGAACCAGGGCGTCCCGTCCGGCAGCGTGCTCGCGTCGTACAATCGCGCGATGCCGGGATGATTGAGTTGCGCCAGGGTCCGCTGTTCCGTCGCGAAGCGTTCGCGCCGCACCGGCGAGAGCCAGGCGTCGCGCAGAATCTTGATCGCCACCAGATTGCCCAGATCGTTCCGCTCGGCCAGATACACCACGCCCATCCCGCCCTCGCCCAGCATCCTCTTGATGCGGTACGGCCCGAACTGTTTGAACGAAGCCGAATACTCAGCGCCCAGTACATCGTTCGCGACCTGGGAGACATCGCGGTCCAGCAGCGAGACGCGGGAATCTTCTTCCAGCATGGCGACGACGGCGCCGCGCAGCTCGCCATCCTCACCGCAAGCTTCGCTCAAGAACTCCTGCCGCTCGGATTCGGGACGATCGGCAGCACTATGAAACAGCGACTGAACCCGGTCCCAGCGCGCAGCGTCCATCACGCACCTCGCAGCTCATGCGCCAGCCAGGCCCTGGCAGCGCGCCAGTCCCGCAGCACGGTTGCTTCGGACACCTCGAGCAATTGGGCGATCTCCGGAATTTCAAGCCCTCCGAAGAAGCGGCTTTCCACCATCATGGCCTGCCGCGGGTTCATGCGTTCCAGTTCTTCGAGGACGCCATCCAGCGCGATCAATTCGTCGATGACGAAGGTCGTCTTGGAAGGAAATGTCTCCAGGGTCACGAACACCGCTTCGCTACCCGAGCCGCGCTTCTGCGTGTTCCGGCGGCGTGCAGCCTCGATCAGGACCTGCCGCATCGCCCGAGCAGCGATCCGCTTGAAATGCAATTCCGACGTCGCGGTCAGAGCCGCGGAACCGGCCATCTTGAGCCATGCCTCGTTGACGAGCGCTGTCGGATTCAGGGTAGCGCCCGGATCGCGGCCCTTCACCGCTGAGGCCAGGCGGCGGAGCTCCTCATACGTGGCCGCGAACAAGTCATCCAGCTCGCGGCGATGGTCCAGTCCGTTGGTCATGTGAAGCAACCTGTTTCTTAACCCGCGTGACGGTTCTTGCGCCCATCCGCGCACCGTGTAATGACCCCTAGGTCGAGATGCTATCACCCGGCGCCTCCCGGAAGCAAATCCGCGGGACGTATTTCATTTTCTTAGAAGGAAAGCATTTGTACTACGGCGGCTCCGCCACACAAAAGGATGTGGTTCTTGCGGTCCAACACTAAGATGCAGCAGGGGGGCGGACCCCCTGGTCCGCGCGCGATCCCCCGATCGCGCTCAAATGCAACTCTATTTCCCCCATCTTCAGCAACTTCCCACTTCCGCGCGACCGCAATTCGCAAACCCCGCCCTACCCTAAGCTCAGAACGGTCTGGCGCCCTCATCGGCCTCCAGATCTACCGCGCGGCGGCGAAGTTCTCTGAGATTCTCCCATCGCAACGTGACATGCAGCTAGCTTTTAGTGTGACGATGAGCGAGCGCCTTCTGCGTTAGTTTGTGGCGAGCAGTCGCACGT
>Ga0210400_10000225_pt1 | contig 69934 bp, 73 predicted proteins | sample IncBWH26MmetaG_FD_155456 | JGI IMG/M metagenome (GOLD analysis project Ga0210400, IMG submission 155456) | Forest soil microbial communities from Barre Woods Harvard Forest LTER site, Petersham, Massachusetts, United States - Inc-BW-H-26-M | ecosystem: Environmental > Terrestrial > Soil >...
AACCCCTGAATTATCAACATAAATAATGCTAGTTTGGCTTTGGTCACTTTTTAACCGCAGCGACACATTTCCCGAATTTTCCGTGGCTCCGGTTAGTTTGTCAAACACTACTTCGTTGGCACCACCCGTGTTAATGGCGTAAAATTCAACATTATTGGGAATAGAAAATGTTTGGTCAAATGAGTTGTCTCGGGTGGTGTAATCACTGCCTTTAAATAATACGTATTGGTTTGGAGAAGCGGAAGTGTTAAAGTAAATTCCGTATTGGCTGTTTCCTTGCGAAGATAGTGTGTCGTTTTGAGCGGTTCTTAATATGCCAATTACTTCTTGGGCTGTGTTATTTAGCTGCGGAGTATTAGTAAGCGATATGATATTAGGAATTGTAATTGCTCCGACAACCAAAATTACGCCAACTACAACTACTAATTCAAGCATCGTAAACCCAGCACCACTTTTACAGGATAATCGGTGCTGATTTTTAGGTTTGTTATGGAATTTAGAAATGTGAAACATTTTTATGATAATAGCGTAAAAGTGGTGCTGGGTGAACCCGAATTTATATCGACTTGAGCGATGAATACATTGGTTCAATGATAGAAATGGCAAAGAATGCAACCAGTAATCCCAAAAAGACAATTAACAGCGGCTCAATGATAACCGAAAAGTTTTGAGTAATCTCAATAACTTCTTGCTCATAAAAATCTGCTAATTTTTTCAACACTACCGAAGTTTTTCCGGTTTCTTCACCCACTTCTATCATATCTAAGGCTCCAAAAGGGAAAATATTTGCATAAGGCCTTAGTGCATTTGAAAGTTTTTCCCCTTTTTTCACTTTTTCAATAGCTTGGTTAATGGCCTTTTTAAAATACATATTTGATACAGTTGCAGAGGTAATTTCCAATGACCGTATCAATGAAATTCCAGAAGAGTTAAGAGAACTTAACGATCTAATCAACACCGTAGAATTGCTTTTTTTAATGAAGGTAGAAATCAGGGGCATTTTTAAAAGCAAAGTATCCTTTATCCACCTTCCCGGTTTGGTTTTTAACGACAGCACTACCAGGTATCCCAACACCAACGGGGCTACTAAAAATACCCACCAATATCTTTGCGAAAAATCCCCTATTCCTATCAAAATTCTCGTATAAATAGGGAGGGGAACGTTCATACCTTTAAGAAATGTACTAAATTGTGGCAGCACAAACACGGATATTACCCCTCCAATCACAGTCATCACCGCCACAATAATGGCCGGGTAAATCATGGCGCCGCGTATTTTAGATCTTAATTCGTGGTCTCGGTCCATGTGAGTGGAAAGAATTTCAAACACATCTTCTAAAGTTCCCGATTCTTCTCCAATTTTCACCATGCTTAAGAAAAATTCGTTAAATACCTTTGGGTATTGAGCCAGCGCTCCAGAAAAACTTTCACCTTTGTTGAGGCGTTTGCTCACATCAATCATGATGTTTTTTAGCTTGGGATTTTTCGATTGCGCCGATAAAATATCAAAAATTTTCACCAAAGAAAGACCGGCGGCAAACATAATCCATAAATTCCTGGTCATTAAGATTTTTTCCGTGGTGGAAACTCCAAACGAGGGAACTAAGCCATTGAGTCCACTTTTTTTCTTTTCTTTTTCTAAAATAGGGTAAATTAAAAACAGGTTCTCGCTCTTTAACATTTGAGCCAGCTCGCGGGTATCTTTTGCTGTGATATTGCCAGTTTTAGTTGTGCCGTCAAACGATTTGGCGGTGTAAAAATAATTAGGCATTTTTTATGCAACATGTAACATGAAACAAATAACGTCGTTTTTATGTTTCATGGTTTATTCGGTTATTACTCTTAAAATCTCCTCAATGGATGTTAATCCTTGTGCCGCTTTCAAAAAACCGTCTTCAATCATGGTTCTCATACCTTCTTTTCTTGCTTGGTTTGCTATTTCTTTACTGCTGGCTTTTTTAATAATCAATTCTCGTATGGGCTCGCTGACCGGTAACACCTCCACAATACCCAGCCGGCCTTTGTAGCCATCGGTGGAATCTTTGGATGCTTTGGGGCGGTAAAATTCAATGTCTTTTACTGTGGCGCTTGGCTTAAGGGTTTTCTCCTCTTTTAACATGGTTAAAATTCGTTCTAAGTTGCAGTATTTTTCCAAATTTTTCAGGTCAGCGGTATTTAAAGTATATTTTTCTTTTGCTCCGTGGAATTTTCGCACTAATCGTTGGGCGATAATCAAATCTACCGTGGAAGAAATTAAAAAAGGTTCCACCTTCATATCAATAAGTCGGGGAATGGCTCCTGCCGCTTCTGTAGTGTGTAGGGTAGACAATACCAAGTGTCCGGTAAGGGCGGCATTAATGGCCAGGCTTGCGGTTTCATCATCTCGGATTTCTCCCACCATGATAATATCTGGGTCTTGCCTCACCAGCACTCGCAATCCAGAGGCAAAGGTTAATCCTATTTGGGTATTTACCTGGGTTTGGTTAATCCTTGGCATACGGTATTCAATAGGGTCTTCTACGGTGGAAATATTTACTTCGGGAGTGTTTAGAATTTCCATCATGGAATACAGTGTGGTGGTTTTTCCAGATCCCGTGGGACCGGTAATGAGTATCATGCCAGAGGATTTATTAAGGCTGTTTTTCATTTCTTCTAATGCTTTGCCCGCAAAGCCCAATTTATCTAACGTGGCCGATACAGTGTTTTCAGCCAACAGCCTCATCACAATTTTTTCTCCGTTAAACACCGGCAATACCGAAACCCTCACCGAATACTTAAAATCTTCCGTTTCAATTTTAAACCTGCCATCTTGGGGCAGCCGGTGCTCATCAAGTTTTAAATTTGAGAGCACTTTTATCCTGGCCACAATACCAAGGTTTGTTGAAATAGGCAGAGTCATGACATCATGTAAAATGCCGTCAACCCGATATCGCACCACCACCTCTTTTTCCAAGGGCTCAATATGCACATCGGAGGTTTCCTGTAAAATGGCATGTTTTAGCAGCGTATCTACAATTTTTATAATAGGTATTTCTTCTGAAGCTTTCTTTACTTCTTTTTCTTGGTAGATATCGCCCTCTTGGATATGCTTAATTTCGTTTTCTTCTGACCCTTCTTTTTTAATGATATCCCTGAATTCTATCTCTAAGGTTTTTTGGTATTGCGCCAAGGCATTTTTAATACTTTCGGGAGTGGTGAGTCGCGCCAGAATTTTTATAGAAGGGATAGTTTTTTCAATAAATTCAATAGTTCTTAGATCTTCAGGGTCTTCCATGGCCACTTCAAGGTTGTTGCCCTTCTTTCTAAATGCCACGATATTATGGGCCCGGGCGATTGACTCAGGGATTATTTTCAGTACGTCTGGGGGGATGGATTCGTTTTCCAAATTGATAAACGGAATTCCCAAAAGGTAGGCCTCTATCTTTATCAATTCCTTTTTGGTCATCAAGTTGTCAGAAACTAAAATGTCTCCCACATCCTGACCGGACGCTTTGTTTTTTTCAAATACGTTTTTATACTGGCCTTCGCTTATTAATCCTGCCTCCAGAATAAATTTTAATAAACGCCGAGAGTCAACTTTCATATAATTCTTACATTATATCACACAAATAGTATGGAATAAAAAAGACCATTGTGGAGAACCGCACAGCGTTAAAACGTTGAATTTTTGCCAAAATTAAAGTAATATGATTTTATGCAATTAATCGTGGTAGCATTGCTTTTATTAGTACTTGTTTTGACTGGTTTAGGCGTTTTTTTGTTATGGTATTATCTCAGGATCAACAAGGCCATCGATGTATTTTTAGAAAAGGGCAACATAAAAGATGCAAGAAATGTGTTGTTTTCACATATTGAGGCCACCAAAGAGTTAGAGAAACTGTTAAGAAAATCCATTGATAGGATAGCATCACTTGAAAACAGTTCAAAAATATCATTGCAAAAAATTGGCGTGGTAAGGTTTAAACCCTTTGGCAACCGCGGTGGAAATCAAAGTTTTGCTGTAGCATTATTAGATTATCAAAATAACGGTTTTGTCATTTCAAGCTTATTTATCCAAGAAGGGAGCAGGGTTTTTGCCAAAGAAGTAATCAATGGCGCATCAGACCATGTATTATCAGCAGAAGAAAAAGAAGCCATTGCCCGAGCTATTGGTTCGGAAAACTCAAAATAACAAATTATAAACCATGGTAAAGAAATTAACGACAACTAAAAAAACATCTAAAAAGCCTGTTGAAATTGTTTGGCAGCGTCCACCCGTGGTGGTGGTTTTAGGTCACGTGGACCATGGCAAAAGCTCTTTATTGGAAGCCATCAAAGATTTTAAAATAACGGCAAAAGAATCTGGTGGCATTACCCAACATATCGGAGCCTATGAAGTGGAATACAATAATAAAAAAATCACATTTATTGATACTCCTGGGCACGAAGCCTTTTCAGCCATGCGAACACGTGGCGCCAGCGTAGCCGATGTTGCCCTTTTAGTGGTGGATGCTGCCCAAAGCGTTCAAGCTCAAACCAAAGAAGCCATTATGGCTATAAAAAAAGTGGGGCTACCCATGGTAGTGGTGTTAAATAAAATAGATCTTCCTGCTGCCGACCCTGAAAAAATTAAGCGAGAACTGGCAAAAATTGATGTATTAGTTGAATCAATGGGGGGCACCATCCCATCGGTGGAAGTTTCAGCAAAAGAAAAAACCGGCATTGATGAATTATTAGAAATGATTTTACTGGTTGCCGACATGCAAGGTTTAACCGGAGATCTTCATGCTTTGGCGGAAGGATTGGTAATAGAATCGTACATGGATAGCTTAAAAGGCCCCATAGCTACATTAATTGTTGAAAAGGGGACGTTGCATAAAAAGGATATTATTGCCACGGATTTAGCGTTGGCTAAAATTAAACAGTTGCTTAATTTTCAGGGCAAAGAAATTGACCAGGCAATCCCAAGCCAACCCGCTATCGTGTTGGGGTTTCAAATGGTTCCGGGCGTTGGAGAGAAGTTTAAAAGCTACGGGAGCGTTGAAGCGGCAATAAGCCACTTAAAAATTGAAGGGCAAAAACGGGAAGTAAACAATACTGTTATTGATATTGGTAAAGACCAAAAAGTAGTAAATATTATTTTGAAAGGCGATTATTTCGGTTCGCTTGAAGCTGTTGAAGGTATGTTAAAATCGCTCCCGCAAGATAAAGTGGTGTTGAGAATTTTAAAAACCGAAGTGGGCGATATTAACGAGTCCGATGCCAAATTGGCCGAAATGTCAAAGGCGCTGATCGTAGGCTTTAGGGTGAAGGTTAGTCCCGGTGTATTGCAGTTGTTAAGCAACGATACCACCAAAAAAGTGAGGATAAAAACATTTGATATTATTTACGAGCTCATCCAAGAAATCCGCAATGGCATGGAAAAATCGTTAGAAGCTGAAACCGTGCGCAAAGAACTGGGAAAAATTAAAGCGCTTATCATCTTTTTTGCAGAAAAAAACCGCCAGATTGTAGGCGGAAAAATTACCGAGGGCGAAATTAAGAAAGGAGTGAAATTGGATGTTATTCGTGGAGTTGAAAAAGTGGGAGCCGGCAGAATAATTAATTTACAGCGCGACAAAAAAGATATGGACTTGCTCAAAAAAGGTGACGAATGCGGAATTTTATTTGAAGGCAACGTGAAGGTGGAAAAAGGAGATATTCTGGTGGCGTATACGGAAGAACGACAGAAAGGTGTTTTGTAAATTAAAAGGGCGATTTGTGGTCGCCCGTTCACTTTGTTAAAGCGGTCAGTTTGAGAGTTGACACTCTAAGATTGTTTCAAGAGTCTCTCAGCCAGTACTCCTACCTTAAAGCACATGTTGGCTTCAAGACCATCGGGGAAGAGTTCCTCTGCCATGGTGTCCCGTAGATTTTCGAGAAACTTTCTCTCGATCTGGGAAATTGTTCGTTCTTTTCCATCTCTCCTCTTAGCGGTTTCCATCAGACAGAGGAGGTCTTGGAGCATTGCTAGTTTTTCCTTTTTCACGATATTCTCCTGTGAGTGGTAAGGGGTACTGACTTTATAATAGCATGCATAAAAAGCCTTGTCAATAGCACCACGGGTTTAGGATTAGTCAATTAGAATTTACCCAAGTAAGTAATATGAGTAATCGCATAGACAAAGTCAATTCCCTCTTAGAAAAAGAAATCAGTAATATTTTGCTGCGAGATTTTGATTTTCACGGAGCCATGGTTACTCTAACCCGCGTTGAGGCCACGCCTAATTTAATTGAAGCCAAGGGGTATATTTCAGTGCTGCCGGAAGAAAAAACCGATCAAGCGGTAAAATTACTCAACGGCCAAGTGTACGATATTCAGCAAAAAATAAATAAAAAGTTGAATATGCGGCCGATTCCAAAAATTAGGTTTCTAAAAGATGAAATAATTGCAAAAGCTGCCAAAATTGAAGGTTTGCTTGCCCAATTGAAAAAAGAGGAAAAATAAAGTAGATTGAAATAGAAAATGGCCACGTAGCTAAGTAGTAAAGCAGGGGACTGCAAATCCCCTATACGCCGGTGCGATTCCGGCCGTGGCCTCAAAATTGGAAAATGATAGTTAATTAAGCCCGAGTGGCGGAACTGGCAGACGCAACAGACTTAAGATCTGTCGATATTTATATCATGTGGGTTCAACTCCCACCTCGGGCACCAGATGACCCAACATGGTCATTTTCACGGTTTAAAAGGGCTCCAAAGCCCTCTTTTGCCTTGTAATTTACCAATTTTCGTCCATCAAACACGAGTTCAGAAAACACATTTGCCGCAAGTTCCTGTTTTTCCGTGTCTAAGGCGTATTTGTAGTACAAAGCCGCATTCTTTACTAGTTCGGAAAAACTAATCACATAATCCAGTATTGCCTCGGCGGATTCGGCCTGGGCCTGCATTTTTACCTCAATCTCGGCCAGTTTTAAACTGATCCCGGTAAGGATGTGAAAAAGCGTAAAAAAGCTCACCATTACTTGGCCGATCCGCAAAAGATAAAAATTGACCTTAATCTAAAAATCTGATATAAGATAGGCAGCTCGTTGAAAGAAAAATTCATTCAACAACCCATATCCGAGGAGGTCTGGTATGCCAGAAGAAACAGCCCTGACCTATCTTCAACAGGGTCAGCGCGGCATTTTCGCAGAGGTGTATTTTCCGAAGCGCATTGGTGCACAGGGCGTTATTTTTACCGCTCTGGAAGAGGGCTATGATGAAACGAAGGTGAAGGATTACCTGCAACGCAATGTGGATGTGCTCTTAAAAGAGCTCCCGCACCATCTTCAAGTGTTTTACGCTCGCTGGTACGAAACTCCTGCGAGCAAACGACCCACGCCCACGAGAGAAGACGCACTGGCACGGATTGCCAGCTACACATCTCCGTTCTTCGGCTGGTCAAACTATGTTGTGGATGGTGTCTGGTTCAATGATAACCCGACATCGCCTGACTTCAAACAACCGTTTGAAGAAGCGACGCAGGTCATCCGCCTTATGTTCCGCTTCACCAGTCAGTATTTCCAAGAAGCGAAGGATACCGACTGCGCAGATGTGCTTCGCTCAATGGTTTTCTGGATGATTTCCCGGCAAGCCCGCCTCAATGATGTGGCTCGCTGGGACAAGGCGGAACTGAAACGGTTTCTGCGAGAGTATGAGCCATTCACGCCCAAGAAACGGAAGTTTGCCCAGAAATACTTTGAACCCGTCGCACGGGAAATCTTCAAGTGGATGGGCGACTGGTTCTTGTTCGTGTTCGGCTACCTCGTTCGTCAGTTCGCCGCTCGGCTTACCCAAAAGGGAAAACCTGAGCAGGTCATCTGGGTTACGACACTCTGGAACCTCACTGTGAGCGAACTGATAAAAGCACCTCAACCCTCCTGAAAGGAGCAATCCGATGATTTCCGACCAAGTCAGTCATCTGGTGCAGGACATCTTCCTGCAAATGAGAACCCCTGCGGTGCATCAAGAGGTCAAGGAAGACCCCGAAGCATACCTGCTCTCACTCCTTCAAGAAATCAAGGATGATTTGAGCGGGCACAAGAAGTTTTATGTTCCACTGTATAATACGGTGGAACGGGCGAGTTTCCAGAGCCATCTTGAAAAGGCAAGAGAAGGGACGAGTCAGCCAGCTTCCCACGAGTGAAAAAACAACAGACCCCAGTCGTCCTTTTGGACTTCTGGGGCTTTTTTATTTCCTGAATGTACCACCGATGCCACCCAAAGGCTGGTTTTCCTCGGGCCCGGGCGGAGTATAGATGTAGCTCCAAATCAGCATTATCATCTCCTCGTTTCCGTTCACCACTGCTTGCTTTATAATCCGGCTAACCAAGAGCTCAAGGTATGTTTTCTGCTGGCCCTCCGGGATCTCGTGCAGTTTCTTTTTGATTTCCGCTGTAATTGAAATTGTTTTTTGTTCAGCCATAGTATTAATTGATTTTAGCTGTTTCTTGTGATAATCTTGAGAAGAAAGTCATTCTCTCCATCCTTTCCACACTCAGTTTGGCTAGTGGATATATCTTCAATAGTTCAGAAATGAGGGAATGTTGAGCACAGAAAATAAAAAACTCCTTTATGGGGCTTTTTGTTTTCTGTTCTAGGGAGTTGAACCCTATGGGTGGGTCGGAGGGGAACCGCGTGTCCCCTCCGTGTAGGAAATTATTCAAAACCGCAGGGACGCGAGAACTTTCGGCTTTGCCGAAGTTCCCGTCCTAGGGTTTTGAAGGAGCGAGCTGTGGTTAAACAGCGAGCGACGGGTTCTATCTCCCATCACCTCGGGCACCAATCGTCGTTAGAAGATAAAAAATCTGCTGTCTAAATTTTTACAACCAAAAACCGCGCTTTGCGCGGTTTTTGGTTGGATATGATTAACTTTCCACAATTTCAATTTTACTTACTTTGACACCAAATCTTAAAGCGTCGGTTTTGGTTGGCATCCAAATATCAGCTTGGTATTTTCCTTTATGGGCATTCATTCTGTCTTCTACGGTAAATATTTTGTTTCCATAGAGTGCCGGAATCATTACTTGAGTTCCAAAGGGTAGCATGTTGTTGGCAATTATGCCGTCTGCCACATGTTTGCCGGAGGCCGTGATAATACCAGGCTTGCCTGGAATACCCGTGGTCTCATCCCAAGCACTCGAATACGCGGTAACTACAACATTAATTTTCCTAACTACCACCAAAGAGGATTTATCCAATTTGCAAATAGTTAAATGGCCATTTGAAACAAGCGTGGCCGAACTTAGTAGAACTTTCGAGTTTTTTAAGTCGGCGCTGATGGTTTGCGGAGTTGCCACTGCATACACTGCAATAGGAAACACAATAGCTATAACAATAAGGCGAATTAGTAGAGATTTATTCATGGATATGGATGATTTCTCCTTAATTCTATTAAAAAACTCCATTTCTGGAGCGTATCCCAATCTTAGCATATTTGGGCAACCTTGTCAATAGTTATGCACTACTTATCCACAAGCGTCAATTCTTCACAAAATTTCATAAAAATGTTATAAAAAAACCGCGAAAAATGAATTTCGCGGGTTACGGTTCCCATGGTTTTGTCAACATTCTTCATATCCTTCGTCTATTTGTTGTTGGAGGGCGTTACGTTCTTTGCGCGTAACCTCCAGGTCAAACAAAAGATACTTGATATCGAGCTGAAGCTGATCCACGGCGTCTTGGGCTATTTTTACCAGTCTTCCCTGTAGCCTGGTAAACTGTTCTACCCTTGTTATAAGCGGTAATTGTTGTTTTTGAAGATAGACAGGCGAATCTTCAATGCTCTGGCGCAATGCCACAAGGTCCTGTGGCAGCGGTTCTTTTTTGCGCGACCTGCTCTCTGGCTTTGCCATGACATTCTCCTTATACAAAGTGAAGTGCAAGGGAGAGGGTTTTTGTCAAAGTTCAATTTTTGTTGACGTTTAGGCAGCAATTTACCCAAACGTTACCGTGAATGCCTGAAAACCAGGCTGGTTAATATTAACTTCTATTACGTGGTCGGAATAATTTTCTGAATTAAATAGCGTGTATAATTTGGAATCTTGCACGGTTACCGGTTGTTGTTTTTTGCCATCAACCATTATGGTGAGTTCGGCAGGTTTTTGGCTTGCGGCAACCATAAAAATTTTCCCTGAATGGAATTTTACGGTAATTTGGCCGCTGTTTCCTATAAGTTGTATATTTTGGCCAGAAAACTGCCATGTGCCACCTAAGCTAACATTATTTAATGCCACATTCTGATTAATGGTGTAGTTTTTAGGTGTTGATGAGGGTGTTTGATCTGACGTTAAATTTTGCAATCTATCGGTTCCAAAATACATTTCGGGTGAACCAATCTTGTCTAAATTATCGTTATTTACTGATTGATTAGTTGACGGCGACGCGTTCATACCAAGCAGCTGCAAAATAATCTGTTCTGTTTTGTCATAGTTTCCTTCGCCAAAATGTTCCTCAACAATTTCCCCTTTTTGATTAATAATGTATTCAGCAGGCCAGTACTGGTTATTGTAAGAGTTCCAAATGGCATAATCGTTATCTTGCACTACGGGGTAATGAATGCCAAATTGTGAAATAGCGTTTTTTACGTTGTTGGCATCTTTTTCAAATTGAAATTCTGGAGTATGAACTCCAATCACTACCAATCCCTTGTTTTTGTAGGTATCATACCATTTGGTGACATAGGGTAACGTGCGAATACAATTAATGCAAGAATAGGTCCAAAAATCTACCAGTATCACTTTTCCCTTTAGGTCGCTTAGGGTTAGCGGTTGGCTATTGAGCCAGTTGTCGCCAGTCTTAAAATCCGGTGCTTTGCCGTAATCACTAAGCGAAACACCTGTTGAACTTGAATTTTTATCTAGGGTAATAGTAACCGTTTTATCAACGTAGATTCCCGCTAAAATAATGATAATAATTACAATGAATAGGTAAATATAAATTTTTTTGGTCATGTTAAAATTTAGGGTTAAGAACAGGAAAATATTGAAACACTAGTGCATATATCTTGGTATCATAATTAAAATACATTGCAATAGCAAGCAAAATAATAATAATGCCAAACATTTGCTCTAAGAGACGTGAATATTTGGAAATAATTGCCACTTTTTGGCTTACATATTGTCCTCCAAAGGCAATGATAAGCATGGGAATGCTAACGCCAAGTGAATACATAAACAGTAAAATAGCTGCTGCCAATAAATCTTTTTGCAAAGCGATTAACGTTAAAATGGATGCCAATACCGGTCCTGCGCAAGGAGTCCACACTAAACCCAAGGTCATGCCAAGCAACAATGCGCTGAAGTTTCCTTTGGTTCCGAGGCCAACTCTAACACTTATTTTAGAGATGATCCTGGTTAATTTTACGGCGATTAATTCAAAAGGTTTTGACCAGATTAAAAGAATTCCAAAGAAAGCTAAGATAAAAATTCCAACCGTACGGACAATATTGGCATTAAATCCAAGATACTTTGCAAGAAGCGATAAAATGATGGCGGCAAACGTAAAAACAATGACAAATCCTAAAACAATAAAAACCGGCCGCAGTTTGTTTTTTTGGCCCAAAGAAGTTCCAAGCAATACCGGTAACAGCGGTAGAGTGCAGGGAGCCGCAACCGTTAATAATCCGGCCAAAAAGGCAAATATAATTTGTAGCATGTTTTCATCATATCAAAAAACCGCCTTGATGGCGATTTTTGTTTTCTCAATTTCGGTGAGCGGGCGAGCGGAATCGAACCGCCATCTCGTCCTTGGCAAGGACGTATAATAGCCACTATACCACGCCCGCAATTACAAATGCTATCAATAAATATGCCGCGGGGGTGAAATGGAACACGTCGCCCTTCGGATCAGCTAAGGGCTCCTTCAAAACCCTCGGTTTTGAATAATTTCCTACACGGAAGGGAATACTTCCCTTCCGACCCATCCTTGGTGTTCGATCCACCCATCCACGGATATAATATATTATGTCAATAAATGTGCCGCGGGGGTGAATCGAACACCCGACCAGGCGCTCTTCAGGCGTCTGCTCTACCACTGAGCTACCACGGCCTTATATATAATGTGGGCGCTAAGGGATTCGAACCCCTGACCTCCCCGGTGTAAACGGGATGCTCTAGCCACTGAGCTAAGCGCCCTATAGATTTGTGCGGACGGCGAGAGTCGAACTCGCATGCCTTGCGGCGCTACCACCTCAAGGTAGTGCGTCTGCCATTTCGCCACGTCCGCCCAACTATTATTTAGTTTCTGGTGCTGGTTCTTGTGAAACTGTATTTTCTATCGGCGTTTCCATAATCGGCGCCTCTTCTGGCGCAATGGCCGCTGCTAATTCTTTGTTTTTCAGTTTGGATTTCCTGCCCTTGGCGGTTCTCAAATAATACAGCTTTGCTCGCCTAACTTTGCCGGCTTTTATCACTTCTATTTTAGCAATAGAGGGCGAGTGAATAGGGAAAATTCTTTCCACGCCCACGCCATCAACTACTTTGCGCACCGTAATGGTAGCTGAAATTCCGGTACCGTGTTTTGCGGCAATAATAACGCCCTCAAAAATTTGAATTCTTTCTTTGTCTCCCTCTTTAATTTTTTGATGCACTTTAATAGTGCTGCCAGGACGCAAGTCGGGCATTTTTTTCATGTTCGCCGCATTAAATGTTTCTGTTTTTGTTGCCATATTGTTTTCCCAAATTAGTTAATATATTTTGCAAATCGCTTGGTAACTCTGATTGAAATTCTTTTATTTCGCCACGTGGTAACGTAATTTTCAAATACGAGGCGTGGAGAAATTGCCGCGAAAGCCCTTTTGGAGTTGGCGAATCTTTGAATCCATACATGGCATCACCGGCAATAGGATGGTGAATGTAGGCCAGGTGGCATCGGATTTGATGCTTTCTCCCCGTTTTTATCTGGACTTCCAATAAAGTATAATTTTCAAATCGCTGTAATACTTTATAATCGGTAATCGCTTCGCGCAAGCCGGTTTTTGTTGTTCCATCCAATGAATACACTTTTTGCTTTCGCGGGTCGCTTTTAGAACGGCCTATGAGCGTATGAATTGCGCCAATATCATCTTTAACTGTACCTGTTGCCAAGGCTACGTATTTCTTTTCTACCTCTCTATTTTTAAACTGTTTTTGCAAAAAAATCAAGGCTTCGGTGCTTTTTGCCACCAAAAGTATGCCTGAAGTGTCTTTATCCAATCGGTGTACAATTCCGTGCCGCGGTGCGTCTCCGGTGTTTTTTAGTTCGGGAAATTTCTCAATTAAGTGGTCAATCAGTGTTTTTTCGGTGATATTTCCTTCGGGGAACGCAATGATGCCTGCTGGTTTATCAGCCACTAGCACATCCTTATCTTCGTAAAGTATTTTTATATCCATTAATTTTTTTATGGTAAAGAAGATATTGCACCAACGTGATGCTCCACATAATTAATCCAATCGTAAATGAAATAAGGGGCAAATATGCGTGCGTAAAAGCAAAGAAAATGATTTGCGAAATATAAAAGCCAATAGCAATAAGAATAGTAAGCAATGGCTGGCCAGAACTTTTTTCTTTATAATTTTTAACAATTTGCGCCGGTATGCCAATTAGTGTAAGCGCCAGAGAAAAAAGGCTTACAAATATACTGATGATAAATAGAGTATTCATAGTGCGCGATGAGGGAATTGGACCCCCGACCCTCTACACGTCAAGTAGATGCTCTACCACTGAGCTAATCGCGCTCTTTGCCGTTCAGAGCAAACTAAACTTAAGCTTTAATTTAATGAATATAATTTTTTGTTGTATGAAATTAGCTCTTCTTTCGTTAAATCGGCTAAGACTTTGTTGATTCTTTCTGGAGTTTGCTGGGTGAGTTTTTGGATTCTGCGCAGTAATTCTTTTTTGCTTATTGGGTTGGCCGAAAGAATTCTGAGAACGGCTCCACGAATTTGGCGCAATGAACCTTCAAACTTTGATTGAATACTGTAATTTTTGTGGCGGCGATTTGGATTTGGCACTTGAGATTTTAAATAGGTACCGTAATCCATTAATGCCCAATGCCATTCGCGATTATTTTTTTGATCAACAGCTTGCTCGACTAATTCCAAGATTTCTTTGTCGTCAATATTCTTTTTATCTTCAAAAAAGTGATGAATAAAAACCCGGCGAATATTGGTTTCAATACAGGCAACCGGAGTGTTAAAAGAAAAAATGCTCACGGCGCGGGCTGTGTATGGTCCAATTCCTGGGAACTCTTCAAGCAATAAAATGTCTTTTGGTAATTTCCCCTCATATTCTTTCATTGCCTTTTTGGCGGCCTTTTGCAGGGCTAACGCCCTACGATTGTAGCCTAACCCTTGCCAATAAGGGTAAATTTCGCTAAATTTGGCACCTGCCAGCGATTGAAAATTAGGAAAGTGCTTTATCCACCCTTCGTAATATCGCACTACTCTATCGGCCTGTGTTTGTTGGAGCATTATTTCAGAAACTAGGATTTTGTAGGGGTCTGTTGTGTCTCTCCATGGCAAATCGCGTTTATTCTTTTTGTAAAAATCCCAAACTTTAACTTTGAATTGCGAAATAGACTTTGAAAATTTTTGAGTCTTTGCCATAAATTTTGGCTATAAATTTAAGGCAAATATCTCAAAACCATTTCTCAATTCAAAGTTTTTTTGGAAGTTGGTAATTTGTTTCTTATTGTTCGCCATTATTAAAGTGGACCCGGCTGGATTCGAACCAACAACCAATCGCGTATAAGGCGAGTGCTCTGCCGTTGAGCTACGGGTCCGGACAGCGCGCCCGCGGGCGCGCTGTAAAGCTTATTTTTTAATGAGGGTCTTAGATTTTCCGTTTGCGCCGCTCATAATTTTCTCAAATTCTTCGCGTTCTATCGTTTCTTTTTCAATTAATCGTTTGGCGATTTTTTCCAATAATTCTTTTCTTCTCGTAACAATTTCTGTAGCTCTTTTCTCACCACTTCTTATGAGGGTTTCAATCTCTCCATCTATTTTTTCTGCCACCGCTTCCGAATAATTTCTCTGCTCTGAAATTTCTTTGCCCAAAAACACCATTTCTTCTTTGTCGCCAAACGAAATCGGTCCCAAGGAAGACATTCCCCATTCTTTTACAATTTTTCTGGCCAAATGCGAAGCCCGCTCTAAATCATTGCTGGCTCCTGTGCTCATTTCACCAAAGATTAAGCGTTCAGCGCACATGCCTCCCAACAACGTGGCAATTTCTGCCATAAATTGGGTTTTGGTCCTCATTTTATTTTCTTCAGATTGAATTTGCAAAGTGTATCCACCCGCCATACCGCGCGAAATAATGGAAATTTTTCGCACCGGGTCAGTGCCGGGAATACTACTTGAAACTAGCGCGTGGCCGGCTTCGTGGTAAGCGGCAATCTCTTTTTCTTTCTTGGATAAAATGTGGCTTTTGCGTTCTGGACCCAACAATACTTTTTCAATGGCTTCCAAAAAATCTTCTTGAAATACTTGCGTTTTATTTTTTCTGGCCGCCAATAAGGCCGCTTCATTGGCTACGTTGGCCAGATCAGCTCCTGAAAACCCCGGAGTTCTTTCGGCAATTTCTTTAAAGTGTATATTAGCTGCCAGCGGTTTTTCTTTTGAGTGGATTTTTAGAATTTCTTCTCGATCATGCACATCGGGCGGATCTAAAATAATTTTTCTATCAAATCGGCCTGGGCGCAACAACGCGGGGTCTAAAATATCTCCGCGATTTGTTGCCGCAAAGACAATAACCCCGGATTCTTTTTGAAATCCATCCATTTCCACTAAAATCATGTTGAGCGTTTGTTCTCGTTCATCATGTCCTCCGCCAATGCCTGCTCCCCGGTGCCGGCCGATGGCATCTAACTCGTCAATGAAAATAATGGAAGGAGCGGCTTTTTTTGCCATAGAAAATAAATCACGTACGCGAGCCGAACCCACTCCCACAAACATTTCCACGAATTCAGAACCGGAAATGGAAAAAAACGGCACATTGGCTTCTCCTGCCACTGCTCTGGCCAACAACGTTTTTCCCACACCCGCGCTTCCCAACAACAACACACCGCGAGGAATTTTAGCTCCCATAGCCAAGTATTTTTTTGGGAACTTTAAAAAGTCTACAATTTCTATGAGTTCTTCTTTTGCTTCTTTTAATCCGGCAGCATCTTTAAAAGTAATTTTTTCTTTGTTATTTGGGTCAGCACCAAAAATTTTCGCTTTAGACCTTGTAAAATCAAACACTTGGCCTGCTCCCGTTCTGGCTTGCTTTAACATTGTCCATAGGAAAAATCCAATGAGTAGTAGAGGTAAAATGCCGTAAATCAAAATGGGTACTAACCACGACCACACACTTTGCTGTTCTGGAGCGGCGCCAATTTCCACCTTTTGTAATTTGGTTTTATCAACCCCTAAATTGGTGAGAACATCAGGTAACACCGAATTTGATTCTTTCATAGATGAGGCAGTTTTGTTGTCTTGATAGGTAACGGCAATACTATCTCCCGAAACGGTAATTTTTTTGACTTTGTCAGCATTAATATCGGCTACTAACTGTGAGATGGAAATTTGGGTGGTTTTTTCAGTAGGCAAATAAAACAAACTGAAAATTCCTCCAAGAATTAAGAGGATGACGATAACAAAAATAAAATTTTTAAGTAAAGGATTTAATTTCATGAGATTTTTTGTTTTTTGCACAAACTTTTTAAAAAAGTTTGTGCAAATTCTATTATTTTAATAGCGTCATCTTAGCATTATTAAAAATATATTTCAACTGCTCATTTTAAAGTAAAAAAAGACGCCCATGCTTGGTTTTCACCAAACACGGACGTTGAATTTTGGCTTGCGCCAATAATTCCTGCTCGCTTACGATTTCGTTTCGTCGGTCGAGCCTTGGGTTTGCAACACAGTTTCTCCAACCTCGTCGACTTCCACTTCAACCTCGACTTCTTCGTCTTGGTCTTCGTAGTCGTCGGGAGAGAAGCGGCGTTCGTCGTTGAGCCGGCGCTCAAGGAGTCTGGCCACCATGAAGATGCTTGTGAACATGTCGTTACCAAGGCGGCTGCGGATGTTGTTCATCTGGCAGAAGTCCTTGATGCTGACAATGATCTGAATCTCCTGGGTGGTATTTCCCCTGGTTTCGCGCTGGCGCATCTTGGTTGTGAACGGGAACTTCTTGCCGATGAGTGACTTGTCAAAGCAGAAGCACTCCGAGGCTGCCGCGTCAACAAGTTCTATCGTTCCTTCGACGCACTCTACCAGGATGCCGAAGTGTCCGGTTTTGACCTTCCCGCTGCTTTTGCGGATGGAAAAGTTTCTGGCACAAACGCTGACACTTCCTTTTTCGCCGCTACGGATCGCTTGGAGGCCTTGGTAGTCGCTGGCCCGTGACGAAGAAAGAGTTGCCTGATCGTCCAGCGGTTTGAACGCCAGATCGCCTTTCTGCTTCTCGTCCATGGCCTTGGTGTGCTGGCGCGCATTCAGTTCTTCGAGGGCTTCGTTGATGGTCACCCAAACATCAGACGACGGATCTTTCAAGGCATGGTGCCTATCATCCCATTCAATCTGGTTGGGTGCGGGCAACGCATTTTCCTCAATGCCGACGTAGTCAACGATTGACGCAAGTTTGTGTCCCTCGTCGTTTCTGTCAACATTGATTAAAAACGCTGATGCTCCCGACCGAGGCATGACGAACAATTTCCCCGACAGCCCTCTCTTGCGAGATTTGCCATCCTTGGCGGGCTTATCGGAAATATTGAAAGGCGTCAGGCGTCGTCCGGCGGCGTTCCGCAACCTTTCAAACTGTTCCCACAACTTAGCGACCTGCTGGAACTTCTCGCGAACCACCAGCCAGCCGTCCCTGGCCACTTTGCTCATGCGCTTGGGCAGATACGTAGCCTCATTGTGATTGGTTGCGTCGCCCAGATCAGTGAGAATGGTGATGCCATCCTCGGGCTGATGCTTGGGGTTTTCAACCATTTCAACGATGCCGTTTTGGTCCTTGGCCTGATGGTCCAGGAAATTCTTGAACTGCTGCATGTTTTCCACCCCCTGCAGCGGCGTTCCAATGTGATCCATCACATCGTTAAGCGTTGTTGCCATGAGGGTGTCGGCGTGGGCTTCGTCGATCCTGTCAATCAGCTGGGACAGCGCGGGCATTTTCCTGGCCAGGTTGAGCAATTCCTTATTGCTCGATTGCTTGTCCCAGCTCCAGTTGCCGAAGCCGTCGGGCATTCCGGGCAGGCTGTTGATCTGCCAACGCAGTTCAACAACGTAGTCACGGATTGCCTGAGGTGTTGCACTCTGGGCGAATTCCAGGGACTCGCGCACCTCTTTCATTCCTTTGCCCTTCGTGGCTTCCAGAAACAAGCCTCCCAACGTTCGTTTTTTGGGCGCAACTTTGGGTTCGCTCTGGTTTTCCGCCGATGGCACGGGGGCAGAAGACGGCTGATCGCCGTTTTTGCGTGCCGCCATCGCGTTCAGAGTGGCTCTCACTTCGTCGGAGCCTCTTGCAATTCGACTCTTCATGACAGGTCCTTTCTCAAACACGAAACAGGGTTATAGCCGACGAGAACGCCTCAATCGGCTTGCGGATTCACCGTACCTTCAACTCCGTTGCCGGCTTTGAGGTATTGAAACAAAACGTGCAGATAGTTCACGTTGGTCACCCTTTTAATTGCAGGTGTTACCTCTACAACTTCAAGGCTGATCAACATTTCCAATAACTGATTGGCCTCGGCATACGCGATGCCCAGGCGTTCACCTATTAGAACAGACATATCCGCCAACTCCGTGGTGGGTAACTGCATGTGTGCAAGCTGGGAAATTAAGCCCAGCCGCCGTTGCTCGTCTTTCTCAAGGACAATTTTTTTCAGTTTTTTGTTCACTGCAACCACGAACAAGTTATCCTGGTCAGAGGAAGGAACTTCAATTTCTTGAAAATTTCCCTCCTGGCGGATCAACATGTTAGTGTTACCTGGATTCACGCTCCAGAACTCCGTTTTTTTACTCCGGTTTTGGGCTTGTGTGCTGAATTTGAGGAAATCTCCATCTCCAGTCACAAACACAATTAATTCGGGGCCGATGTCTTTGTGGATGTTGTTTATGATGTGCATCATGACAGCGTTGTCCACAGAATCTTTCATTCTTCTGCCTTCATCGGTGTGTCTGGATGAAACGGTGCACGCTTCTATTTCCAAACCAAACATTAAGGCGACAGTGTTTGTCCACCGCCACATGCGCCGCACTTCTTCTGGATCCTCCAGAAAATAAATTGGCACAAATAGTCGGGCTTCAAGCACCTCTCCTCTGCGTCGGCCCATCTTTATAATTTCACCCAGCGCGGCTTTGGTTTTATCCAAATCCTTGTTGAGCATCATAAAGAGGTTGTAAAAATCAATGAGAATAGCCAGCTGCAATTTTCTCACCTCCCTTCGTGTGTTGCTAAGGTTATTGTTGATGGTAAGTACTGCCTGCATTATAGAAAACTGTATTAGTTTTGTCAAGTGTTTGTACATTGTCGTAAACTATTGACAGGGTATCTTTAATATGCTATAATTAACGTATACTAAGAAGTAGGTTCTTTTACAGATAAATAACTTTATTAGTTGCAGCCATTTGTTCGAAAAGTACGCGCAAATGGCTGCAACTAAGGGTTTTTGTTAATCTTGGGCGTTCCAAGGTAATCACTAACTTTTAGCGTGGCACTAACTAAGGAGTTTGAAATGAAGTACGCATGTGTGGCCGCTACTGAAGATAGGGCTCGTTGCCGAAATTGGATGAAAGAGAACAACCCCACTCATCTTTGCGGTTTTCACCAAAGCCGTCAAGATGCCGGCCAGGAAGTAAAGAGAATCTCCCAGCCCGACGTTATTGAGTACAAGTTCAATCTCAACAAAACGTGGGCCTGTCGTCTCCGCGAACTCGGGGTTTCTTTCAAGGAACAAGACTTCGCTGCCAAGGAAGCAAAGCACATCGCACACGCCGAGGAATATGGACGTGACCCGTTTCGTTTTCGCGAAGGCGTGAGTGACTCGGGTGTGCCCGTGTTCGGCGAGGAGGGACTCGTTAAAGTTTCTGTTTACGAGCTTCTTCAAGAGCTTGTCCGATTCTACGAGGTTGTGGATATTTTCATCCGGCCTCGTCGGGATGGTACTCGTCATATGGAAGTGCTTGTGGTTCGATTCTTCAATGGCAAGGAGTGTGAAACCAACACACAAGCATTTCAGCAATTACTCAGTTTTCTGGCTTCCTCTTGCTGGGGACACTGCCATATCTGGGCAAACCCTCCGCGAGGCGACGGATTGATCATTGACACGGTCAACTCGGCTCACCGCGAGGAAGGTCAGAAACCTCAACAAATCGTACGGTTTACCGGCGGTCTTTGGGCTACCGAGCTCATTGAAGAAGTTGTCGGGCAAAAGTAGGTCTTTTCGGGGACAAATGACAAGGCGCCGTTTCATCAGAAACGGCGCCCTTTAATTTGCAAAAGTTTTCGAGGCACTAATAGAATTAATATCACTACTCAAACTTTTCAAATACGTCGTGTGTTTTCGGATAAGCTACTTCTTTAAATCTCTCTAAGGTTTTGTGAATATCTGGTTCGCCCAAGGTTTTTTTCAGGTCAACGGCATCGTCAAGGAGATTTTCAGGCGGCATGCCAGAAACTAATTCAAACACATGTGATAAAAAGGTGGTTGCATAACAGGCTTTTGGCAACGTAAAACTTATTGCCACTCCCTCGTTAATAAATTCAACGCTATGAATTTGTGCTCTTTCTTTGGTTTTGACATCGCGTTTTTTCCACTGAATAAACGAAAATGGTTTTAGGCCCTCAAACGGTACATCGCTAATGCCATCTTCTTCTAAAAATTCTTTATAGAACAACCAATCGTTTTTGTCGCGGCTAAGGATTAACGGGATTTTGGCCGGCAACGGTTTTTCTTCTGCAATATATTCAGAAATTTTGCGGTTAAATAATAGCGAACCATAAGCAAACACCCACAGCTGCACCTGTTCTGGAATTTGGTTTAAGGCACCCGCAAAGTTGCTGGGATTATTTTTTAAATACTTCACCACGTTTATTTCATGATGAAAAATAATGGGAAAGCGCTGTAAAATAGTTTCTATTTCCTGCCAGTTGCCAAAATGTGCTTTAATTTCTTCCCGGATATTTTTAAAATAAGGAGTTTCACGTTGGCCTTGGGAGCATAAAAAACTCATGACTGCCTGCTGGTAGTTGCCTTTTAAAATGGCCAGTCCCCAAAACCAATTGATAAACCGCGGACTGCCAAACCGCTGCGAATAAAAAAAGTTAAAAAATCCCTCTTCTTTAATGACATTAATATTTTTAAGAAATTTTTCTCTGTCAAAGGCGTTATTAGTTCTCACTAAAATGGTGAATTTGTTGCCCTGCAGGCCACCTACTTCCATAACTCCCTTGCCATAGTGCACATTTTTTAAAAAAAAGTAGGGAGACGAAATATTTTGTATCTCATCTATTGGTATATCTCTAAAACTTACCATTTGGGCAGTCACCGCGTCTTTGTCTTTAATGCCCGCAAATTGGATTTTTTTCTTGTCGGCGTTCAAGAAAGTGGCCATTTCTTCTACTGCTTCAATGGTTGAAAGTCCACATTTTACCAACGTGGCGTACACGGTTGGTTGAGGCTCTTGGTTAGTGATGATATTTTCTGCGGTGACTTCTTGAATGGTGTCATCTTTTAAAATCTCTTCTACGATAAAATCTTGTGGCCACATTTTAAGATAACCTTCGGCCAAATTTTTTTGCATTTGGATAGGCAAGGTGATGCCGATTTTTTCTAGAAATGGCTGGTCATCTACTTGAGCTTCCCTCACAAAAAGTTCCGGATTTTCTTTGCGCTTTTTTGCTAAAAGCGATAGTTCTTGTTCTTTAATTTCTTTTCGGTTCATACAAGTTTATTGTAGCAAAAAATCGCACGGTGTGCGATTTTTTGCTAACTAATTCTTTTTTTTCACTAATTTCAAGCTCATTCTATGCTCTTTTGGTTCAATTAACAAAATTTCAAAGCTGTATGTTTCGCCAACTTTTAATAATTCTTCCATTTCTTTTTGGCTGGCAAATTCAGAAATATGGCACAGCCCTCTTATTTTTGGTAACACTTCCACAAATGCACCAAACGGGCTAAAAGAAATAACTTTTCCCTGAATACTATCTCCTTTTTTGTAATCTTTTTCCACTTTTTCCCAGGGATTTTCTTTCAGGCTTTTTAGCGATAAAAACACCTGGTTGTTGTTAATATCAATAATTTGAGCTTTGATAACTTCTCCCACTTTCACCACTTCAGCAGGATTTTGCACCAGCTGCCAATCTAATTCAGAAATATGAATTAACCCTTCAATGCTCTCGTCTTTTTTTTCTGCTAAAGTTTCAGTAGTGGCAGCGGCATTAACCAATGGAAAACGGATAAACGCGCCAAAGTCGGCAATTCCGGTAATTTGTCCTTCAACCACATCGCCCTTTTTGTAATGGGTCAGAACCTCTTTTAACAATTGGTCGGTTTTGGCTTTTTCAGATAAAATCAACTTATTTTCTTCTGCCAGCAAATCCAAGATTTTCACTTCCAGCGTTTTGCCAATGAACTTTTGCAGTTCTTTTAATATTTTGGCTTTGTCGGCGTCAACTACGCGCGGATAATTTTCTGGTGATAATTGGGACACCGGCAAAAACGCTTGGATGTTATTAATGTTAGTTAAGAGGCCGCCTTTATTAACACCGGTTATTTTCACCTTGATAATTTCTCCCTGCTCTTTCATTTCCTTGAGTTTTTGCCAGTTGATGTCTTTGGTGGCATCTCTCAATGAAAGTTCGCGGTAGCCGTCTTCATTCTCCAGTTCAACAATTTTAGCATGGACAATATCGCCGATCTGCAAACTTTTAATGGCATCTTTCACTTCGTAAAATTCCCGGCCATAGATAATGCCGGTGCCTTGGTTTCCCAAGTCAATAAAAAGGCTGGATCTGTCGCGAGCTACCACTCTACCTTCTACAATAGATCCAATAGATGGAGGAATCACCGAGTCGCTTGTTTTTTGTTTTATCGTAGTTTCTTTCATTATAAATGTTTTTTAGCCAGGCGGAATTTTTATTTTCCCTGCTGACTTTTTAAATAGTAATATATGCAATGATACATTATTTTTAGTATTGTGCAAGAGTTGAAACTAAAATCTGGTTATGATAAAATGCTTCATATAACAAATAACATAGAATATATAAAAGAAAATCAACATCGTAATTTTGTTCTATATTTTATGTTTTATGCTCCATGAAGATAACTTGGGCGGGGCAAGCCTGCTTTCAAATTTCAATTTCCAATTCAAAAAACCATGAGGCCAGCTTAGTGATTGATCCGTTTGGCGATATTGGGCTAAAAATGCCTAATTTTTCAGCTGATATAGTCTTGGTAACTCACGGCCATCCCGACCACAATAATGTTGGTGCAGTAAAGGGAGAACCGTTTGTAATAGAAAATCCTGGCGAATACGAGGTAAAAGGAGTTTTTATCCAAGGCATTGCTTCTTTCCACGATGACAAAGAAGGCAAAGAACGCGGCGTAAATACTATTTACACCATTGAAGCAGAAGATATGCGATTATGTCACTTGGGTGACTTTGGCCAAAAGCAATTAACTGACGAGCAATTGGAAAAAATTGGCAAGGTGGACATTTTAATGATTCCGGTAGGTGGGACATACACTATTGATTCGTCAGAAGCGGCCAAGGTGATAGGACAAATAGAGCCAAAAATCGTTGTCCCAATGCACTACGAAATGCCAAAGCTCAAATTTAAATTAGATGGCGTTGAAAAGTTTTTAAAAGCCATGGGCAAAAATGCAACTCAACCGCAAGAAAAATTAGTGGTTAAAACAAGTGCCTTGCCAAAGGAGGGAGCTATGGAGATAGTGGTGTTGCAGGCGTAATTTGCAATTTTAAATAAAAAATTTGTGAATATCCAAGAATACATTAAAAAATTGCAGAGCTTATCCGAGTTGAAAAAGCAGATTATTTTATGGACGGTGGTGGGAGTTTTTGCAATCATATTAGGTTTTTTTTGGGTGAAATCTTCCATTGATAACGTAAGAAAAATACAGCAGTCGTTAACATCGTTAAACTTGCCAAAAATAGATTTGCAGGCAGATGGAAACAATGCCATTCCCAATATTGCCGATGTGGCTAATAGTCCGCAAGCAAAAGCAGTGGGTGATGCTTTGCAATCTCTCGCAGCGTCCCAAATTACCGATTGGCAAACTTACACTAACACTGCTTATGGCTTTCAAGTGAAATATCCGCAAAATTTACTGATAAAAGAAACTATCCTTTCCGATGGATTCACTTCTGAGCGATTTGAAGATAGTGGCCATTATCCTTTTTGGCTTTCCTTTGGAAAAAGCGACGAAAAAAATATTGTTGATATGACCAATCCAACCTTATCAAAATACAGCGAAATAAAAAATGGTAAAGAAACCATTAATGACATGAACTGGAACACCATAGAAGAAATTAACCTTCCTGTTGAGGGCAAGGGTACTGCCAGTTCTCTGCTGAATGCGTACACTCAAAAAGGAGACGCCACCTACGTTTTTCAGTGCATTAATTGTAATGGAGATATATTTGGCGATGATGGCAATAATAAAAAATCGGTGTTTGACCAAATAATTAATACGTTTACATTCATTCCGGTTACATAGTCTGCTTGGCAGCATGTAACGGACAAGTAACATAAGAAATGGCCAAAGAAAAGGAACAAGAGAAAGACGAACAAAAAACAAGCGCGATAGGCAAGGTGAATAAGCGCGAAATTGTTGATGAATTGAAAGAGTCGTATATTGATTATGCGATGTCGGTGATTGTGTCTCGCGCCTTGCCCGATGTACGAGATGGATTAAAACCGGTTCACCGGAAAATTTTGTTTGCCATGAATGAGCTGGGATTAAATGCTTCAGCAAAATTCAGAAAATGCGCGGCCGTAGTGGGAGAAGTGATGGCCAAGTACCACCCGCATGGAGATATGGCCATTTATGACACCTTGGTGCGAATGGCGCAGGATTTTAACTTGCGATACCCATTGATTGCGCCTCAAGGAAATTTTGGATCAATTGACGGGGATGGAGCGGCGGCCAGCCGTTACACTGAAGCCAAGCTATCAAGATTGGGAGAAGAAATGCTTGCCGATATTGATAAAGATACGGTGAACTTCATGGATAACTACGATGGCACCAAAAAAGAGCCGACGGTGCTGCCATCTCCTCTGCCCCAATTGTTATTAAATGGCAGCTTGGGAATTGCCGTGGGTATGGCAACCAATATTCCCCCGCACAATTTGACCGAATTAATAGATGCGGTGATGTATTTATTAGACCATCCAAAAGCCGAAACGCCGGATTTATTCCAATTTATTCAGGGGCCGGATTTTCCCACCGGCGGTATTATTTACGACCAAAAAGAAATTATTTCTGCTTATTCCCAGGGCAAAGGCTCAATTATTATGCGCGGCAAAGCCGAAGTGATAGAAAAAAAAGATGAGGCAGAACAGATTGTCATTACTGAAATTCCTTACCAGGTTTTAAAGTCTGGTTTGGTGGAAGAAATGGCAAATTTGGTTTCAGAAAAAAAGGTGGAAGGCATCAGAGATATTAAGGATTTATCAGACAGAGAAGGCATGCGCATTGTCATTGATGTAAAACGGGGTTTCCAGCCGCAAAGGATTTTAAACCGCCTCTACAAATTTACCAACCTGCAAAAAACATTCCATTTGAATTTGCTGGCGTTGGTAGATGGCATTCAGCCGGAAATTCTTTCTATTTCTGATGTATTAAAATACTTTATCAGCCACCGCACCGAAGTTATCACCAGGAGAACGAAGTTTGAACTAGAAAAAGCCAAAGATAGGGCTCATATTTTAGAGGGTTTGATGATTGCGTTAAATAACATTGATGCGGTAATTCAAACCATAAAAAAATCAGCCGATAGAGAAGAGGCTAAAGTTAACTTAATAAAAAAATTCAAGCTTACCGAGCGCCAGGCAGTAGCTATTTTAGAAATGCGATTGCAAACCTTGGCGGGATTGGAACGTCAAAAGATTGCCGATGAATTAAAGGAAATTTTAGCCAGAATTAAAGAATTAACCGCCATTTTAAAAAGCCCCGAAAAATTAAAGGGCATTATTGCAAAAGAATTGCAACAGTTAAAAGAAAAATTTGGCGACCAAAGAAGAACGAAAGTGATAAAAGGAAAGTTAGGTGAAATTACCGAAATTGACCTGGTGCCCTTAGAAGAAACCATTGTGACGTTAACCACGGGAGGCTACATAAAAAGAATTAATCCGGCGACCTATAAAATTCAAAAACGGGGAGGCAAAGGCATTATGGGCATGAAAACCATGCAAGACGATATTGTAGAGCACTTTTTGCCAGCCAATACCCATGATAACTTATTGTTTTTCACCGATTCTGGAAAAGTATTCCAAACCCAGGTGTATGAAATCCCAGAAGGCACCCGGGTGGCTCGCGGTCGCGGCTTGATGAACTTTTTGGAAATTTCAACAGGAGAAAAAGTGTTGTCGTTAGTTCCCATGGAAAAATTACCAGCCAATGAAGCGCGGCAGGAAAAATATTTAGTTATGGTTACCAAAAATGGCAGAATCAAGAAAACTTCGTTGGATGAATTTGATAATGTGAGAAAAAGCGGCATTATTGCCATAAAATTGGAAAAGGGCGACCTGTTGAAAAAAGTGGTAAAGACCACCGGACAAGATGATATTATATTGGTAACAAAATCGGGAGCGGCCATTAGGTTTAAGGAAAAAGATATCAGGCCTATGGGCCGCAGTGCGGCGGGAGTAAAAGGCATACGGCTAAAAAAGGCTGATGAGGTTATTGGCATGGATGTCATAACTGAAAATCCCAAATCACAAATCCCAAATTCCAACACGAAAGAAAAGGTAAAGCAGTACTTGTTGGTGGTTATGGAGCATGGCTACGGAAAAAGAACCGAAGTCTCTCAATACAAAGTGCAGGGCAGGGGCGGAGCGGGAGTAAAAACCGCCAAAATTACCAGTAAAACCGGCGGCATTATGCTTTCTTCAATGTTAGATGATTCCGCAGACGACGAAGACTTAATTGTCATCTCGCAAAAAGGCCAGGTAATTAGAACAGCAACAAAATCTATTTCGCAGTTGGGTCGGGCAACGCAAGGAGTCAGAATTATGAGATTGGAAGAAGGGGATAAGGTGGCATCGGGAGCGTGCCTTAAAGAATAGTTTTGAATTTCTCATTAGAAATTAGACATTTGTGCATTTAGACATTCCTTAGAATAATTAGTATAATTAGGTTAATTAGAATAATTTTCACCTATGCCTGATTCTCTCAACGTAAGCGGAGTTCTAGATTATCTTGATCTAAAAGAGCATATGACCGCCGCTGAATTCGGCTGCGGTTCGGCTGATTTTACCATTGCCCTTGTCAAGAAGTTATATAAGGGAAAAGTGTACGCCTTAGATATTCAAGAGGAAAAATTATCTGCTTTAACAAGCAAGCTGCATTTAGGAAAACTCAATAACGTGTCTATGGTTCTCTGTGATTTGGAGGCGCCAAACGGTTCCACTTTGCAAAGTAATTCTTTAGATGTGGTACTTATCCCCAATGTATTGTTTCAGGCTGAAAATAAAAGTGCTATAATTGAAGAAGCCAAGAGAATTTTAAAATCAGGTGGAGAACTTTTAGTGATAGATTGGCTTAAAAAAGCCCCTTTTAGCCCAAAAGAGGGCATGGTAAGCCCTGACGAAGTAAAAAAAATGACAGGCCAGTTAGGGTTTTCATTAAAAAAAGAATTTGCCGTGGGAGATTATCACTATGCGTTATTATTTACTAAAAAATAGTTTTGTTGTTTTAATAGCATGTATTGCATTTTTAAGTTTGGCTACACCAGCTTTGGCTGATTTTGGTGTTACCATTCCCAACCCTCTGTGCTTGAACGGGCCGGGCAGTCCTAACTGTGTGAGCGATTTCCCTAGTCTTTTGACAAAAATTACCGGTTATATATTTACCATTATTGGAGCTTTGGCGGTGGTGATGATTGTGTACGCAGGATTTTTATTTCTTATTTCTGGTGGTAGCCCTGAAAAAATCGGAAAAGCAAAGAGCGCGTTAGTGTACGCATTTTGGGGGATTATCATAGCGCTGGCAGGGACCGGATTGATTGCCGTGATAAAAGCAGTGTTGAATGTCCCAAGTTAAATTCCATGAAATGTAATGATACATAAATTAAAAAAGGTCGAGTTTATAATGTATTGACTTAAAAAACCAACATGAATAAAAAAATTATTGCTTCATCTATCTTAGCAGCATTATTGGTACTTCCTGCGATTACATTGGCGGATATAAACCCTGGAGCCTCGCCGGGATCGTTTGGTGGCAGTGTCGTGGTTATTATCAATGCTATCTTAAATTTTATTTGGCCAATATTTGTCGGGTTTGCTGTTATAATGTTTATCGTTGCTGCATTCTTGTTCCTATCAGCTAATGGAGATCCTGGCAAAATAGGAACGGCACGGCAGGCGGTGTTGTGGGGAATCGTAGGAGTTGTTATAGGTGTCTTAGCCTTCTCTATCCCATTTGTAGTGAGAAATACTCTTGGTTTGTAATTTTTGGCAAGTTAATTCCCACCTGAAAATTAGTATCATGGTATAAGAACCCAGCACTCGTTTTTTAATAAAAAGCGAGTGCTGGATGGGATTTTCTCCAAAGCTTTTTACTTAGTCGGTGGTTAAATTGGTGTTTGAAATGGATAAAAAATTTATTAGATTATTTTCATTGGTTGCCTTATTAACACTGCCTGTCGTTGTTTTTGCAGTAGATAATCCGTCACTACCGGGTACCGTAGGCGCTCCTATTGATGCAATTAACAGGCTGTTAAATTTTATTTGGCCAATATTCATTGGATTTGCCGTAATAATGTTTATCGTTTCCGGTTTTTTATTTTTGTCAGCTAATGGAGATCCTGGAAAAATCTCAACCGCGCGACATGCTGTTTTATGGGGAATTGTAGGGGTAATTATAGGTATCCTAGCATTTTCTATCCCATATATAATTCAGAGAACAATTGTTCCGTAGTTTAAAACGTTACACTAAATTATTTTTTTATGCCAATAGACCCAGGTACATGGTTTACGAGTATTATATGTAATTTATTAAGGATAGTGATTTGGCCTGTTTTTTTTGGTATTTCAATTATCATGTTAATTTGGGCGGGCATTTTATTTTTAACTGCCCAGGGTGATCCGGGAAAAATTTCAACGGCAAAAAAAGCAGTGTTGTGGGCGGTTATTGGAATTGTCGTTGCTATTTTAGCGTTTTCTGCCGTGGGTATTCTTAATAATGTCATTGGTGGATCAACCGGCAATCTTGATTGTTCTGCCCCAAGAGCAGCCCCACCTTGATTGCCTTTTAGATAATTTTTGCTAAACTGATAAAACCGCATTACCTCGTATACGGAATGCGGATTATTAGTCTTTGCCCTCGTGGTGGAATTGGCAGACACGCTAGCCTTAGGAGCTAGTGCCGCAAGGCGTAGAGGTTCAAATCCTCTCGAGGGCACAATAAAAAACCGGTCGCGCGCTTAGCGCGCGACCGGTTTTTTTAGTTACGATAATTCCATAGATTCTTTTTTATTGACACCCCCTACTTTTGGTATTTTAATGGTGAGCATGCCTTTGTCCATTTGGGCGGAAGCTTGTTCAGTGTGCACATTTTCAGGTAAAACAATCTTTCTGGAAAACGGCCCCCAGTAGCATTCCTGGTAAAAATAATTTCTCTCTGGATTTTCATGAGGGTCGGGCCTGGTTCCTTTTATCACCATCATGTCTTTTTCCACTGAAATATCCAAATCTTTTATTTGCACACCCGCGATGGCTGATACAACGACAAAATGTGAATCCGTTTCAAAGACATCAACCACCAGTTCACCTTTCTGCTCAAACATGTCGGGGCTTTTTGGTGCCTGGCTTTCTTCTTCAATGGGTACCTTGGACTTTGTTTCAACCACTTCCTCTTTAACAGTTTCTGTTGGTATTTCAGTTTCTTGTTCGGGCGTTGTTTCAACCGGCTGCTCAATACTTTTTTCTATTTTTTGTTTTGCTTTGCGTGCCATTTATTCATGGAACATGAAGCATGGAACATAAAACAAACGAAATCGTTTTGTTATGTGTTCCATGCTATGTGTTATGTGATTATATCTTGCATATGCTTTTTACTTTTTTTATTTCATCAAAATCGTACATCATAAATAATGCCAATCCAATAATAATCATTGCGGGCACTATCCATACCAAAGGGCTTTGTAAAGTTATTATAGAAAAATCATACAGTCCGTGCAAGAGGGTAGCCAGTATAATGCCCAAAATAGTCATTCTGAACCGCTTTTTTGCCCTCAATGAAGATTTTGCCATAAAGTAACCCACTAATCCAGAGCAAAGCGTGTGCAAAAATGTGGCGCCGATAAAACGTATTAAGCTTACTGCCATGGCGGCTTCTATAATTGAAGCGAACGACAAGTTTCCTGCTGGCGAAAATAAATATAAAATATTTTCCACGGCGGCAAATCCCAGCGCGGCTACTACCATGTAAAGCATGATATCTAGTGGTTCATCTAAGGCATAACTGCCAAGCACATTCATTTTTACCACAATATATTTAAATGTTTCCTCTATGAATGCTATAATAAAAAACCATTTTATGATTTCAATGGCGCCAGGATAGTTATTGAAAAAAGAAATGTAATGCAGTTGGTTTGATAATGTAATGAGCGCTACTTGCAGCAAGAAAACCGGTACGGTGATAAAACTCCCCCATAAAAAAATTTTTACAATCATTCTTTTGGGTTCAGGGTGCAAATCTTTTTGCAGGTAATAAAAAAGCCACGCCAAACTGGGCAGAATTCCAAAGATAATATATAAAATAAGACGAAAAAAATCCATAAGTATAATTCTAAATCGGCCAATCTTCAACAATTAACATATTCTTATTTTTAGTGGGTAACTGTTGATATATTTCTTCGGTAATAAATGGCATGAAGGGGTGCAAGAGTTTAAGCGATTGCGTAAGGATTTCCAACAGCAAATACTGCGTAGCCTTTTTGGTTTTTTCGTTTGCCAGTTGTGGTTTACTTTCCTCTATTATCTTATCACAGAACGTGTGCCAAAAATAATGGTAGATTTTTTCTGCGGCAATATAAAACTTGTAGTTATCCATTAGCTTGGTTGTTTCTTTGGTAAGTTTTTCAAATTCCTTCAAATTCTTTTTTTGTGCGGCATTAAGAAGAACTTTTTTGCTTGGCGCATAATCTTTTGTATTTGTGAGCACAAATTTTGCTGCGTTCCAAATTTTATTGGAAAAATTTCGGTAGCCTTTTATTCTATTTTCATCGAGCGCCAATGATTGGCCGGGCGTATTTCCCACCACTAATCCAATGCGCAAAGCATCAGTGCCATATTTTTCCGTAATTTCCAGCGGATTAATCACATTTCCTTTACTTTTTGACATTTTTTGGCCCTTAGCATCAAGCACCAAACCGTGCAAGTACACTGTTTTAAATGGAATTTTTTTGGTGGCATAGATTCCCAGCATAATCATGCGCGCCACCCAAAAAAAGATAATTTCGCCGGCAGTTTCCATAACATCGGTAGAGTAAAAAGTTTTAAAATCGTTTTCGCCGGTGGTTTTAAGGGTTGCAAACGGCCATTGTCCCGAAGAAAACCAAGTGTCAAAAGTATCGGTATCTTTATGCATGACTCCACCGCACTTTTCGCAGACAGAAATTTTATTTTCAATATCAACTACGGCATGCTGACATTTTTCACAAATTTTTGCAGGAATAGGAATGCCCCAAACTATTTGTCGTGAAAGCGGCCAATCCAAAATATTTTTCAGCCAGTGCAAAATAATTTTTTTGTAATGCGCTGGCAAAAAAACAATCTTATTTTTTTGAATAGCGTCAATGGCCGGTTTTGCTAATGGCGCCATTTTCAAAAACCACTGCTCTTTTATTTGCGGTTCAATAACACTATTACATTTGTAGCAGGTTTTTACCACGTGCTTATAATTTTCGTCAATTTTTTCCACCAGCCCTTTCGCCTGCAGTTTTTCTACGATCAGAGGTCGGGCCTCTGTTATCTTTTCTCCGGAAAATTCTCCGGCAACTGGCAAAAGCCGGCCATGAAAATCTATAATTTGCTGTTTTTCTAAGTTGTGTCTTTGAGCTATTTCAAAATCGGCTTGGTCATGCCAAGGGGTAATCGTCATGGCTCCCGTGCCAAACTCCATGTCAATTGCCTCGTCTTTTATTATTGTTGCTGTGATTGGGCCATGTATCCACTCCAAATCAATCTTCTGCCCATTTTGGTACATTTGATACCTTGGATCTTTTGGGTGCACTACAACGTATTTATCGCCAAACTTGGTTTCAGGGCGCGCAGTGGCAATGACAAAAGGCCCATATTTTAAGTAGTAAAGTTTATCTATTTTTTCAGTATTTTCGGTTTCTAAATCAGAAAGCGAAGTTTGATGTTTTACACACCAATTGATAATTTTCTTGCCACGATACACCAAGCCATCGTTATATAATTTTTCAAACGTTCCATACACAATTTTTACAATATCTGGGTCAAGCGTAAACTTTTCACGGCTCCAATCGCAGCTAGCTCCCATGCTGCGAATTTGGCTTTCAATATTTTTTTTATTTTCCAGAGTGAATTGTAAAATCTCTTGATACAACTGGTCTGGCGCCATATTAAATCTGCTTCGCCCTTCTTTTTCCAGCTTTTTTTCATAGACCACCTGCGTTTCAAAACCAGCGTGATCTAACCCTGGTAACCACAATGCCTTAAACCCGCGCATACGCTTATAGCGCGTCATAATATCTTCAATGGTCAACACCAAGGCGTGCCCGGCGTGCAAATTTCCATTGGCATTGGTGGGCGGCATGATAATGGTGAATGGTTTTTTATTTTGTTTAGGCAAATTATTGGGATTAAAAAAACCGCTGTCTTCCCACAGCTTGTAAATCTTGTCTTCTACCTTTTTGGCATCATACTGACCTTCTAATTTCATTCACTCATTTTAGCAGAGTTAGTTGAGTTCTAAAATATTGACAGAAATACTTTATTATGATAAAGTATTAATAGTTATAACTTGTTCTTTTGTGGAGATATCACATGTGGGTAATCCTTGTGACGCGTAGAAACAGCAACTTCCCCGATGTTATTGGTTCTTTTGATCATGGGCTAGATGCCGCGGGGTATTTGATAGCCGACGGCTGGAAAACAATTGTAAAGGGGGAAGAGTCTATGATCTGGGCAAAAAAAGGCTCTGATCGCGTTGCGACTGTTCGTGAAGTAACTCGACCGAGCTAAAACTCTCAACTTCCAACCCTCAAGTTTGCGTTGGCTTTCACAGACTGCCAGCGCTTTTTTCTTGTACGGTTAAAATATGCGACGATGGCAATCATTAAAGCATTATCAGTGGAAAACTTTGGATCGGGAAAAATAACTTGTATATCAGATTTTTTTGTAAATTGTTTTCGCAGTTTTTGGTTTGCCGAAACTCCGCCGCCCAGAATAATAGTTTTTGCCTTAAAATCTTTGGCCGCCTGCAATGTTTTTTTGAGCAATACATCAATAATCGCTTGTTGGATTTCAATCGACATCTCGCCAACAAACTTTTCATCCACTTTTGCATCTCTTACTTTATATAAAACAGCGGTTTTTAATCCAGAAAAACTGAAATCGTAATCTTTTGAGTTTATCATCGGCCGTGGAAGTTTTATATTGCTTTCTTTTATTTTTGAAGCGATTTTGAAAATAATCGGCCCACCTGGATAACCCAATCCTAAAATTTTAGCACATTTGTCAAAGCATTCGCCGGCGGCGTCGTCTCGCGTTTCTCCAATGATTTTGTAGCTACCGATTTTTTTCATTAAAATTAACTGCGTATGTCCACCACTCACCACCAAGCAAAGTGCGGGAAATTTAATTTTAGGATTCTCTAAAAAGTTCACCAAAATATGGGCCTCAATGTGGTTTACCGGAATTAAGGGTATATTCCAAATGTAAGACAACGCTCTGGCAAGATTAACGCCAACCCAGAGGCATGGTTCAAGCCCAGGACCATGGGTAACAGCAATCGCATCCACCTTCGGCTTTTCGTGCATTTGTAGAAATTTCAGTAGTTTTTCATATAGTTCACTTTCTTTCTCAAGAATTTTTTTGAGATTTTGAATTTGTTTAGGATTTAGAGTTTTGGATTTAGATTTTTCCAACTCAGCCTGTTTTAATGCGCGCATTAAAACGGGAACTAAGTTGGCCTGGTGTTCCCGTTTTGCCATCATGGGAAAAACGCCGCCATAGTTTTGATGGATAGTTTGAGAAGAAACTACATTGGAAAGCATCTTGAATTTGCCCTTTTTTTCTTCTAAAATAGCAACCGCGGTATCATCGCAGGAAGTTTCAATTGCCAAAATTTTCATAGTCTATTTATAGCCGAAATCTTGATTTTTTTCAATTTTTGACGTATTATTTCTATTATATTGGTCCCATCGTCTAGCCTGGTCTAGGACACAAGATTTTCACTCTTGTAACCCGGGTTCAAATCCCGGTGGGACCGCAACGTACAAATTTGCAGGGCAAATTTTACGTTGCTGAAACGTGTAAATTTTCCAAGAAAATTTACACGTTTCGCCATGACTAAATGTATTACGTTTATATATTACAAAGCCAAAAGAATAAAAGTTTATATATTGGATATACGGTGGATTTAAAGAAACGATTGACTCAACATAACAATGGTAAAAATTTTTTTACGAATTATTTATAAACAAAAAAGATGCTACGAATAGAGAAGAGTATTTAAAAAGTGGCTGGGGGTTTAGAAGTATAAGGAAAATGTTGAAAAACTATTTCAATGGATAAAAAAGACTATTTAGATATTTCAAAAGCAAGCGATATTAAAAATATCAAAGACCGAAGATTATATCGTTTGTATGAAATGCTTCCGGGCATCATAAGTTTTGGGACTCTGGCAGGAGTTCTTGTTTTTTCTTGGCTGATTCCCGCCTGGGTTTCCATATTTGTTATCTGTTTTTGTTTCTATTACTTGTTTAGGATTTTTTATTTTTCTTTGCACCAAATCATAGGATATTTTAAGGTGAAAGAACACATGAGGAGGGATTGGCTGAAGGCATTAAAAAAAATAAGAAAAAAAGATTGGAAAGACATTTACCATGTTGTCATATTGCCAACCTATAAAGAGGGATCAAAAATAGTGAAAGAAAGTTTGAATTCTTTATTGCATTCAAATTACCCGAAAGAAAAATTAATTGTGATATTATCGGTAGAAGAAAAGGCGGGCAAAGAATTCAAAGACATGGCAAAAAACATAGAGAAAGAATATGGCCAGCACTTTTTTAAGTTTTTGATTGCAGCTCATCCCAATAATATTCAGGGAGAGATATCTGGCAAAGGATCTAATGTGGCATATGCGGGAAAGGTGGCAAAAGATATTATTAATACGCTGAAAATCCCTTACAAAAATGTGTTAGTTTCCACATTTGATATTGATACTAAGGTATACCCGCAATATTTTTCTTGCTTAACATGGTATTATTTAACCGAAAAAAATCCGCAACGGGCAAGCTACCAGCCTATTCCTATTTACAACAATAACATTTGGTCGGCTCGGTTTTTTGCAAGGGTGGTTTCTACATCAAACACGTTTTGGCAAATGATTCAGCAAGAAAGGGCAGAAAAACTTACCACCTATTCTTCTCATGCCATTCCCGGCGAAGTATTTTTTAATGTGGAATATCCGGCCAATGTGGTGTGCGATGACAGTCGAATTTTCTGGCGCGCTTATTTATACTACAATGGCGACTACCGGGTGGTTCCCATTTATTATTTAGTTTCCATGGATGCGGTGGATTCAACCAGTCTTTTTAAAACCATGGTGAATCAGTACAAACAGCAAAAGCGCTGGGCGTGGGGATGCGCCGAAATTCCTTTTGTGATGTTTGGCTTTTTAAAAAATAAAAAAATATCTTTTCAAAAAAAAGTTTCCCATTTGTATACTCTCATCGACGGCTATTGGTCATGGGCAACCGCTTCGCTTTTGTTGTTTGTGTTGGGTTGGCTGCCGATTTTTTTAGGGGGAAATAAATTTAATGTTACGGTGCTATCTTTTAATTTGCCTATTTTAACGGGCAGGGTGATGACGATTTCTTTAATTGGTATGGTGGTTTCTGCGGTATTGAGCACCATGTTATTGCCGCCGATTCCAAAAGGTATGAGCCAGCTAAAAAAAATAACCATTTTTGCCCAATGGATATTTTTACCCGTCACATTAATTATTTTTGGCGCACTACCAGCACTGGATGCTCAGGTAAGATTAATGTTTGGCAGGTATATGGGTTTTTGGGTCACCGAAAAACGCCGATAATTACTAGGCCCGTACCTTAATAATTTTCGCTACGAATATTATTAAGGTACGGGCCTACTTTTTCGGTGACCCAAAAACACGGCAGTTCGTTGACATCTTTATGGAGGAGAACCAATGATTTACCAGGATGTGATGGAAATTCGCCTTTATTCAACGGCCCCTCATTTGAAGCGTGCACAGTTATTGCACATTGCGGGCGAAGAAAAATGCCGCAAATTTTTGACAGATTTTTTGACCGAAGAATCAGATAAGCGGTCACCGCCATTGGAAGCAAGTATAACGTACAAAGATGGAAGAGTAGTTTCTATCAAAAAGTAATTTTCGCATAGCCCTTGGATATTCCAACGGGCTTTTTTATTGAGTTTATTCAAAATGAATTCTGGTTTTAAATTGCTGCAAGCCTTCTTTTAACAGCGGATAATTTTTTAATTCGGGGTCTTTTTCTAAGAGTTCTTTGGCAGCATGACGGGTTTTTTCAACCAAAAAAATATTTAACATACCTTCCATAGCTACGTCGGGAAGCCCCGATTGCTCGGCGCCATACAATTGCCCCGGTCCTCTAATTTCCAAATCTTTTTGCGCTAATTCAAAGCCGTTGTCAGAATCAACTAATGCTTTTAATCGTTTTCGATGTAATTGGCTGGGATCGGTGGTAAATAAAAAACAGTATGATTGCATATCAGATCTGCCGACTCTTCCACGGAATTGATGCAATTGCGCCAAGCCAAAGCGCTCAGCGCCCTCAATCATCATTACTGTAGCACGTGGCACATCCACGCCTACTTCCACCACCGACGTGGAAACTAAAATATCAATTTCACCTTTTTTAAAGTCGAGCATTATCCGTTGCTTTTCTTCGGTTTTCATTTTACCATGGAGCATGGTAATGCGTAAATCCGGAAAAATTTCTTTGGAAAGTTTTTCGTATTCTTGTTTTACCGTTTTAATTTCGGAATTACCAAATAGATTATAGCTTTTTGGAACAAAGCTGCCAGTAATAGGCATATTTTTATTTTCTGATTCTTCTTGGCCAATTTTGGGGCAAATAACAAACACCCCTTTGCCCTCTTTCACTTCTTTATGGATAAAATCGTAGGCTGTTTTTCTTTCATTGGGATTAACAATCACCGTTTTTATAGGCCTTCGGTTTTTAGGCATTTCTTTTATCAATGATAAATCCAAATCGCCATAAACGGTGAGGGCCAGAGTTCTTGGAATTGGCGTGGCGGTCATCGACAACAAATGGGGGACTAATTTTTTACCTGCCTGCGCAGGCAGGTCTTTTACCAATTCTGCGCGCTGGTTGACGCCGAATCGGTGCTGTTCGTCTAAAATCACCAGTGCTAATTTTGAAAATGTCACTCCTTTTGAAATAAGGGCGTGGGTGCCCATAAGTATGTCAACTTGTCCAAATTCCAATTCTAAAAGTAAATCTTTCTTTTTTATTTGAGAAATTTTTCCTGCCTTGTAAATTTCACGTTCTTTCCCAGTTAAATATCCAACACTCACATCAAAATCTTTGAGCATGTTTGAAATGCCTTTAAAATGTTGGCTGGCTAAAATTTCCGTTGGTGCCATAAACGCCACTTGATAGCCATTTTTTATGGCGCTTAATGCTGCCATCGTTGCCACTACGGTTTTGCCAGAGCCCACATCGCCTTCTAAGAGCCGCGACATTGGCACTGATTTTTCCAAATCCTTTAAAATTTGAAAAGCGCATTGGCGCTGTGAATCGGTTAATTGAAATGGCAGGCTTTCGGTAAATTTTTTCATAAGCTCTGCATCCATAGGACAGTCGTAAGCCTGTTTTTGCATGACTTTGGCGCGCTCATGCAAGATATTCAACTGCAGTAAAAATAAATTTTCAAAAGAAAAGCGTGCCCTGGCCGCATCAATGGCCTCAAATGAATCGGGGAAATGAATTTGCCAAATGGCTTCTTTAACTGATATGAATTTTTGCTTTTTGACAATTTCCTCCGGTAATATTTCTGGCATTTTATCGTAGAAATACTCAAGCAAAGGTTTGATAATATACCGTAACCAACGCGAAGTAAGTCCCTTAGTTTCACTGTATATCGGAATAATTCTACCAGTGTGGGTGAGGTCGTCATTGTCGGCAATTTCACTGATTTTTTCAAACGCCGGATTATTTACATACACGCCATTTTTACTCAATGTCACTTTTCCGGCCACGCACACAAAGTCATCTTCTTTTAGAGATTTGGTTAAATAGGGCTGATTAAACCATAGCGCTTTAATGGTTCCGGTGTCATCTTCAATTTCGGCCTCGGTAATATTCATCCACTTTTTAAAAGTTTGGGTGTTTTCAATTTGGGTGATTCTGCCTTGCACGCAGGTAATTTCTCCAACTTTTATCTGGTTAATTGGTATAATATGAGAAAAATCTTCGTACCGTGCCGGAAAGTAAAACAATAAATCCTGGACGGTTTTAATCCCCAGTTTTTTGAGTTTTTTATAGTAAGCCGGGCCGATATTTGGGACGTCTTCAACGTTGGTTTTTAAATTTAGCATGGATTCATCTTATCTGAAAAAAATCGTAAAAAAAAGTCCCCAAGATGTCTCGGGGCAACATGGCTATATACTTCCGTAAACACAGGTGCCGCATCGGCCGTGAGCCTGTATCTGCCTAAATTTACCACACTCAACACAATGTCCCTTTTTACTGCAGCTACTGCACATCAGTTTGCCGGTTTTTCTGGATACGACGAGTTTTTTTCGAAGCTTGTTGCACATCGGACAAAGCACTTTTTTCAAAGAGGTCTCCTTTCTGGCTGTAAATGAACTGCGTGTCAAAAAAAACTACAACAGGCAGTTTTTTTGACAGTTATTGTATTGATTCTGGTTTTTTTTGCGTGTGGCCCGAATCAACTTCGTATTTGGTGTTTTGCTGTTCAAAAAAGTTGACCAATTCAAGCACATCAGTGGCGGTGCTCATCCATTTTGCCGGATTAGTTACGTTGTATTGTTTTGGCAATCCTAATTCTTGTAATCGCCTGTCAGCCACATACTGCACATACTGGTTTACATAGTCGGCATTTAACCCCAAAATTCCATTAGGAAATAAATCTTTATTGTAAGCAGTTTCTATATTGACTCCCTCAATAACAATTTGCCTTATTTCGTTGGCAAACGATTCGGTTAATAATTCACTGTTTTCTTCCAGCGCGGTTTGAATAAGTTGAATGCCAAATTTTAGGTGCAAACTTTCATCGCGCAGCACCCAATCTATCATGCTGCCAAAATTTCTTAACTGGTTCCGTTGCCTAAACGAAAGCGCCACCATAAAGCCGCTGTAAAACCAAACTCCTTCCATGACAATGTTAGTAGCCACCAGATTGCGGATAAAATCCATTTTGCCTTCTGGGGTTTCAATGTCCAGCTTGTCTTCGGTCATGCGCTTTAAGTATTTCATAACGTAGTTTTCTTTTGCCTGCATAGACGGGGTTTCTAAGTGCACGCTAAATATTTTCTCGCGGTCAAAGGGAAATGTTTCCAGCACATATTCAAACGCCACGCAGTGGTTAGCCTCTTCCCACATTTGCTTTGCCAAATATAAATGGCATTCGGGCGATTTTAAGTAAGGATAAATTCCCAGAGCAATGGAACGGTTGACAATTAATTCAGCGGGATTAAAAAAAGCCATAGTGAATTTTACCGCGTGGCGCTCGTCTTCAGTCATTTTGTTCCAGTCTTCTAAATCTTCTTTGAGGGCAATTTCATGCGGAAACCAAGTATTGCGCACGGCCTGGTTATAAAGGTCGTAAGCCCACTGGTAGCGCATAGGGTGAAGATTCATATCTTCTGGCGATGCTTTTCCGAGGATCGGCATGTTATTTAGTTATTGATTATTTTCTTTTATAAATTGCTCAACAGGCACGGTTTTCTTCATAATTTTTACACCTCTATCATAGATATTTTCACTTGGGTTAATGTCTCTCCCCCCAGTAAATTTTAAGATTTTTACTTCTTTACCATAAAAATCATCAAGAAACCAATCTTTTTCTATGCCATCACCATTGTCAAAATTTACAGAATCACCCTTTTTATATTCTTTTTCTCCGATTACGAGAGTTTTTCCATCTGATTCAGGGCTCGGTTGCGACTCAATATTTCTAGTCATATTTTTTAAATTTTAATTTTTATTCTAGCTTCCAGATACTAAATTCCAGATTCTAATTTCACTGGCATCCATCGCAGGTGAAGTTTTCTTGCGGGTCGCTAGGCATGTGGACTCTATACACTTTACCATCAATTACTTTTTCTTGGAAGTGCTGGTGTGCGGGTTCCGTGATTTTTTCAACCGGTTCAATCCTTTCAACTTTCAACTTTAAACTTCCTGCCTGCGCGGGCAGGTCAACTTCGTTAAGTGGCATTTGCGTTTGCACGTTGCTGAAAATCTGTTTTGAAGGAATGTCAGCAGGAATGGCGATAGGTTTCTTATCTTGAGCTATATCAAAAGATGCATCAACAATTTGCTCTTGTTCTTTCTCGATCACTTCTTCTTTCACCACTTCAGTTACCATCTCAACTTTTTGTTCAATTATCTGGGCTGGAACTTCATCTGTTTTCTTAAATACCGATGCAAAGCCAGTTTTTCCTAATTTTGCCGATTTATTAACGGCCACCGTACTTTGCTCGGCAGTGTGGCGCGGCTTCATGTGCAAATAGTAGGTTGACTTTAATCCCTTTTTCCAGCCGGTAAAATAAATATCCATGGTTTTTTCTATGTCACGGTCGTCTAAATACATATTTCGGCTTAAAGCCTGGTCAACCCATTTTTGCGCTCGCGCGGCCACTTCTATGAAAGCATAGGGCGAAACCGAAAACGAAGTTTTGTAAATTTCGCGGATGTGCGGCGGAATTTCTTGAATGCTGGAAATATCGCCCTGCAACTCAATAATTTTTTCTTTGACCATGTCCCACAAATTCATGTTTTTTAATTCGGTAACTAAATTATGGTTAATATCTAGGTATTTTCCAGAAATTTTATTGCGGCTGAAGACTTGAGCGAATCTTGGGTCGATTCCCGGCGTGGTGCCAGCCACCAAACCAATGTTGGCATTTGGAGCAACTGCCATCAACGTGGCGTTCCTCATGCCGTTTTTTACTTTGCCGCGCAACGTTTCCCAATCAAGCCAGTTTTGTTTTGATTTTTTATCAATATCAATGGCAACTCCCCGTTCCATTTCCAGTTTTTCCATGGTGTCAATGGGTACTTTTCCTTTAGACCACTCTGATCCTTGAAAATTTGGGTAGCTTCCGCGTTCAGCTGCCAAGTTTGCCGATTCATCAATAGCCATGTGGCTGATAAATTCAAAAATTTTATCGGTAAAATCATAGGCATGGGGAGAGTCGTAAGGAATTCCCAATTGCTCAATGGCATCGGAAAAACCCATTACGCCCAGGCCAATGGCGCGATTTTCTTGGTCGGATTTTGTGGCTTCGGGAATTGGAAGCTTATTAATGTCAATTAAGTTATCAAGCTGGCGTATGGCGAGCCGGGCGGATTCTTCCAACTTTTGCCAATCAATCTGTTTTTTATTCAAATGGGCGGCAATATTAATAGATGCCAGGTTGCACACGGCAATATTGTCTTTGTCTTGTGGCAAACAAATTTCGGTGCAGAGGTTAGACATGTGAATGGTGCCGGTATTGTTATTGAGGGCGCGTAAATTAATCGGATCTTTCCACGTAAGCCAGGGATGGCTGGTGGTTTGCAGTGCTACCAAAATGGCCCGATACTGCTCGGTAGCCGGAACTTTTCTAACCATGCGTAACTTTCCCTCATCGGCCATTTTTATGTATTCTTGATATCGTGCCGAAAACGCTTTGCCGTAAAGTTCGTTTAAGTCGGGAGTTTCTTTAGGGTCAAACATATACCAATCGGCTTTTGCCTCAACCCGTTTCATAAATTCATCAGAGATAAACACAGCGGTGTCGGCAGTACGCATTCTCATGTAGTCATCGCCGGCATTGTGTTTCCATTCTATAAATTCAGGGAAATCAATGTGCCAGTTTTCCATGTAAAAACACAGTGCGCCCTTTTTCTTGCCGCCGCGTTGAATTGCTCGTATGGCCGTGTCAATTATTTTTGCAAAGGGTGTTGGGCCAGACGAGGTGGTGTTATTAGAAGAAAGCGGAGAGCCGGTTGCCCGCAGTTTGGTGAGCGAAGCTCCTAATCCACCAGAGGCTTTGCTCAACATCATCACATCCGAAACCGATTTTGAAATGTGTTCCATACTATCGTGAATTTCCAATAAAAAGCAATTGGAAAGCGAAGGAGTGGCCGTTCCTGAATAAATATTGGTGGAACCTCCGGCAATGTATTCATGGCGCGACATTTTTTCGTAAAACTTTATAGCCCATTCGGTGGGGTCTTTTTCGTTGTAGGAAAGTCCCATGGCTACCCGCATGAAAAAGTATTGGGGAGTTTCAAATGGCTTTTGCCACGTATCTTTTACTGAATATCGGCCCAGCAAACTGGATAATCCGGCATAAATAAACAGTTCATCGCGGGAAATATCTAACACATTTGCTAATCGTTGCAAATCAAAATTTTTCTCCATGCGCTGATCAAGGATTTTATTTTCCACTCCTTTTTGAATGTAGGTTGCAAAATATTCTCGGTGAGTGGTTTTTAGTTTTTCGCTATCTCTGCCGTAATCTCCCAGCACATGCTTATACACGGTTTTTAACAACAGACGCGTAGCAATTTTATCATAATCAGGATTATCTTTGATATTTTGAACCGCCGCATTAATGGTGGCTTGGTCTAGTTCTTCTTCGGTAATGCCGTCGTACAAGGTTACTTTAGTATCGGTGGCAACCTGGGTAACTTTGGCGATAGGGTCAATCATACCAAACGCTGCGCGTTCAATAGAACGGTTGATCCGGTCAGCGTTGAATAATTCTTTGGTGCCGTCGCGTTTGGTAATGGTTAGTTCCATAAAATAGTTGTTGGTTGCAAGTTCCGCTTCGTTGTTGACGAAGCTGTTAGTTTTAGTTATTTAGTTTTTAGTTTACAGTAACTTACGTTAACTAGAAACCATGAAACTAAAACCCGAAACTTTTAACCGGTAACTTTTAATAAGTTCCTCCATTATATGAAAAACAAAACATGCGTGCAATAGCGTTTTTTGTTCGGGAAAAATGTATTTTTGAAAAGCTGTGGAAAACTTTTTATATAGATTCGTCCGCAACATTTTTACGGTCGCGAAAATATTCCAAAGACTAAACAAAAAAAGAGCGAAGGTATTAGCTTCGCTTGTTACTGCATTCCTGCAATAATTTTTTGAATGAGGGGAGTTTTGCCAAACCGTAGGATAAACCCGTTGGCCAAGGTAATATCCCAGGTGGTATGGTGCGCTTGTTCCTTCAACGCAATGTCTCTCCCATCTCTTTTTAGTCTTTCCACCCAATAGTTATATTCCTTCTTAACTTCAGGGTAGATTTCAATATGGTGGAACCTTGAAGAATCTATTTTGCTTTTGCCCGGTTTCTTGTCTGCAAGTTCCACATACCCAACGTCGGCACGTTTTGCGGTAGCTTGCAGCGCATCGCGAAGTTTGAAATATGCAATTCTTCTTTCTGAAATGAACGTTTGGTGGAAGTATTCACTTACCGCGGAATCTTCTAAAAGAGCCCGCATTTTTTCAAACTCTCCGGCGATGCCGCACTTATAACAGATGTGGTCTGCTCTAAGCGCCTCTGTGGCGCTGTTGTAGTAAGATAGAAATTCGTGACATGAGTAAATATAGGCTTTACACGCATCGCGAAAATGCTGATAAGAACTGAACATGAGAGTTTCCTTTCGGTAAAAGAACGTGAGATTGAGCGGTAAGCTGTAAAAGAACAATCCTTGCGGGCAAATATAAAATAACATCCTCAAACGAGGATATTGATTTCATGGTGCCCCCAGCAGGAATCGAACCTACATCACGAACTCCGCAAGCTCGCATTCTATCCGTTGAACTATGGGGGCGTTGCATTTTTAATATAGCCTAATTTTGCAAATATTTCAATTTGCTAAACTAAAAAACACCGAATTATTCGGCGTCTTTTAGTTTAAAGTCACTAAGTGCTACATCGCTTGGTGCTCTTCCGGGGTTACTATACAGCAATCTTTTGCAGCTTTTCCAGACCCACAAAAACACATTTCGTCTTTACCGCAGCATTCTCCGTATTTTTTTCCCGATCCACATGAGCAGGTCGCCATTAATTTTTCTTTTTGTGCTTCATCCATACTATTTTTAACTTAACGTTTAATTTATTTTTCAATTTCCGCGACCTTTTATTCCAAACTGATTTTCATTATAACCTCTTTTTATTTTTTAAAAAAGAGCAGGCGGAGGAGGTGGGACTCCGCTTTGCTAGAACCCATCGCTTCGCTCTTTCAAAGCCCTCGGTTTTGAAAGATTCCTAAACCGGAAAGAATGTTTCTTTCCCGACCCCTACCTTGGGTTCTCGTCCGCCTAATTCGCAAAATAAAATCCCTCTCAAAAATGAGGGGATTTATTTTGCGGTGTGACTCGGACTTGAATTGGCGTTTCAGGAACAAAATCGCCGTCTTTGGCGAGTTTGAACCCGAAGTGCCTCGGTCGGGTTCATAATATCAAAATTACGGCAAAATAGGAAGGATTTTAGGTGTCTCGGTCATAGTACTATTCGTGTCTTACTTTTCCCGTTTTATACGAAGAATAAGACAAATAAGACACGAGTTAGCTGTCTTATTCTCGCGTCTTATTCTGTTACATTTTCGTTATCCAGGTTGAGGTGTATAATGAACTAATATGATAAAAAGTAGTAGTAAAACTAAAGACCCCAAAGACATGTCTATTGGCGAGCTTTTTGCTGAAAAAACGGTTTCGGTGCTTCGAGATGTAAATAAAAAAAGTGAGCAAAGGGGCAGAAAAGCGGGCCTGCAAAAGATTGACCGACGCATGAAGGATGGCCTCAAAATTCGCTGGACCTGTGGAATCTGCAAAGCTTATATCACTGATTTTAATGGCACAGAAGGAGTCAATAAATTTAGGGGCTATCTTAAAAAACTGGATAAGCAAGGATATCTTCCGTGCCCTACTAACGGCAAGAAACATCTCAACCGTCTCGAGATCGATAAAGACGCTATCGTGTTAACAACAAAGTTAATACTAAAAGAAGAAAAACCGCACAAAACCAAGAAAGCTAAATAAATATTGACACTGCGCTATCGACTGGAGTATTATGAAGATGAAGCTCGTGCACACCGTCAGAAGGGTGGCATGAGGATCATTACTCGACTAGTGCCGACACCGTCTTAAGGGTGCGGCAATGAAGCCAGGTAATAAATTAACAGTCCGTATGATGTTACGGAAGCTGGTAATTTGTTACTTGGCTTTTACGTTCTAGTTTTTCAACGCATACCAACCCAAGAGCAAGTCAACAAAAACCAGCATCCGTAAACCATACGATGCTGGTTTTTAATTTCATGAAAACTATTACACCAACAAATAGCAAAATAGATATTCAATACGTGGACATCAACCTGCTCAAACCTGCAGAATACAATCCGCGCAAGCACGACAAGGCAGCGGCAGACCAGCTCAAGGAATCCATAAAAAGATTTGGTGCCGTTGACCCCTTGATCGTCAACCAAGCGCTTGGGCGTGAAAATATCGTCATTGGAGGGCACTTCCGTCTGGAAGTCCTAAAAGAGCTGGGACACAAAGAAGTCCCGGTAGTGTATATCAATATCTCTGACATTGAGCGTGAGAAGGAATTGAATATCCGCCTCAACAAAAACACGGGTGAGTTTGATTTTAATTTGCTGGCTACTTTTGACGAAGCCTTCCTGGCCGACGTGGGTTTCTCTTCAGAAGAACTCGACGACATCTTCCATATTGAAGATACGCCGGAACAGTTTGATCTGGAGAAAGAATTAAAAAGTCTGAAGATTGATAAAATACAAATCCAGAAAGGAGATGTCTATGACCTCAACGGTAGTCGCCTGATGTGCGGCGATTCAACAGTAGCAGAAGATATGCAAACGTTGGTAGGCAATGAGAAAGCCGATATGTGCTTTACCGATCCGCCCTACATCCTCAACTACCTCAAGGGTAAAACCCGAGGCAAGAATGGACCCACGATTGGTTTTGGAGCCAAGAAAGACCGAAGGTATCTTGAAACCGAAACATTGCCTGATAACTTTACCAACCTCTGGATGGCTAATGTAGCCAATGCGCAAAAACCTGATTTTTCAATCATCATTTTTGAGAATCCCAAAAACTTAAGAACGATTTGGAACGCACTGGAGAAACACTGGAAATACCGCAACACCATCGTCTGGCATGTGCCCAATCGTGTCCAAGGATTTTCGGCAAAGTATAAATTCTTCAACAAAAGCGATATTGCGCTGGTAGGAACACAAGGAAATGTGGAGCTTAATCTTGAACCGGAGTCTGATGAATTATTCCAGCAGGAATACGAGAACGCCATCTTTGCAACTTCAGGCAAGCCACATTGGGAAGGCTACGAGAAAGGAAAAAAGATTTGTCCGACAGATTTCATTGAACATATTGCGGCTGATAAGAAAAGTTCGGGGCAGGGAATCATATTTGGTACAAAACCTTTGGAACTACTCATCCCCTACATTAAAGTTCTCACCAAACGAGATGATTTAATCTTGGAACCCTTCGGCGGAAGCGGGTCGACGCTTATCGCAGCTACTAAAATGAATCGCAGGTGTTACTTGATGGAAAAGTCTCCGGTGTACGCCGAAGTCATTAAAAACCGCTGGGAAAAGCTAACTGGTCTTAAGGCTCAAAAAATATATGGAAAATAAACCGCAGTACAACCAAACCATAGAAAAGCGGCAGACTAAGCTTAAGGAAGCTCTGATCAATACCCTAAAAGAGATGCCCATCATTGAGGTAGCGGTAAAGCGAATTGGCATCGGTCGTGATACCTATTACCGCTGGAAAAACCAAGATAAGGATTTCCTGAAAAGAAGCCAGGAAGCGATGATGCGGGGTATTGAGTTTATCAATGACTTAAGCGAGTCCCAGATTATTGCACTCATCAAAGACAAGAAAATGTCATCGATAAAGTTCTGGTTAAGGCATAACCATCCTAAGTACAAAGAAAAGATTGAGATTACCACCAACACACAGCCCCAGGAAGAACTCAATCCCGAGCAGGCATCTATTGTAAAAGAAGCGCTACGGCTTTCATCTGTGCAAGCAGAAGAAGTAGAAGTCGAGGAAGAATATCAGCCATCTAATAGGAAAAATGTTGAAAACAGCAACGAATCTCCTAAGCCAGAGGTTTCGCAAACGCCTACGGGGCCGAAAGTGGTAACCCCTGCGGAGTTTGCCAAAATGACAGGACCGATTAAGGAACCGATCACGGTGAAATCGCCCCAGAAGGAGGTAACGTATTTTCCGAACGGTGAGGTGAGAACGAAGTTCGCTAATGGCTCGACCGTTTACTCTCCTCCGGATCCAGATAGGGAGCCCCCCTTAAAACCAACACCGCTACCCCCTGAGCCAAATAATATTTTTCGTACTGAAGCATGGTAGAAGAAATTAAAAATCAAAATAGCACTACAATCTCCACTGAACTTATCGACCGTATGATTACGGATCGTAAAGTTCGCACGGCCATCGTCCGCCAGTCACACTTCTATTTCTTCAACTTTTACTTCGCCCATTACATTAAATACCCCACGGCCCCATTCCATAGAAGATTCTTTCAGTTGACGGAGCAGGAAGATATTAAGAATCTATTTATCGTGGCTTTTCGAGGATCAGCCAAGTCTTCCATCTTTACTATGTCGTATCCTCTGTGGGCAATTCTAGGTCAGCAGCAAAAGAAGTTCGTCCTCATCGTTTGCCAGACCAGAACCCAAGCCAAACAGCACATGATGAATTTGAGGCGAGAACTGGAAGGCAATACTCTACTCAAAAATGACCTTGGCCCGTTCCAAGAAGAAAATGATGAATGGGGTTCGGTGTCTTTGGTTTTCTCAAAACTTAATGCCAGGATCACGGCTGCTTCCTCGGAACAAAGCATCCGAGGACTACGTCATAACCAACATAGACCCGATTTAATCATAGGTGACGACCTTGAGGATATGGCTTCGGTAAAAACCAAAGAAGGGAGGCAAAAAACCTACCAGTGGTTTACGGGTGAAGCCATTCCTGCCGGAGATAAAAATACCCGAATTATTGTTGTAGGAAATCTTTTGCACGAGGATTCTCTGCTCATGCACCTAAAGCAAAACATCGATGAAGGATTAATCGATGGAGTATTTAAATCTTACCCACTCATCAACGACGAAGGTAAAGTTGCCTGGCCGGGTAAGTACCCCACTAAAAGTGATATCGAGACGGAGAAGAAAAAAACTGGTAATGAAAATGCCTGGCAAAGAGAATATCTTTTGAAGATCGTTTCCGAAGAAGATCAAGTGGTGACTCGAGATATGATTCATTATTACGATACTCTGCCAGATGATCCAAGTGGCTACCGGATAACGCTTCTGGGAGTGGACCTGGCAATATCCCAAAAAGAGAATGCCGACAAGACTGCCATGGTGGCAATCTTGATCCATGGTTTTCAAAAGGACGTTACTGGGTATGTACTGCCTGGCATGGTTAATGCCCGGCTGAATTTCCGCCAGACCTTGGAGAAGATAAAAGAACTGTATATTTCTTTAAGTGCTCAAGGCCACACCAAGGTATCAATCGAGAAAGTTCAGTACCAGGCAGTGGCGATTGAACAGTTAAGAAATGAAGGTATTTACGATGTAGATGGAGTAGTAGTGACTACCGACAAGCGCTCACGCCTGGCTTCGTGTACCGGGTTGCTTGCTACGGGAAAGATTAAGTTTCCCAGACATGGATCCGAGGAACTGATCTCACAGCTCATCGGTTTTGGGGTAGAACGGTACGATGATGCGGTGGATGCGTTTACTTTGGCAGCCCGAGAATTTATTGCAGAATATATTGAACAAATCTTTGCGGGAGTGATGTGGGCGGATTAAAAACTAAATCTTCTTCCTCAAAAATTCAAAAAGGATATATCCTATGAATGCACTAATAAAGGCAATGATAAAATTTTCTAAAGTAAAAATATCTCTAACAGCATAGGGGAAATTATTTCCTTGATTGATATGGGAATGGGTGAATTCACCCATCAAAAGATTGGAATAAAATAAAAACATAATAAAACCCATTTCTATAATGAGCCTTAAAATCGGGGCTAGTTTTCTATCTTTCAAGTCTGACATATTACTCACACCATAATAATATGGGTATTTGGTAAATTTTGAATAAGTTCCTCGGTCACTGATTTGTGGAAAAAATCCCAAAACTTTCGTGGCAAAGGATGACTTTGCAATAAATGGGTAATACCATTCGCTCGGGCAAATTGAATTAAGGCACCGGCAATATCCTCGTCTTTCAGCGTAATAACCTGTGCACCCATTTTTTCAGCAGTCATCAGGATATTTTTAATATTATCCCTGTCGGGTGACAGGACTTTGGTTTCATCTTTCAGAGTAGAAACATACACCACATACCATTCGGCATTTAATTGGGATGCCAGACGTGAAGCCTTACGTAAAATAGCATCCACATTTTTCTCCTGCCCCCTGATTCTGACCATTACTTTATTTAAGGCGCTCTGTTTTGAGGTACTGTCAAATTTCTCGCGCTGGCGCTTGTCCAAAAAGTTAGCTGTCTCACTCAACGATATTTCCCGTAATCTTGTAAGATTTTGCAAACTGAAAAAATTATTTAAGGCTGTAGTAATCCGGTCTAATTTATAAATCTTACCGGCTTTAAGACGGGCAATCAGATCTTCTGCTTCTAAATCAACATTCACTACTAAATCAGCTTCTCCGACGACATCATCCGGAATTCTTTCGGTAACTTTAATGCCTGTGGCATTTTCGATGTCGTTATACAGTGATTCTAAATGCTGAATATTGAGAGTGGTAACTACATCAATACCGGCATTCAATAATTCTTCCACATCCTGGTATCGCTTAGTATTTTTACTGCCAGGCGCATTAGTGTGGGCCAGCTCGTCAACTAAAACCACCACCGGTTTTCTTTTCAAAACCCCAGCTAAATCCATCTCCTTAAGTTGAAGATTTCCGTGTGCTACTATTTTGGGTGGCACTATTTCTAATCCTTCTGCCTGGGCAATGGTTTCCGGACGCTCGTGCGGCTCCATGTAGCCAATAACTACATCAATGCCGTTGGTCTTTAATTGTTTGCCCTCCAAAAGCATTCTATAAGTCTTTCCTACTCCCGCTGCTGAACCCAAATACACTTTCAGTTTTCCCCGCTTTTCAGCTTTCAGAATTTTGAGAAAATCTTCAGGAGTTTTACTTTTAGTTTTCTTTTTTGTCATTTATTTAACCGGATACATTTTATCCAGAGCGATATTTAACGTTAACACATTTACTCCCGGCTCTCCAAAAACACCTAGCGAACGACCTTCGGTATTTTCATTAATCAGTCCCTGGATTTTCAATACATCAACACCACGAGCCTTAGCTACTCTTAATAATTGCAGTTTAGCATTCTCCAAACTAATTTCCGGATCAAGGCCACTGGCCGAAGCCGTCACCGCATCGGCAGGAACTGCAACCGTAGCCGCCAGATTATTTTCTTTTCTATAGGCAGCGATATTTTGTTTAATTTCGTCTGCCAGTTTTTGAGAAGTCGGCCCCAGATTACTTCCACCCGACGCAGTCGCATCATAACCAGCCCCAGCAGCTGACGGACGTGGATGAAAATACTGGGGCAGGGTAAATTCCTGTCCGATTAGTTCTGATCCAATAACTTCACCTTGCTTATTGGTAATTAAGCTACCATTGGCCTGATGCGGAAACAGTACCTGACCGAAAACCCAAATTGCCAGCGGGTAGAACCCGCATACCACTACGGCAAACACCAGCGTAGCAATAATGGATATTTTTATTTCTTTAAGAATATTTTTCATGGTTTTAAGCTAATTTAAAGAGAGTTAATATCATGTCGATGATTTTGATGCCGATAAATGGCGCTACAATTCCGCCAAGACCGTAGATAATCAGATTCGTCCTTAAAATGGTGGCTGCCGGAAGTGCTTTAAACTTCACGCCTTTAAGCGCCAGAGGAATGAGCAAAATAATGATAATGGCATTAAAAATTACCGCTGAAAGCACGGCGCTGTAAGCGCTATGAAGCCCCATGATATTTAATGGTGCGATGACCGGGAATGTCACCATCAACATTGCCGGAATAATGGCAAAATATTTTGCCACATCGTTGGCAATACTAAACGTGGTTAATGCTCCACGGGTCATCAGCATCTGCTTTCCAATTTCCACAATCTCAATTAATTTGGTTGGATTGGAATCCAAATCCACCATATTTCCAGCTTCTTTAGCGGCCTGAGTTCCGGTATTCATGGCTACTCCCACATCGGCTTGCGCCAGGGCCGGCGCATCATTAGTGCCATCACCCGTCATAGCCACCAATCTTCCACCTGCTTGTTCTTTTCGGATTAAGGCCAATTTATCTTCCGGCTTGGCTTCTGCTAGAAAATCATCCACCCCCGCTTCTTTGGCAATAGCTGCGGCGGTTAATTTATTATCGCCGGTGATCATAATGGTTTTAATTCCCATTTGGCGGAATAATTTAAACCGTTCAACCAATCCACCCTTCACAACATCCTTCAGATAAATTGCACCAAGAATTTCTTTTTGGGTGGCAACCACCAAAGGTGTGCCTCCAAGTTTTGATATTCTCTCAACTTCTTGTGAAATTTCTTTGGTGAACTTTCCTGATGACCAGTTTTTAATGGCGTCAGCGGCTCCCTTTCGGTATTGAATTTTGTCCAAATCCAAACCGCTCATTTTAGTTTGAGCCGTAAATGGAACGAACACCGCCTGTTTCATTTCGTGTAATTGCCTTTCACGGATACCAAAATTCTTAGCCAAAACTACAATACTTCTGCCTTCAGGAGTTTCATCAGCTAACGATGATAACTGTGCGGCATCGGCGAGTGCCTCTTTGGTAATTCCCGGGGCCGGAATAAATTCTGTGGCGTGCCTTGATCCAAGGGTAATAGTTCCTGTTTTATCAAGCAAAAGCACATCAATATCGCCTGCTGCCTCAACAGCTCTGCCCGACATAGCCAGTACATTGTGCTGCACCAGTCTATCAATACCGGCAATCCCAATGGCGCTCAATAATCCGCCAATAGTAGTTGGAATCAGGCACACCAGCAATGAAACCAGTACGGTAATGGAAAATGTGGTTCCGCTATACAATCCCATTGGATACAAAGTAACTACCACTACCAAGAAAATAATGGTTAAGGCAGAAAGTAAAATCGTCAGAGCGATTTCGTTGGGTGTTTTCTGGCGCTTGGCTCCTTCAACTAACACAATCATCCTATCAATAAAACTTTCTCCGGGGTTAGCGGTAATTTTTATTTTTATCTGGTCAGATAACACTTTTGTGCCTCCGGTCACCGCGCTTCTATCTCCGCCGGATTCTCTGATCACTGGTGCAGATTCTCCGGTAATAGCCGACTCATCAACGGTGGCAGCACCTTCAATAATATCGCCATCTCCACCAATGACTTCATTGGCGACTACTAAAATAATATCGCCCTTTCGCAATTGATTTACTCCTACTTTTTCAAGAGAACCATCGCTCCTGTAACGGTTAGCAAATAATTGTGTTCGTGATTTTCTTAATTCGTCAGCTTGAGCCTTTCCTCTGCCTTCTGCCATGGCTTCGGCAAAGTTTGCAAACAGTACCGTAAACCAAAGCCAGACAGCGATTTGAATGGTAAACAGTTTTGGTTCGTGGGAAACAAAGATTTCAAAGGTGGTAATGATTGCACCAACCATGGTTACAAACATCACTGGATTTCTTACCATTCGGCGCGGGTCTAGCTTAATGAAAGCGTCTTTACTCGCCTCTTTTACGATTTGTGGATTAAATAATACTTGTGATTTTATTGCCATATAATTTTGTAGTTAGAATAGTTTTCCTGCGTGCATTAAGAAGTGTTCGACGATTGGACCAAGCGCCAACGCCGGCAAGAAAGTTAATGCTCCGACCAGTAAAATCGTTCCTATTACCAAAAGGATAAACGTAACACTTGTGACCGGAAATGATCCCGGCCCCGCAGGTACCATCTTTTTTCTGGCAAAAGAGCCTGCCAGCGCCAATACTGGAATCATCATAAAGAATCTTCCCAAAAGCATCGCTAAGCCCAGCATGGTATTATACCAGGGCGTATTCGCCGTAAGTCCGGCAAAAGCACTGCCGTTATTTCCTGTTGCTGAACTAAATGCATACAGTATTTCCGAGAACCCGTGCGGCCCGTTGTTATTTAATCCTGCCAACCCCCACTGGCTAACCGATGCCAAACCGGTAAACCCTAAAATACTGATCGCGGCAACCAGGATAAACAATCCGCACATTTTTACATCATAGGCTTCAATTCGTTGCCCCAAGTATTCAGGCGTGCGTCCAATCATCAGTCCCGCCAAAAATACTGCCAGAATAATAAAGACAATCATTCCATATAAACCGGAACCGACGCCGCCAAAGATTATTTCACCAAGCTGAATATTTACCATGGTAACCATTCCCCCAATCGGGGTGAAAGAGTCATGCATCGCATTCACCGCTCCGTCGGAAGTATCAGTGGTAGCCGTGGCAAATAGCGATGAGTTAAAAATGCCAAAGCGCACCTCCTTGCCCTCCATATTTCCGCCCGACTGTTCAATGCCTAACTGTTGATGAATGGGATTGCCCGCTTGTTCATAATGCCAAACAATAAACACTCCGGAAATAAAAACCAAAAACATAATAATCCAGACCGCCCAGCCATGCTTTTGATTTTTTACCATTCTGCCAAAATAGTAAGTCAGACCGCTTGAGATGGCCAGGATGGAAAGCATCTGAAAGAAATTGGATAAGGGTGTTGGATTTTCAAAGGGTTGTGCCGCATTGGCATTAGTATACCCACCGCCGTTGGTTCCTAGCATTTTAATGGCCATCTGTGAGGCCATCGGGCCCTGCACAATGGTTTGGGTAGTTGTTTGGCCTTGAGGCTCAATTAACTTTGCTGTTGTATAGGGATTGAAGTTTTGAATCATTCCCTGGGAAATCAAAAATACAGCAAACACTAAACAAATCGGTAACAGCAAGTAATAAGTGGTTCTGGTAAGGTCTGTCCAAAAGTTTCCGATGGTTTCCATGGAATGCCGCGCAACACCGCGCACAACCGCCGCCGCCAAGGCAATTCCTGTCGCCGCTGATAAAAAATTATGCACGGTCAAAGCAACCATTTGAGAAAAATAGGACATAGTTAACTCCCCGGCGTAACTTTGCCAGTTGGTATTGGTGGTAAAACTAACAGCCGTGTTAAACGCCAAATCAGGACTCAAATTAGGCAGATGCTGCGGATTTAACGGCAGCCATTGCTGGATACGCAAAATGATGTAGGTAAACAATAAACTGATTACGCTAAAAATGAGCATGGAAACGGCGTATCCTTTCCAGCTTTGCTCTTTTTTAGGGTCTACGCCAAGCAGTTTGTAAGTTACCTTTTCTAGTGGTTTCAATACTTTATCCAACCAAGTTTTACCATCAACATCTAATACTTTAGTAAGGTAAATTCCCAGTGGCTTGGTAATCAAAATCAGGGCACCAACAAATAAAATAAGTTGTATCCATTCGTTAATCATAGTTTTAGAATATTTCAGGGCGCACCATTGCGGCAAAAAGATAACCAAGAAGCAACAGCACGACGATGCCAATAATTATATTTTCAATCATAGAAGTTATATTTTCTCACACAGCTTTACATAGGCCAGACACAGCCCGAAGAAAGCGATTGTGATGATAATAAATTGAATATCGTTCATAATTTTTGAGTTACATTTTTACACTAAAAAAACCAGATCCTCTAAGGCTGGTTTCATGCGAACAATACTTTGTATAGATTTACAGTTTACCGAAAAGGCATCAAATTTAAACAGGATAAGGAAAATGGAGTACATGAAAAACCAGCCCTCCGTATCACAGGAATGTCTTCCAAGAATAATGATGCACTCATGAGCTTTTTAAGGTTAATCATGCTTTTCTAAGTATATATTTTATGGCAAGCGCATGTCAATATTGACAGTTCTTACCACACAAAAGGCACTAGTCGGTATTTTACTTTCTTTTGGTATTCTGTATACCCCGGCAAATTCTTAGAGAGGAACCTCTCTTCGTCCAATAGTCGCCATGCCAACACTGGAAAAAATGGAATAATAAGAATAATGGTCCACCATGATCCAAGTGCCAGTGGAATGCCCACAAAGAGCCATATTGCTCCAGCATACATTGGGTGACGTACATAAGCATATGGCCCATTTGAAATGACCTTCTGGTCTGGTTCAACAGAAATATTAGAAGCTGCAAAACTATTTACGCGTAACACCCAAAAAATGAAAAGAAATGAACATACAATAATAATGTTACCCAGGATACTTACCCAGGCCGGAACTGGCGAGAGGCCATAGCGATAATCTAGTATGGGAAAAACCATAAAAACAAAAAAGGCTAAAATGATAAGTGACACGATAATCTTTTGCGACCATTCTTTTTCTTTCCAAGGCCCAGCATTCATGCGCCGCTCAAAAAGTGGCTTGTCGTAGAGCAACATATAGACTGTAAACCCAATCGTAGAAAGCGTAAAGACCGTAAGAAAAAGCCAACCTTGCCAATAGTGCCACGTCCCGGCGCTTACATAGACGAGTATGACAAATAAAATCAGCCCAAAAATACTTTCCGATATTGCTTTTGAAATAAGTGATTTCATACATGAATTATATATTCACTGGCACTAAATTACCAACAATTTATAATAAATATTTTTGAAAAATGGCATCAACCTTACAAAAATATAAATTAAAAATACTATACCGGTAATAAAAAAACTCACTGGATATGGCACATAAAAAGAAATAAATAATCCAAGCCATGTCGCCATTACGGCGATGAGAACTGAAATAAAGATGCCATAAATAGGCTTGGAAGCCAAACGCTCTGCGGTTGCCGCAGGAGTTACCATCAGTGAAAAGATTAATAATACTCCGACCACCTGCACCGAAATAGAAGTAGCAATGGCAATTAAAATCATAAATACCATGCCGAGCCAAAAAATCGGCACGCCTTTTGCTTCGGCGCAATCTTCGTCTAAAGAACTAAACAGAAGCGGCCGGTAGATAATTACCATTGCAATAAAAAGAATAATTGCGGTGATAAGAGTGGTGATTACCGCACTTTGACTAATACCAAGTATTTCTCCAAATAACAGCGAATAGGCTTCGGTTGCGTAACCTTTGTAAAAAGTTAAAAACAATAATCCAAGGCCAAGCATAAAAGCCAGCACCGTGCCAATTTGCACATCGCGACTGGCAGCTTTTTTCCCAAGCAGCGCCATAACTATGGCCCCACCGCTGGTAAATGTAAGTAGCCCTATTAATGGATTAATCCCAATAAGCACCGCTCCAGCCGCTCCGGTAAATCCTGCATGGGAAAGGGCGTGTGCCGCAAATGATGAGCGTCGTAATACCACAAAATAGCCGATGATGCCTGCAACAATAGCAACCATCGTACCGGCTTCAAACGCATGCAACATAAAACCATACTGCAACATTGCTTGTAGGTCACTAAAAATATTAAAACTAAATGTTAGGCTATTCATGATGATGTATATTTTCTTCGGCTCCTACGATGGCGACCCGGCCATAAGAATCGCGCAGTACTTCTATAGGGGCGTCATACAGACCGCTTAAGGTTTTTGAATTTAAGACATCAACGGAATTTCCAATGGCAACTTTGCCATTGGCAATATAAACAACCTTATCTAATACTGATAAAAGCGGATTAATATTGTGGGCGATAAGTAAAACCGTAATGTTGCGCGACACTACGATACTTTTAATGAGTTTTACAAATTCCCCTTCACGCCGGATATCAAGATTGGCAAGAGGTTCGTCAAGTAAAAGCAAATCAGGGCTCCCAATCAGGGCTTGCGCTAAAAATACCCGTTGTAGTTCTCCGCCGGAGAGTACACCAAGCGGACGATACGCCAGTTCCAATGCTCCGACTACTTTTAATACCTCAAGGGCCTGTTTTGTACCTTCTTGTGAAAAACTTATTCCCCAACGATCGCCATCCAATCCAAGTCTCACAAATTCAACAGTTGCGATTTTAGTTTCACTATCAATGGGGTGGCGCTGAGGGACATATCCAATTTTCGCATTACCTTTTTTAGGATAAGCGCCGAGTAACTCTATTTGGCCGCTTATTGGTTTTACCAATCCTAAAAGCAGGCGAAACAAGGTGGTTTTCCCGGCTCCATTGGGGCCCAAAACAGCAACAAATTCACCTTTGTTAATAGAAAAGTTTGCATCTTGCCAAACTATATGAGAACCGTATCCTGCGGTTAGATTTTTAACGTTAATAACATTATTTTGTTCCATACTATTTCCCAAGTTTGCCGGCATTTAACGCATTTTCAATGCCAATAAGCTGAGCATTCATCCAATCCTGAAAAGAAGTGTCAGGTGGCTGAATGGTTTCCGTAATACCGACCACGGGTATCCCATTGTCAGCAGCGACTTTTTTCATACTTTCGGTAACAGGTGTCACGGTTTGTTGGTTATATACTAAAATCTTCGGCTCTTTATTCTTCAGCTGATTTTGAAATTCCACAATACTGTTGGCCGGTGGATCGTTGGCTTCTCCCACAGCTTGGATAAACGCCGGCGGAGAAATTAAATCAAGTCCAGTGGATTGGCTAAGGTACACAAAAATATCTTCTGTGCAAGAAACTTTGGTGCCACTAAACTGCTGTTTAATGGACACTATTCTAGTCTGATAGGGAGCGAGTGCTGTCTGAAGTAAGGCGTATTGAGCTTTGTAGTAATCAGCATGAGAAGGGTCGATAGAAATAAGGTCGCCTTCCATTTTGGCGATAACCTGATTTACATAATCAGAACTATACCAAAAATGAGGATTATCTCCCTCTTTCTTGCCAAGCAAATCAGCAACCTTCAATACTTTTTGGTTTGGGTTCGAGTTGGCACTTAAAAGGTTGTCAGCCCAGCTGTCGTATCCGGCGCCATTTAAAATAACATAGTTGGCGGTGGCAAATAGCCGCGCGTCATTGGTATCGCTTTCGTATTCGTGCGGATCCGCGTTGGGATCTGAAACAATACTGGTCACATTCACACGATTACCGCCAAGCTGTGAGATCAAACTTCCCCAGAAATTTTCGGCGGCAACTACTTGAATAGTATTGGTACCGGACACTTTATTGCTCTGGATAGATGGAGTCTTGTAAATGTTATGTAAAATAAGGGTTAAGAGGCCCACGAAAAGAAGTCCCGCAATAAAACAAAGAATAATTTTTGTTTGTTTGCTCATAAGTTTTTAAAAGTTAATTTTATTTTTTACTGCAAGTATTACACAAACCAAAAAGCTCCAAAGAATGCTGGGTAACTGTTTTAAATTGCTTGCTGTTTTTGAGCGCTTTTTGAACGATGGATTGAAAATTACAGCCAGTAAAATCTTCTATTTTTTGGCATTGAACACAAATAAGATGGTGGTGATCATGCTTGTCGGAAAGTTCAAAGTAGGCATGGGTTTTAAGGAAATCAATTTGTCGTATCAATCCACCATCTCGTAGAGCATTAATTATTCTATACACGGTTGCCTGATCAAGCGAATCACCTTTTAGTCGTTTTTTGATTTCCTCTACGTTAAGCGGCCTATCAGCTTTTTCTAAAACTGATAGCACCTCAAGCCGACCCGGTGTCGCCCGTGATCCCATGCTGTGGAGCTGTTTTTTTCGTTCTTGTTGTTCTTTTTTCATTATCTGTATCATAGCAGACTTGCATATTTGTTGCAATACATAAGCAAAAGTTTTGCATTTGCTTGACAATGGAAGGGGTGATAGAGTAGGATGTATTCAAATGCAAAAGTTTAGCATTAGTAATAATAAAATATAACCAGTGTTTAGTCGCCCTAGTTTTTAAGCTGTATGCCTTTTGTGCATATCGTCCACATGCAGCTTTGACCTTATCTGGGGCGATTAAACATTGATTATATTTATTAGAAAAAACATATGTGCGAAAAATGCAAAGAAAAATTAGAAATGAGTAAAACCGCTTGGAGTGGTGGATTACCACGGGCTATAGTAGTTGTCACCGGAGCTAAGATTAATGAAGCGAAAATAATCTTCAAGAAAGGTATTCCGGCTACTCTCATAAATCACGAAGGCAAGAACTATAAAATGAATGCTCCTGCCGGAGCTGCCGTAGTTTTGAATAAAGATTTTTTGGTGTATATGACAGGATACAAGCAGGATGACCTCAATATTATCGGCTCCAATCTGATGCCTCTGCCCCATTTCGCCAGAGAAGCTGATCTTCTCGACAAAGAGGCTGTGAACAAAATCGTAACGGAAATAAAAAGCATTAAAGATGAATTGAAAATCCCAGTATATCTAGTACATAATGGTGGCGCTTCAAATTCTAAGGCTAAGTTGCCAGGTGATAGTGTATTTTCTCACACCTGGGATACTCCAGGAGAATCTCTGCCAGACTTAGTGGCAAATAACTGCACTACGCTGTTAAATATATCCCAAGAAATGCATAGACAGGGATTATTCGCTGATCAAGATATCACTAAAATTATATTCATTACCGCAACTGCAGCTATTAGAGCTAGGAAATTGCATGGCGGCGACGCTGTGCAAAAAGGAGCTGGACACTCTTTGATCAGAACCATGGCGCTTGATCTTACCCCAGAGAGAATCTATGTTACCGAATTAATGCCAGGAATAACGGATTCGGGATTTTATGATAACCCCAAAACCCTTGAAGCTGAAATACAGGGCGCTCAATCATTGGGATATGACTATACTCAAGAAACCATGCCAGTATTTACCGCTGAGGTGGTAGGTGAAGCAGTAGAGTATATTCTAAAAGCCAGAGGCAATGTAAGAGAGTTATCGGTAATGCCCTTCGGACAATTTCCTCATCTGGGGTCATAAAAATATTGAGAAACAAATCCGTAAGCTAACCAGGATTTTCTTGGTTATCTTACGGTGATGCTTCTGTTGCTCACCGCACGTTACATTCAGGAGGTGTACTTTGAAAACACTCGTCTTTGCTGGTCCTCCGGGATCAGGCAAAACTACTACCGCTGGCAACACGTTCCGTTCTGGTCTTCTCGCTGGTAAGAAGATTTACATCATCAACGACGAAGGCGACGGAACCGCGACAACCGTGGACGCAGGAATCCTCAGGGGGATTGAGGGACTCGATCTGAGCGCTCTCACTTCCGGCTGCATCGGCTGCAGAGATGAGAAGGAATTCAAGGAAGCAATCAGAAGGATTCAGGCTGACGGAACCGTCGACTGGCTCGTCATCGAGCCTGTCGGATACGCCGCCGGCCACGAGGTCCCCGGCATTCTCCACGCTCTGGGCATCCGGCCAACGGTCGTATGCCTGGTTGATGTGGAAAACTTCGAGGACAATCTGGTGGATGGTTTCATGCCGACTCAGATCCATGCGGCTCACGCTGTGGCTCTGACCAAGTATGGCGACGCGAAATCAATCGATGATTCGCGCCTCGAAGCTGTCATGTCTTTCGTCGGCGAACACAACCCCAAGGCTTCGGTGTTCCTGCTCGAAAAGGGAGCTGATCTGCCGAGATGGGTGGTCGCCCCTCGCCACGAATACCATCCTACCTGCAATCACCACCACGATCACGGCCACAATCATGACCACGATCATGAAGATCACAAGCATGAACACCACCATGCCCACGACCACGAAGGTGATGGCAGCGACCATGGCACGTTCTCGATCACTCTCAAGCTCTTGCCTGATGTGACTTACGAGCGCATTCGTCAGATCGCCGCGGCGATCCCGGGCATCTTCCGTGGCAAGGGGGTGGCAGAGAACAAACAGTGGCATCTCGTCCAAAGAAAGTGGGAACTCGAGTCAGATCGTCTCCCCGACGATAGGCCCCCGTTTGCCACCTTCTACTCCCGGCAACCGCTGTCGACTGACGACTTCATCTCGATCGTGATGTCGGCCGAAGACGCGTACACGGGCCAGATACCAGGCAGATTCTCCGTTCTCACACGGTTTCTGTCTCCGACCTGGAAAGGGCTATCAAAAAGCGTCTCGCCATGTTCCCGACCGAAGCGTTCACCAACCGCTTCGGGGATCTGGTGACTCACCCGGAAGTCCTGTCTGTGACGATGCAGCTCATCATGCGCATGGGCGTGCCGAAGCCACTGGTCGCAGAGGCGATTAAGGCGTCCATCCGGTACTGGCTCTCAGCCGTGAATCTACTCCAGTCGCGCCAGTGGGACAACGACAGTCTCATCGGCGAATGGGAGCAGCGGCTCAGCGTGGCACTGGCGTGGTACGGGTGGAACAACGCGTCTGACATCGGGTCAGAAATGAAACAGGTGGTTGCTGTGCGTCCTGCCCACATGATGTGCAGGGGTCTGGTTAAGCACCGGCGTTTCCATTCCAACTTCGCAAAGGCGAAAGTCCAGGTCTCCGAGATCTGCGACGCAATCAGGTTCGGCATGAGATGGGAAGGAATGACTCAGGACAAAGCCATTTTGGCGATGTCTGACTGCCTTGCCGTCATCGAACAGGCAAACCGTGGCGACGATCTCGTCACCGAATGGCGCAACACCATGGGTTTCATCCAGGGCCTGCGCCTGTAAACAAAAGGTCTCTGTCAAAGAGGCAGCTCCAAAGGATAAAACCTGCGGAGCTTTTTTATTTATAAATAATTATAATTCTTTTAGTGACTGTGATTTGCGTGTTCTAGCTTTTCTTTTTCCTGCTCCATTGTCTCTTGGCTAACATCCCCTTCTTTGTGCCTGATAATAATATAAATTGCAAGAATCGTCGTAATCGGCACTGCCAGAATGAGACCGATGCTGCTAACCAAGATTCTGACGATCTCGGTCGCAAATATTTCTTGGTTTATCGTAACGAGTAATGGAAAACCTGTTTTTGTATATAATAGAATTAACGGCAAAGCTACTCCAACGTAGGCAATAGCTAATGTACCCACTAAAGCTCCAATATGCTCTTTTCCGATTCTAATTGCCCGCTTGTAAATAGCCCAACGATTAACATGAGGCGCGATCTTGTGCAATTCCTCAATGGCAATGGCCTGGCTAATCGCGATATCGTACAAAACACCGAGTAGTCCAATCATAATGCCACCAAATAACAGGCCGACCAGATCAATATTAATCTGACTGCCCTGATTCAGATAAAAGGCATTTTCATCGGCACCGGTAAGCTGGTTGGCATGAATAGCGTAATACGTTAAAGCCCCGGTCAGAGCAATAGTCACAACCATGCCGACTACCGCAACGGTAGTTGTTTTGTTAAATCCATGAGTAATGTAAGAGCCAAGGATGATAATAAGTGAGGCGACTCCCAAGCTGGCGTAGATCGGAGAAAACCCATGCAGAATTCCAGGGATCAGGACAAACACGATGAGTAGTAAACTGCCAAATAAACTAATGATCCCTCTCATCCCTTGGACTCCGCCAAATAAAAATACTAGTACCAGAAATGCCAAGAAGAGAGCAATTAATGAGTTAATCCGGTAAGGAGCGCTTACGGTGTATTGAAACGTTCCATCAGGTTGAGGATTTTCGCTGAGGTAAAAGTCGTCACCAACTTGCATTGGCGTGTAGTCATTGGTTAGCTCTATGGTTTTGCCAGAATCTTTTCCTTCTAAAATTATTGCTTTGATATCCTGGGTTGGAATATTCTGAGATGCTTGACCGGGTTGGCCGCTAAAAGGATTAGTATCCTCGGTTCCCGTACTGACAATTTCAGTAACCTTGGCTTTTACAATAATGGGATTTTGCTGCTGGGGCGGTGGTGTCTGCTGTGACTGATCCTGTGCCTTAATTTGTAATGGAAGAACAATGGCAAAAATAATAGCGAGTAATAATATAGTTTTTTTCATTGTATATTTTTGGGAAAATTATGCTTTACTCCTTTTTAGCCACCAAACTGCAAATATGGTGGAAATCGGCAAAGCAAGTATTACTCCTATGGTTCCAGTAAGTATTCTTACGACCTCACTGGATAGAGGTTCATAGCCTAAAATGTTAGTCAGGGATTTATCGGGTGTCGCAAAAATGATCAGCAGTGGCAGCGAAGCTCCGGCGTAAATTAAAAATAATGTGCTGATTATTGAGGACAAATGCACTACACCAACTTTATAGGATTGCTGGTAAATTTGCTTATCGTCAAATTGTGGATTAGCCTGTTTCAACTCAATCACCGTGGCCACTTGTGTGGTAATCATTTCAATTAATGCGCCCAAGGAGCCGATCATAATTCCTGCGGTCAGTATCCCAGGGAGGTCGATTCCCATCTGACCACCCACAGTTGCAGAAAGGTCAGACACGATACCGGTAAAATGAGCTAGTGAAACTGAAATTTCTATTAATACACTTACGATTAAAAAAGAGAAAATGGTCGCAATAATTGATATGTGAGATAGCTTGCTAAATCCCTCGTTGCAATAAATCATTAGAGATAAGATCGGTAGGGCTGAAATGAAAGTAACGAGTGCTGGATTATAGCCTGCGTCTACCAGAGGAATGACTATCCAAATCAGCGCTAAAATTGTTATTGCCAGTGATAAAATAGACAGCAACCCTTTTTTACCACTTACGGCAAGCAAGGAAATAATGGATATAAATAACAATAAAAATACCGTAAGTTCTATTTGGAGTACCATACCGTTAATACTGCCTATTTTATGCCAAAAATGCAATTAAAAGTTACCAAATGATAGGGTTTGTTTCCTTTGCCGGACGCATTCTAATTGATATTCTTGTGAAGTTACAACCACCGACGTACTTGATTTTTGTAGTGTACCCATTTCTCACCAAATTCACGTTCTAATTGTTTTTCCTCGCGCCTAATCATGATATCTACCACAATAACGTTGATTACAGTGAGAAAAATTCCACTGGGAGAACCCAGACATAATATGGCTCCCAGGAAAATAAAAACATTCCCACCAAGATAGAGAGGATTTCGTGAAAAGCGATATGGCCCGGAAGTAATTAAGGATTTTTGAGGAACCAACACAATAACTTTCATGTGTCGCTCATAGAAATAAAACGTTGCCCAAACCCGCAGGGAAAATCCCATAATTACTAAAAGGCAACCGACAATAATCGCAACAAATGATCTGAAATTTTGTATTCTGAACAATAAATCTAGCTCCACACCAACAAACGCAAAAACAAATCCCACGATCACCACTCCAATATTGTGTAGAATACTTTTGAAAAAGTTGATAGTCATTTATTTATCTACCTGCGGTCGCTCGGCGATATATCGCAAAATCGGGTTTGTTGATATCTTCCAACTGTGAGTTATATGGCGATACATGCGCACGAATCCAACAAATAACATATAGCCGATTACGACACCAACGGTATTGAATATTACATCATTGATGTCGGCAATCCGAAACGTCATTTTTGCCGCAAGTCCCGTTATCAGCTGCAAAAGCTCAATTGTGATACTAAAGAGTGTGCCAGTGATGACTGCTTTCTTCATGCGAAAATTCGTAATGAATGGCAATCCGAAGCCGAAAGGCATGAAAAGCAGAATATTTAGAAACGAGGTTCTCGCGTCCTTTAGAGTGAGCGTAATAAGCGGAATGAGATTCAAACTTTTTGCAGCCGCCACACCGTTGAGCATAATGTTCGGTGCAAAATACTTTAAAAGAAGCAGGGATTGAAATCGAAATAGCGTGTAATACAAAACCGTAACTATGTAGACGTAAAATATTGTGAAGAACAGCAAATATACGGGACTTTTCCTTTTCTTAAATCTAAGAAATACAACCGTACCGATCCAAAACAAACCAACAAGAAGCATGCCCGATATATCTAAATATGAACTCCATGCTTTTGCTTTATTAAAATCCGCAGCTTGTTTTTGACCTGATTGAATTCTTTGACCTGCTCCACTACAAACGAAAACACCATATGCATTAAAGCTCCTGTCGGTGTTTGGGCTACCGACTAACGTTACCCTTTCCCCTATTTTCAAATCGGATAAAGATACTGAGCCACTAGAAGTTTCGATCGTTGCCCCACCTGCAAGATTAACAATTAAATTATTGCCATCGTTTCGCTTAAGAGTAAATGAGTTATTTCCTACGCTGACGATCTGTCCGTTGCCGCCAGTGCCGCCGCACAGATCCCCGCTTTGGGGAATTGTAACTTCCGGCTGATTAGCCGCCAGTGCCACGCCCCCGTAACCACCAAACCCAACAGCAGTAACAATAGTAAATAAAACAACTACATAAACTGGTTTCATGGATCCTTATTTCGATCGATTTTATTTGAACGCAAAAGACATCAGTACGATAGTTAAGGCATTAAGAACCACCAATACTAAAACCATTTGCCATTTTGCTGGCAAAGGATGAGTTAAAATATACACTGTGTAGATGATGGCGACAATCGCCGCACCAAGAAAATTTCCTTTTACCATATTAATATAATTAGATTAATTATATTATATTATTTTATTTGCGTAACCTTAACTGTATTTCCTTCTTTACCATAGGTAGTCCATTTACCCGTTTGCTTACCGTTTTCAAAATATCCCGATCGCATCCGAGTGCCATCTTTTCTGAACCACTCCCAATAACCGTCTGGTTTCCCATGTAGTAATTTTCCTTTCCCCCATATACTGCCATCTTTGTGATATACAATATGCTGCTTTGCCGAAGGTTTTTTAGAAGACATACATTTTAGTCTAACAACTTGTGCTCCTTCAAGTCTTCTTCCAATACTGCTTTTGAGATAACGTCCTTTTTCGTAAAGGAGAGATAAATCACAATACCTAAAATAGCGAGTAAGAATAAGATGCTTGTGGTAGTAGTTCCAAGACCCAATCCTCCGTCAGTTTTTGCCTGTGAGAGATAGTCGCCAATGGAAGCTCCCAGAGGCCTGGTCATGATGTAGGCCAGCCAGAAAGCAAGCACGGCGTTGCTGGATTGGAGCCGATGCTCTTTGTGTAACATATTTTTGGCAATAAAGTGGCCTACAGTAATAATGGCGATAACGCCGATAAAGATAAGAAGCGCTGTTAAATACCCGAGATTAAACTTTTCTGACACAAGGTCGCCGGATGCAGTTCCCAAAGCGAAAGTAAACAGAATAGTCAGCCAATAAAATATCTCTCTACGAAGGGTGACAATTGAATGCACAGAAAGCGTTTTTTCAACCAGCCACCAAACGAGAAATACCACGACAAGAGCAATGCCAAAGATAATCGTGGTAGTTGCAAGGGGAACTCCTAGGTTGTCGGTCAGGTTGTCGGTAATAAGCGTACCGACAATACTTAAAAGCACGACTGCCAGCCAGTATAATCCGGGAACATATTTTCTTGCTCTAAATTGGAAAAGTAAAACGACCGCTAGCAATATTCCCATCACAACCGATGTTCCGGTTAAACCGAAGTTTAATGTGCCATTTAAAAAATCAGCGGCGGTTTCACCGACCGTCGTGCAGAGCACTTTGATGATCCAAAAAAAGATGGCCACTTCCGGGACTTTATTTAAAATTTGCGATCCGATCTCGCCGACTTTCGGCTGTATTTTTTGTAATATATTCATAAATTGATTGTAGCACTATTTATTCAAATGGAGAAAAACCACGAGGGTTGCTCGTGGTTTTAATCTCGCTCCATTTAATTTGATGATGTTGAAGGAGAAGTTCCTCCGTCATCGTTTGTTTCTCCATCGTTGGTACCATCCTCATGTCCCTTGAAATTTGGGTGGCCAAGAGAGATTGAAGTAGCTGCTACCGTGGTACCGGTAACTGGTCCTTCGACAAAGATTTTATCGCCTACTTTAATATCTGAAAGCTTGGCAGCGGCACCGTTATTAGTGATAGTGGCCTTGCTCGCATCGACGGTGTACGAAGCTGACCCCTCATCAGATTCCTCACCCATTACAATAGTTGACCCGCTAATACTTGATACGATTCCGTCGCCTCCAAGTGGTCGATGACCCTGATGGTTAGTATCTTGGACATTATCGGTATCCGGACCCGGAAGATCCTTGGGATCATTGACCGTAGCCTGGTTTTGAGTTGAGGTAGAATTTTGCACGACAGGGGTCGTGGTTGTGGTAGGAGTGCTATTTTGGGCATATGCCTGGATAGCGATTGAACCTACGCTGCCAAGCAAGAGAGCCGCACCTGCGATAATATATACTGCTTTATTATTCATGTGGTTATTTGAAAATTTATGTAGTATTGCCTCGACCTTTCTACCCAGCATCAGTGCTCATAACAAAGATGCCGTCAGAAAGTTGGCCATAGTTTCACCAACCCTCTATCTGTTATTACAGAAAAAAAATAGTTTTGTTTCATTTTTCACTGCCGTCAGCCCCATCATTCTCTTGCGGGCTATTTTCATGTAGATGCCGATGAAAAGGAAATACGTTAAGATCCTCTTCAACTTCTTTTACATCGGAAGCTTGGATAGTATTTCCTTGATTATGTCCAATAACAACTACCGCATCGCCAACTGCTATGCCATCTTTTTGGACAGAAGAACTTAGAATTACATTTAATGTTTCGCTATTAGGTGTTTGGATCACAAATCCCGTGGAGGTAACTTGCGTTACTATGCCGTTATGGACATCCGGAGAATCGAAATTCCGATAGAAGTTACCAAGAACCGGAAAGTGCCCTTCCTGTTCGCTATAAAGTAAGAAATTATGTAGTGGAGTGTTGCCTATCAGAAAACCTCCAATCAGAACAATTATGATGATGGCAAACAAGGAATAGACTAGCGGTCTTTGGTGGATAAATTCAAATCGCTCGGCGAACATTTCCAAGATAATCACCAGAAACGCCGCCAAGCCGATAAGAAGCCAAGGAAGCGAGCCGAACAATACGCCAATGCCGGAGGTACCGAACCGAGGAAGGAATAATAAGCCACTTACCCGCAGGGAAAAAGCAATGAAACTAATCAGGTAAGCAGCAAACAACAGTACTACTATCGTTCCGGTAACAAGCAAAATACCCCTGAATGCAAAGTATGATCTGGGCTTCATTTTCACGTTGCCCTTTTCAATTTCTTGGGCTACCTTCTGGGTAATTGGATTTTGTCGGTTATTATTTTCCATGGTTGTATCCTTGTTTTTCAAAAATAGTTTTCATCAACCTTTTTGCCCGTTTGATTCGAATGCTTACCGTTGAAATTGGGATCTGTATGACTTGAGCGATTTCTTTGTAACTGAGGTCTTCTAGGTAGTAGAGTATGATGGGTTCTTTGTATTTGGCATCCAGTTTCTCCAAGCAGGCATCGATCACTTTTTTAAATTCCTGGTTATCGATTTCTTCTTTGGTGTTATTGGTGGCAAGATGAGGCAGGAAAATATCTAAGTCGAACAAAGGCAAGAAACTACGGTGACGTTTTTTACTCAACGTGTTAATTAGCTCGTTGTGAGCAAGCCGGTAAAGCCAGGAAGAAAATTTTCTCTTGGCATCAAAGCTTTGAATATTCACATACACTTTAGTGAAAATTTCCTGGACAGCATCTTTGGCGTCATCATTGTTGTAGAGAAACTTCTGGGCGTAGCGTAGAATCTTGGCCTCATACCTTCCCATCAATATGCCAAAAAATTCAATCCTTCCAGATTGAATTAAAGAAGCGAGATCTTCATCTTTTTGGTCTGATGGGCCACCCATAATGTTACTACAGTTAACTCTTTGTGTTTGTTGCAATTAACTCGTGATTGATTTTTCAATATCACTTTTTGAGGTATTTTTCTATAAGCACAATGTCTCTCAAATCCTTTCTCCTCCCCAATTGTTGTTTAAATTTGATTAGTTCTGAAAGTTGTAGAAACGGAATCCCGTTAATCATTTCAGCATTTTTAATAAGTTCAATAGTATCGGGCTGATAATCTTTGCACCAAAAGACCTTATCGATTTCAAAGATATCTTTCTTTAATACCTTTCTGCCTGCTTCGCCCTTGGATAATTTCCATCCCGGTTCTTTGGACAGTTTTTCAAATACATCTTCGGTAACCAAAATACCAATATCGTGGAATTCTCTCATGCCCTTAGCGACCATAGGGCCGCTGCCTACCACAACGTATTTCCCAGCTGGTAAATTGAGGCTTTTTACCTCTTCGAAAATACCGTACGTTATTCTGAGATGATTAATAATCTTATAGTCTTTCAGATGTTTTTTGGGATCGACAAATTTCCACCATGGTTCTGAGCGATGCCAGGTTTTTCCGTCTTTGAC
>Ga0210400_10000227_pt1 | contig 69346 bp, 61 predicted proteins | sample IncBWH26MmetaG_FD_155456 | JGI IMG/M metagenome (GOLD analysis project Ga0210400, IMG submission 155456) | Forest soil microbial communities from Barre Woods Harvard Forest LTER site, Petersham, Massachusetts, United States - Inc-BW-H-26-M | ecosystem: Environmental > Terrestrial > Soil >...
GGAGCAACCGCATGCGCCAGAGGTCCCGCCAGGCCTTCCGTCCGATCTGCTGGAGCGGCGGCCCGACATCCGTCAGGCCGAAGCACAATTGATCGCTGCCAACGCTCAGATCGGAGTTGCGAAAGCCGCCTACTTCCCGCAAATCTCCTTGACCGCGAGCGGCGGGTTTCAGAGCTCAGCGCTTACCAGCTTGTTTACTGGTCCAGCTGGGTTGTGGAATTTCGGAGGATCACTGGTACAGCCTATCTTCGCCGGGGGAAGAATTCGTTCCGGTGTGCGGTTCTCCGAAGCTCGGCAACAGGAAGCACTGCTGACCTACCAGCAGACCATCCAGCAGGCTTTTCGTGGGGTTTCGGACGCGCTAGTCGAGTACCGCAAAGACCGGGAGTTCCGAGAGCAGCAGGAGCAACTTGCGTTTTCGGCACAAGACGCGGCCCGGCTTTCGGAGACCCGCTATCGGGGCGGCGCCACCAGCTACTTGGAGGTGCTGACAAACGAAACCAACTATTTTGATGCTGAGTTGGGACTCGCTCAGGCTCAATTGAATGAGCTTTTAGGCCTGGTCAGCGTTTACCGAAATCTTGGTGGAGGCTGGCAACAAAGATGAGTACCGGGCCCCAACTGTCTACGGCCTGGGCTTATGAGGATTGCCATACAGGGCCCCGACGAACTCGAAGACAAAGCACTTTCGGCCGCGATGAGGTGAGCCGATGATCTTTGTGCGCGAAGCCAGCGCCGCGGTCGTTCTGATAACGCTTACGCTTTCGTTGCAGTGCGCTGGGATGGCCGCGGTGATTGCTTGGGCAAGACCCAATTTTGCTCCCCACATTCTCAGGCTAGGGGCGATCCGTTCCGCCATGTTCGTGATGCGATTGATGACTGCGTTTATTGGTTTGCACGTGTTGGAGATTCTGCTTTGGGCGGGCTTTTATCGCTGCCTTTGTTTTCCATTATGGGAATCTGCCTTTTACTTCTCGACAAGCAGTTATGCCACCGTTGGCTATGGCGATATCGTTCTCCCGCAAATGTGGCGGAACTTAGGCCCGGTAGAAAGTATCATCGGCGTACTGATGTGCGGGCTGTCGGCGAGTTTCCTGTTCGCCATCGTGAGCAGGCTAGTCGACCGTGAGGCCCGGATCTCAGACACTCCCGTCACAGACACGGGACATACTAGTCCAAGCGGCTCACGCCAGCGATGGCCGCACTTCGAGTAATTCTCGGACGCGCTTGAGATCAAAGTGCGCGGCGCTGACCATTTCGTGTACCAACTCAGCGGGCTGAGCAGGAAACAGATTCTCGTCTCAAAATAAGCTCCGAAGAAAGAGGTTTAGTGAAAAGTTATTCCGTACACAGCTTGCCCGGATCAATGGCGCAAGACCCGGGCAGGATCAGTTCGCGTAGCGCGCCAGGCGGGCAAGACACAAGCTGCGATTGCGGTAATCGTCATCACCGCAAAGGCTGACCCGAACGCCAAAGGATCGTGGGGGCTGACTTTATAGAGCAGCTTTCCGAGCAGCCGTGTCAATCCAAACGCCACCGCCGCGCCGATAACCACGCCGGCGGCCATCATAGCCAAACCACGTGACATGACGAAGCGCAGGAGGTTGGATGCGCCTGCGCCCAGGGCCATGCGCAGGCCCAGCTCGCGGGTGCTCTGGGAGACCGCGTAAGACATCACTCCATACAGGCCGATGCTTGCGAGGAGAAGCGCCAAACCTCCTAAGATCGTGACCAAAGTTACGGCCACAAGCTGCGGGGAAGTCGAGCGATCGACCTGTTCCTGAAGGGTGATCATCTCGTAGAGCGCGAGATTGGAGTCGATCGCGCGCACTTCACGGGTCACGGCGGCTTGAATGGTCTGGAGAGGTTGCGTCGTGCGAATATTCAAGCCCGGTCCTCGCGCGAAGTCCTGGCGGAGTGGCACGTAGAAAAAGGGTTTGGGATTCTCGCGCATGCTCTCGTACTTGGAATCCGCAGAAACACCGGCGACTAGCACCCATTTGCCTTTGACTTGAAGACGCTGGCCGATGGGATTCTGACCGCGCCAGTAGCGCGCCACCATGGTTTCGTTCACGATAGCGACAAGAGGAGCGTTTTCGTCGTCGGCGCGAGTGAATTCGCGACCGGAAATCAGGGGGATACCCAAGGTGGCGAAGTAGGCGGGACCGACTTGGTTGTACTCGGCGGTAGGTTGCTCGTTCGGTGGAGGCTCGTAGCCGTCGACGGCAATCGGCGTCGAAGAATAGGAGCCATAGCCGAGCGGAGCGAGGCGGGCGTAGGCGGCTGACTCAACGCCAGGAAGCGAGCGGACACGCTCGATCAATTCGTCCTGAAAAATTTTGGCGCGTGGCACGTCATATCCCGCGGCAACCACCGACACGCCGGTTTCCAAAACACCTGTGGTGGTAAAGCCGGGGCTGGTGGTTCGAATCTTCTGCAGGCTTTGCATCAGCAGAGCCGCCCCGACCAGCAAAATGAAGCTAAGACAAACTTGCAGCACAACCAGGCTCGAGCGGACCCAGGCTCTTCCGCGGCCGCCAACAACACCGGAGGACTCTGCTTTCAGGGCGCCCGCAAGATCGAGGTTGCGCGTCTGGAACGCGGGAACAAGGCCGACGATGAGCGTAGCAATCAAGCAAACGCCCGCGCTGAGCGCGAGCACGCGCCCGTCGATTTCGCCAGGCAGGTGCATGGCTATTCCGGAGCGGGCAGGGAGCAGCAGCACCAGCGCGTGACGGCACCAGTAGGCAACCAGCATTCCCCCGGCGGCGCCAAGGGCCGAGACGATCAGGCCTTCGGTCAAGAGTTGTTTCAGCAGGCGGCCGCGGCCGGCACCGATCGCGAGGCGAACGGTCATTTCGTGGCGACGGGCGAAGGAGCGGACTAGCAGGAGATTGCCGACATTCGCGCAGGCGATGAGGAGGACAAAGGCCACGACGGCAAGCATGATCTCGAGTGTGGGGAGCAGAGTGCCGGCGTTATTGAAAGGCGTTTGCCATAAAGGCCAGACCTTGATGCCGCGGCCGCGGTTCGTCTCCGGATAATCCGCCTCCAAGCGGCTGGCGATGACAGAAATTTCCTGCTGCGCTTGGTCGCGGGTCACGCCCGGCTTGAGACGCACATAAGCTTCGGCCCAGCGCGCGCCACGGTCTTCGAGTTTGTATCCCTCGGCTTCGAAGGCTTCCTCCATGGAAGCGGGAACCCAGAAGTTCATAGCCCAGCCCACGAATGTTCCGTAAAAGCCCTGCGGGGCGACACCGACGATGGTGTGCAGGACGTTATTGAAGCGTTGCGTCTTGCCAATGACTTGCTGATCGCCTTTGAAGCGGCTCTGCCAAAGTTGATAGCTGATAACCGCGACGGGATGGGCGTTGCGCCCGGCGTCTTCGCCTGGTTCGAATCCGCGGCCCAAAATTGGGTGGACGCCAATAGCGTCAAAATAGTTCGCGGACACGATGCTGCCAGTAGTGATGTCGGCGCGCTCACCGACACTTAGGGTGGCGCCGGTGATCTTGCTCACGAACAGGGCATCGAGGAACTTGCAGTTTCTCTGCAAGTCGAGGAGATCCGGCCAAGAAGTTTCCGTGGATTTTTCATCGCGCGCTGTCCCGGCCAGGGCGAGCAGGCGCTCCTGGTGCGAAACGAGAGGGTAAGGACGGAAAAGGATACCCTCGACCCAACTGAACACTGCGGCGTTGGCGCCGATGCCCAGCGTCAGGCAAAGAATCGCCAGGATGGAAAATCCGGGACTGCGCCGCAGCATCCGCAAGCCGAAGCGGAGATCTTGCAAGGTGGTCTCGATCATGGGGAGCCCCCGCTGGTCGCGGTAGATTTCCTTCGTTTGTTCGACGCCGCCGAAGCTGCGCAACGCTTCGCGGCGGGCGGCGGCGGGAGACATGCCCCCTCGCAGGTTGAGTTCGATGGACATCTCCAAATGCGAACGCAGTTCGTCGTCCAGGTCGTCCTCGAGACGGCGGCGGCGGAAGAATGCGGCGAGACGCTGGACCATGCTGCGGAGGGTCGCGCGCATAAGCTAGGTAGTTCTTAACACGCGGTTGATCATGGTGGACATACGCTCCCAGCTTTCCGCTTCCTGCTCAAGCTGCCTGCGTCCGGCACGAGTCAGGGAGTAGAACTTCGCCTTGCGGTTATTTTCCGAAGCGCCCCATTTGGAGACGATCCAGCCGCGCTGCTCGAGGCGCAGCAGGGCGGGGTACAGCGTTCCCTGGTTCAATCGAAGCAGATCTTCGGAAACTTGCTGAATGCGCAGGGCGATTCCAAAGCCGTGTATCGGACCCATGGAATCGAGGGTCTTAAGTACCAGCAAATCGAGAGTTCCTTGCAAGACTTCGGATTGGGGAGAAGTCATACGCTCCTTTAGACGGTCAACAGAAGGAAAGGTGAGTTTAACACAGTTCTGTTGGCGGTCAACAGGAGCTTGGGAGACGTTGGACGCGGACGTTTTGAGCCGAACTGCGCGAGCCTTTGCAAATCGGAAGGCGGGTCAGATTTGCCGAAGACACGGCCAGCGGATCTCCCCCGAATATACCTTGACACGTATATGCTCCGTGAAGTATATAAAGAGCATGGAATCGGTGTTCGAAATCATTGCGGAGCCGAACCGCCGCGCGATATTGAGCCTCCTGGTCTCGTCACAACAGTCGGTTGGTGAGATCGAGCGTCAGCTTCGTATGCCGCAGACGACCGTGTCAAAGCACCTGCGCGTGCTGCGCGAGGCCGGTTTCGTGGAGTCCATGGTGGATGCACAGCGCCGTCTTTACAGGCTGAAACCTGAACCGCTGGAGGAGGTGGATGCCTGGCTGGCTCCGTTCCGCCGGCTCTGGTCAGCTCACCTAGATGCTCTGGAACGCCACCTCGACCGCATGGAGCAAGTAACGCAGACCAAAAAGAAGGCAAGGAGAAGACGACGCGCCCCAAACCGCGAACGGGGCAAAGGAGAAACGAAATGAAAATCAAAGTTACCAGCGTATATGTAGATGACCAGGACAAGGCCCTGCGCTTCTATACGGACGTACTGGGCTTTGCTAAGAAGACCGATTTCAGTCAGGGTCCGTATCGCTGGCTGACAGTGGCCTCGCCCGAGGAGCCGGACGGCACTGAGCTGCAACTGGCGCTGAATGGCAACCCCGCCGCCAAAGCGTATCAGCAAGCAATGTTTCAACAGGGCCAGCCCGCAGCGATGTTCTTCACCGACGACGTCAAGGGCGACTACGAGCGGATCAAGGCGCGCGGCGCCGAATTCACTATGCCGCCTAAGGACGTGACCGGTTCGACCATTACGATGCTGAACGACACCTGCGGCAACCTCATTCAGCTCACGCAGCTGGCACGCCATTCACGCTAAGGACAAGAGGATGACCGATCGCGAGCGGTACACACCGGGTCCGGCCAGCGGGGCGCAGATACGAAAGGACGGAGAGAAGTGGACGCTCATTCTCGTCAGAGAACTGCGCCACTCTCCGGAAAAAGTCTGGCAGGCGCTTACCGACCCAGCGCATCTGCGTGAGTGGGCGCCTTTCGACGCCGATGGGAACCTGGGCACGGTTGGAGCCACGGTGAAGCTGACCACGGTGGGAGCGCCTACGCCGCGTGTTTCCGAAACAACAGTGACGCGAGCCGACGCTCCCAACGCGCTGGAGTACAAGTGGGGTGGCTTCGATATGCGGTGGGAACTCGAAGCTCTCGGTGGCGGCACGCGCCTGACACTGTGGACCAACATCGGTCACCGCTTCATCGCAATGGGTGCTGCCGGGTGGCACATTTGTTTCGATGTGCTGGATCACCTTCTCAGCGGAACTCCGATTGGGCGCATGGTTGGCCCCGAGGCGATGAAGTTCGGCGGCTGGCAGCGGCTGAACGCGGAGTACGCCAAGCAGTTCGGTATCGAGACGCCCGATTGGCCGTCTCAGAAAGGGAGGACAAATCAATCATGAAAGAGGCCACCAAACGTTCGATTTTTCGCTGGATTCACATTATCTTTGGCATTCCGATACTCGGTTACATTTATGATTCACCTTCGGACACTCCAAACTACGCCTCCACTGTTCGGTATGTCTTTCTTCCTGTTTTGCTCCTTTCGGGGCTGTGGATGTGAAAGGCCATGTCGTTCGGCGACTTATTTCGAAGAATAAAACTGCTGGCATGAAAACGGGACAAGAATTGGAGGCATAAAGATCCAATGAATCCATCGGAACGCATTGACCAGCTAATCGCAGGACTCACAGACTGGCGCGGCAAAACGCTCGCCAGCATCCGCAAGACCATCCTTGAGGCCGACCGGGAGATCATCGAGGAATGGAAGTGGATGGGAAGCCCAGTGTGGTCTCACGACGGAATGATCGCGGTCGGCAACGCGCACAAAGACAAGGTGAAGCTTACCTTTTCCCATGGGGCGAGCCTCCAAGATCCTGACAAGGTCTTCAACGCGGGCCTCGGAGGCAACGCCTGGCGAGCGATCGATCTTTTCGAGGGCGATAAGATTAATGAGCGTGCTCTAAAAAATCTCGTCCGTGCCGCCGTTGAATACAATCAGATGAAATTGAACAGGAAAGCGCCTGCGCGTACTCGAGCGAAAGTACATAAAAGCAAAAAGTGATGCCTGACAATGGTGCTTGACCCTGCTGGATTGTCTTCACAGTCACGGACAAGAGTGTTGAAGTGGAAAGGAGTTGGCTCCCCGGGCTAGATTCGAACTAGCAACCCTTCGGTTAACAGCCGAATGCTCTACCGTTGAGCTACCGGGGAACATCCCCATTTTGTGACAGTTATGCGGCAGTTGCAAGCCGAAGCCTGGGGGCATTGGGGGCATGGTCGAATCCAAGTCCAACATCTTCAACACAAGTTTTCCTCGTATCCATGCGTCCCATGATCTTGATATACGACTGTTCCGTGACACCTTTCTTGCCGTGACCAAGCCAAATCTTGATGAGAGATTCGGGAATCAGTTGCGCGTCCAAGTGTGTGCTACGAAACCGCCGCATCGCGTGCCAAGCTACACCTTCGCCCTCAAGACACTTCACCTTGCGTCTGCCGTTTTTATCCTGCCAGCGTTCAGCCTTCCTCAGTCCCACCGATTCCAAAATCGGGTGGAGCCAATCGCGGTTGATATTCCGCTGGAGTAGCGGGTTGCCTTTGCGCGATACGAACAGCAGCCTGCCGACTTTTCTGCCAGCGATGTATTTCCTGAGAACCGCAGCCAAAACTTCGGGAACGTCAACATCTCGTATCCCGTTCTTTGTCTTTGGTGCTTTCAACTTCTTGCCGTAGACGCTCTGCCGAACGTGCAGAACGCGGCAATCCTCAGAAAATGTAGTACCGTGCTGGCACTTTCGCGGTTTTAGTGCTTTGCAGTGAGCGCAGCCGATGTTTTCGCGTACTTTAATCGCAAGACCCTCACCGATCCGCAAACCCAATCCACCAACGATCAACGACAGCATGTAAACCACGTTTTTTGGTTTCTTCACTGCCGTCTTGAACGCGGCATCAAGAATTTGCGTCATCTGTTCCGGCGTGAACGCTTCGGAATTTTGGTCCTCGGGGTCCACAATCGGAAGATCGATGTACTCGTGATCCCAAGTGCGCTTATAGACTTCTTCGCCATTTGCTTTCAGCGAAGCAACTACGTACTTGGCGGTATTCACGATCTCAGTGATGGTTTTCGGCGCGAGCTTTTTTTCGTGGAGCTTCTTGACCAGCCCCTTGAGTGCGTCGTTGTCCACCGCCGAAAGAGGTAGTTCACCGAGAATTGGATTCAGGTGGTTCCGCAAATAGCTCCTGTATCCATTCGCGGTTGCTTCCTCGATGGGATTGCGATTGCGTGTTTGCGATGCATACAGCCATGCTTCCGCTTGCTGCTGGAATGTAATGCCACCCGCGACACCGTCATTTACTTGTGCTTGGATGGTTTCTTCGGCGTTGACACCCGCCTCCTCCAGCACCGCCAGTTTCCTCCTTTCACGTTCAAACGGTCCCAACAATCCCGGTCCACTGATGGGGCAGATTGCGACCCTCTTTCTTTGCCACTTCTGTTCGCCGGGTTTGCGGTAGCGGTAAGTCACTGTCCAGTTTTTTCCATGCTTTTCGAGTGTTCCAGTCTGACCAGAGAATTGAGCCATCGTGCCAATTCCTTTCTTGGCTCGCTTCTCCAGCGTCGGCAGAACGATACCCTGCTGACAGTTCGATTGGCAATGGGGTGATTGCGCCATCACACTAACCTTTTCGGGTTCCCGAGTACGCAAAACGAGTTCTGATGGAGAAAGTATGGGGTGCCCGCTGGCGGAGATTGCTCACGAGTCCGTCACCTGTCGTGCTGAACGCCGTTTTGGGTGACATCCGCTGGCTGTCGTGCTTTCGGCGATCTCTCTTGAAGATGAGCTTGCGCTTTCTCGACCGTGAGCCGTGCGTAGTATTTGGGATTGTGTTTCTCGTCGGAACGGTAGTCGGCGATGCGGCGGATGATTTCTTCGGGGTCGTCGCCTCGCGCGAGGGCTCGCTTTGCGTAGGCCCAATCGCGCTCGGATTGAGTGAGCGTTTCGCGCGTACCGCTTAAGCGCGGACGGTTTTGCTCTGGCGTTCGGTCGCCTTTAGCTGGACCGGAGGCGATTTTGAAGTCTCGAAGGTTGTGTGTCTTGTCGGAGTGTTTCGTCACCCGGACAAGGCATTCCGCGTCGTACTTTCTGTTTGCGAATCCAGGAAGGCGGAGGACACGGGAAGCGTCGGTTGCGGCGATATCCGCTCCGAACTCATGGGCCATTCGCTGTTGTAGGTCTTCGGCCTCTTGGGGCGTAGCTCCTTCGACTTTCCAAACGATTTGGTGTTTGCCCGGCGACGTGTCCAGAACGAAATTCGGCTTCGGAACGTCATCTGAATTCTGGATTGCCTTGAGCGCCTCGGGACCTCGGTAATCCAAGTCGAGATAGACGTGCCTGATCTGGTGGATGTCGCGTTTTGTTCGGCTGCATGCGCCCTCTTTCAGAGTGTTCATGCCTATGTAGATGTCGTATCCCGCTCGATTCCTCTCCTTGAGCCATTGTTGAATATCGGGGGCTGCGATTTTTTCCGCTGACGCGATGCGCTGGATGACTTCCTCGGTGGTCCGATTCCGAAGCAACATTGCTACTCGGTCAGAGGGCTTGAAATTGTCGAGGATATACTCGGATGCAGAAAGAGAATCCGGCATGCAACCTCCTTGAAAAAATGAGCTAGAGCTGTGCCGTAAAAACTGAGGAAAGGTCGTATCTGTCGTTTTCGGAGTTGTAGCCGCGAATTTCGATCACTTCGGAGACGAATCGCTTCCCTGGGCGACGCTCCAGTTGAATGAGAACGTTCAACGAGTCGGCGATATTGCTCTTGATCGCGCGATAGGGTAGCTCGATTCCACTCTGGAGGATGCAGCTTGCAAACCGTGCGAGGGCTTGCGCTGCGGAACTAGCGTGAACGGTGGAGAGAGTTCCTGAGTGGCCGGTGTTGAGTAATTGAAGTAGATCGAATGCCTCGCCGCCACGAATTTCGCCAAGGATGATGCGGTCGGGCCGGTGCCGCAAAGACGCTTTGAGCAAGTCACGGATCGTAATTGCGGGGAGGTCGGGCTGCGCCTGGCGTGCCTCGAAGCGGACGAGATTTGGCTTGTGCAACTGGATTTCGGATGTGTCCTCTATCAGAAGAATCCGGTCCTCGTCACTGATGAACCTAGCGAGTGAAGTGAGAAGAGTGGTTTTGCCCGTCCCGGTTCCGCCACTGATCAGGACGTTCTGGCGATTCTCAACATAGCCTTGGAGCCTGGCTGAAAGCTCCACATTCAAAGTGCCCATGCTCACGAGGTCTTCGATAGCGAAATGGCGGCTGTTGAATTTGCGGATCGTGAGGGTCACGCCATGAATGCTGCATGGCGGAATCACGGCGGCAACACGGCTGCCATCGGGGAGCCGCGAATCGAGGATCGGCTTTGCTTCTGAAATGTCGTTGCCGAGACGCCGGGCAATGTTTTTGACTGCGACCATCAAAGACTTCTCATTCAACGCGAGATCCCGGACATGCTCAAGCACACCAGCCCGCTCAATGAAAACCTGGCTCGATCCGTTGACCATAATTTCGCTGACAGAAGGGTCGCGAATCAGGTGCTCGATGGGCCGTAAGAACGGCAGGATGGTTTCGAAGCCCAGCGTCACACTTCACCGTCCGCCATCTGACGAAAGTAGGATTTGTTCACGTCGTTGTAATAAGGCTTCAAATAACAGAACGTCGGCGGCATGGGATTCAGGCCGTCGTAAGCAATGGTGATGGACTGCGCGTTCTTGAGTTCGGTAAAGGTCTTCATATCGAAACGAAAGTCGGTCTGCGTGTTGTAGCTTTTGGAGGCCGTCACGTTGGCACGATGCGCGATGGCTTTGCCCGTGAGCAAACTGACTCTCGCGTCGTGGCCGCTTTCGGAGATGTTGTAGCTAACCTTGAGCCTGTCTTCGCGCCCGCAGAGCTCGCTGGCGGTGCGGGCCGAAAAGTCATCTGAAAGCGCGAGGAAAATCTTGGTGCGGAACGTCTGCAACAGCGTCCGCCAAGTCTCGCCGGGCAAAACGGACTTGAGAGAACTGATGCTCTGTGTGGCCACAATCGGAATGCATTTGGGCTGGCGCGAGAGGCTGAAAAACTTCTCGTCGCCGGTTGGCTCGTTTTCGCCAACAGTAGCGAAGTTCTGATATTCGTCGCAGACGAAGAAAACCTCTCGAAAATGCTTTTTTGGATTCTTCGCTATTTCCGGCACGCGATTCAGGACGGCTCGCTGGAAGTCGAGTTTCATCATGACGCCCAAGGCGCGGGCCAAGCCGGGATTCAATCCGATGGGGAAGTTCAGCGCACAGACTTTGCCGTTCTCGATGAGCCATCGGAACGAAGGAAGGGATTTGCCAAGTTTGCCGTCTGCGTTGGCAACGGGGTCGTAGCATTTCGCCGGTGGGCAGAAGGTGCGTTTAACGTGCGGGTTGTCGTCGAAAAGCGACAGGAAAACGGAGATGCCTTCGACAATGGAAGTTCTGAGTTTAGGTTCGATTCTGCGCCAGTCGTCATAGAACCATCGTTTGACGGCTTCGAGTTGCTCTCGTTTGAAAGAGTCGGGATCATCGGGGGCGGATTCGGTGAGAGCCTCGAATTCGATGCCTTTGTTATGGAGGAAAACCCGGAGGTGCTCGGAATCGTCGGCGCGATACATGCCGGAGTCCGCCACGCCCAGGTTGAATTTGAACGGCGCGAGCTCGCTTACGTGCGTGAGATATGCCTCAGATGAAATGAGGACGTAGCGGCGACCGCCGACCTTCTGCTCCGCTTCGTGGATCGTCTTTTCGAGTTTGTCGGGCGAAATGGCGCATTGATAGACATCGAAGAGAGTCACGTAATCGTAGGTGATCTTGTGAAGCAGAATGATGAACTTCACGAGGTTGGTGTACGCCTGCTGCCAGAAGGGCTCCTTGCTCTTGCCAAACAAGTTGTTCAAGAGCGACGCGATGCTATAGGCCAGCGCATAGGCGTCGAGGTCGTTGTGCAATGGGTTGTAACGGTATTCGGAATCGAGACTGATTTCGATGTAGTCCTCGGCCCGGCCATGTCGTGTCAGAATTTCCTTCACCTGATGGCAGAAATCACCTTTCACTTCGAGAACGAGTCCGCCGATCTTTTTCTCGGGGTCTGCGGATTTGTAGGCGGCGAGTTGCTCGACAAAGGGTTGCATGCAGCAACTCGTCTTGCCAGTGCCAACTGCGCCGATAATAGCCATGCCTGTGAAAAGCCCGCGCTGCGGGATGATGAGCCAACGTGGTGTTTCCGAGGGCACTGGCTTGCGCGGATTGTGAACCTCGCCGACAACGAGAAACACGTCCTGGCGATGTCGCGGATCGGGATAACGCGGCAAGCGGCCCGCTGTGATCTTTCGATGTGCTTTGAGAGCGAAGACGTAAAGGCCCGAAAGAAGGATCGAATACACGATGTAGGGCGTCGAGAAAAGGAACACGGCGTATGACCACTTCACGCCTTGGAAAACCAGCGAGGCGCGGATGGCCATGAGTTGCAGAAATGGGTTCTCCTCTGGGAATGGCATATGGAAGTACAGCGCCATTCCTGTAGCTGCCGTTAGGAGGAATGCGACGAAATTCTTAGAATTTATGAGCCGCTGAATCACTGTTTCTTTACCTCGGCGGCTCGCGCCGCTGCGCGGGCCTTCCTTTGTTCCTTCTGGATGCGGTCAAATTCCTTATCCTTCCAGAAGACAAATCGAAGGGCAGACGCCACGACATGATCGGGCGTGCTGCCGATGAACTGCGCATAGCTGTCGAGGGTGTTTGCCAGAGGTTCTTCAAGCTGGAATTCGCGGGTGACGGTCTCAGGTGGTTTCTTGATAAAGGACACTGCGGTTCTCCTTTCGAGGCTTGGCCGGTTTGATTTCGGAACTTTCTTGACCGCGGACAAAACATCTGGCACTGAATCAGTGCCATTGGGCGGTAGCGACCCTACGAACCTTTTGGGCGGCTCAACGAGCCAAAAGGTGGGGTCGCTACCGCCCAAGCTGCGTGTTTTGTCCGCGGTCTTTTTTCACGGGTTGGAGCTTGTATCGCCTTCGCTCTTGGGCGCTTATGCGAGCGGGCGACAGAACGCGAGCCGTACAAATTGGGCAGAACACTGCGTGTGTTTCAGTGTTCTGCCTAAGCTGCGATTCCAGCGGGAAGAAAGCGCTGCCGGTTGATGAGGCAAGTGTCGAAGCCCACCCGCCGCTGTCCTTTGGAATCTGAAAACATCGAAGCGAGCGTGGAATCGGCGAGCTCGCCTTTGGCCCACGCCTTGTAAAGTTCCCGAACGCGTTCGGAGGCAAACCGGCGCGTGGCCTCATTGAGAAACTCAATGTCGTCAGTTTTCAAGGCTACAAACTGCCGCGATTCCCAAAGTTTGCGTACGCGGAAATACCGGGCAATTTCCGATGCCGAAGGTGTCTCTAACGGACCCCTGACAAGGGAGGAGAAGATCGCCCGCGCTTTCGGGAACAGAGGTTCACAGGGGGAGAGGAAGAGGAAAGTGAACTGCTTCAGGCTCCTAAGCAGCGGCATATAATTTTGCAGGTGCGTAACGAACGCAACCAGGTTTTCGGCTTCCGGCGCGATGTAGGTGAACGTAACGACCGTGGAGCCGGTGATCGCAGGTAGGAACATCGGGAATTTGTCCACAAAGTACCGCGATGTAATCGAGGGGGTTCTCGCGCCCAAGTAGAGCTTGGCGGGAAGCGCGTGCTTCTCGACGCCAAGAGCACCACAAAAGTAGCGGACCTTGTCGTCCTCGGTCTCGAAGTAATTGTGCTGCTGGTTGGCTAAGATGAAAGCGAGGGCCAGAAGCCGGGTTTTGATGAACTGAAATTCGTGATCTCGGCGGTTGCGGATGTTCTCTTTGCCAATAGCGGAATAAACCTGCCTCGAAAACAGGTGATAAATGCGCGCGTTCTTCCGATGGATTTCGGACGACGTGTGTTTGTTGCTGAGGAGCTTCCGGGTGAGGGCGTCCGAGCGGTATCCGCGCTTTGCACTGGAGAAGTCCAAATACTGTTGCGAAGTGAAATAGCCTGAGTGAGTGCCCACAATGTAAAGGAAGCGGGCTTCCGCTTCCGTGTAGCCCAGTTCTTTCAGCGCATCGAGATAGATGTCTTTGATTTTCATAGTGCGAGGATCTCCGCAGTGATTTCCCGGTCGTTCAAAACCCGTCGCAAGCGATCGGAATCCTGGGCCGGCGCGTAGAGTGTGAATCCGGCCTGGGCCTTGGCCTGAAGGTGGCTGCTTCGGTAGTTCTTGGTGGCGAGCTCCAGATTGACTCGGGTGAGCTGGCCTTCCGCGTTCTCGTACTCGATTTGGAGGTCGGGCACGACAACCCTGCCATTGACAACCCTCACGCCGTGGGCCTGGGCAATCTCGACTTTCCTTTCACCGTTATGCCGGTCCTGGCCTAGCCGCGCGAGTTCTTTGTTGATGCGCTTCTTTAGTTCGTAGTCGAGGGCGACTCTTCGAATGGTGCCGCCGTCGCGTTCAATCTTGGCCGCCTCTTTGTGGTAGAGCCGGTAAAGAGTGGCGTCGTGGCGTGCCTCTTTCGGCTTCGCCAAACCGTAGTAAACGGGCCGGTCGTTGGGCATCAAGCTCTGCTTGCGGAGGAATCGCTGGCCATCCTTGGTGAGCGTGAGCAGGTGCATGCGCTTTTTCTCAGGACCTTCAATGGTTCGCCGGGTGATAAGCGATTGCCGGATGAGATTGCGCAAGTCCTGCTCCATCCGATCTCGGTCCCCGCGATACCCAATCTCTGCGAGAGCTTCCCAATCCACAGCGCGGAAAGTTCCAAGCTCGCGAAGCGTTTGAATTTCTGAGGCGCGCAAGGAATAGGTCCAGTGCCGTTCCCGGTAGGGTGTTCTGGGCTCCGCGGGGCGGTTTCGAGGCGGGGCTACAGTTCTCTGATCCCGCTGAGGCTCTGCGGCTCCTGAACCAGCGCCCCGGCCACGGTGGTCCTGGGAATCAGATTCACGCCGCTGGCGGGTTTGCTCCGGCTGCTGCTGCGCGGACTGGTGAGGATGTTCAAGTTCATTCGGCTCGTATCCTCGTGACATGGGGCTTTCATTCCTCGTCAGAAACTTCTGCTGGCACGTCGCTGTGGCCGACGTTGAATTGCTTGTCGAGGTGGGCCAGCTTCCGGCCCGTGTCCTTGAGGAAGAATTTTCGGTTCAGCGCGAAGGCTGCCGCAAATACATTGGCGAACAGGAGACCACAGTAGGAAAGGATGTATGCCGAATACATTCTCCAGATGACGATCTTGAGGGGGATGAAGAACTTCAGCTCACCCATAAGCGTGAAGCCGATAGCCAGCATGATCGCAATCGTGATAAGGATAGAATTCGCAACCATGAGAACTCCCGCTGTTCGTTGTGAGATGAGCGCCCTGAGTTTTGTCGAGTCTCGATAGGAGCAACAGTGGCAACTGGCAACTATTCCCAAGCCGAATGGGATGCGGCGAAGGAGGAAATAAAGAACCTGCTGATCGAAAGAGCAAAGGTCAGAGGAATGATTCCGTATTCAGAGCTTGCGGATAAAGTTCGTTCCATGAACCTCGAAGCACATGATCAACGCCTATTCCACCTTCTGGGAGAGATTTCGTCGGAAGAAAGCAGAGAGGGCCGGGGCATGCTAAGCGTAATTGTGGTCCACAAGGTCGGCGATATGCAGCCAGGGCCGGGATTTTTTGACTTGGCAAAGCGTCTCGGACGCAACACGTCAGACATCCTCAAATGTTGGGTGCAGGAATTGAAGAAGGTACATTCTGTTTGGTCTGGAACCTGATCGCATAAGCGTTTCCAAGAAATCTAAGTTCTGGGAAGGGAGCGGGCGGAAAACCGTAAGCACCGGAGGCCCTCCAGGAGCGCGTCTGGGGTATCTAGGAAGAAAACCGAGCGGAAGGGCTGTGGCGCGGGTCGGGTCGAGTGCGCTTGTTCGAAGAAAAAGTGGCGCGCGGAGGTTGGGCCGAGGATGCGAGGCGTCCCGCCCGCGACCGACTCTTTTCCCGTAGGGCAAGAACCCCTCATTTGAACGCTTCGTCTTCGCGGAAGTAAGTGATGGCCAGACCGAGGGGATTGATGGGGATGAGCTCGTTGGGGACGTTGGTCTTGAAGACGAAAACGAAATTGGCCGTGTAGAGCGCGCGCTTTAGCTCGCTGCGGTCGGCGGGCGAGTAGTAGACCATATAGAAGTCCACTCGGGCCTTATACGGCGGGTTTTGCATCCCTTCGAGGGCAACATTCTTTACCTCGATGTCGATCTCGGGCTTTGAAGGGTCTGTCAGAAAGCTCTTGATGACATCATTCTTCTTGTAGGCGTCAATAATGTCGCCCGCAAGCGTTCCGTCAAGAGAATAGAGCGACTTCGAGAAGTCATCCTTGATGGTGTAGCGATTGCGCCGGTAGTAGAGCTGGCAAAACTGGGAAAGAAAGTACTTCGCCTCTACATCCTGAGGCTTGTATTCGAAGTTGCTATAAGCGAGCGCCTCTGCTCGACCCAACTGGTCAATGCGGATCACGAGCGGACGAAAGTTCTGGAACGTGCGGATCGTCCGCAGATCAATAAGTCCTAGGCCAACTGCTACGACTGCAAGGAGGACTAGGGCAATCTTGAGGTAAGTGTTCGTGACCATAGGGTCTCCGTACTGCTCCAAATAAAGCCGTTTCGCGTCGTGAAAACTGAGGTCGTTTTTCATGGCAGAAGGCCCCCGAAAATGCTGGCAGAAGAGCCGCCGGAACTGCCGCTAAAGATGTGGTTCGTAAGCGCGGGTATTTTCAAGAGCGCATAAATCGCGGCCAAGAACGTGATAAACAGCACCGGAAACCACCCGATGAGTTGTGAGGTCGAAACGGTGCCTGGCGGACCGAGCCGAAGTACTCCGACGATCAGGTTTGCAATTACGAAGACGACGGCTGCCGCGATGACCTGATAAAAGGCATATTGAATGAAACACTTAAACCAACCCCAGAACAGCCATTCGAGCTTAGGCACGATGAAGAAGGGGATGAAGATTGGCCCAACTAGGACGCAAACCGCAGTTGCGATGAATCCAAACGCAATCACCACAATGGCGATGGCCTGAGCCGCTGCAAGCAGGATGATGACCACGACGTAGATTGCGGTCCCGAGGATGTCACCGAAGGTGGGCGAATTGAGGCGGCTTTCGAAGTCACTCACGCCATCAACGACAACCTGTAATTGTTGTTGTGTGATCCTGTTGGCCAGAAACTGAGACTCGTCGGTAATGAGGTTGTGAAAGCTCGTGCCGATGCCGGGGATCGGGTTGCTGTAGTAGTTGACCATCGCAAACCCAAAGCTGATTGTGAGGAGCAGACTGGCGAAGTTCTCAAAGTGGAAGCCGCCTCTGCCACTGGAGGCGGATAGCGCGGACTTGATGCCAAACCAAGCGACGAGAATGGTCGCGAACATCCGAAACAGATTTTGGCCCATCGCGTCGAAGAAGCCGAGGTTCTGCGTGAGCAGATTGTTGATGGCCTGAAAAATGAATTGCAGATAGTCGGTCTGCATTGGGTCTCCTTCGACGCGGCGGGGATAAGGTTACGTCTGATTACGGCATGCGGAAGTTCTGGAGCGAGTTGCTCAACGTGCCGGAGACCTGGGCCATGTTGCCGGCCAGAGTCGCTTGGCGCGTGATGTCGGCGTTGATGGAGTTGGCGGTCGCTTCGCGTTGCTGCTTAGCCGCAATCACGTTCTCTTCGAGCAAAGACAGCAATAATTTGTTTGAATCTTGGAGCGTGCGCAGAGTGAGCACGTTTGTCGCGTTGATTTTGTTGAGGACAGAGACTTCGGTGTTCAGGTTGGGATCGCCTGAAAGCGAATCTTGTTCTAGGTTGTTGATTTGATTCTGAGTTATCTGCGCATTGTCGCGGATCGCCCCGATGGTGGCCATTGCGGTGACATTCGAGCCGTCCGAAAGCTCGACGGAGGCGTACTGAGACTTGACCCGGTTGAGCTCGTCGGGCGTCATCCCAGAGAGGAATTGACCGTTGAATTGGAGAAGTGGAGTGGTCGCCTGCTGATAGCCGGTGTTGATGCTGCCAGGGAGACCGGTGTTCATGCCGTTGACCCACATTCCGGTGTTGCCATAAGTGTTCGGCGCAACGACGTTCCGCCACTGCGAGAACTGGGCGCGGTAGCGGGCGGGCATGTTCTGAAGGTTTTGGGCCATCCGAAGGGCCAGGTTGTACTGACTCAGAATTTGCGTATAGGTTTGCCGCAGTTGAGCGAGCTGCTGCACGAGTTGGTTGTAGCGAAGGACTGCGTTGGCGTAGTTCGTGGGGTCGTAGACAATCCCGCCAAATTGTGCGGACGCCGTACCGACGCAGAGGCCTATGACAAGCAAGACAGAAAAAATTCTTCTTTTCATGAGAGATCCTCCTTTCGAAGAGTCGGAAACAAAATAGACAGATTGTGGCGATGTTTGGAGAGGAGTTTGTTTCAGGATTACTTCAGGCGTTCAGCCGCCCGCATTCCGGATTTGCCGTTTGGCAGTGCTTCCTGCGCGTGTTGATAGGCTTCACGTGCGTCCTCGCGCTTGCCAAGAGCAGAAAAAGCTTCCCCAAGATAAAAAGCCGCAGTGGCCTTTCTAGTAGGAGCGTCTGCTGAGGTTGTGAAAGCCTTCTCAAGGTGGGGTACCGCTTCGGAGGCTCTGCTGAGAAGGAAATTCGCAGCGCCCAATACCAAGTGGGCGCTGGAGAAGTAAGCAGGTCCCATACTTTCCAATTGCGGGAGGGCAGCTTGTGAGATTTCGATCCCTCTTGCAGGTTCTCCAAGCTGCGTCTTGCACCACGCAATTTGATTCTGAATCACGGGAGCGCCCTTTTTCCCGAGCTTCTTTGGGTCCAGAGCTTCGAGTTCGTTCAACGCTTCCTGGTAACGCTCTTCTAGCAGAAGGATGTTGATACCATAAGCCTTGATCGTCTCGCGTCCCCGGCGTCTCCAAAAATCAACCAGACCGTTAAGCTCCCGTCGTGCGGTTGGAATATCTTCGATAGACAAGGCCATCCGAAACCGACGTAGAGACCTCCGAGCGAGGATGTTGGCAAGGGCAATGCCGATGATGGTGACGAAGAAAGCTGACAGAAGCTCCCATTTTCCACCAGTGTTGTCTGGATGTTGGAACCATACGAAGACCCACAACGCTATTAGCGCTATCCATATTAGGCGGATACGGTTTCGTAGGCTCATTGCATTAAGTCTATCCCTAGCGCTTTGAATTCTCGCCGGGTGATTTCGGCGTCGTTGAACAATGCTCTAACAGCGAGTGGAACGCATGCTGTTTACAGATCCGAGGGCATCTTGTGATTTGCGTAATCGGGAACTGCGAGATCGCCTGAGAGAAAAATCTTCACGCGGTGGCCTTCGCGGATCGTCACGGTCGGCAGAATATTCAGGAATTTGTCGAGGATGCGTTGCGAGGTCTGCCCCAGACTCTGGCCGACACCTGCCTGAATGCTTTGAGTGCCGGATTGAGTAAGCAGTCCACCTGAGCCTGCCTCGGCGATGCCGCTGATTGCGCCCACAGCAAGCGAAGCGCCGAAGATTTTGAGGTAGTGGTTGTTGACCTGGTCGCGGAGACCTGTGTCTCCGATCTGATTCATCCCTTTGAACTGGTCGAGGCTGACGGAATACCCGTCTGGCATGATGAGCCGGTGAAACGCAACGGCAAGCCGCGTTTGACCGAACGTGTCCACGCGCTTTGCTTCTCCGAGAACCTTCGTGCCGGAAGGAATCAAGAGGCGTTGGCGGTCGTGCGAGTAGATGTCGTTGGAGACGAGGCATTCGACGGAGCCGGTAAACTGGCCGTCGAGTCGATTCAAGAGCACGGTTTCAAGGACCGTACCCTCAAATATGACGTAGTTCTTTCCATCGGCGGTGTTGAGCGCAGACGGATTTGGTGATGTCTGCTTCGAGGAACTCTCAGAAGCTTTCCTCTCTGCCTCTTCGGCTGTGGTTGTTGCCGCTTTCGTCGTGCTTGTTGAAGCGGGCGCGAATGGCGCGATCGGTTGCGGCGATGGCGGCAGCCCCTGGAGGATCTGAGCGAGCTGCTGGTCAAAGGTCGGTTGCTGCGGTTGGGGACTCTGCAAGCCGAACGGGTTATTCGGGGGAGCCGATTCGGGATGGGGCGATTCCTTCCTATAGCTCAACGCGATATTTGAGGAAAACAGGGAGAGATAAGCTCTCTTCCGGCGCTCCTCTCGAATTGGGTCCGATACGGCACCCGTGCCCGATTGCGGATTGGAAACCTGGGCCGGGGAAGAGGTTTGGTTCTCCGATGCGAGCGCATTGAAGAGTTTATTCTGCTGATTGATTGCCGCCTGCTGCTCACGCTGCAATTCTTGAATCCGGGTCTGAATCTCGGTGATCTTCGCTTGATTGACTTCGAATGGAGCTGGATTTTGGATCGTTGGCGTTCCTGACTTGGGCGCGGTTTGGGCTTTCTTCCCGCCCGTGAGCCACATGATCATGACCATTAGAACAGCGAGGCCAAGCATGACCCATGCCTGAACGTTCTTCGGCATGAGGCCGGGCGGTTTCGGTGCTTTGTCCTGAATCGGCTGAGCGGCTGGCGAAGTGACTGGTTCGGTCATGTTCTTCCTCTCATTCGACGGGAGTCGTTCTGCGGACGCGCTTGTTTACTGTTGCCGCGAAAATGCGAGCTTCTTATTGCCGATGGCGAGATACCCGCTGTCCACAATCTTGGGAACGATGTAGACGCCGTTCGCAAGATCGAAGTTGATGAGATTCGGCTTGCCGTCTTTGACTTCGTAGATGGCCGGCTTCTCCGAAGCGGCGCATTTGATGTATGTGAACGCGCCGTCGTGGTAGATCGCGGAGACGAGAAACGGCTGGCCCTTGCCCCTAGATTCAAAGTGATAATCGAATTGAAGCCTGGTCGCGTACTCCGAACGGAATTTCTCAATCTGGTCCTTCACGCTGGCCTCGGCTGACTGGACCTGGGCATTGGCCTGATCGCGGACTGTTTGAATCTCACGCTTGTACGCTTCCGCTTCGCTGGCAGAAACGAAGCCTCGCGCAAAGGCATTCTCGCCAATCCCGGATTGCTCCTTGGGTTCGATGAAGATTTTCAAGTCCGGCTCTGCATGCGCTTCGCCGCTGATCTCGGTCAGCAAAAACGAATAAACGTGGCCGCTGGCAGTGATGAGATTCAGATTGCTGCGAATGCCGACCTGCGCGGGGTGGATGTAGCAGAGGTTGTGCGCGCCGTTGATAATCCAGAACTCTTTGTCGCCAGTCGTGAAGTCGAGAATCTCCTCCTTCTCCGGGAGGACTATCAGCGTCGAGAAGCGCAACTTTGCTTTTATTGGGACAATATCGTTCTGCGTATACTTCACGATGCGAGCGGTGTCCGTCGCCGCCTGCACCGGGGTTTGGCCGAAAATCAAGATGCCAAACGTAATTGCTGACAGAAGCCCAAAGACACGGATCTTCAATGAGACAGATGTAGCGTTCATTCCGTTGCTCCTTTTCAGAGAATGAGATGTCGGTACTAGATGAGGTTCAGGTTAGTGCGGGTTAACTGCGATCGGGAACCGCCGCGCCTTACGCAAGCCGTGTCAGGGGTTGGGTACGCAGAAGCAGCATCTGTCCGTCGAATCGGACCACGTTCTTCTTACGATCCTAGTCTTACGGTTTTTAGCTGACCCGCGACACAACTAGGGGAACATATTCCTCTTTGTCATTTCGCTGAGGTTGACCTAGAGTCGCTTCTATATTGACTAGGATTGGTACCCCGAATTCAATCGTGTCACCGATCTGAGCTTGAGCCACTTTGGCGCTCAGGTCTGGACTCCGCTGATGTGATTTGCGCAGTAGATCTCCAACTTGAGCGGAGTTGAAATCAAAAGACATTGCGTACTCGACACCATCATGCATACGGTTCAGACAAAATGTGAACAAACCTGGCGCACATACTGAGAGATCTGTAACGGGCACTCCATAGAAGTGTTGGCGCACATGTCCCCAACCACCGCGCAAAAGCATGAGCCCGTAATCTGGCTTCATTGTTTTGATCCGGAGCACTTCGATTTTAGCGATTTCTTACGTATCCAACAACGTTCCAACGCTATGCGATGTGGTCGTTGTTCTGGTTGCCGAACAGTCCGACAATCCAGGGCACAATAAATGTGATGAGTGAAGTCATGAGAATCATCACAACTGGGAGCCAAGGGACAAACCAGACGTGGACTGCCTGCGGCCAATCCAGCAGACGCTCGGCCTCGTAGTAGGCAAAGAAATAAGGCAATGCCAAGGGAGCGAGAACACAAGTTAGGGTCAAGAATTTCACGGCTGGCCTCCTGCTAGAACCTCCAATCCCTTTTCAAAGCCGTGGGTCTCGAATGCTTCCCGCCGCTTCCGGTTGTCAAACGGATCGTTCGTGTAAAGCCAATAGCTCTTCGCGTCCACTTCGAGATTGGCGACCTTCGCCAGTTCCGGCGTCTTAATGAGAAGCTGCTTCTTGGGCCGAAGCGTCGAGATGAGCTCGATTTCGTTTTCGTTGAGATTGAACTGACGGCGGTACAGGTCCCGATCCATATCCGGGTTGGCAAGGAAGATTTTCGTCGGGCAGCTTTCTATGATGATGTCGAGGATTTCCGATTTGCGAAGCTCGTCGAGGGATTGCGTCGAGAGAATCATCGCGGCGTTCTGTTTCCGCCATGTCTTGAGCGCCTCGATGATGTAGCTCTTGATGATCGGGTTCTTCAGGAACAGCCAAGCCTCGTCAATGAAGAACGCTTTGAAAATGTGGCTGATCTTCGGATCGCAGATGACGGAGTTCGCGCGGTGCAGGATGTAGAAAAGCAACGGCTCCAGCACTTCCGGGTATTGGTTCATTCCCTGAAAGTCGAAGCACTGGAATCGGGAGAAGGTGATCGTGTCTTCAGCGTTGTCGAAAACGAAATCGAACTGCCCGCCTGCGGTCCATTTGGCGAGGCGGTCGGTGAGACGGCGATCAAGCGTATTCGACAAAACTGTCAGCGTCCGAAGTGCTGGCTCGATTTCGTAAAGGTTCTCGATCTGATGATAGAGGTCGCGCTCCTCGGAGGGCGTCAGCTCCAGTGGCGAGGAGCCCTGAATCAGAACTTTGAGGAAGAGGGCGAGAAAGTCGAGATTCTCTTTTGTCGGTGGAACCGAGAAAGGATTGATCTTGAAGCCGGGCGAATTGAGGCCGACGCGGACATGCGTTCCGCCAAAAAGGCGCGTGAGGCTTTCGAAGCTGCCTCCCAAATCGAAGATGAAAGTGTAGGAATCATACTTCTGCATGTTGGTGATGAGGAAGTTAAGGAGAAACGATTTGCCTGACCCTGTTCGCCCCAGAATCATCGTATGAGCCACATCGTGGTGATGGAGGTTCAGGAAATAAGGTGTGTTGTGATTCGTTTCCAGGACCGCGAGATATTCCTGTCTCAGGTGCCGGTTCTCAGGCTCGCCACAGTGGAGGGTGAAAAGAAACGAGAAGTCGGCATAGTTCGTGTTGAGCAGATACATCGTACGGAGATTGAAAGCGGAGCCACCCGGCACGCTCGCCAAAAAAGCATTCAAGAGGTTATATCGTTCCTCGTAGAGCTGCGCGTCGTGAACGCTGAAAACCTTGTAGAAGTCGGCACAAGCGGTGTCCACCTTCGCGGGGTCGAGGTCATAGATAACGACGCTCAGTGAGAAGTGCCCGAAATAGTTGCCTTCGATTTCGAGTTCCTTGATGCTCGCGCCTAGTTCGCGGACCTGGGCTTCCTTCGAATCGTCTACCAGAACGTCCGTTGGTGGCGCATCCGAGACGTTGAGATGGCTCATTAGGGACCGCTTAGTGTTATGGAAGTGGCGGCGCTTCGACTGAATCGTTTTGCGCGCCTTGCCAGAATCTTCTTTCTTCCATTCCGTGACGATGTGGAAATTAGCCTGCACTTCGAGAAGGTTTTTGAAGATGAGCGGAAAGCTCTGGGCTGAAGGTTCCTTGAGGCTCAGAACCTTGACGTAGTAGTCGTCCAGCTTCAAATGCCCGCGATGGCACTCCAGGTGCGATTCGCAAAGGTAGTAGTCGAGAAACGTGTCGTGCTTGAGCCGTGCGAGCTGGAGCTTGTGAGGCGCGAAATTCAAGACTCGCTTAAGAACGCGGAAAGTGTCCTGCTTTCCGAGGAGTTCGACCTGAACGAAATCGCTGACATGGAGGATGAAGCTCTTCACCTTTTGATGGAGAGTTGCCAGTGCCTTCGTGATTTCGCGGTCGAGGAGGACAACCTGTTTGCGCGATGACAACGCAGAGACCAGATCTTCGAGAGCCTTCTTGGGATTCCTGTGAAACTCTGCGAGTGACTTTAGCAGCGCCCTTTTGTAGCGAAAGCTCTCGAAGAGCACGACATAAACAACCTGTACAGAGTAAAGCTTGTCGGCCTTCTCCGCGAAGTGTCGGATGCGATTCTCAATGGCAGTGTTGACGATGGGGTTTGCATACTTCTTATGCGGGATCGGCTCGTTGTTTCGTTTGAAGAGGTACTGGTAGATGCGAAAGTTCTCATCGAATAGCCGTAGCGCGGATTCGAGGCGTTTTGTCAGCGTGTCGAGCGAATTCCCGTCCAAGCACTCGTAATCCACACCGCGAACCTGGAGAATCACGCCCACATCGCCGGACTTGGTGAGGAAGGCGTGTTGGTCAACGAAGCCGTACAGGTTCACCTGTTCGTTGAGCGCGCCGGTTTCCGTGTAGGACTTCAGGACTTTCTTTAGATTAACCATTCGAGACTCTGTTTATAGTCACCGGGCTTAGCTTGGCCGGGTCGTACTGCGTCTTGAACTTGGCTGCGGACACAAGGAATCGAAGAATCTGTGGGTCAGTATTGGTGGCCCACCGAGCGGCAAGGTACAGAAGAAAGAACATCAAAATGCCGCCCAGCAGGCTCGAAAGCATGTTGAACGTCGCTGCGCCCATGCACATGGCGAAGAAAAAGAGCTTTCGTTCTGCGCCAAGAACGGTGAGCGGGCGATGAAGCGTCCGATATACCGTGTTGATTCTTTTTCCCGTCGTCATGACAGTGTTTGGCGAGTAGCGCCGCCCGGCACGGAGGAATCACGGAAAGAGCCAGGCGAGGAAGTTGACTGCCGCGATGGCCATACCAACGCCGAAAAGCACGCCAGCGAGCACTCGCTTCGAGCCGCCCTCACCAAAAGCGAAAGTCAGACCGGCGACCACAATGGAGACGAGTGACAGACCACGCGCGATAGTGGTCGTGAACGCCTGCATCAAAACGTTGACTGCGTTCTCCCAAGGAGAGCCACCTGCGGCCTGGGCGAATGCTGCTGATGCGAGAATCAGCGAGCAAGAGAACGTGACGAATGCGGGCCGCAGCCATCGGGAGACAAACGTGTTTCGGAGGATTTTCTTCATGGGCGGCGAGTTCCTTTCGGGTGATGCGAGGCGAACCCGCATCGGGACTTGAAGGCAACGTCTCGCTGGATCGCCGTGCAAAAGCGACGAGGGAGCCTGCGTAGGAGGTGCGGCGAGCCGCCGCGAGGTCGCTCCCTCTGTCGAGTTTCGCCGGTTCGCCCGTGAGCGGTGTGGCGCGATTGGCGGCAATTCCGATCAGGGGCGGAGGTGCCGTCATTGTCCTTCACCATTCGTCAGCGAGGAATCCAGCGAGAGTTGCCCTCTACTCTTACTAATGGGCAAAAAGTCGGCAGAATGTTTCAAAGGAAAATGTTTCACGTCTGTTGGGCTTTTTTTGTGTGAAGTCGGCGTGACGTGCCGGGAAGCGCTAGTCAGCCCATCAGTCTCAGAGCCAAGGGTCAGCGCCGCCTCCTGAAGTCGCTGCATGATTCTGTGCACACGCAGGCGAACGGCTTGGTCAGTTAATACTGTGTGACGGTTCTGAATCTCTTTGTAAGTGAACCCGTCTACTTTGAACCTGATTAAAATCTCGCGCTCGAAGGGGGAGAGGAGCCCCCGGCGAGTGCAATAGTCTAGGAAATCGTTCAGAACAGAGACACTCTCGAAGGTAGGCTCGGCTGCTCGTTCGCTCACGGCTGCGTGGCTTTGGCTTTCCTCACGGTGCTTAAGCAGAGCGCGCCGTTCCTTTTCCGCCCAGCGGAATGAGGCTTTGCGGAGGCTCCTGGAAAGGGCGATTGGCAGAATGCCGACAACGTTTTCAGTCGCGGCGGAAACAACAAGTTCCAGGAAAAACGCCAGAATTTGCTGGCCTATGTCCTCGGGTTCGAGGCCCCGGAACCATGAGGACACCTCCCGATACGTCCGGTGGATCGTGGGCGCGAAGGCAAGGAAAAGAACTGAATGGACTAGCTCCGCTTCGGGCGCCGTTCCCTGTGCTCTAACTAGGGCGGTCAGCGTTTCACTTGCAACGGACCAGTCATAATCGCCCGTTCGAGGGGAATGAAGGTATGCGAGCAACTCCGATATGTTCGTGAATTTTGCGAGCACCGGGGAACTCGCAGCCAATGCTACAAAACGAATGCTTCCCGGCGGCTCCGCCAGTCCGTCGAAGATATGAGCCTCTACCCCGCAGATATGGCAATCGCAGCGCAGATCGTCTCGCATGGTTCGGACCTCCGAAATTGCGCCGCCCTGATTCGGCTTCTACCTATTAAGAGGCCCTCTAACGGGCAAAACCTCACCAGGGGACCTAGCGAGCCGACCTCGTTAGAAATAGCCCGTTATCAAGTGTCTACAGGCCGTGGTTCCTAAATCTGTCGCTCAAATAGAATGAGAGCGCTCGGACTTTTGATGAGGCTATTGACCATGCGTGCCCTTTCCGCAGTGCTTTGTTTCCTCCTCGTTTCTAACGGCGCTCAATGCAAGGCGCAGACGCCCCCGGCCGGATGGCTGAAACTTGATGCAGGTCCTTTTTCGATTTTCGCTCCATCGGGGTGGGAGTTTCACCAGCTAGTAGCGGTTGACTCGTACGTCGGCGAATTTGTCGGTGACGGCGTTGTGCTCAGATTTGATTTTGGCGGGTACCCAAACCCTCTTAAGGAAGAGAAGAAACCAGTTTATGTCGTCGTTCATGAGTCAATCGGTGGGTTCCGCGCTAAGATCGTCAGCCCAACTGTGCCCGGTAACGGCCTCACAGCCATCTATTTTCGGAATGTCGGTGGCGCTAATGCGCTTTGTTTTTGGGGACAAGACCTTACGTCCGTGCAGCAGGAGCTGGCGCTGAAGATATTCGACACAATCCGATTCGGAGGCAGTGTGCCCCGCTTTGTCGTTCCGCCGCCGCCCGACAAAGACAGCAAAGCAAGTTCCCTAGTCGTTAGTCTTCCCAAGGGAGAAGTTAGCCGTATTCCGTCACCCGATGGAAAGTGGACCCTGATTTTCGAGTGTCCGAACGATTGCAGCGAGAGGAAGTTATGGGTTGAGGAGGCTTCTTCGCGTGCACGAAAACTAATAAGGGATTACGAGCGAGGCTTGGACATCTCTTGGGGTCCCGACAGCCGCTTGTTCTTCGTCAACGACAACTCCGGCAGCACCGACGCTCGGTGTTATGTGTATGAAGCAGCCACCGTGAAAGAGACAGATATCGCAAAGCTAGTGCTCGCCGGGGACCCTCATGCTGAGCAATTCCTGAATTCAGGGCACTCATACCTCAGAGCGAAACAATGGCTTAGTTCGCATGAGCTGCTTGTCGTTTTGACAGGGCATAATGATGGGTTACCTCCGGGCGCTTTCACTCTGCGGTATCGGGTAGACCTGAATGGTAGGGTTCAAAAGCTCTCGCAGAACTCAGAAGAGCAGCAGTGAGAATGCCTTCGGATCAAGGCGAGACTTCGGACATGTTGACTATAGTGGCCGCTTTCGCTGTTTTCTTTTCTCCGCTAGACTCTGCGACCGCAAACAAAGAAGTAATCCGCAATAGAAGCTGCAGCCTGGTCCTTCGCGGCCGAATGAAATGAACAGATGGAGCATTCCAACCTCGCTTGAGACCGAAATTAAGAAGCGAGACAAATGTTGCGTTTACTGCCGCGCTGTGTTTAGGAACTGTCCCCACGCAAGAGGTGTCCCAAAGAATAAAGCTACCTGGGAACATATCGACAATAACGAAGCGAATGTGTCGAAGACAAACGTTGTCCTCTGCTGCGGTGCATGCAACTCGAGCAAAGGCGCGAAGCGCCTCCTAAAATGGTTTCAATCAGAGTACTGCACGAAAAGAAACATCAATGCCAGAACCGTTTCGTCTGTGGTTAGGAAGTGGCTAAAGGCTCAAACATCCTGAGCCGTTCTACAGCGTCTTCACGACCTGTACTGCCTTCTCAAATTGTGCATCTGCGCCCCCCGCAAGCGATTCTGGAGAATTCTCGACGAGCATATCGGGCTCCACTCCTTTGCCCTCGATACAGTCGCCTTGCCACGTATACCAGCCCGCGACTGGCATTCGCAGAATGTATCCCCCGGCCAGTTTGAAATTTGCGCCTCCGAGAACTTCACCTGCCGTTCTCGTGCCGACAAGCGTAGCGAGCTGATTCTGCTTCGCGAAGCTGGCAACCATTTCTGCTGCGCTATGCGAGTGCTCGTTGATCAGCAAAACGATGCGCCCATGAAACGGCTGCGGACCAAGGCCCTCAGTAACCAGGGTCATCGAACGGTCGCGCTGGAATACTTTGAATCGGACCGCCATCATGAGCAACTCCGCTTTCGTTGCCGGGATCTTTTCGATGCGCGTGAGAGTCTCCTTGCGGTAACCGTTCCGAAGGCGACGGCGAGTCAAGCTGTAGCCGATTTCGAGCTTTCCTGGGCAGAGGTAGCTCATGAGGCGAAGAGAGCCGAGGCCGCCGCCGATATTTCCTCGGATGTCCACGACGAGGCGTTGAATACTACGAACTTTCAGTTCGCGAATGGCATCGTCGAGGCCCTTGGCGAAGCTCTGACCGACTGCTCCGGGGAAGGTCGCGACTCGGATGTAGCCGATATCGGGGGCAAGAAACTTATGGGATAGGCTCCGAGGCTCAATCATCGGAGGGCGGTCTTTGGCTGCACGGTTTGGCACGCTAATGGCGACTTCCCGCTTGCTGCCGTTGAAACCGCCGATTTCCACACGATGGTTACCGCCAATACGGAAGTTTGCGGACTTGGGCGGAAGGACTGGTTGTGAATCGATGGAGAGGAGCAATTCTCCAGGTTGGATGCCAGCCTGAAAGGCCACGCCGTCTTCAATAACGTCAACAAACATCCACCGTTTTCCCTGGGGACTGTCGACTGCCCGCAAAGTGGCGCTTATCGAGTAGGGCGCTGGAATGCTGTCTCGCCGCTCATGGAAGAAAGCTGTATGGCTGCTACCTAGTTCTTTGAGGAGCTCGCCCATTCCGGCTTCAAAAGCTGGGGTGTCCGTACTCATGAGATGCGGGGTGCGTTCGGCAACGAGTGCCAGCCACGGCCCATAATCCTGATTTGGGTTGCTCACGTTAATGTGACGCTCAGGAACGAGCTTCTTGATGGAAGCGATGAGCTTCGTTCGCTCCTTCAGAGTCTGCTGTGATGAGTTTGGCGTCGTGGACATTGGCCCGTTTCCCTCAGTTCTTCGTGGTTGATTCGGTGATGCTGACAGGCTGGTCGCCTGCCCCTTCCAGTTTGAAACTCGCCCAATAGTACGGAACGGCCTGCGCGCCATAAGTCTTAAGCATGTCTCTTTTGGCTGCGGTTAAGGCATACGCGACCGTGTCCTTCTCAGCCAAATGGGCGTAGAAACGCTTCATCAAATAGAGCGCCGTCGTGTCTTCGATACTCCAGAGCGTGGAAACCACAGTCTTCGCGCCGGCGAGCTGGAACGCTAGCGAGAGATTCGCGATTCCTTCTTCCCCTTGTAGTCTCCCGACTGCGGTATCACAAGCCGACAAAACAACGAGGTCGGCATTCGTGTGCAAATGCACGATGTCGCTTGCCTCCAAGATGCCGTCGTCGCCGGACGATGAGTCACTCTGAAGTATTAGGGCTGCCCGTTCAGGGTGTTTTTCGTTAGCTACGCCGTGCACAGCCAAATGAACGATTGAGTGCTGGTCTAAGCCCGCGTGTTCAAATGCTGATTTCGTGGCGCTCGTGCCGAGGAGGACAGTGTCACCGTCGCTGCGAAAAGCAGCTTGGGCTGCAAGAACCTCTTCTTTGGAAGCTGGCAAATTCACTAAGGGGCTGCTGATGTATCCAAGTAGAGTCGCCAATTTGGTGAGCTCCGCATTTTGTTCGTAAGGGATTCCTCCAATTCCAAGAAAAGCGTGCTGCACGGGGTGGCGCTGAGCGGAATTAAGCAAATATAGAGAAGTCGCGGATGCGGCGTACGTTATCGTGTGGGAAGAAACTAAGTAGCGTCCCGCGCCGTCAACGAGTGCATCGAAGGGGAGGAGATGTAACCGACCGTCCGGCACAATTGTGAGCCGCTCTTTCTTAGAAACCTCCGGGATTTCTTTCAAGAGAGCCGCGTAGAGGTCCGCTCCCTGGGCCTTGGACGCCCCTTTCGTCTTTAGTGTTTTCAGATAGGCGATGACTGAGCTTTCAATGCTCTCTCGATCCGCAAGCTGCACGATGCGCGCAAAATCGCGACTAATGGCTAAACAATAGGAATGCGGTTGAGCCATGACGTACTCAAGCACAAGTTGGTTGGTGGCAACACTATCTCGTACGCGTTCCAGCGGAATGGTTTGCCAGGGTTGGGATTTCCAGGTGCCCGATGCGGGGGTGACCCATCGTGCTTCTTCGGCGAGAAAAATCTTGTCTCGAATCTGGCGAATTTGCTCAGCCGACTTTGCCTTTGCCAATTCCAGATTCAGGCGACTGATCTGCTTCTCGATTTCCAACTCCTCCTGGGATTCGGGTGGTCTTCCGCTCATCAGGAGTTCTGTCGTGACGCGACCCCGCGCGTGCTCAACGACTGAGAAGGCTTTGGCGGGGTCGTTCAAGTGGTCTGCAACCAAAGTAAAGTGGTCCACGTAAATTGAGCTCATGGCGTTGACCAGACCGATTTTGCCGGCGGCAGACCTGACGTTTCCGATCATCGCATCCAGGACATCGGAGGCGCGGTCATAGGTTCGGCTTGCCTCACTGTACTTTCCTTGGCTTGCTTGCAGCTGAGCGAGCGATTGCAGGCGTAAGGGAAGCAAATAGAGATCGCCGCTATTCTGCGTGGAATCGGCTGCTGCTACGGCAAGTAACTCCGCTTTCGGCAGGTCGCCCTTCCTGCGATAAATGTCTGCCAAATAGAATTGGGCGTCGGCGAGTAAGCGTGGGAAGTGTCCTTTTTGGGCTAGGTCAATTGCCTCTTGGAAGTCGGCAATGGCTTTGGCTTCATCACTCTTCGCAGTCTCGACAGTCCCCGCTGTGATAAGAGCCTGAGTCTCCTTAACATGTTTTTGCCTTGCTCGGGCTTCGGCGATGATCTCATTGGCGAGGTGTTCGGCGGCATCGAGTTTCCCCATTCCGCGGAATGCTTGAAGCCTGCCTTCGTTGATAACGAACTGATACCCCGCGTCAGGATTGGCCGCCGCGATTTTGAGCGCTTTGTCAAAGTAACCAAGCGCATCGTCGTACGAGCCGAAGTGCATGTAAGCGTAGCCGACCGCGCCGAGATAACGGATTTGCGCCCCTGTATCGCCAAGTATCATTGCGCCCATCAGGGCGCCGGCGACTTTCTGACGGGCTGGCGTCACGTCTCCTTCGAGGAACAACGCGAATCCAAGTTCGCCGGAGGCGCGATTTTCCAATTTCTTGTCGCCAAGTTCCTGCGCGAGTTTAAGTGCCGCTTCCCAATCACGGCGCATCGGTGCAGCGTCGATCTCGCCGTCGATGTCACCAAGAACCATGAGACAAAACGATCTGAGTTGTTTGTCAGACTGGAGGAGCGGATTCTTAGCCAGCTCAGCCCCGAGTTCCTCTGAAACTTCTGGCAGCCTAAGCTGTTCCATGGTTGAGCGTATGCGTCCTAGATGGGCATACAGCGCATTACGATTGTCGCCGCGCGCCGAGTACAGTTGCTCAGCTTCGGTGAACATCGGCGCGGCATCTGCCCAGTTATACAAGTCGCTGTAATGAAGCGCTTGTTTTAGAAGGGCATCCGGATCTTCGCTCCGCGTCTGGGCGCTCGCGGACACCGAGAGCGCCGCGCACAAGCAAGTGGAAATTAGAATCCTTATGAGATTCATGGCCGTTGTTTCCCGCTACTGGACTCTGCAGATTGAACGGAAACCGGTTGAACGAGACGGATGCCCGCATGGGAGCCGACCTCCAGGTTGTAATCGCCAATTGGGACCTGGCTGAAATCTGCCTCGACGCGAATTAGGGTCTTGCCCTTCTGCAGATGAGCAGTGGCAGACTTCGACCAAAAAGTGTGCCCGCCAGAATTCAATTTGAGATCGTAGGAACCCTCAGCACTTGCCAACGGCAGTGTTATTGTCAAATCCAACGTTGAAGCGGGGACAGTAACACTCCGATGTCCGGGTTTAAGGCTCTCACCGCCGCGCACGGGCGAGAGCGTGCTTAGGTCAAGGCTGAACTGCACGTAAGCCACAGTGGGATTGTGCGTCTGCGGTGGCGCTTCTTTGTGCGTTTCCATGGGCGGAGCGTTCGGATGTCTGTTCCCTCGGAATAAGAGGCCCACTCCGATAACCAGAAACACAGCGCAGACAAGAGCGGTTCCGACGAGTACAGGATGCGCTTTCAACCATGCGGCTGCCCGAGTCCAAGGCGATGCTTCGAGATCTGGTTGTGCCTTCAGTTCCGCCAACAATTCCAAATACCGCTTGAAGCAAGGCGAGCAAGTGCCGATATGCTCTGTGATGGATGCGTCGCTCTCGCGTGGATTGAACGCGAGCGACCGCAGCGCGGAGTCGGGCGGGCATCCCGCACGATCTGGATTCGGAAACGCTTCCGACAGATAGGCGCGCGCGGATTCCAGGAACTCTTTGCTCGTCGCTCCCGAGGCGCTCTGGTTTTTGTCTCTCATTCGCATTCGTCCGCTCGCTAATCCTCGCCTGACAATCTATCGGTGGCCCTAGAGCCAAGCCTCTTTGCAAGTCTGCGGATGGCCTTTCCGAAGCTTGATTCGGCAGCGTGGGCCGACATTCCGTATGAAGCGCCGATGTTTTTCCACGAAAAACCTTGAATGCGGCGGTAGAACATATCACGCGTCTTTGAATCACACCTTGCCAGCAGTTCGTCGATGAGAATGTGCACTTCGATCTCGACTGTGGGATTGATTGAACGAGGAGCTTGCATGACGTGCGAAATAAGGGCGGCTTCCGCGGTGAGTTGTTGCCTTTTGACGCGGTTGACGCGGCGGATGAACGCCCTGAAAAGATAGCAGGGCAGGTTCCGAATATGCTGGCTGTTGGGGACCACTTCTAACCGCAGGGCGCGCGAAACGGCAGCCGCCGCATCTTCGAGGAGAGTCGCCGCTATCGCCGGATCAACGAGCAAATGCTCAGCGTGTTCCACAGCGCGGGTCACGATCCCCTCGGCAGCTTCGAGCACGGGCGGGCTGATGCTACGCCCAAGGCGGTCAACAGGGCTGATCCGTGCGTTGAGCTTGGACGGCCTAGCGCCTCGGTCCATGGCCTCTTATTCCCACCCCGAGATTGGGCCGACCACAACTAGACTGGCCCGGTTCGTCCGGCACAAAGAAGCCGGCGAAGTCCCGCTTTGGAGCCGTATTCGGCTCCTATCTATTCAGAGTACCGGCTGAGGGCAAAACCTCACCCCAAGCAGGCAAAAAAATTTTGTTCCGCACCCCCGCAAAGCCCGCTGGCGGACTTCTCACGAGTTTCGCCTTGTTATCGGGGCTGAACACTCATTGTTGCACAGGTGGGAAGTGCATGGCGCGGTACCCTAGAGTACTACTTGCCCGCCGTCCTTGCGGTGAGAGAGACTGATCGGCACGAAGCGAAGCCGAAAGGCCACATCAAGAAGAGGGCGCCTCAGGAACCGAGGCATCCTACTGAGAAGTCAACATCAGAACGGAGTCGGGTCAGTCGCGTCGAGCGCTTCGCTCGAAGCAGGGGAACCAGGTCGTCTGCGCGAGCACTCGGGCGAGACTGACCAATTCGAGATGGTGGTGGGGGCGGCTTGCGAGGCGAGCCTTCCTACCGCTTCGTTTTAGGCCCCTCGGGAGGTTTTTGATTCAGCTCTCGAATTCTTTCAAGCTGCTCCGGGTGGCAGCCCGTCTCGTGTAAGAGCACGCCAGCGTCATCGTATACATAGACCCAGAGATACAAAGCTCGATTGTGGTCAGCCAAATCTAGTGCTTCATCAAGCGTTTCGCAGTCTTTCCAAAGCGGTCCGCTTGCCCATGTGAGAGTATCGATTGGGTCCAGTCCGATGACGCGATATTGACCCTTCGGGGCTCGCGTTTGCATTATCCACCTCAAGCTCGGGTCCTCTCTAACTACCGCAACGTCGATACGAAGGCAAGATTAAAGATTCCCGCGATGACCGTTCGCCGAATTGGAGAAGAGCAAGATGGGGTCAGTGAAGCAGCCTTACGAGTCGGGCTAGACGCGATACCTAGATGTCTATATACTGTGAGGTCTGAGTATGCCGAAACCCGACTCACTCCAAGGCTCGCTCGATCTGCTCGTGTTGAAGATCCTCTCGCGACGGCCGCGCCTGCATGGCTACGCCATCATGTCTGCGATCCAAGCCATGTCCCGCGAAGTGCTCCAAGTCGAGGAAGGTTCGCTCTATCCGGCGCTCCACCGCATGGAGGAGGCTGGCTGGATTCGCGCTGAATGGATCACGAAAGACACCGGGCGGCGGGCGCGGCTCTATGAATTGACGGCGGCAGGAAAGAAGCAACTTGGCGCCGAAGAATCGCGCTGGCAGGCGGTGACCGCGGCAGTAAATCGCGTTCTACGGGAGGCTTAACATGTCGCTGTGGTCGCGCATTGCCAATGTGTTTTGCAGCGACCGCTTGAATCGCGAGATCGATGAAGAACTCGAATCGCACATCCAAGAGGCAATTGAGAATGGCCGCGACCCCGCCGAGGTCAGGAGAGCATTCGGCTCCACGCTGAGGCACCGCGAAGAGAGCCGCGACGTCCGGCTTCTCACGTGGCTCGATTCCCTCCAGGCTGACGCAGTCTTTGGCTTGCGGCAGCTCAAGAAAAATAAAATCATTTCCGGCGCGGCGATCGTGTCACTCGCTCTGGCGATCGGGGCATGCACGTCCGCATTCCGGCTCATCGACGCGCTGCTTCTGCGGCCCTTGCCAGTGTTGGAACCCGAAGGGTTATACATTCTCTCTCTTCACGGCGCCGGTTTCGATGGCAAGCCCGGAATATTCGACGAGTATCCGTACCCGCTGTTCCGCCAGTTGCACGGCGCAGTGAAGGATCAAGCCGAGTTGCTTGCGGTCTCGTTTGTGGAGCGGATCGACCTAACCTACGGGTCGGACCAGGAGATGGAGAAGGCGCACGTACAATACGTTTCGGGTTCCATGTTCGGCTCGTTCGGACTCCGGCCGGTCTTGGGGCGGCTGTTAACTGAAAGCGACGATCTCACGCCTGGGGCACATCCCTTGGCGGTGCTTTCGCACGACTATTGGACGCATCGCTTTGGACAGGATCCGAAGGTGATCGGGCGCACATTTCGTCTGGGCAATGATCTCTACCAGATCGTAGGCGTTACCGACGCGCCCTTCACCGGCACGGAGCCTGGCACCATGACCGACATCTTCGCGCCTGTGATCATGCATCCGGATGCCGACAATTCGAATTATAGCTGGCTTAGGACTTGGGTTCGGCTGAAGCTGGGCGTCGCCGCGGAGCCTGTTCGGCAGAAACTACAGGCGACCAATCGGGCCTTCCAGGAGGAGCGGGGCAAGGGGGCGGGGCTCAAAGGAATAGACCAAGAGCGTTTTGGAAACATTATCAACCAAGCGGTGGTGCTGCAGCCCGCGGCTGCTGGCGTCTCTGAAATGCAAGAAAACAGCCGCCCTTCGCTCACCGTGCTTGGTGTTGTAGTGGCGCTGGTGCTACTCATCGCGTGCGCCAACGTCGCGAATCTGATGATTGCCCAGGGGGCAGCGCGAGCGCGCGAAATGGGTCTGAGAATCTCAATCGGCGCCGGAGGCTGGCGCCTCGTACAACTTGTGCTGATGGAAAGCGCCTGGATTGCCATGCTTGCGTTGGCGCTGGGCTCACTATTCGCGTGGTGGGCGGCGCCGTTCGTCGTCAGTAGAATCAATCCGCCCGACAACCCGGCCCGACTATTTCTTCCTGCCGACTGGCGCGTCTTCGTCTTCGCCTTGGTGCTCACCCTTGGCGTAACCTTTCTGTTCGGTCTGCTACCAGCGCTGCGCGCCTCAGCAATCAACCCGGTCAGTGCGCTCAAAGGCGGAGAAGATCCGCATTCCCGACGCCACTTGATGCATGCTTTGATCGCACTGCAGGTCGCCTTCTGTTTTCTTGTCCTTTTCGTTGCCAGCCTGTTTGTCGCTACATTTGAACGCTTATCCCATCGACGCACTGGGTTCTCAGCGGAACGTCTTCTCACTCTGGATACCGTCGCGCAGCGTCCCCAGCCACCGCCGTTCTGGGACCAAATCGCCGACCATCTGCGAACGGTGCCGGGTGTGGAGAAGGTTGCCGTGACGGGTTGGCCATTGCTCGTCGGGTACGGCTTTCGTGCCTATATTACGATCAGCGGGGCACCTGAAAACGGAGTCTACACCTACTTTCTCAGTGTCTCGCCCGGCTGGATCGATGCGATGAAAATTGCCTTCGTTGACGGGAGAGATTTTCTCGCCAGCGACACGTCGCCAGGCGTTGCCATCGTCAATGAGGCTTTTGCGAAGGCTTACTTCGACGGTGACAATCCCGTAGGAAAATCCTTCGACAAAGGGCACAGTCGCTACCGGATCGTGGGGCTGGTTCGCAACGCCATGTATGGCCGCATGCGCGAGCCTCTCTTGCCAACGGCCTATGTCCCGTTTCAATCAGTTGACGAGCGCATGGCATGGGCACCCATGGCGCCCCGGAGCCGAGGCACGTTCATTGTACGCACCTACAGCCCCAACCCGCTCACGCTCGCGCAGACCCTGCGTCAGGAAGTGCCACGGGCGCGGCCAGAGTTCCGCGTGAGCAACATCCGTACGCAACTGGAGATCAACGAATCGCAGACCGTCCGCGAGCGCCTGTTGGCGATGCTGGCGCTGTTTTTCGCAGTTGTCGCGCTGTTGCTGGCGGGTGTCGGCCTCTATGGGGTGCTCCACTACTCTGTGTTGCAGCGCCGTCACGAACTCGGCATTCGTATGGCGATTGGCGCGCAGGCCCGCGATATCGCGCGGCATGTTATCGCGGACATTTCCTCAATGGTGCTGCTGGGGGCGGTCGCGGGCCTCGTGCTCGGTATGAGCTCGATACGATACGTCGAGACGCTGTTCTATCAAGTGAAGGCTACAGACCTGCCCATGCTTGGGCTTCCGTCGCTGGCAATTGTCGCGGCGGCGCTGCTAGCTTCGTTGCCAGCGGTAATCCAGGCGGTTCGAATCGATCCTGCCGAGATGCTGCGGGCGGAATAGGCGCTCCTTCTTGTCCTGCCTGGCCCCTCCCTCCTCTCCGGCCTAAACGCTTCGCCTCTGGCGTCGCAGGCATTCGTTCAGAGAGGGGCCAGCATAAGACGAACCATGCTCTAATGTCGGAAACGTCGGCGGGCAAACCTCAACCCGAAGCTATTCCACTTAACATATAAAGACATAGCTAGTTTCTCCTTTTTCTTGCCCCATTTTCCTGGCACACAAAAGCGAGAGGCCGCTGCTCCCAAAGCGAGTGGGTGCTTTATGGGAGGGACCTGTGGGGTTTGGGAGGAACCGGGAAAGCAGAAGCCGTGAAGCTGCTGGGCGCAGGAATTAGCCCGAAGCAGTGCCCAAGAAAATGCGCGGCAGAAAAAGGCGTTGACACAGCTCAGTAACAGTCAGCGTGATGAGCAGACCTGAGGATCAGTGCCCGAGAGTCTAGTTCACCGTCAATACCAGGGTGACAGTGCGATTCTGTCCCTGCGAAGTGCCAGTAACGGTCAAGTTGTAGGTTCCAGCTGGCGTTCCAGTGGGTGGAGGCGGAGAACTACTTCCTCCACCGCCGCAACCGGAAGCACTCAGTATTGTGGCGAAGCAGAGAGTCATGACTGTCGCAGTAACCAATGTGCGCTGTAGCTGCAGTTTGGTGCGGGCAGCGGCTTTGAGAGCGGCTGCCAAAACGCACATCAACACGAGAATGGTATAAGGAGGCGGCGACTGTGGGGTGCGTGGCCGCGTACGACGAAGCGGCCTTGGTGGTAAGAGTCCCCGAGCCGTAGTCGTCACCGTGACACTGAATGGAGCTGATGATGCCCCGGTGATGCTCACTGATGACGCCGAAGGAGTACACGTTGATTGGGCAGGAGCACCGGCACAAGCGAGATTGACCGCTCCCGTGAACCCGGAAACAGCGTTCACCTGAAGATTCAAGGTCGCACTTTGGCCCGCCGTGAATGTAGACGAAGTAGCCGATCCGGGCGCGGGTCCTAGCGAGAAATCGGTCGCGTTGCCCGACAACGAGAGGGTTTGAGGGCTTCCGTTGGCATTGTCAGTTATCGACAGAGTTCCATTGGGAGTGCCTCCCGTTGCTGGTTTGAACGTGACGCTGATTGTACAGTTGGCTCCAGCCGCGACGCTCGAACCGCACGTATCGGTTTCAGAGAAGTCCCCCGAATTCGCACCCATGATCCCGATGCTCGAAATACTCAGTGCCCCGGTTCCCGTATTGTTGAGAGTTACGCTTTGGGGGCCACTAGTGGTGCCCACTAGCTGATTCCCGAATGTGACTTTTGCAGGGGAGAGCCCAACTGCAGGCGCTGTGCCCGTGCCGGAGACTGCGACAGCCTGTGGCGTGCCTGGTGCGTCATCTGCAATGTTTACCGACGCACTCCTAGCTCCCGAAGCCGTGGGTGCAAACGTCACGTTGATAGTGCAACTAGTTCCGGCTGCTACTCTCGGCCCACAGGTATTCGTTTGAGAGAAATCGCTCGAGTTCGTGCCCGCAATTCCGATGCTCACAATGTTAAGCGCAGATATCCCCTCGTTACTCAGCATGATCGTTTGCGGACTGGTAGTGGTGCCCACTACTTGACTCCCAAACGCCAGATTCGCCGGAGATAAGGATGCTACGGGACCCACGCTGAATTTTGCAATGAATGCATCACCCAAGAGTAGGCTGTTACTGCCACCCCCGAAGCTCGATTGAATGGGGTTAACCGTCGGGAAGTCGGTCGAGCTTGTACCTCCGGTTACGTAGACATTTGCCGCTGAATCCACTGCGATCCCGTAGCCCCAATTCGAGCTTCCTGGCGGTTTATTGCCACCGAGAAACGACCCATAGATCAGCGATGATCCTGAAGCGTTGAACACATCCACGAAGGTGGAGCTGGAAGTCGGCTGTAGGGCGTTCGCGGTGACCTGGATGGGGCAACCTTCACCAGTTACAAAAGCATTGCCCACAGAATCCACGGCGATTGCAAAGCCATACGTCATAGTATTAATGAGGCAGCTCAAATATGTCGAATAAACGAGCGCAGAGCCACCCGCATTAACCTTTGCGACGAACCCGTCTGGAACCGGAGGACTGCCGCCGAAGTGGGGCTGCAAGGCATGGACGAGAGGGAAATTGCTAGACGCCGAGAAACCAGTTACGTAAGCGTTTTGTGCCGAGTCCACCGCGATGCCAATGCCTCCGTCCGTACCACTGCCACCCAGATAGGTTGAATAGACAATACCGGAGCCGCCCGCGTTAATTTTTGTGATAAATGCGTCGAAGCCGCCGCCCGAGCTCGGTTGCAGAGCGTTGACCGTTGGGAAATCTGATGATTCCGCCTGGCCTGTCACGTACGCGTTGCCCTGAGAGTCCACGGCAATGCCGTTGGCCCAATCGAAGTCACTACCACCTAGATAGGTGGAATAAACCAGTGACGAGCCGCTGCTATTGATCTTCGTAACGAAAGCGTTACTCAGACCGCCGCCATATTTCGATTGCAAAGCGTTAACCGTTGGGAAATTCACGCCCTGCGTAGCTCCCGCCAGATAGACGCTCCCCACAGAATCTACCGCAATGCCAATCATGGGGAAAAATCCGTCATAAAGGTTGAACGTAGCGTTCCCGAGATAGGTGGAATATGCTAATTTCGATCCGTCAGGACTTAGTTTGGTGATGAAGTTGTCCGTCGCGTTCGATAGTCCACCTGCCTTTTTTGTCTGGAACGCATTCACTGTTGGGAAATCGGACGAGCCTGTCAGTCCAGCGACGTAGGCGCTTCCGGTCGAGTCTACAGCAACGCTAAAGGCTCCGTCCGCATCGCTGCCACCTAGATAGGTTGAATAGACTAATGCTCCGCTGGGGCTAATCTTAGTTATAAAGGCATCGCCAGAGCGGAAAACACCAAATTGGCTACCTCCCGCGAAAGTCGGCTGATATGGGTTAGCCGTAGGAAAATTTGTTGACGCCGTAATTCCGGCGATGTAGGCACTCCCGTGAGAGTCAACCGCGATACCCCGACCCACATCAACGTCACTGCCACCCAAATATGTCGAATAGATCAGCACAGGGTCAATGACCAAGGGCCTGGTGCGATCATAATTCGCAACTTCAAATCCAATGGAGCCATCGGCCAGGGACACATATCGGCCTTCAACACTTTCCCGCCAGGTTCCGGCTTCTTGATATACGAGCGGACGCTCAAAACTCACGTTTCCGCATTTCATCTGCAGGACCAACGCACCGTCACCATTAGTGCTTATTTTTTCGTTCCCGGCAAAACCGAGCCGGATCGTTCTTGGATCCGCTCCTGGAGCAACGACAAAGTCATACTCCAACTTGCTCTGGTTGCCGTAATAGATTAAGTCCACGCCCGGGTACACGTGGTGGTATTTCACCTTCGCGTATGTCGGGACGTTCGTGCGCCATTTCGAAGGATCATTGCCAAGAAAATAGTTCAACTTACCTGGCAGCTCATCTGTTCCCGAGACGGCTGCCTCAGGATCTGCGCCCAACAGCTTCATGCGGATGTATTCAAGGGCGACTGCTTCGTGGCTGGGTGAAGAGGTCGTTTCATATGACGAATGCTGCAAACCGGCTGCATGTTGGCTTCCCGAGGATTGTTGGGACGATTTCTTGAGGGATAGCACGGCTTCCTTACTCGTCAAGAAGAGGGTGTAGCCATTCGCGCGAGACAAGAACTTGACGCGACGATCCGTCTGCCCCTGGTTGACTTCAAAAGCGAGCGGCAACTTGCCGTACGACTGAGCAATCTCAGGCTTACCAACACTTTTCACAGATGGCTTAAAGGAGTTGTTGCCTGCGGCCGATGAAACGGCGCTGGTTTTGGATTGTCGATCTGTCCTTATGCTGTTCCCCCAGATCAGTGCAAACGCCAGCGTAACGATCGCTAAATAGCAAGTGACGGAAGGGGTAGATGGCCGGGTCATGGGTCGTCTCCATCATGTGAACGATAAAAGCCGTGAATATCGGGGACAAAACTAAGGTGTAGAGAAAAACGGACTTAAACCTACCACCGGAGTCGGAGTGGATTTCGCGCTCAATCCATGTGCGAAGCTCCCGGACCGTGGTCGCCTCGGCCACCTGCTAATGCCCTTGATCGTGTGGAACCACGACTGCGGTTGCAGTCGAACTCTGGTTGCCCGCGTTGTCTTGGGCGGTGACGGTTATTGAATACGTCCGCCCGTTCTGGTCAGTTCCCAAGCGCGAAGCCTGGAGCGAAATCGCGAAGGAATACGTCCCGTTCGCGGCAAGTGTGACATTGCCGCTCGGCTGGACGCTGCCGTACTTGTCAACGATCGCAAAGTGCGCACTGCTCGGATTCACGCCAGATGTAGCATCCGTGATCGTCCCAGACACCGTAACGTTGACCATTTTTCCGTTTGGCGGCCAGAGGGATGACGGATTCGTGGAAGCTGTGATCACAGGCGGGGTCGTGTCGATCTTGACGGTAATCGACTTCGGGGCTTCGATGTTACCAGCCAGGTCTACGCTGCCAAATTGAATTGTGTGAATGCCGTCGCCAGAAACAGTAAAGGAGCCGGTATAGGTGGTTGAGGAACCCGCATCCACGCTGTAGGCGGTTGCGACGATGTCTGAGGGGCCGTCGATGTCGGTAGCGATGAGCGTGATGATTACTGGACCGGTGTACCAATTGTTTGTTCCCTGCGGACCTGAAGGGAAGGCGGATGTCATTGGTGCACTGCGATCAACGTAGTGTGCAGTTGAAACATTTTGCGCACCGTCCCGAATAAGCTGTTGCCGTATACTCGGTGGCAAGTTATCGATGTCCACATCAGCGACATTAAAGATTCCACCAGTTCCTCCAGTTAGTGGTGGCGGCGCTGCTCTAAATACAGTAACGCCGCCAGTCAGCAAATTGTAATTACTACTCCACGCAAAACCATTGAGCACGACATAACTCGGTGGCGCAGAGCCAACTGGAGACGAAACCCCGACCAAAAATGTCAAAAAGCTAACATAGTCCGGTGTAGTCGCCGTTAGGCAATCATTTGCCGGTTGGTCGGCAAAGGAGATTGTCTGGACTGTGTTTTGGTCACCTGCGACCGGACCCGAGATATTATACGTATTATTAAAGGAAGCTGGCTCGAGAGGTATATTTTGATTTAGGGGCCAGTTTGGCTTCTCATCGAAGAGAAACGGCAAGTCATCAGCTAGGAGGTGGTTCTTATCTCTCCAATACTCAAAATATCCATTAATGGGCGGATCTACTTGGCCAATCGCTGTTATGGCCGAACCCATAGCAGGTTGCTTAAAAATGGGATCTGAGACAACCGCCGTATGCAGGGGGGAATTCAAATAACACTGGGGGTAGTGCTCTATATATTGAAGCCAATTGAAATGGTCGAATCTAGGACGACTAGGATCAGCGGGGAGTGCCTGTGCAGCGACATTCACAGAGGGCAAAGCGGTATCGGGCGTGAAGTCTACGTTCAAATAACTACTGCTCACAAGGTTGGCATTATGGCAATCCGTTCGCCCGGTACCAGGAAAGCCCGACCAGGGCAAAACACATTTTTTAAGTTGATATGCAGTAGCTGGACTCGAATACGCCGATGGATTGGCAGTGCTTCCTTGGTATGCGCTAATCTGGTAGGACTTAGTAAGAAATGGTGGTACGGTTAAATCGCTATAGGTACAAAAGAGAGTATAGGCCGGGTCCGGAGATGGACCGCATACCGAAGCCGTCGTAACTGTCGTCAGCGTGTCGAAGGGAATCGCTGGAAATGAGCTTTGGATAATGAAGCCGTCCACCGGATCGCTTCCGTAATTCCAAGTAACAGCAATCTGCGTCCCGTCCGTGCCGACTTGGATGGCTTTCAGGTTTGTGGGAGGAGAGTTAATCCCTATCTGGATGCTTAGTGCCTGGGTCTTTGTACTCCCAGCACTGTCCGTAACTTGGACGGTAAAGTTGGAGGTTCCCGCAGTCGTCGGGGAACCAGTGATTGTGCCGCTTGCACTTGCGAGAGTGAGACCGTCCGGAAGCCCGCCGGACCCGGACACGATCGACCAAGTATAGGGGGGCGTTCCGCCTGTGGCCATCAAGCTCACCGGGGCGCTGCTGGCCTGCGTATATGTCGAGCCCACCGTGCCGGGGGGCAGGGACGAGGTTGTAATCGAGAGTGTCGAACTACCGACAGTTAAGTTAAACTGTGCCGAGGCGGTTGCTAACGCGCTATCCGTCACCGCTATCGTCACCGGAAATGTTCCAGCTTGTGTTGGTGTACCGCCAATAAGACCCGAACTCGGGCCTATTGAGAGGCCGGGTGCGAGCCCGACAGCCGACCAAGTATAGGGCGGCGTTCCACCAGTAGCCGCCAAGCTCTGGGGTTGCGGCGGATATACGGAGCCAACCGTGCCGCTGAGTAAAGAAGTCGTGGTAATGGAGAGCTGCGTGCCAACGCCGCAAGCAACCGTGTATGAGGCAGACTGAACATTAGAGCAAATAAGACCCAGGGACCCGTTGATGCATAGTTCAGACCCGACTGAAAACGTCACAGTCTGGCTAGTCCCAATTGCATTGTTTGGAACAGTGCCAAAATAGAGCGAGGTTGTCCAACTTGAAGCGGGATCATTATTATAGTTTGCGCAATCGAACGTACTGACTGTGCCTAAGCCGATGGTGCCATGCTGCCACAACCCACAAGTATTTCCATTCTCTACTGCTCCTAACGTATCCCATCCGTTTGGCACACCCATACCAGTTACTAAGTGAGTGTTAATAGGACCGATCAGAGGCCCCGAAGCGTTAATGCGTACTGCAGAGAGACCGGTAAAACCGCCGGTTAAACTGAGATCGGGCGAAATTTGACAGCTGAGCGACGAAATTGACACAGGGCTCGGCGATTGGCCGAGTGTCAACGGACCTATACAGCTAAGAGAAACTGCGCAGACAAGCGGGGCAATGAATCTTCGTGCCAGAAGTCTTTGAGTCCCGCTCCGAAGCGACCGTCCGCGTTTCACCGAATACTGGATCAGAGTCCAGACGGACATTGTCATCGTTGCCTTGCGTAGCAAAAGCCGCAGGGCATATGTTCGCCTGACGAAGGGGCGCAGAGAGATTGCTAACAGGATTGTCGCGAGCAAGCCTATTAAGAAATACATCATAGCCATGGTTGGCCTCCCGGAGGGCTCATCGGGGCCCAGATCCAGTTCTCAAGAGAATTTTGTTTCTAAAACCACGACACCGAAAGACGAATTGTGCCGCAAATGCGATGGGGACGGTGTTGCCTGGGCCTCGCTGGACGCCTGCTGGCAAGATGAACCAACGCCCCGTCGCCGCGGCTGTGTGGTCGACATTACCCCTCTCAGCTAAGGTCATTTTGCATCTGCACGCTCTCCGCCTGGCTGGATCGGCAGGCGACAGATAGCACTACCTTAAGGGAACCGGGTAAAACATCTGCATCCTTAGCCAAGATCGAACGACAAGGGGGACGAGCCCGATGTGGCTCAACAAAGAATCGACGGCACATCCGTTCCGAACTGCCCCACCGAAGCCTATTTGGCGTGATACTATCGATAAGCGCATCACTCAAATGAGTGACATGAGAGTACTCACGCTTTGGGACCACATGACAGCGGGGCAGTGCTCACGATGTTAATTGCCCCTGAGTCTCAATGGAGATGGTTCGCGAGTCAAGCAAGAAAATTCCTGGAAAAGTCCTAGAGAAATCAGAGGAAAGCATGTCTCTCAAGACAGGGCGCTTGTACGAGTTCCGGCCGTTCTGCCTTGACACGGATGAGTGGCGGCTTTCCCATGGAGGCAAGCCCGTCGAGCTTACACCGAAGGGTCTGGAACTGCTCGCCTTGCTCGTTGAAAACCAAGGCCATCTTGTAACAAGGGAGGAGATCAAACACAGGATCTGGCCCGGGACGTTAGTGGTAACCGACAGCAATCTCACTTTCCACATCGCCGCAATCCGAAGAGCATTAGGCGACGAGAATCGAGATGGGTATGAATTCATCGAAAACGTCCCAACAAGAGGTTACCGGTTCATTGCTCCCGTTCGACTTACAGAGAAGGTCCCTGAATTGGCCGCCGCGACAGAGCGAGTGGCCACGGTTTGCCCGTATCGCGGTCTGAGGCCATTTCACGAGCAAGATGCTCCATTCTTCGCCGGGCGAGAAGAACTCGCGAAGCGACTACTGGAAGTAACCCTGGCTCGCAGCTTCGTGGCAGTCGTTGGGTCTTCCGGCAGTGGTAAGTCCTCGGCTGTACAGGCCGGGTTGGTCCCCCTACTGCGGCAGCAGCGGTCCCCCCACGCGGTTTGGCAGGTGCTTTCATTCACTCCTGGAGACCGGCCTTTCCATCGCTTGTGCGCGGCCACCGTGCCTTTTCTTGACGCCGGCCTGGCAGAGACTGAGCGGCTGACGGAAACGCACAAACTGGGGGACCTTCTCGCAGCAAGGGAACTGAGACTGTCCACGGTATGGGAGAGGGTCATCAGGAAGTCAACGTGCTTCGACCGGCTCCTTATCATCGCCGATCAATTCGAGGAGCTGTTCGCGCTTGCTCCTCAGGCGGAGCAGCACGCGTTTGTAGAGACCATTCTTGAAGGCCTGGGTATGGGGAGGGTCACTTTTCTGTTGACCCTGCGCGCCGACTTCTATGCTCACGCCGTTTCGTTGAGCAGGGATTTAAGCGACCAACTTCAAAATGGCATCGTGAACTTGGGTCCCATGACCGGGAACGAGCTAATGCGCGCAATAGTGGAACCCGCGAAGCGGGTGGGGTTGGAGTTTGAACAGGGTTTGGCACAGCGGATCCTAGATGACGTCATGGAACAGCCGGGCAATCTGCCGTTACTCCAGTTCGCCTTGACCGCGCTGTGGAACGACCGTCGGGGGGCACTCCTGACGCATAGCTCCTATGAGGGAATGGGTAAGGTCGCCGGAGCCGTCGCAACGCGCGCGGAAGCCGTATTTAGCGAGCATACACCCGAGCACCAATCGCAGATCCGGCATTTCTTCACACGATTGGTGCGCGTCAACCGTCCGGAGGAAGGAGGCGAGGACGTCCGGCAGCGGGTCGACCTGAGCGAGTTGGATACAGGGTCTCAAAGGATCGCTCGAACGTTGGCGGCAGCCGATATGCGGCTGGTGGTGATCGGGCGTGACGAGAGCACCGGCGAGGAAACAGTGGAAGTGGCTCATGAGGCGCTGATTCGCAGGTGGGCTCGTTTTGCAGAATGGCTGAATGAAGATCGCGAATTCCTGCTGTGGCGGCAACGCCTGCGGAGCGGTCTGGCTGAGTATGAGCGGAATGCCGGGGATAAGGGTTCCCTCTTGCGGGGTGCGCCTCTTGCTGAGGCGGAACGCTGGCTTCTCAGACGGCCACTGGACCTTGCCGATGGGGAGCGTAGATTCATCAGCGACAGCGTAGCGATACGTGAGCGGGCCCGGGAGGAGGAGGAGCGACGACGACAGAATGAAATGGAGGTCGCAAAACGACTACGGGAAGCTGCCAACAGGCTCGCAGACACGGAGCGGCAACGCGCCGCAGAGAAGGCTGAGCACGTGCAGCGGCTTCGCCGACTGATCCGGGTCCTGGGGGTCATGCTCCTGCTAACCATCGCAGGTGCTGTCTTCTCTCTGTGGCAGCGCGCAGTCGCTCGAGCCCAGGAGTTGGTTGCGGCCTCGCGGGCGGCCGAGGGGACTGATCCCGAGCTGTCACTGCTGATCGCAGCGCAAGGCGTAGCGTCGGCTTTGAGGTGGAGCAGCAGCGTCCTTCCGGAAGCCGAGGAACAATTACATCGTTCGATCCTCGCCTCACACGTGAAGCGGAGCTTGATCGGACATCTCGGCTGGGTTTGGGGTGTGGCTTGGAGCCCGGATGGAAAACGGCTCGCGACGGGCAGCGCCGATCACACGGCAAAGATATGGGATGCCGAAACCGGCAGGGAATTGTTCACCCTCTACGGTCACAAAGAGGCAGTGTCGAAGGTGGCTTGGAGCCCACATGGGAACCGGATCGCGACTTCGAGCGAGGACGGCACGGCGAAAGTTTGGGACGCTGAGACGGGTAGCGAATTGGTGACCTTGGGCGGCCACATTAAGGCCGTTGATAGCATAGCCTGGAGCCCAGATGGGCAGTCGCTGGCGACCGCGAGTGCGGACGGGACAGCACGGGAGTGGGACGTGCAGAGCGGCATAGAGCTGCTCGCACTTCGCGGTCATCGCGGTGCGGTCATCAGCGTGGCTTGGAGCCCGGACGGGAAGCGGCTTGCGACAGGAGGGGAAGATAGCTTGGCCAGGGTGTGGGACGCCGCGACGGGCACGGAGGTGCTGGAGTTGCGGGGCCATCGGTTCGCAGTGGACAGCGTGGCATGGAGCCCGGACGGGAAGCTGCTCGCGACTGGGAGCTGGGATAACACCGCGAAAGTGTGGGACGTTGCGACGGGTACGGAGGTGCTAGCGTTGCGCGGCCACGGTCAGCCAGTTTGCAGTGTGGCGTGGAATCCAGATGGAAAGCGACTCGCGACAGGAGGGGAAGATAGCACGGCCGCAGTGTGGGACGCTAAGACCGGCAAAGAATTACTGACACTGCGCGGCCATGCCGACTCCATCTGGAGCGTGGCTTGGAGCCCAGACGGGAAGTGGCTGGCGACGGCGAGCGCTGACAGCACCGTGAAGGTGTGGGAGGTCGAAGCGAGCAAAGAACTGGTGACTTTGAGCGGCCACGCCGAAGAGGTGGCAGCCGTGGCCTGGAGCCGGGACCAGAAGTGGTTGGCGACGGGCAGCTTCGACGGCAGAGCAAAGGTGTGGGACACCCATGCCTGGAAAGATGTGCTGGCGTTGCAAGGCCACGCGGGCCGCGTTTATAGCGTCACCTGGAGCCCAGACGGGAAGCGGCTCGCGACTGGAAGCGAGGACAAAACTGTGAAGTCGTGGGACGCCCGGACTGGCACGGAACGGCAGGCGTTGCAAGGCCACGCGGGCCGCGTTTATAGCGTCACCTGGAGCCCAGACGGGAAGCGGCTCGCGACTGGAAGCGAGGACAAAACCGCGAGGGTGTGGGACGCCGAGACGGGAAAGGAATTGCTAACCCTCCGTGGCCACAGCGGCCCTGTTCACGGTGTGGCATGGAGCCCGGACGGGAGGTGGCTGGCAACGGGGAGCTGGGACAATAACGCGAAGGTGTGGGATCCCAGGACAGGAGAAGAATTGCTGGCGTTGCGCGGCCACACTGCCGAGATCTACAGCATTGCGTGGGCACCAGATGGGAAGCGGCTGGCGACGGGCGGCAACGACAAAACCGCCAAGGTGTGGGACGCCAAGACGGGAAAGGAATTGCTGAGCCTGCGCGGCCACACTGGCTGTGTCTCAACCTTGGCCTGGAGTCCGAATGGGAAGTTTTTGGCCACTGGGAGCTTTGACAACACCACCAAGGTATGGGACGCCGAGACAGGCAAGGGAATGCTGACCCTCAACGGTCACGATGATCATGTTTGGAGCGTAGCTTGGAGCCCGGACGGCAAGCAGTTGGCGACCGCGAGCGGCGATAGGACAGTTCAGATATACGCGATGGACATCCACGACCTGATGACGCTTGCCCGGGAGCGCGTCACCGCGTATCCATCAGAGGACGGCTGCCAGAGGTTTCTTCACGTGGACAAGTGCCCGCCTTTTCCAAAACTTTGGTAGATTCCATCGCTCAACGCACACAGCACTGTGACAGGGCTGCCGGATGCCCAAGCCAATTTTCGCCCCCAGCCTAGCTGCTAGCTGAGGTGGCGCCGGACTCGAGCTAACTCCGAATCGCGCTCGCCGCGCAGCGCGGCGAGCGGTCCTATCCAGATATGAGAGCGTGCCAGAGATGCTATTCTCGATTCCCTGTGTTGACACGCACGTGCTCGCTTGCGTGCTTCGTATTGTGTCCATCTGCCGTTTCCTTCTCAGCGGGCCAGGACCCGATCAAATTGACAGACGCCTTGATTCCATATAACACAGACGCGGTGCCACTCGGTCTTCGAGGCCCGCTCGTCGTCGGTGTTTTTCCACGACCGCTGCGTGGCGACGGAAAGAAAGGTGAACTTCGAGCCGTTATTGTTCCGTGCTTGATGCTGCTCCGGGTCTGCACCGACGAAGCCGATGATCGTCATTGAGTTGAGATAAGACATGAATTTTTCTCCTTTTTCTTGCCCCATTTTCCTGGGGCACCCGGAAGCGAGAGGCCGCTGCTCCCAAGGCGAGCGGGTGCTTTATGGGAGGGACCTGTGCCGTTCGGGAGGAACCGGGAAAGCAGAAGGCGCGAAGCTGCCGGGCACAGGAATTGGCCCGAAGCAGTGCCCAGGAAAACTGGGGCAGAAAAAGGCTGGCTTAGCCGACTCAGTTGCGTCGCCAGACGCAGCGGAGAGCGACAAGAACGGCCATGTTTGGGCAGAAAGACTGTTGGTGACAGCGCGCTGCGAAACCACTTCAGTATCGTATTGCAAGATGGTTCTTCACGGGGGTAACATCAGCGCGCAGTTAATTGACCTGTTATTTTGACGAATCAGACCACAAACGCCACCAAAAAGCCCAGCATCGGACGAGCAAAGCTGGGGCGCTTTATGCGTCTGCTCGTAACCGTAATTCTTGTCACCGCAGTCGTTCCATCGACGCACGTTGTCGATGCGTTGGACGCTCTAGTCGAGCCTTATTGGTTGCACTTCGTGCAGTTGCCAACCCAAGACAGGCTTGATCCCGACATCAGGCTCATCGTCGTCGATGCTAAGGATAACGGGGAGTTGGGTGCCTACGGCAGTGAGACCGACGCGCCGCGATGGCGAGCCTACGACGCCAAACTTTTAGCAGCACTGTCCAAGGCTGGGGCCACTGTTGTTGCATTCGACTTCGCTTATCCGGAATCGCCAAAATACTGGAAAGAAAACGAAGAGTTCGCGACGGAGATCGAGAGAGTACATAAAAACACGGCCACGCGGGTCGTCGTGGGTAGCGAAGCTAACGATTCGTGCAACAAGCTCGACACTAACGAACGACTGCTTAAGGCGGTTAGCGATCGGTTCGTCGGGACAATCAGAGTGGCCGGGAGAAGACCAGGGTGGTCCAAAAGCTCTATCGGACGAATTCTCCTAGCCGAACTCTGCAACCCGAATCCCCAACCGTCACCCCCAAGGGGAGTAAACCTTGGACAACGGGCCAAGGCGACATTTCCCTTGTTGATCTGGTTGGCTTATCAAGAACGCCGAGACAATCAGGTCGGCACTTTGTACATGAATCTGGATCAGTCGACCGTGTTCTTCGATGAGGGCAATTCAGACAAAATTGTGCCAGTAGTCTTTGAGGATTACGATTACTCACCCGTTCGGAAAGGTAAAGTGGCGACTCACTTTCTGCAGATGGTCGAAAAGGAAGAGTTTCGCAAACCGACGAAACCCTACGCGACCGTTTATTCGTCCTTGAGCGACACGAAGTTCATGGAAGAATACAAAGACAAAATCGTCTTGGTCGGCGCGGAGGTGAAAGGTAGTGACACTGATGAAGCTGAATGGGTTAGGACTGCTCGCGGATACGAAGTTTGGGGCTATCAGGTTCATATAAGCATTGTCAGTAATCTTGTCGAGCGGCATTATCCAAGGCTTATGAAAGAGTCTTGGAACCTTTCGCTTATTTTTGCTCTCTGTCTGGTCATCGGTGGTTGTCAGGTGATTGCGAGGCGCTGGGAAACGGGAGAAGCCATCTCAGTTCCCATCGGCGGGGACTTCAAGGTACCCGTCCCTCGTCTTGTCTTTTTGTTTATTTTGTTGGTTTACTTCCCCCTGGCTATGTGGATTTATAACACACAGTTCATCGTGCTCGACGTGACTTACCACATTCAATCAATCATTTTGACGTATGCGATCACCAAGTTCTGGGTTATCCGGAGAACCAAAGTGGCGATTGGATTTCACCCCACGAGTCGGGCCTCATTTCTCGGTTTGCTCATTCCCTTTGGCCTTCTTCTCCTGCCGATCCCGGTTTTGGCAGGGCAGCAAGAAACCTCACCAGAATGCCGTTTGGCCGGCAGACTGGATGGAATCGTGATAGCTGGCCAGCCACAAATATCTGCGGCTCGCGAGGACTTTGCGGTGACACGTGAAGGGAGCTCTATCGGCGTTCGCAATGGCATGCCGTTGTGCTATGGCGACGTGCTGTCTACGGGCGATAAAGCGAGTGCGATTGTTCGGCTTGAAATGGATACCTCTGAATATACCTTGAAGGCGAACTCGAGAATCAAGCTTGAGGACCAGGGGCTTCTGTCTTTCCTGGCTGGAGAGCTTTTCGCAAGGTTTTACGGATTGCATCGCGCGAGACGGGTGAATACTAGCTTTGGGCAAATCGGCCTCCGGAGAACTCAGTTTTATGCGTCCCTTGGCAACGGTGGGATCGAAGTCATCGGAGTGGATGGCGTAGTTGAGTTTTCTCCCCGAACCACTCGACGTGTTGCGCGTCCGCAACTCAAACCTTCGATCGCAACTCATCCTGAATCACGCGAGCAGGGAGTCCAAACGCCGCCCTCGACATTTCGAGTGCGAAGGCTAGGTCAGTTGAGTTTCTATCCTGCTAAGAGCTCGGGGCCGCGCGTGGAACCTGTGAGTGACGATGCCCTGCGAGCCGTACTTGACCAAGACGACGAAGTCTTTATCCGTACAAGACCCTTTATGCCACGGCGAAACCTTTTACCTTACATCCAGAACCCAGAGGAACGCGGCGCGAAATATCGCGAAGCGAGATTTCTCAGTATAAAGAATCCAATGAATGCGGCAGCTCTGCAGCAGATGGGAGATGCATATGCTGACTGGGGCGAAGGCACAAAAGCTCTTCAGGCTTACGCGCGAATTATCGCATTGAATAAGGATCATCGATCAGCGCCCGGTTTTCCGGAAAGACTTTGCAATGCTTACCGTCTGACAGGCGACTGGAAGCTCGCCGAGAGTTATTGCAACGCCGCGCTGAGGTCCCATCCAGAGTCAGCGCGAGCTCAAGCATTTCTTGCTAATGTTGCCCGGGACCGGGCCCACTCAGAGCTCGACGCGTCCGCATTTGGTGTTGCTCAGGCCGACTTAGAAAAGTCAGTGGACCTATATGAAAAGGCTTTGAGATCATCATCCTGGGGTGATAAGTATGATCCGAATCGTCTCGGGCTACTATATAGCCTAGGCGAAGTACAGCTGTTGATAGCAGAGACGGCCGCCGCGTCGTCCCAGACTTTCGTCGAGGCTCCTGCCACCACCTACTTGGAACGCGCCCGCAGCTCTTTTCGCAGCGCGACGAATCCCGACCCTAAGCAACCGTATCCTTACGCCCTGCTCGGCAATGTTCAAGCGCTGGTGACAGAAGCCGAACTTCGTCGCAAACAAGGGAAGACGGAGGAGGAGAATCAAAAGCTGAAGGAGGCGTTGTCACAAATCGAAGAAGTGGTGAAAGACTTTGGGCGATTTGCCTCAGCGCATTATTGGAGAGGAAGAATTCTGGAACTTCGTGGCCAGCCCGTCGGACCGGTAGAGGAGTTCGTTCGGGCTATCGAACTTGACCCACAATTCGCAGATTCCTACTTGGCGGCAGCGACGGCCTTTACCGACAAGGCTGCCACTGCGTCTGCCGAGAAGGCAGATCGGTTGCGCGCCCTAGAATATTTCGGTACTTACCTGAATTTGAGTGATCAAATGTTCCCCACAACATTACGCGGAAGTGTCAAAAAAGAGATCGAGCTTCTTGAGAGGCAGGTCATCGTGCCGGACCTCGGGGGGCTACTTCAGGAGGCCGCAGAACAGTTACTCGAGTCAGTAGACTTGCGCCGTGGCTTTAGGCGTTGGGAACCTTCCGATGCCGCTCCAGGGACGGTCAAGATTCAGATTCCCACTCCGGGTGAATTCCTGCCCGTTCATGGCACAGTAGATCTGTATTTGTCCGCAGGCAGGCCCAAGAACGGAAAAGAGGTTCCAGAAGGCTTGATCGGCAAGTCAGGATCGCAGGCTAAGGAAGAATTAGCCAAAGCCAAAGTGGGTTTGGACGGCCAGATCTTCGAAGCACAAGGTTGCGAATCCGGAACGGAGGTGGTCTTCCATTGGCCACCTCGGGGAGAATTTGTCGAGTCCGGAGGACCTGTGTATCTCTTCGTAGGCAAGAAGCACGAGTATATGGTGCCGAAGATTGTACAACACGATTTTCGAGACCATGTCTATGTTGATGAGCCGGAAATGAAACCGTTCTTTCTCCTCTCTAGACAGGAAAAGGCAGAGGGTGTTCCCCCGTGGATTTACTACAATCAGAATCCTAAGGACGGCGCGAAGGCATCTTGCGGAACGTGGATCATCGCCTACTACTGGAAGCCTGACTAGGGACCTTGGACTTCCGCCGAATCAATGCATTAACAGCGCTTCTGAAATCTGTCCCGTCGGATTCAAGAATGAAAGTGCGAGGCTGCGACCAACCACGCAGCCTCGGGTAACGGGGAGTTGTTGGGACTTTCAACTTAAGGTAGTTCCACGGGAGTACTAAAACCTCTTGCGGATGCTGGTCGATTTTGAGCCCACGTTTGGCCTGCTTCGGTGACTATTGGTTTTGGTTGACAGGCCCGCTTGGACGGCTTCTGCCAGCTTCGCTGCATTGATTTTGTACCGTGTGGCGGTGCGTGCGAGCTTCGAGTCTTTCGCAAGCGATTGCCTCGGGTTGTAGCCGGGGCAATAGAGGCCAGAAAAGAGCGCAAATAACGAGGAAACGATTGAGGTCGGCTGCTTTCATTGCTTGTACGGCAGCCGCCAATTCAACTCAGGGTGTGCAAGTACAAACCCTGAAACCCACTTCTCGTAGTCCACGGTTTCGGCGCCCCATGAGGTCTTGCTCTTCTTCTCCCACGCGTAGAGCTTGGAGAGACGACGGTGATGGTCATGGCCCAAACGCAGGAAGTAGTCGAGCGCTACCATCTCCAAGTCTGGCCTCCATGAGGTCTTCGACCGTGCTCGCCTACTTCTATTCCACCTTGCATTTAACATAACCAATATTATTTCTTCTTTGATCTTGCCGTCCTGCATAAGTGGTAGTACCCTCGCCACCATTGTCCCTGCCTGCAGTCGTTTTCAGGAGGTTGCCATGACGCCATCCCTTCGATTCTCTCGTTGGTTCGTTTTTCCTCTCGCCTTCGTTTTAGCAGCTGCACTTCCTTGCCAGGCCGCCGAAGGTGTCGTTACACATCGCGCCACGCTGCGCAACGATCCTTCAGCGACTCACAAACCTCTTCTCGTTCTGCAAACCGGCGAAGACGTGGAGATCCTCGATCCCGCTCCCACGCACAACTACTATCATGTCCGCACAACCGATGGAACGGAGGGGTGGATCTTTGCCCCCAACATCGAAATCATCTCTGCAACTCCCCCGTCCACGGGCGGCACAACTTCTTCTACTCCGTCCACGTCTTCCACTCCCCCGGATGGCCCCCATCCTGGCGTGGCCAGCGGCTTCTCCCCGAACTGGGATAAACCGGTTCCTCCACAAACGACCTTCGAAGGTCCCGATGGAGAATGCGGCCCTACCGGAGACGGCGGAGACACCTTCACCAATCTCCGCAAGAATCGTACCGACGCCGCGCAGAGCTATCACGAGGTCTCCTGGAAAGCCCTCCAGTCTCTGCGATATCCCAACGCCGCTAAATCTCTCGCCCAGTGGACCCCGCAGGAAATGGCCCAGATTCAGCCTTACGAGGGCGTTCCCGTTACCGTCGTCGGCTACATCGTAAAAATCAAAGTGGAAGACGGCGGCAGCGGTGAATCCACCAACTGCCACTTCGCCAACCCCAATGAAGTCGACTGGCACGTCCCCTTCGCCGAACATCCCGGCGATGGAGAAGACACCTCCGTCGTAATCGAGACCACTCCCCGCATCCGCAAGTCCCATCCCAAGTGGACCCCCACGAATCTCTCACCCTGGATCGGTTCCCAGGCTCCCGTCCGCGTGAGCGGTTGGACTCTGCTCGATCCCGAGCATCGTGCCCACCTCGGCAAATACCGCTCCACTCTCTGGGAAGTCCATCCCGTCATCAAAATCGAAGTCTTCAAAAACGGCCAGTGGGTTGACGCCGACAACTTATAGTTTCTTGCCCGAATCTCGACAGGAGGCACAGAAGATAAATCGTAAGACGATCTTGGTGCCCCGCTCGGTTTTTGTGTGTGGGGATTTTCTCTTCTCTGTTTTCAATTTTCCGATTTCCGCCTTCGCCGAATTCCCCTTCCATTCCCCCACGCGGCTATACGACAGAAAAAATAGAAGTAAATTTGAGTTCATTAGTGTACCATCTGCATCGTACCGCATCGGTTACATGCGACGTGGCTGAATGGACTGCCTGACCCATCTCCCCGACGGCCTGAACCTTTGGCTCCGGTCCCCTGCAGGGTCAGTTTGAGTACGAATTCCAATGTGGAGAATGCACAAATGCGCAACGCAATCGCTTTTGCCAACAATGACGTGGTCACAATTGCCTGGAGCTTCGGAAAACGTCCCGACGGCTGCATGGGGTTCGCTCTCTATCGAATTGACGCTCAGGGAAAAGAAACCGCTTTGCCCAGCCACGCCGTCTTCAAAGGTCAGACGATTCAAAAGGGTCAAACCACGGCTCAGTTCCCAGTCCAGAAGTTTTATTGGAAAGACCCGTACGCCCGGCCAATTGCGGAACAAACTAAGAGCTTCACTTTTCGCTACAAGATCGTTCCGCTTGAGGGAAGGCCCGGCAGTTTAACTCCAATTAAATCGTTGCCGATCCTAACCACGAATGAAGTGGAACTCACGTCCCGATGCTCGCCCAGCCTCTTCGCCACGTTCAATCGCGGCTTGATCTCGACGCAGCATGTGTCGAATTCCCTGAAAGGCAATCTCAACAAGAAGCAATTCGTGAAAAAGATTAGCGATGCGACGGATCAACTGAGAAAGGATCTAAGCGGGGACATAATCGGCACACTCACGGACTTTCTCAAGCGCACCCAGAAAGGCGGGAAAATTTATGCCGCTCTCTACGAGCTCACCGATGCACAGCTCATTGCGTCATTGGTTGCGCTGAAGAATAAGCTGAACATTATATTAGCCGACATCGTGGTGAAGCCTTCGACCAAGAAAGGTCGAACGGATGCGATCAACCAAGGTTTAACAGGCGCGGTCGAGCAAGGTCTGACCGTCGCGAGCGGGAAAGCGTCCCCTGCTACCGCGAGCATGAATGGGGCTCACAAAACTGCAAAAAAAGCCGGCAAAAAGGCGTCAGTTTCGCAAGGACCCACAGAAGAGAACGAAGAGGCGCGAAAGCAAATCGCCTCTTCCGCTACTAAAGACCAATTCTACTATCGTCTGCCGCCAAGCGGGCACATCGTGCATAACAAGTTTTTGATCTACGTGGACGGCAAGAACAAGCCCCAGGCCGTCCTAATCGGCTCGACGAACTGGACAACGACTGGCTTGTGCGCTCAGACGAACAACGCGCTGGTGATTGTTGACCCCATCGTGGCCCTGCGCTATATGGATTATTGGAACCGCCTGAAGGCCGAGCAAGAGGCAAAGAAAAAAGATCCGAAGCCGTTCCAGGGACCCGCTCTGCGCGCTTTCGACGGCGAACGTAAACCCCCGTTCCGGCTCGACGCAAAAGTCGCAAAGGACGACTCCACAATGCCGAGTTCTCTAACTAGCTATTTCTCTCCAAATACTCCTCATCAGCGTTCCAAGAAGAAGGGCGTCGAAGTTGAGCCGATTGACATGAAAGACCTTGAGACCCGGGTGAACGCCGCGAAGCACGCTGTATTGTTTCTCGCGTTTATCCCAGGCGCTCCGAGCATCACGAATTTCGCCGCCGACGCGCAGCGCGCCAACAAGGACTTATTTGTGCGCGGATGCGTCACCGCGCCGGCCGCCGCCGGCACGTTCTACTACGCGCTTCGCGGCAGCTCGCCGCCGAAACCCCAGCGGGCAGCCAAAGGACAGCCCAAGGCTCCCAAGAAGCCCGTGCCGCAAGATCCGCGCGTCATCGCCGCGGCCGCTCTTGATAAGGCAAGTGCCCCGCGGGGCTGGGTGGCAGAGCTCCTCAACGCCGGCTTCGCTATCACACACGACAAGATCGTCGTCATTGACCCGTTCGCGGACGACTGCGTAGTCGTCACCGGAAGCCACAACCTTGGATATCAGGCTTCCTATAACAACGACGAAAATCTCGTGATGATCCAGGGCAACAAGAAGCTTGCGATGGCTTATGCCACCCATGTGCTCGATGTGTATGACCACTTCTCCTGGCGCTGGGCTATACATAAGAATGCGAAAAGAAGCGATGCCAATCTGAAATCGACCCCTGACGAGTGGCTGGACTGGTACTTCGATGCCAGTGGAAAGATTAAGTCCCCGCAGCTGAAGTTCTGGATGCAGGCGACAGCGGACTAGTAGCGACTGGTGTATTTAATCGATTCCTACCGCACGGAGAGTTCCTTGTGACTGAAGCCGATGGAAGCGTAAGCTTTTATTCCTTCGATGTCGATGACAATCTGCTCTTTTTGCCCACGAAGCTCTACCTCTGGAACGCCGAGACCAAGATCGAGCAGGCGTTCAGTTCGGGGCAAGTTGCGTCTATTCAGGGCGAACTAGGCCGTCCGGGACCGTGGCAGACAGCCTCGCCGCGCGTCAGTGGCAGCGAGCACACAGAAAGCAGGCGTCGATAGCCGATTCAAGGATCGATTTTTGAAAAGTGGGGACAGAAATGAACAATCATAGAAGCATTGCCCGGCGCGATTTTCTACTCACGACGGCTGCTACTGTGGGGGGAGTCACCGCTCTTGGTCCCACTGCGGTTTCGCCAGAGGGCGGAAACACCGATTTGCCTGAAGGTATCCATCCCGAGGACCCTCTGGCTCAATATTGGCAGAAATCCGTTTCCCACCTCATCGAAGTGAACCTCCCACCAGAGCTGTCGACCGATGTAGTCAAGGAGAGACACCGAATCTTTTCGCTACTCCTTATGGCGCTGATCGTCCGGTTCTGGAATGGTAATAGCAATGGCCCGCTCGGAATCTATCCGCAGCGAGAGGGTCAAAAGACTGCGGCTCAGGATCCGCACGCAAACTACTTTCGCTATCATGGTGACATGAATGAAAGCGACGACCCGCAACGCATCAGTTGGGACCGCTATATAGGTCATAACATCGCGTGTCTCGCTGTCGACGGGAAAGGCGAAGTCATAGATTTTGAATTTAACCATAACAATTTCTTTAGGAGTTCCGCCGAGCACGCCGAATCGCGTATGGTACGCCGGCTTTTCAGCCTGGCGGATGTCATCGACAATTGGAAGACCGGTCGACAAATTCCGGGAAAATCGCGCGTTTTCGCGCTAAAGGACGTCACGATCTACACTTCGCTCGAATCCTGCGCACAATGCTCGGGTGTGATGTCGCTCGGTCGAATTAAGCAAGTCGTTTATCTGCAGAACGACCCGGGTGCCTACCGGATCGGCAATATCATGTACAACCTGGCAGGTCGCGAAGACCTGAAGCACGGGGACGGATCGGCGTTAGCGGCGCTGCCTATCCCTGCGTCCGAGATCAACCTGCCGTATCTCGCCGATCTCAACGTGAAATATGAGCAGTTTCGTGAGCACATGGCGGATGCCGAAAAGGCTAACGACGCAACGCGTGCCTACTTCAGGAGCCCCAGAGATCTCACGCCGACCTTCACACAATCAATCACGTCGTTCCTGTGCACCGATGCAGCACGCGACGTCTTCAAAAACGGTGAGAGCGAATTTCATACGATGTCGCTCAAGCATGCCGGCGCGAAATACCCGGATAAAGATGACGTCTGGACAAACCAAAAGTGCCTCGAGGAGGCCGGCAAGTTTTTCATTTATGCAGACGTCGAGGGTTTTCGCGGATCACCGCACAAATTGTGAACCGATGAGCTGCCTGTAACGCTGCCTGCGAGACCCCGTTTGGCGGCCGCGAGGTTGGCGCGAACGCGGCCCGAAACTGACATCAGGGAATGAAGTAGAAGGGGTTGGGCAGCTTGTAGACCTGCTCAGCATATCCACCTTTGAGATCGCTATACTGATCGCCGACGTTCGCGATAATTGTGTAGCCTTTTGCCTCAATCTCCTTGCGTTTTGCCGTCTTGAATTCCTGGACCGTCGATGCGTCGTCAACGGATCTGAGAATGAGATCGGTCCAACCTGCGTACCCCGCTTTGGATAAGTTCGATTTCGTAGCTTCAAGTAAGTGATCTGCATCTCTGCGGCCGGTGATGAAGAAAACCCCAACGTTTTTTTGTTTTGCGATTTTGAAGAGTTTAAGTGTCGGCTCAATCACCTTGGCGTCGGCAAGTCGCTCCCATGCATCGTCCGCACACGGCCCATTTGGCAGGTTATTACACGTCCCGTGCGGAATAAAACCGAAGTTATTGGCCTTAATCTCGGCCCAGTTAGAAAGTGATGTCTCGTCGATGTCGAGAACAATAGCAAGCTTTGTATCCTTCGTTGCACGGCGAAGAACGTGCGAGATTACTTTATCGATTACACGTGTAAATTCGCGCTCATACGCGCCGGAGCACTCGTAATAGGTCAGCTGACTCTTGAGCCCATCAATATTGGGAGGCTGTCCTTTCTCGGACGGGGGCAAGCTAGTCGGACGTACGCAGTCAGCGCCATTTGCACAGGCGAGCTCACCGGAAACCAGCATTATTAGCAGCGCCGCAACAAGTAAATGCCGGAGTGAGCTAGAGAGTGAGAATACGATCGACCGATCTCTAGGCTGTGACAGGGTTCTGATCATGTCATGACCTCATAGCCTGCCGGGCTTGCTTCCAACACATGGGCGAGCAATTCAATCAGTACCGAACAAGGCCAGCAGGATCGTTTGGCGACTCTACTTGAGATCATTCGTGATGATCCTGTCGGCCGTGCGCAAAGCGAGAGCGGCGATCGTCAGGGTCGGATTGCCGGTCGCCACCGTCGGAAACACGCCGCTGCCGATGAGATACAAGTTCTCATGATCGTGGGAGCGTTGATAGGAATTGACGACCGACTTCTTCTTGTCGTCATCACCACCCATCCGATACGTGCCAACGATGTGTCCGGCCCCCATGAACCGTATCCGCTCACGTCTGCCCGCTTCATTTGGCGGCAATTCTATTGCGGTGGGATCCTGTTTGTCGGGAATCCGCGTATACTCCACGGCGTTTAGCCTCGCAAAAATCGCGTCTGCCGTTTTCTTGGCAGCGGCCAAACCCCTAATCGTGTAATCAGAGAGGCTGTAGTAAACTTCCGGCCGCGGCAGGCCCAGTCCGTCTGTGTGTTTTTCTGACAACGTAACGCGGTTCTTCTGGTCCGGTTCCTGCTCAACAAGAAATCCGAGGCGAAATTGCCGCGTCAGCACGTCTCGGAGTCGGGTTACCAGCGTGTCCCCGAAGAGGGCATCATAGGTCGGATTCACTTGGCTGTTGTTTAGGCCGTTGACCAGATCTACAGTTGTAATGTTTGGATCACCACCAACCGCGAAGTTCCAGCCTTCGTTGCCAATCTCGATGCGGAATGCGGCTCGTTCCTTTCTGAAATCCCCGTCGCGCAGATCTTCAATCCCCGACGTAGACAGGGGACCACGGTAAGGAAATCTCGACTGTGGCAGAAGGCCCCATGGAACGTACATGGGATGGTCCATGAGGTTCTTGCCAACCTGTCCACTGCTGTTTGCTACACCGTTCGGCACACCATCACCAGCGGAGAGCAGAAGAAGCCTGGGTGTTTCGATCGCGTTCGCCGCAATGACATATATTTTGGCGGAGATCTGCCCTCTGGCTCTTTGCTTCCCATCGTCACCATATTGGAGATACTCTATGTGGTCGACCCGCCCATTCTTGACGACTATCTTACTAGCGACTGTCCGATACAAGAAGTCAACGTTGCCCGTGGCCTGAGCGTCTCGCAGCGTAATCGTTGGATCGTACTTTGCCTGAATAGGACAGATCGGAATACAGTTCGTGTTTCCCGCGCAGGTTCTGCGCTGCTTGAAAGGCTGCGAGTTTCGAGCGGCGGGTGTGCTCCTGACAGTCAGCTTCTTCTTGTCGATCTCCATGCCGCTGATCGCCGTGCCTATGAACTTGTCGATGAGCGACTGCGGAATAGGCGGCATCGGGTATTCATATTTTCGGTTCTTGTCGCCAAAAAACAGGTGATCGTACGTCTGCTCTTCTACGGAAGCAGATACACCAATCTCGCATTCGGCCTCGCAGTATTTTTGTTCGATGTCCTCATACTTGATCGGCCATTTGGCCCAGCTCGGCTGATACTGCTCCATTTCGAAGTCATTGGGAAGAAGCCGAAGACTGGTTCCGAGCCAATGGACTGCGGTGCCGCCGCCCGTACGCTCGTACGTGCTAGAGAACGGAACGGTTCCTGTCTGGATCAGGTAACTCTTAGACGGGTCACGCCAGTCTTCCGAGTTCGATAGCGACATTACCGTCGGACGCCCTGCCGGCACCGTCGCTGGATCCGACAAACCGGCACTGTCGAAAAACTTGGGTTCATATGGGCTTTCCGGAACTTTTGCCGGTGCCCGATAGAAGCGATTCATTTCTTCATTGATATTTGTAGGTACGGGGCCTCCGGCCTCCAGCACAAGAACTTGCTTCTTGGCCAAGCCCAATTGCTTCGCAACCAATCCGCCCGCAATGCCCGACCCAACAATGACGACGTCATAGGGCTTCTGAGGAGTATCGTTCATTTGGAAACCGCCTTTGGGGAATCCTGTTTAAGAGGCTTGGTAAACATCTCAAGATCCGGAGGATCTTGTCCCCAGTATCCAAATTGCAGATTGCTGTAACCCATCGGATGCGCCTGCGCGACACGCCAGACCAGGCTGTTGGTGTAGGCGTTCGGGGAGATAACTTCGTGCGGGATCAGTACTTCCTTAGAGTATCGCCGTGTCGAGTAGTAACTGTGATGCGGGTCTTTGGCCGCGTAGCTGCTTTCCTTTAAGGCTTGGGGGGCATACCAAGCGCCGAGATACCAGGCCAGGATGATGCTACGCATCAAAAATTTGGCGGACTCTTCTTTAGTATCCTCAGCAAGGATCTCTACTACCGTTTTCGGTTTGTTGACGGGGCTTCCGATAAATTTTTTTAGTATTGTGTCCAATGTCTGCCCGTCTGCCGCTTTGGCTCTCGCGAACACTTCAGCGTTTACCCCGAACGGATCGACATTTGGGGTCAAAATGCTTTGATCAATGCCCGTCAGCGCCTCCGAGAGTTTGGCAAATTGGATCTTGTCATTCTTGTCAGGATCAACCGCAGCGGCCGGAGAAGCTTCGGCGATGAGTGACGAGGGCGAGATCAACATTGAGCCGAAGGCCGCTGTTGCGGCTGTGGCCGTTGCCCCTGTGATGACTGCTCGGCGGCTGATTTCAGTCATGTTTGTTGTTCTCCTGCGTAGAGTGTGCCTTCTCAAGGATGTAAGTGAAATCTGACCGCGTGGCCTGCGTCTTTGGATTGTTATGTGTCGGTTTCGTCGTCGCGTTGTTGTGGCAGGAGATGCAACTCGACGTCGCGAGCGGCACGCCCCCATCGTGCTGCGGTTGGCTGAACGTCTCCAGCGTGCTATTTGCCAGAAATGTGGGGAAAGGGGTGCAAGTCGGGTCCGGCAGTGTTCCGGGGCTCTTTTTGCCGGCGCAGGGAAAACCGCCGGGCCATTGCGTAGTAATCAGGTCGTAATTCGCCCACACCGTGCCCGCGATCTGAGGCGACTTGTGGAACAGGTCATTTAGTGTTTTGACGTCGTCCTCGAGCTTCGTCGGGCCGTCGTCGTTAAAACTGGTGTCAATTCCCGTCCTCACGATTTGGCTCTTGAACTTCGGATTCTTGGGGAACGGACTCCAGCCCATGGTATCTGGATCCCACGGTCCTGCAGGCGTTTGATTGATGGGACAATCCGACTCGCTGCACGCGGGATTGTAGAAGTTGTACGGGTCTTTCCCAAAACTCTTGCTGCCGACATCCTGTTGCCTCGGGACATTAAGGTGGTGCTCAAACGTTGTCCAAATCCATTGCTGGCGTGTAACCGTCTTATGTCCGACGTGAAACCCGATTAAACCAAGCTTGACCGGAGTGCACGACTTCGGCCCGCGATACAGAAGCCCATCGATCATGTGGTACTTGGGTTTGGCGAGGTCGCTCGGGCTCATCAACTTCCACGAAGCTTTAATCATGATGGCACCGACTGCCGTCTCCGGGTGTCCCTTGGCTTTGCCATCGCTTCCGTTCGGAAAGTCGACCTCGTCACTAAAAGCCTCTTGGCCCTCGAGGTTATATAAGGTGTTTTTGATTATATATTCGGACATCATCTGGTTCATGAAGATGACAAAAACGGCGTAATTTCCGTTCTGATCGAACAACGGCCCGCTCTTGAACGGCTCGTTGTAAGTCTCCTCCATGTCCATGTGAATGATCATTTTCCCGTCGGGATCCGGACATCCAGTTAGCGGGACCTGCTTGTTTGCACCGACAAGTGGATTTGTCTTACTCGCAACCCAGTCCTCTGGAGCCTTGCCCTTCGGACGCATCACGTCTGGTAACTGCTTATATGTCTCCCAGACCGTTGGAGCATCACGACCGATTGCTGCACCACTAGCTGGCGAATTCAGAGCAAGGAACGTCAACCAGGAGTAATAATCAAATCCGTGCTGGAGGCTACGGGCATCAAACATCCCGTTCTCTGCCTCCCCATCGCAAGGTAATCCAAGGATGCCGTTGGGCTGGAGTGCAGCAATCTTCGTAAAATCGATCCTGTCGAACCTTTCAAGAGAGAGGTCAGGGCAAACGGGCAGCTTAGGTTTGTCTGGTCCTTGTTGCTGTCCCGCCTGGCCAGCCGCGCGGCCCTTCGTCAGCGTCACGCAGCAAAGGAGCAGGACGATCCCCACAGACCCGATGATCTTGAGACCAAAGCGCTCGGCTCCGATCATGACAACACTTCCTCCTTTGGATACAAGTCTTGCATGCACCCAAGCTATACACTCCTGCCACAGGGATACACTACTGGCACCCTGTTTCTGAGGTGCACTTCACCTTTGGGGAAAATCGGTGAGTAGAAGGCCCCCTCGGATGCGAAACTGGAACAGCTTCTCCCTTCCCTTCCGTTCGCCGAAATTGGCGTACAATATAGCCACAAGTGCCTCTGCTGTCAATAGTCGGACAAACATGTATCGGACAGACATCTCTCAAGTAATATTGGCGTCGATTGGCAATAGCCATGTTGTCCGCGTTCGGTCAGCTTCCCTCATCAAAGAAGCGTCGCGGGTTTGTTTTGGATTCGAGGATTTTTCCAATCGGAATGTCCTGAATGGATGAAACCACAAGGGGGACAGCTTTCATTCCACTTGCTACCATCGTTGCGTTCATTTGCTCTAGTGTCCTTTTTAAAGAGATTTGATTGGGCCTAATATTCTTCGGGTAGCAAAAGCGTGGTTACGGAACGGTCCGATTCCGTGATAATCCACAACTTGTCGCAAGCATGTGTGCGATAGGCGCTCAGGAGCCGGAACCCGTGCTCTAGGCTGTAGTCATTTTCTTTGCGGTCCTCGTCGGACAAATCCCCCCATCGCGGTTGACATGGCGCGTGAGGAACTCGCCCGGCTGTTGTCCTGCCTTCTTAAGCGCGGCCAAAGCGCCCGGTGTTGCGACGATCTGGCCGAGTTCGAAAGCAGGTTGTCTGCTGATTTGTTGCATTGGGAAAACTCCTTTCCTTGCTTTCGTTTTTTGCTTCTCAGCACCGCAGAGAGCGGTGTATTAAAAGCAAACGCCCTTCCTGGCGGGGCGAGGCGCCTGGCCGTCCGCGCTGTCAAGGGCGCGCAGTTTGCGTTTATCGGAGCGAAGCGGGAGACCCTTGAAGGAGAAGCGGGGGGTTAGGCGCAGGTTTTCAATAGGAAGGGCAGTTGGACCGAAGTGAATGGCCCCGAACGTATCGGGAATGCGGGGTGAGTCATCTCAGGAGAGTGCCATAACAAAAATCGTATAAAAGTCGCCGGCTTTTCAATGGTTCAGAAAACTCGACGCTGGCGAAGCTACCAATGTTTCGTTGCAGACGCGGGCACTATGGGATGAGGCAAAAACATAAGACTTCGGCACTAGCGTCCGGTCCATGCTCCTTCGGCATTGAAACTCCGCGACCCTTCTTGACCAAACAATTGGTGACTCTGGTCGCAGAGTGGCCTGATTGTCCGGTCAGTCTCGGATAGGGCGTCGACCTGCATATAAGGGAAACGGTAGTCTCCAGGCGCAATCGGAGCAGTGTACACCGCGCCGAAACCAGCGGCGTCATTGTACGCAGCGCGTAGTGGTTGCTGAGTCCGCAGCATCATACCGAGGAGATACGGGCCACTGACTCCCGCGGCTTCGCAAAGTACGGTCGCCCTCATAACGAAGTTTCGGAGCAAGAGGTCTATCGCCGTCAGACCAAAGACGTCCTGATTCTCCTCCCCCTCACGCGGCGGGATCAAAGGTAATTGACAACTAGACCTGAGCAAACCGTTGTGCCCGAACCTCACCGTGTACTCAAAGCGGACGTCTCTCCGCTGGAGACCATCGAATGTGTACACGGGCTGACTGTAATCCTGAGTAGCTGTTCGACTGAAGCTCGTTATCGCTTGACGAATGTTTTCAGCCTTGAGGTCAACTGAGAAGTCCTCGAAGAAGACTGGGATCATTCCAATAATCAAGTATGGCGCGTTGCCAGTGCGCTGTACTTTCATGAAGCAATTGTCCAGCGCCTTCTCTGCCTGCTCGAGGTGACTGGCCGTTCTCATAACCAATTCCTTAATCTCACGCACGCCAAGATGGTAGCGCTGCCTCTCGCGACGGGATGGAAAATAGATATGGCCCTGATGCCGCACAGAGTGGGGCTTGCGGGGACTATTCGGGACGCGAATCGCGAGAACGCGTCGGCCCTCACCGACGTCGATCGAAGCCGATTCCAAAGGCAGCCGCTCTTCAATGGCCTCCATCACTCGTGCATCGTACGCGCTTAGCACAACGGCAGGATTCGGAACGTCTAGTCCGAGAACGCCCCCGGCATCAGGTACTCCAGTCGGCTGACCCTCTTCGTCCCGGCGCTCTGGTACGCCGATGAGAATGATCCCGCCGGCGGCATTCGCGAACATGCAAGTGTCGAGCAGAAATTCGCGTCTGCCACGGTCCGTGTCGTCGTAGAGCGCGCTTTTGTACTCAAGTTGCAGGTGCTCTTCAAGTGCGGCCCCTACGATTCTCCGAACATCTGCTTCTTGAATGTCGCGCAATCGTCTGCCTTCCCATAGCATCGTAGGATTTTGAAGGGTCGGCCCACATCGTGCAAGTTATCATTCCAAAGTAAATGTATGCCGCGAAGAACAGCAACAGCCCGAATGCAATCCCGGCACCTAACACGATCATCAGCAACGCTGGGGCGTGAAACCAAAGACAGAGGCAAAATCCCACGATCAGAATGACCAAGAGCCACCGGATAGGATTGAGTACCGAAGAGCGCGACTGCCCGACGCTAGCCTGATTTAATCAGAGAGTGGAGGAGCTTGCCAAATTGGAAAAACGATTCACCGCGCTGCTCAAAGCCTACACATACAACTCACAAAATTCATTCCACGAAGACGCCCCTATGTGAAAACACATCGATGGGCTGTGCAGTGTCGTGATTGCCGGAAGCGATAGAATGGTAGGTAAGTGCCATGACTTGGATCGTAGGAATGCCGACAATGTGGGGATACAGTTTCGCCGTTTCGGACGTCCGTGTGACGCTTGGGCGGTCCGAGCGTGACTGTTTACAAAAAATCTATCCAATCGCTCAGTCCATTGCATTAGGTTTCGCAGGGTCAGTTTTGGTTGGATTCAGAATGGTCGAAGCAATGAAGCAGTGGCTGCATTGTGAAGACCTTGACCGTGCTTGGAACCCTCTCGAAGCTGTTGAGATCTGGCCGGAAATAGCCCGAGGCATCTTTGCCGATGCGCCCTCGGGAGCCCGAGACCAGGGATGCTCACTTATCGTGCTTTCTGCCGACCCGACTGCCACGAACGGTATGAATCCGCAGACTTACGTTCACATTTTTAGGGCTCCTGATTTTGCCTCTATTAAGGTCGGAACTCACAAGGTAGCTGGAATTGGTTATGGAAATTTCATAGATGAATACAAAAAGCAGGTTCAGGAAATTTCCGAAAATCAGGAACGCAATTTTTCTCTCATGAAAATGGAAGCTGGCATGCCAGGCGGGATGGGTGGAGTTCTAGGTTTTGACCTGACGACCATGATCAAGCGTACGAACCCCTCCGGAATCAGCTCTCATCTTCATTACTGCTGGGTATACCTAGGGAAGACTATTATCAAGACCAATGATCATGTAACGATCGGGAGTTGGACCGCTCTTGAGGGAGGGTCAGGTATCAATCAGCTAGACGGACGGGTCAAACCTTCGGCTCGGGAGACGGCAAAAACAGTAGTCGGGGGCGTCTCGTTCGAGATGCCTATTATAGGATCGCTCAGTCTTGGGATGAACTCCTACAGCTACTAGGCACTCCGGCATCGCAAGCCGAGGCTCTTGCTGCTTAAAGCACCGAGCATCACCTGGGCGGAACTATCTTCCAACCGAGTCCTTGCATCACGTGAACAATGGTCCCTGCCTGTCCCTCGAAGACGCACCTTACGTTTTCGAAATAGCGGGCCGAAGTTTCTGCTGGACCGCCTGAGTAAATGATGTCGCAGTTCTTGAAGACACAGTTCTCGAATCGAACGTTGTCGAGTGTTACCCTAGTCCCGCTGAATGTTTGTCCCCGTGTCACGGACAGGCGGAATGCATCGGGCTGGTCCATACCGTTCCTCGCGGATCATGCTATCAAATTGCCGGAGCATCGGGCCACGACACAGTCCCCTCCATCAACAATCATCGTGCCCCAGCCTAACCCGCTGCGGCTACACGACCACCTTTCCGGCGGTTATGTGGATCTTGCAAGCTGTTGTGTCACTGAGTTGTAATTCTGGAGCCAAAATCTCAGCATAAAACGGATTTAGCCGATGAGGCGAACTGTAGGGCAAGTAAAGCCAGGCGTCACTCGTCAATTGCGGTTGGACGAGCTCAAACACGACGGACCGAAAACCAAACATCTCCGGTGCGCCTGTATTCCATTGAATGGGGCCAATCAGGAATGACGGCGAGAGAACCTCAAGCTGGCACTCGAGAATCACATTTATAGTCCGCGGCAAACACTTTCCCAGTTCAGGGTGAGCCTTGACGAAATGCGGCATCTGCAATTGGAGCGTCTGTGACGCTGCTCCGAGCCCTCGAACGATCTTTCCCGGAATCGCGACCATTTTGGCCGTGGATATTTTACTTGGCCGTCGGTGCAAAAAGAATTGTTTTCGCGACGCTCCCAGGCAGATTGGCTCTCGCAACACGCACCAAAACTCGCACATCCATCCGCCGGAACAAAAAACGCCGGTTTTGCGGTCACTTACGAGGCACGACGCTGCCCTGGCGGTCCAGCGCTTAACGCTGAAGTGGGGTCGAGCCAGGGCAGGGCCGTGTGTTAATGGGTCAGTTTCCGGTAAGCGCTTTCTTCTGCCCTCTGAGTTTGAATTCCCCCTGTACGCCAAAAGGTCGACGGCTAACAAATATAAATACGGTTGACGTGGGCTGCTGAAATTTCGCAGGTGACAGAGTCGCGTCAAAACCAAGGGCAGAAATCTCGTGTACCAGCGCGCTTGCGGCTGTGCGACTCGTTCGGCTTTTGGTACTTGCTACAGTGACTCCAGTTTCAAGCGGAGTGTCCGTCTTTAGCGTGACAAGGACTTGGTGCATGTTTGCTATTGCTTGCGGGTCGAACGCTTCCCATTTAGCTGCTCGTAATGCTGAAGCAAAGTCTAAAGCAAAACTCTGGCCGGGCTACACTGCGGCTACACTATTTAAGAGGCACGGTGCCGCGAGTTGCTCCTTCACAATGATCTCTTTCGCAAACATCAATAAGCACTATGGCAAGCAGTTGCTCTTCGTAGATGCTTCGTTTCAGTTGAATCCCGGGGAAAAAGTCGGGCTGGTCGGTCCCAATGGGTCGGGCAAGACAACGCTATTCCGGATGGTGGTCGGCGAGGAAACTCCCGACGAGGGCGCGGTCTCTGTCCCCAAGAAGTTGACGATCGGCTACTTTCGCCAGGACGTTGAGGAAATGCAGGGCCGTTCGGTCCTGGATGAAGC